>Ga0075420_100001215_pt1 | contig 21704 bp, 22 predicted proteins | sample SoiMetdeltSBSDD4_FD_75296 | JGI IMG/M metagenome (GOLD analysis project Ga0075420, IMG submission 75296) | Bulk soil microbial communities from a Populus tree surrounding site in Tennessee, USA - Soil MetaG P. deltoides SBSDD4 | ecosystem: Environmental > Terrestrial > Soil > Tree plantation...
CCGCGATCGCCTGCGGCGACTCCGGCCACGTGCTGTCGGCGTGCGGATAGTCGGACGCCCACATGATGCGGTCCTCGCCGAGCACGTCGCGCAGCCGCACACCGACCTCGTCGGTCTGGAAGGTCGCCCAGACCTGTCGCTGGAAATACGCGCTGGGCGGCATGCTGATCGGCAGCCCGCCCTGTCGCCGCCAGAACTCCTCGGCGTCCATGAACTTGCGATACGTGTCGTCCAGACGCTCGAGCATGTAAGGCAGCCAGCCGATGCCCGTCTCCGCGAGCACGATGCGCAGCCGGGGATGGCGCTCGAGGGCGCCCGAGAAGATGACCGCCGCCAGCGGCTCGTCCATCTGGAGCGTGGAGCATGACACCCGCACACCCATGTTGCCGGGGTGTGAGGCCTTGGGTCCGCTCCACGTCACCGTCCGCAGCCCGCCGCCGAGATGGAATCCGATGACGAGGCCGGTCTCCGCCGCCGCCTGCCACAGCGGCTCCCACACGTCATCCCAGAGCGGAACGTCGACGCGCGCGGCCAGGAACATGCCCGTGCGCAGCCCGAGGGCGCGCAGCTGGTAGACCTCCTCGGCCGCCGTCTTGGCGTCGTCGATCGGAATGAGACCGGCGCCCACGAGTCGCTCCGGCGCCGTCGCGCAGAACTCCGCGAGCCACTCGTTGTAGGCGCGATAGCAGACGCGGCGCAGCTCCGGATCCTTGACGAGGAGGGGCACGATGGGACCGTACATGACGGTGGCGTCCACGCCGTCGCGATCCATGTCGGCCAGCCGCAGGGCGGTGGTGGTGGGCCGCAGCACGCCGGGCTCGAGGACGCCGCCACGCTCGAGCGCCATGCGCCGGCCACCCATGGCCCCGGCGGCGCCGCGGCGACCGCCCCAGGGATCCCAGCGATCCGGGCCGCACATCCAGTACGGGCCGTCGTCGGTGTCGACGACGCGCGGGGCCTGCGCGCGCCACGCCGCGGCGACGCGGGACTGCCACAGGTCCTTCGGCAGCCATTGCAGATCGATGTGATCGTCGGCGGAGATGATGCGGTAGTCCATGCGCGCCTCCTGATGCTTCGCTGATAGCCCGCGTCCGGCGGCTTGTCAATCACGGCGGCGCCTGCGATAGTCCGCCGGTGCGCGAGGTCCTGGTCACGATGCCGTTCAGCGAGCCGCAGCTCGACCGCCTGCGCGCCGTCTCGCCCGAGCTGCGCGTGGCGCGTGCCGAGCCGGCGACGGCGGACTATTCGCGGACGGAGGTGCTGTACGCCGGGGCGCCTCCGCGCGACGTCGGACGGGCCCCCCGGCTCACGTGGGTGCAGCTCCACATGGCCGGCGTGAACGCGCTGTACGACCATCCGCTGTATACGCAGAGCGCGATCACCCTCACCACCACCAGCGGCGTCCACGCGGCGACCATCGCCGAGTACGCGATCACGATGCTGCTGGCGCTGGCGCACCGCGTGCCGACGATGGTGGAGTGGCAGCGGCGTGGAGGCTGGCCGCCCGACGCGCAGCGCTGGCCGCTCTTCGTGCCGACCGAGGTGCGGGGCGCGACGCTCGGCGTCGTCGGCTACGGCAGCATCGGACGCGAGCTCGCGCGTATGGCGACGACGGCGTTCGGCATGCGCGTGCTCGCGTGCAAGCGCGATCCGTCCCGCCGGGAGGACACGGGCTACTGCGCGCCGGGCACCGGTGATCCGGACGGGCGACTGCCGGAGGCGTGGTTTCCGCCTGAAACGCTCCACGATCTACTCGCCCGCGCCGACGTGGTGGTGATGGCGGCGCCGCTCACGAAGGAGACGCAGGCGATGCTCGGCGCCGCCGAGCTCGCCGCCATGAAGCCCTCCGCGTACTTCATCAACGTCGGCCGCGGCGCGACGGTGGACGAAGGCGCGCTGGCGGCGGCGCTGCGTGCGCGGCGCCTGGCCGGCGCGGCCATCGACGTGTTCGCGCAGGAGCCGCCGCCGGCGGGCCATCCGCTCTACTCGCTCGATAACGTGATCGTCTCGCCCCACGTCTCCGGCTTCTTGCCGTCGTACGACGACCGCTGTGCCGAGCTCTTCGCCGAGAATCTCCGCCGCTATCTGGCGGGCGCGCCGCTGCTGAACGTGGTCGATCGCACGACGGGATACTAGTGGCCTGTATCGATTTTTCGATCTTGTCGCAGGCGGCGCTCCACGTCACAGTCGACGGCGATGCGCGTGCTGCTCATCTCGATGCTCGTGCTCGCCGGCGTCGAGCCGGGCGCGGGCGGCTGGACGACCTGGGTCGTCGAGCGCGTCAGCGCACTGCGTCCGGCGGCGCCGCCGTCGCGGGCGGTCGCCACCAGGGAGCTGGCTGAGCTTCGCCGACTCGTCACCACCCGCGACGCCGCCAGCCGCGAGGTGGTTGCGTACTGGGATACCGGGCCGCCGGCGTACCGCTGGAACCAGCTCGCTGTCGCCGCACTGCTCGACGAGGGCGCCTATACCCACGCGGCCGCCCGCAGCCTCGCGCTGCTTCACGTGGCGCTTCACGACGCGACGGTGGCGGCCTGGGACGCGAAGTACGCGTACCGGCGGCCGCGCCCGAGTGCCGTCGATCGGCGCCTGGAGACAGCAGTCGCCGTTGCCCCGACGCCGTCATACCCGGCCGAGCATGCCGTCGCCGCCGGCGCCGCCTCCGAGGTGCTTGGCTATCTTCATCCTGATCGCGCGCCGCTCTACCGCGAGCGCGCGGCGGAGGCCGCGCGCTCGCGCGTCCTTGCCGGCGCGAACTACCCGAGCGACGTCGCGGCCGGCCTCATGCTCGGACGAGAAGTGGCCAGGCGGGTCATCGAGCGCGGTCGGTCGGATGGCAGCGCCGCCACATGGACCGGCCGCGCTCCCGTCGAGCCGGGGCGGTGGAGCGGGGAGAACCCGGTGCTCCCGCAAGCCGCTCAGTGGAGAGCCTGGACGCTCTCACGACCGGACGAGCTGCGGCCACCGCCGCCACCCGACTCCGCGCACCTGGCCCTCGAGATGGAGGAGGTGCGCACGGTCGAGCGGACGCCGCAACGGACGGCGGCCGCCCTCTTCTGGGAGTATGCGGCGGGTGGCACGCGCAGCTTCCAGTTCTGGAATGAGCGGCTTGGCCGCGCGTTGCTCGAGCACCGCCTCGACCAGAACGCCCCGCGCGCCGCGCGCGCCTATGCACTGATGAATGTCGCGCTGTACGACGCCGCCGTGGCGTGCTGGGACGCGAAGTACGCGTACTGGGCCATCAGGCCCGTTCAGCTGGACGCGCGGGTGCGCCCGCTCTTTGCGACGCCGAACCATCCGAGCTACCCGTCCGGTCACAGCTGCTTCGGCGCGGCGGCCGCGGCGGTACTTGCGCATCTCTTTCCGCGCGACGCCGCGGCATTCGAGGCGCTGGCGTCCGAGGCCTCGGAGTCACGCCTCTGGGCCGGGATACATTTCCGCAGCGATCTCGACGCGGGTCGTGCGCTCGGTCACGCCGTCGGCAGCCGGGTGATCAGAGGATTTGGAGGCGCCTCGGGGACGCGCTAGCTGTCGCGCGTCAGTGTCTGCCGCCGCTCGCGATGGTACCCGGACAGCGTGGTGTTGGCGTGGGCGATCGTGGGCAGCTCGTCGATGACGCGGCTGAGGTCCTTGCCCGGGATGGCCACGTAGAGCTCGTCATCCGACACGTCGGTGTAGACGCGGTTACCGATGCAGCCGGTGCTGGCCACGGCGCCGCCCGTGAGCGCAGCGGGGAGCGCCATGCACGTCGGACGGCCGAGGAACGGCACGCGCGCACCGACCCCTGCCCGCAGCGCGGCCTCCTGCAGCAGCATGAGGCGACCGGGACGACCGACGAACAGGACGACGTCCGGGTCGACGGGCGTATCACCCAGGGGTGCATAGACCACCGCGGCGGGCGTACGCGGCAACTGCGGAATGCCGGGCACCTCCTCCATCTTGAGGTAGCCGAGACCCGTCATGAAGGTCAGCGTCTGGGGCAGCTCCTGCGCGCGCTCGGCGGGGAGGGGGATGTTGTGCGTGTGGCTGCCGACCGCACAGTTGAGATGGTCGGCGGGAACGGTGTAGAAGACGCGCCCGCGCATGGCGAGAGGCCAGAAGCTGCAACCGGACGGCATCGAGCCAGCGAACTTCGCCACGCCGCTCGGCGCCGCCTCCCGAAAGGCCACGGCCACGGGACGACGCTCCAGCCGCAAGCTGTCCACCACGCGCTTCTCGAGACCGCGATAGTCGATCACGCCTTGCCTCCGCGCACGGCATCCCACACCTGCTGCGGATGCTTGGCCGCATCGGCGACCCGCTTCCAGTGCTTGCGCACGAGGCCGTCAGGACCGATCCACGCCGTCGACCGGATGACGCCCTTCATCGTCTTGCCATACATCATCTTGTCTCCATACGCGCCCCACGCCTCCATGACCTTGCGATCGGGATCCGAGAGCAGCGTGAACGGTAGCTTGTATTTCGCCGCGAAGCTCGCGTGAGTGGCCGGTGAGTCGGCGGACACGCCCAGCACGACCACGCCGGCCCGCTGGAGCTCTTTCCACAGATCCCGGAAGCCACAGGCTTCCCTGGTGCAGCCGGGCGTGTCGTCCTTCGGATAGAAATACACGACCACGTCCTTGCCCTTGAAGTCGTCGAGCGAGACGGGCCTGCCCGCCGCATCCGACAGCGCGAAGTGCGGTGGCTTCTTACCTTCGACGATGGCCATGTCAGATCACCTCGTGCTCTTCGGCGAGCCACAGCGGCGAGCGCGCCAGGTCGATGAAGCGGCGCTCGTCCTCGAGCAGACGCTTGCCCGCCGCACGGCCCTCCGGCGTGCCGCCGGCAGCCACCAGCGCCTCGATGCTGTCGAACCAGAGCTCGGCGACGCCGTCGTATTCCTCGGGCGCGCCACGGCCCGCGCGCAGGCGCTCGTTGAGCGGCGTCGGCGCGGTGTGCGTCTGGACGTAGCGGCGAATGGCCAGCGCGGACGCGGCCTCGCGCACGAGCGGTCCGTGACGGTCGCGCCAGTATTTCTGGAAGTCCTCGCGCGACAGGTGCGGCAGCCGCTTCACGCAGAAGACGAGCTTGACGCTCATTGCGCCGCGAGCCGCCAGGTCTCGCCGTGCCTGACGATGCGCCCGGCCGTCGGGTGATGAAAGTGCGTGCCGAGGACCGTCACCGGGCGGTCGGCGTAGCGCTCGCAGAAGCCGCGTCGCGTCTTGCGGGCCTGATCCGGGTCGACGTCGAAGTGGCTGCACCAGTCGGGCTCGGCCATCTGGATGGGATGGTGCATGAGGTCCCCGGTGATCACCGCCTCGGCGTCGTCCCCGCGCAGACGAACGCTCACGTGGCCGGGCGTGTGCCCGGGCGTCGGCTCGAGCCAGATGTCGTCGGTGATGCGGTGCTCGGCCTCGACGAGCGTGGCCAGGCCCGCCTCCAAAACCGGTGACACGCTGTCGGCCATGATCCTCGTGGTGTCGGGGTCACCCTCGCTCGACCAGTGCTCCCACTCGCGGCGGGCGAAAAGATAGCGGGCGCGCGGGAAGGTCGGCACCCAGCGGCCGTGCTCGAGCCGCGTGTTCCAGCCGACGTGATCGACGTGGAGATGCGTGCACAGGACGACGTCGACCGATTCGGGCGCCACACCGGCCGCGCGGAGATCCTCGAGGAAGCTCGTGTGCATCATGTGGAACGGCTGGCGACCACCGCGGTCCTTGTCGTTGCCGACGCACGTGTCGACGAGGAGCGTCAACCCGGGGCCGCGAACGACGAAGGTATGGATCGACTGCAGGAAGCGGCCCTTGTCATCGAGGAAGTACGGCACCAGCCACTCGCGGTGCCGCTCCACCGCTGCCGGTTCCGCATCGGGCAGCAGCCACGTCGGCCGGGTTGGCCCGGCGCGCTCGACGACGGCGGAGACGTGGAGGCGCCCGAGGCTCAGGGGATTCATGGCCGAACAGTAGGCGAGGTGGCGAGCGCGGTCAACCGGCGCTACACTCCCCGCGATGCCGGTGGTGGCCGCCGTCGCGTGTCCGCATACGCCGCAGCTCCTCATGCGCCCGGAGACGGAGGACCGCGACCTGGTGCTGCGCGTTCACGGCGCCTACGCGCGCGTGAAGCGCATGCTGAGCGAGGCCCGCCCGGATGCGATCTGCCTGATCGGCGGCGACCACATCGAAGGCTTCTTTCTGAACGCCGTGCCCGCGTTCGCGGTGGCGGTGGGGCGATCGGTCTCCGGACACTTCGGTCCCTACGACTACACGTTTCCGGTGCACGAGCCGCTGGCGCGGGCCATCGTCGAGCAGGGGATCGAGCGCGAGTTCGATCTGCTCTACACGCAGGACGTGCCGCTCGACTACGCGTTCTACGTGCCGCTGCACTTCGCGATGCCGGAGCCGGCGGTGCCGATCGTCCCCCTCTACGTCAACGTGTACCTGCCGCCGCAGCCCACGCCGCGTCGCTGCCACGCCTGGGGACGGGCGCTGCGCGCGATTCTCGATGCGCGCGCCGAGCGCGTGGTGCTGATGGCCTCCGGCGGCATGTCGCACTATCCCGGCACCGACCGCTATGCTTCACCCGACTTCGAGTGGGATCGTGCGATGCTGGCCACCCTCACCGAAGGGCGCGGAGCGGAGACGGCGCGGCTCACCGGCGAGGAGCTCGACAAGGCGGGGAACGTGGAGCTGCGCACGTGGATCACCCTGCTCGGTGCCGTCGGTGACGTGAAGGCGGAGGTGCTGTGCTACGAGCCGTCCTGGCATCACGGCAACGCCATGGTGACGTGGCCGGTGCACGGAGCCGCACGCGTCTCGCTCGGCCCACCCGCGGCGGAGGTCGACGCAAAGCTCCGATCCAGATGAACGCGCACTACTTCTTTCCGCCCGCCGATGCCTATCCGCTGAACCGCACGCTCTTCCGGCTGAAATCCGAGCCGGCGTACCGCCGGCGGTTCATGGCCGACCGCGATGCCGCCATGACCGAGGCCGGTCTCGCGGCCGACGTCCGCGCCGCGCTCGTCACCTTCGATCGCGACCGTCTGGTTGCCCTCGGCGCCCACCCGTATCTCGTCTTCATGGCCGATCTGCGCCTGGCGATGGAGCGGGCGCCGGCTGCTTTCGAAGAGTTCTGACGACACGTTCGGGGCACCCCGGCGTCGCCGTGGCGCCCCTCTTTACTCGCTGGCGTAGCGGTTGATCGAGAGCGGGATGGCGACGGCGGCGCGGCAGGCGGCGGCGACGTGCGGCGCCAGCCGGCGCGCGAGCTCCCACGCCTCGCCGCTTCGCGCGCGCTGACGGTCGGCGGCCTCCTGGACGCGCGCGTAGATGCGCGTCTCGTCGAGCGTGGTGACGCGCCCGTTCTCGAGGACGACGCGGCCGTCGACGAGGACGGTCTCCACGCTCGCCCCCGTCTCCGCGTAGACCAGGGCGTTCAGCGGATCGGCGAGCGGGCGCAGGAAGACGCTGTCGGCGCGGAGCAGCACCAGATCGGCCTTGCGCCCGGGTGCGATGGCGCCGAGATCGCCAGCGACGCCGAGCACGCGCGCGCTGCCTGCCGTGACGAGACGCCACACGGTTGCGGCATCGAGCCAGCGCTCGGTCGCGTGCGGAAAGCGGATCGTGCTCACGACGGAGGCGATGCGCAGCGCCTCGAACAGATTCTGGTTGTCGGCGCACACGGAGCCATCCGTCCCCAGCCCGACGGCGAGCCCGGCGTCGAGCATCTCTCGCACCGGCGCGATCCCGCAGCCGAGCCGCAGATTGCTGCCCGGGTTGTGGGCGACGGCGGCGCCGGCGTCGCCGAGGCGCCGGATGTCGTCGCCGGTGAGCCAGATGGCGTGGGCGCCGACGAAGCGCGCATCGAGCAGGCCGTGGTCGGCCAGTCGCTCGACGATCGTCTTCCCCCAGCGACGCTGACTCTCGATGACCTGGACTTTCGATTCGGCGAGGTGCGTGTGCACGCCGACGCCGTACTCGCGCGCCAGCCGCGCGCAGCCGGCCAGGAACTCGTCGGTGGCCTGGTTCGGGATGGTGGGGGCCACCGCGGTGTGGACGCGCCCGTCGGCCGCGCCGTGCCACCGCCGGATCACCTGCTCGGTCAGCTCCAGCAATCCCTTGGTGGGCGCCGGCTGCATGGCCTCGACGACGCCGCGAAGGTCGCCGGGCAGGAGATCGAGCAGTCCGGGCACCGTGCGATGGAACACGATATCAGCCACCGCGGGCGCGACCACCGCGCGCATGCCGGCGTCGCTGTAGGCGCGAACAACGGCTTCCATGCCTTCACTCGTGATGGCCGGGATCGCCATGTAGAGGTCGTAGGCGGCCGTGCAGCCCGTCTTCAGCATCTCGATGGCGCCGAGGGCCGCGGAGAGGTAGTCGTCCTCGGGCGAGCGGAAGCCGTAGTTGGCCGGCGCGTGCACGAGCAGGTCTTCGAGCGTCCAGTTCCCCGCGCGGCCGCGGGCGAGATGACTGGCGGCATGTGTGTGAGCGTTCATGAGCCCGGGCACCACGAGGCGTCCGGTGGCGTCGATCTCGCGCGCCGTGGCCGGCGCCGTCACGGCGGCACCGACGGCGACGATGCGGTCGCGCTCGACGAGGATGTTCGCGTGCACGAGCTCGGAGTTGACGAGAACACGGCCGCCGCGGATGAGGCAGGTGGTCATGGCGTGCGCGTCTCGCTCAGCGCGGCTTCGAGCAGCAGCAGGGCGGCGCGGGCGAAGGCCCACATGTTCTTCTCGCGGTCGGCCACCTGCGTCTCGAGGGTGAGCGCGCGGTCGACGGGCCCGGCCACGGCGAAGCACGCGTGCCCGGGTGCGTCACCGTAGCGGTTGCCGGTCGGCCCGCTCGCGCCCGTCTCGGCGAGGCCCCAGGTGGCGCCGAGCAGCTGCCGGATCGCGCGCGCCTTGATGCGCGCGTACTCCTCGGTGCTCGAGCGGATGCCCTTGACGTCGTCGTCGCCGATGTCGAGCAGCGCGCGTCGCGCGGGCTGCGTGTAGATGACGCCGCCGCCGAGGAAGTACGCCGAGGCCCCCGGCACCGCGAGCAGCGCGGCCGAGATGAGGCCGCCCGCGGACGACTCGGCGATGGCGATCGTCTCCTTGCGCTGCCTGAGCAGCGCCGCCACCGGGCTGGCCAGGGAGGTGAGCTCCGTCACGTGGCAAGCCTACCATTGCCGGCGCCGGGGCGGTGATAGCATGACCGTCGAGGAGACCGGGCATGGCCACGACGCTGGGGGCGCGGTTCTTGAGCGACGAGCAGATTGCGGGGTACCACCGGGACGGCTACGTGGCCGTGCCGCGCCTCCTCGACGAGGCGCAGGTGGTGGCGCTGCGGCGGGTGACCGACACGTTCGTCGAGCGGTCGCGCGCGGTCACCCAGAGCGACGCCGTCTTCGACCTCGATCCACGACACTCGGCGGCGGCGCCGGTGGTGCGCCGCATCAAGAACCCGGCCGACAACGATCCGCTCTATCGCTGGGTCGCATTCGACTCGCCGATCCCGGACATCGTCACGCAGCTGCTCGGCCCGTCGATCCGGTTTCACCACAGCAAGCTCAACATGAAGGGCAGCCGACTGGGCGCGGCCGTGGAGGTGCACCAGGACGCCGCCTTCTATCCGCACTCGAACGACGATGTGCTGGCGGTGGGGCTGCTGCTCGACGATGCGACGGAGGCGAACGGCGCCATGGCCGTGCTACCCGGCAGCCACCGCGGGCCGATCCACACCCATTACGACGCGCAGGGACGCTTCGTCGGCTGCATGCGACTCGACGACGTTGCGCGCCTGGATCGCCGGCACGCCGTGCTGCTGGAGCTGCCGGCCGGCAGCATCCACATCCACCATTACCGGCTCGTCCACTGGTCGGCGCCGAACACCTCCACCGCCGAGCGTCGTCTTCTCATCAATTCCTACACGGCCGCCGATGCCGTCAGCTTCATGCCGGACACGACCGGCTCAGCCCTGGTCGGCACGCTGCTCCGCGGCACGCCGCCCACGGTGGCGCGGCGCACCGCGGGCGACATGCCGCTCCCGCCCGATTTCCGGCAGGGCTACACCTCGATCTACGAGCTGCAGACGGAGACGAAGCGCGTGTAGCGCGCCGACCGCACGCGCTCAGCGGCGGAGCGGAGGTCGGTGCTCCACGCCGTAGCGCGAATAGATCCGGGCCACGGTGCCATCCGTCACCAGCCGGTCGATGGCGGCGTCGATGGCCTCGCGAAACGGCGTGTCGGCGCGGCGCAGGCCCACCGCGAGATTCCAGCGAAGCTCCGGCTCCGTGTCGTAGGCGTGGACGAACCGGACCGGCGTCTCGGGATGACGGAGATTGAAGTAACCGGCGGTGGCCGGCGTCACCGCGGCGGCCTCGACCTCGCCGCGCGCCACCGCCTCCACCATCTCCTCCTCGTAGCCGAAGAAGGCAAGCTGCACGCCGCGCTGACCGAGCAGCATGGCCGCCAGCGATCGCCCCTGGACGGCGACGCGACGGCCGACGAGATCCTCGAACTTGTCGATGCCGCGTGCGTCGGGGCGCACGGCCAGGCCGACGCCGCTGCGCTGGTACGGCCTGGAGAGCTGCAGTCGCCGCTCGGCCTGCGCTTCGGCCACCGCGATGGTATCGAGCACGATGTCGCAGTCGGCGGCGCGGAACTGGATCCCGCTCACCACCCACTCGACCTGAAGGGCGACGCCGAGGGCGGCGGCCAGCGCGCGCCCGAGCTCGATCTGGAAGCCGGGCGGCTCCTGCGTCTTGCTCGCGAACGGCAGCGCATTGGCGTGGGCGCACAGCGAGAGCAGGCCGCGGTCCCGGATGGCGTCGAGCGGCCGCGCCACCGCGCCGGAGGTCGCCAGCCCGACCGCCAGCACCACTCCAAGGGTCGCGCGTGGCCACCGGCGCCTCACCGACCGTCGTCCTTCAAGCTGCGAATGTAGGCGACGAGCGCGCGGAGCTGGGTGTCGGTGAACGCGCGCCCGTAGGCGGGCATCGCGCCTTCCTTGCCGACGCGGATTCGATTCAAGAGGTAGTCGTCCGGCCGGTCGGTGCCGGCCAGCTTGGGACCACGGCCGGCGGCGCGGCCGCCGGCCTGATGACAGAAGCCGCAGGCCGTGGCGAAGAGCTGCTCGCCCGTGAGCGACGAGTCGATGGGCCCGCTCTGCGCGGGGCTGCCGTCCGGTGCGCCCACGACGGCGGCCATCAGGATCATGGCAGTGGCCAGCGGACGTCGCATGGAGCCATGCTACCGCGGCGGAGACGGGCATGCGCCCGCCTCCGCCGCGCGTCGATCACTCGAGGGTGAATACGACCAGCGCCCCGACGTCCTTCGGCATGCTCTTGTACGGCTCGCCGAAGAGCGCGCCGAACTCATCACCGACCAGCGACCCCCAGCCGGTGGCCACCGCGATGTACTGCTTGCCCTTGGCCGCGTAGCTGATGATGCCGCCGTTGTGTCCGACGCCGTTGTTGTGCGACCAGAGCTCCTTGCCCGTCTCGGCGTGATAGGCGCGCAGCATGCCGCGCGCGTCGGGCACGAACACGAGGTTGCCGCCCGTCGCCAGCAGGCTCGCCAGCGGCGGCTCCGGGAAGGTGACTTCCCACTTCTTGGCGCCGGTGACCGGATCGCGCGCCGACAGGTGGCCGTGGGCCTTGCCACCCTCGGGATGACGCAGCGTGAAGTTGGCGCCGATGTCGAGCTGCGCCTGCGGCTCCAGGACGGGTGTCGTCTTGATGACCTCGAGATCCATGCACCATTCCTGCCCGATCTTGTAGTACAGCCCCGTCTTCGGGTTGTAGGCACCCGAGTTCCAGCTCATGCCGCCGGCGATGGCGGGGCAGAGATTGCTGTGCTTGCCGAGCGGCAGGTCGCGCCGGCCGATGAGGGCGCCCGTCTTCGGATCGATGCCCTTCACGAAGTTGATGTTCTTGGCGAGCTGCCAGACGTTGACGATGCTGGCGTCCTTGCGGTCGTAGACGAAGACGTGGCCGCCCTTGTTCGGATGCACGACCAGCTTCCTGCCGTCGCGCTCGATCATGACGAACTCACCCACCGCGCTGTCGAAGTCCCACGCGTCGTGCGGCAGCTCCTGGTGATAGAACTTCAGCTTGCCCGTGTCGGGGTCGAGCGCGATCACGGAGGTGGTGTAGAGGTTGTCACCCGGGCGCGGGCCGCTCGTCTTCCACTCGGATCCCGCCCAGTCGTAGAGCGGCGCAGGGTTGCCGGTACCCCACCACACCGTGTTCGTCTCGACGTCGTAGCCGCCGGCCATCCAGCCGCCGCCCCCGCCGGTCTTCCACGACTCGCCGCCCCACGTCTTCTTGGCGTCCTCTGTCCCGGCCACGGTGAGGAACTCCCAGACCTTGCGCCCGCTGGCGGCATCGACCCCGAAGATCGGGCCGCGGCCCGGCCACTCGCCGCCCTGGGCGCCGATGATCACCTTGTCCTTCACCAGGAGCGGCGCCCCCGTGAAGCCGACGGTGAGCTTCTTGGAGTCGATGAGCTTGGTGTCCCACGCCGGCTGGCCGGTCTTCATGTCGACGGCAATGAGCCGGCCGTCCACGGTGCCGACGAAGACCTTGCCGTGGCCGAGCGCGATGCCGCGCGTGTACGGCGAGTGGGTCTGCGCGGCCACCAGATCGTCGTCGAGCTTGGGGAAATACGACCAGCGGGGCTCGCCGGTGGCGGCGTCGAGCGCCCACACGCGGCTGTAGGAGCCGGTGTAGTAGAGGACGCCGTCCTGCACCAGGGGCATCGACTGCAGGCCGCGCGTCGAACGGCCCGGGTGGTGGACAAACGCCACCTTCAACCGCTTGACGTTGTCGGTATTGATGTCCGTGAGCGGGCTGTAGTGCCACGACCGATAGGTCCCGTGATACGTGGTCCAGTCGTTGCCGCCCGGCTCCGTCATGGCCGCGCGGGCGGTGCCCATGCCGCCCGGGCTGTCCGACGTCGACATCGAGCACGCCGCGGCGACGACCATCACCGTCGCCAGGGCGGCCAGGTACAGTGCGCTGCGTTGCGTTGTCATGCCGACCTCCGTTCCTGCTTACAGGTGAGTGCCCCGCGCGATCTGACCGTCGGTGGCCTCTATATAAGGACCGGCGCGCAAAGTCAACGGCGTCACGGGCGCTGTTTCCGCGCCAGCACCGCTTGATTGACCATCAAGCGCCCGGCCCGCCCGCGCCCGAGCCGCCGTTCGACGCGGCGCGCCGCGGCGTGAAGGCCGAGCTGAAACGGCCACGGGTGGAAGCCGACGTGGAGGAGCAGCTCGAGGCCGGCGGTTGCGCAGGCGCGCTCGAGCTCGTCCCAGCCGACGAAGTTCTCGAGGCCGCGAAACGGCCGCAGGTGCAGCCGGCTCGCGGTCCGCACCACGCGCTGCCAGGCCCGGTTCGGCGTGGTCAGCACGAGCAGGCCACCGACCTTCACGCTCCGGGCGAGCTCCTCGATGGCCCGCGGCGGCGCGGGCGTGTGCTCCACCATCTCGCTCGCGATGACGACGTCGAAGCTCTCGTCGCGGATCGCGAGACAGGACGCATCGGCGACGACGCCCGCGCTGCCCGCCCGCGCTCGAGCGCGCGCCACCAGCCGCTCGCCGATGTCGACGCTGACCACCCGGGCCCCGCGGGCGGCCGCCGCCGCCGAGAAGAGACCGTAGCCGCAGCCGGCGTCGAGCGTGCGACGGCCCGCCAGCGTGGTGTGCGCCAGGCACTCGTCGAAGACGATCTCGAGGCGCCGGCGCACGTCGGCGGGATGGTCGAGGCCCTCGAACCGGTCGGCGATGCCCTCGTAGAACGATTCGAGCGAGTCGCGCCTCACCGTGGCGGGTCGTCCCGGTCGCCGGGCGCCCGTTCGGCCTCGGCCCCGTGCACGGCGCGGACGACATAGACGGGCCGGCGCTTGACCTCCTGGAAGATGTAGCCGACATAGATGCCGACGAGCCCAACGGCGATCATCAGGGCGGCCCCCACGATCAGCACCATGAACATCAGCGAGCTCCAGCCCGGGACGAGGAGGTGCTGGCGTCCGGTCAGCCAGAAGCTCAGGACGTAGAGCGCTTCGGCGGCCGCCAGCAGCAGAAAGCCGAGGCCGACGATCACCGCGATTGCCACCGGCACCAGTGAGAACGAAAAGGTCGCGTCGGCCGCGAAGCGTCCCATGCGGCCGAGCGAGTATTTCGCCACGCCGCCGATCCGCGGCTGCTCGGTGTACGGCAGCACCACCGTCCGGAAGCCCGCCCAGGCCACCATGCCGCGCAGGAACCGGTGATACTCGCGCATCCCGCGCAACGCCTCGAGCACGGGGCGCGAGACCAGCCGGTAATCGGCGGAGCCGTCGGTGATCGGCGTATCGCTGATGAGGCTGAGCAGGCGGTAGAAGGCGCGCGACGTCCAGCGCTTGAGGCGCGGACGATCGGCGGCCACGCGCTGGGTGAGGACCACTTCGTATCCCGCGCGGTGAAGATCGATCAGCTGCGTGATCAGCTCCGGCGGATGCTGGCCGTCGCCGTCCAGCGTGACGACGACGTCGCCGTCGGCGCGATCGAGCCCGGCCGTGAGCGCCGCCTGATGACCGAAGTTGCGACTCAGCTCCACCACGGTCACGTCGGCGTCATCCGCCGCCAGCTTGGCCAGCGCCGCCGCCGTACCGTCGACGGAGCCGTCGTTGACGTAGTAAATCCTCACGACGTGCTCGCGCCGGAGCGTCGTGACCACGTCCGTGAGTCGCCGATGGAACTCGGCCACGACCTGCTCCTCGTTGTAGAGCGGCACGACGACGTCGATCCGCAGCCGCTGCCCGTCAACCGCCATGCGACATTGTCCCCGGGTTCGCGGTCCCGCGCACCCTCCGGTGAACTTGCCACCCGTAGACGAACGTTCGCCGGAAGATCACCCCGCGATCGCGCGGGCAGTACGTCGGATCGAAGATCCGGCCGACGCCAAGCGGGCACAGGAGTCGCTGCAGCCCGACCTCGACGAGCCCGACGCGCTGCGCCGTCCGGTACACGGGCGCCTCGCCGGCGAGCCGGAGCGTCCGGAGCGTGGCGTTGTCGTGTCGCACGCCGGCCTCGTGGAGCGCGATCCGGACCGTCGGCCCCGGCTGGTGGGTCATCTCCGGCGTGAGCACGAACAGCGTCGAAGCCGCCACGGCAACAGACCCGGCCTGCTCTAGGGTGAGGAACACCACGTCGGGCCGTTTTTTGATCTCGGCGAGGTGCATCGGGAGCTCGTAGTGATATTCGTTGACCGGCGTCATGTTCAGTACGACGCGGCTGTCGCGCGGGAGCGTGCCGAGGAAATCGACCACATCGGCATTCGCGCGATCCACGGCCAGTTGCACCCGTGCGTCCATCGACGCGTTCACGAGCGTCACCGTCCACAACACCACGGCCACCGCCAGCAGCGACCACGCCAGAGGGCTGCGCCGAGCCCATGCGTCGCCGACGACGCTGCCGCCCACGACGGCGGCGCCGAGCGAGAACGGCAGCAGGTAATACTCGAAGGTGGCCGGCCACGGAAGATAGACGAGCAGCCAGCCGAGCATCCAGATGCATGCATACCGGATCGGCCGGCGCGCAGGGGCGGATGTGCGGACGGTCAGCACCAGCGCTGCCGGCACGATCGGCAGCAGCCATGCGAAATCCCGAGCGAGCCAGGCGGCGATGCGGAAGAGGGCGGGGCCGACGGTCACGGACCGCAGGGCGTACGCATGCGTGTACGTTCCCTCGGCAAGCGCGAGCGCCGCGAACTGCGACCTCAGGACCACGAACGCAAGCGCGGCGGCGGCGCTGACGATGACGAAGGTGGTCGCGAAGCGCCGCGCGCGTTCGTGCGGCGGTCGCGCGCGCCACTCGAGCGCAAGCCAGCCAAGGGCGATGGGGATCAGGACGACGCTCGTCTCCTTGGTGGCGTGCGCCAGCAGCGCGGTCGCCACCGCCACCACGAGCCAGCCGGCCCGGCCCACCGACCAGCGGCCGTCCCGCGACGACGCCGCCGAGGCCAGAAGCGAGACGCCGATCCACGTCGCCTGCAGCGGCTCGGCCTTCGAGAGCGTGTAGAACGTCTCGATGGCCGGCCCCGACAGGGCGAAGATCACCGCCGCCACCGTTGCCGATGCCGGGGTGCCGCCGCTCAGGCGGATCAGTCGCGTCAGCATCGCGATCAGCCCGGCGAAGACGAGGACGTTGACGGTGTAGAAGGCGAGCGGCCGGCTGCCCACGAGGCTCCAGACGCCCGAGTACACGAGCCAGTACGCGGGAAAGAACCGGCCCGTCTCCGGGATGAGATCGAGCACGCTCGCCCAGCGGCCGTGCACCTCGCGACCGGTCTGGAGCGTGAGCCCGTCATCGAGCAGCCCGAACTGCGGCGACGCAAGGCGGGGCAGCATCACGAGCGCGGCCAGCCCCAGCGCGGCGGGTGTCCGCATCCGGCTAACCCTTCACGGATCCCGCGGCTAAACCTTCCACCATCCAGCGATGGATGAACATGTAGAGCGCGACCACCGGCACGGTCGTGATGACGGAGGCGGCCATGAGCTGCCCCCAGTGGAAGACGTCGCCGTAAATGAGCAGATTCAGGCCGACGGGCACGGTGATCATCGTCTCGTCCTGGATGAAGATGAGCGCGTAGAGGAACTCGTTCCACGAAAGCGTGAAGGCAAAGATGGCGGAGGCGACGATGCCCGGCGCCGCCAGGGGCAGGAGCACGCGCACCAGCGCCTGCGGACGGGTGGCGCCGTCCACCAGCGCCGCCTCCTCCAGCTCTGTCGGCAGCGCCTTGAAGAAGCCGATCAGGAGCCACGTGCAGAACGGAACCGTGAAGGTGGGATACGAGAGGAACAGCGCCATCAGCGAGTTCGTCGTGCCGAGCTCCGCCAGCACGCGGTAGAGCGGAATGAAGAGCAGGGCCGGCGGCACGAGGTAGAGGACGAGGATCAGCGTGGCCACGAGCTCCCGGCCGGGAAAGCGCAGGCGCGCCACCGCATAGCCGCTGAGGCTGGCGATCACGGTGGTGATGCCGGTCACCACCACCGCGGTGATGACGCTGTTGCGGAACCAGAGCGGGAAGCGGGTGTCGAGCCAGAGCCCCGTGTAGTTCTCCCACGTGAAGGGACGGGGGATATAGATCGACTGCGCGAACTGGATCTGCTCGTACGTCTTGAACGACATGGTGGCGATCCACCAGAACGGCACCACCACGACGAGCCCGAACGCCACCAGCCCCGCCACGGTGACGAGCTTCCAGGGCTTCATGCCGTCCGCTCCCGGAGGAGATACCGGCTGACCAGCGCGATGCCCGCGATGAGAAGCGGCACCGCGAAGATCGAGATGGTCACGCCGCGACCCCAGCGCAGCTGGTTGAAGGCGACCTCATAGGAGTAGGTGGCGAAGACCTGGGTGGCGGTGCCGGGCCCGCCGCGCGTCATCACGTAGATGATGTTGAAGTCGTTGAGCGTGAAGATGAACGTGAGCAGCGTGGTCACGATGATGATGTGCTTGAGCCCGGGCAGGGTGATGTGCCAGAAGCGGCGCCACGATCCGGCGCCGTCGACGGAGGCCGCCTCGTACAGCTCTCCCGGGATCGACTGCATGCCGGCCAGGTACGAGACGCCGAAGAACGGAAAGCCGCGCCACCAGTTGGCGATGACGACAGCGGCCATGGCGCCCTCGGGCGTGGCCATGAAGGCGATCGGGCGCGTCAGGATCCCTGCATCCAGCAGCACGCTGTTGAAGAAGCCGCGGCCGGGAAAGGCGTCGAACATCCAGCGCCAGGTGAGCGCGATGATCACGGTGGAGGTGATCCACGGCAGCAGCATCAGCCCGCGGAAGAAGTTCCGCCACCGCCAGGTCGCGTGCAGCACGAGGGCCATGGCCAGCCCGGTGAGGATCTTCAGCGCGACCGACGCCACCGTGAAGACGAGGCTGTTGCGGACGACGGTGTGGAACGCGTCGTCGTTGGCGAGGTAGATATAGTTGCGCAGGCCGACGAAGCGCTCGGGGTAGCCGACGAGCTTGTCCGTGAAGGACAGCCAGACCGCGCGATAGATCGGATAGACGATCAGCGCGACGACCAGCACGAGCAACGGCAACAGCAGGAGGACCGCCGTCCGGGCCTCCTGCCGCTGCCGCTTCACGCCTTACGCGCCCAACGTGTCGTAAATCTCCTTGATCTTCTTGTCTTCCCACTCGAGCGCCTGGTCGATCGACCACTTGTCGACGATGACCTTGGCCGGCGCGTCGGTGAGGACGTTGCTCGCCTGCACCTCCGCCGCGGCCGCCGTCACCGGGCCCGGCCACCCGGTGGCGACGAACCACTCCGCGGCGCGACCGAAGTTCCGATAGTTGTCGTTCTTGTTGAAGTACTCGCGGGTGGCCGCGCGCGCCTTGTCGAGCACCGGCGAGAACTGGCCGTGCGAGTCGTTCATGACCTTCACCGTCTCCTCGGGCGAGAGCAGGTGGGCGATGAGGCTCATGGCCGCCTCCGGGTCCTTCGCGCTCTTGAAGACACCGAAGCTCAGCGCGAGCCCCCAGCTGCGACGACCGTCCGGGCCGCCTGGATGCGGCAGCGCGACGTGGTTGGCCAGCGCCTCCTCGCGCATCTTCTTGTCCTTGGCGTCGGTGGCCTTGGCCAGCGCGTTCTCGAGCGCGAAGGTGATGCTGGGACCGTTCGACGTCTGCGCGATCTTCCGCGCGATGAAGTTCTCGTTGTTCTGCGAGCCCGTCCACGACAGCGTGTCGGGGGGCTGGATCCCTTCCTTGTAGATGTCGGTGGCCCACTTCATGACCTGCTGCATCTTGGCGTTCTTGATCGACTGGTACTTGCCGTCCTTGTTGGCCCAGCCGACGCCGTAGGAGTACATGAGGCCCTGCATCACGCCGTACCCGTCGGCCGTGCGATTCCAGCTCTGGCCCATCCCGTAGAAGTTGTCCTTCGGCCGGTTCAGCGCGGCCGCGGCCGTCTTCGCCTCCTCGAACGTCTGCGGCAGCTTCACCTTCTTCTTCTCGAACTCGTCGCGCCAGACGTACCAGAAGGCCGGCATGATGTACCAGGGGATCGCGTACGTCTTGCCGCCGATGACGGTGACCGGCGCCACGTTGGCGGGCGCCTTGCCGATGTCACCCTCGACCTGGCGCGCGAAGCCGGTGAGGTCGAGCAGCTGGCCCATGCCGGCGAAGCGCGCGGGCGCTCCCGTCTCGAGCTGCCCGACGTCGGGCGTGTTCTTGTTCTCGATGGCCGCCACGTACTTCGTCTGCATGTCCTCGAACGTGAAGTACTCGACCGTCACCTGCGCGCCGTGCTTCTGCGCCCAGCGCTGGGCGGCCGCCTCGACCGCCTTGTTGGTGGGCTCCACGTAGGTCTTGAGGATCCAGAGCCGCAGGCTGGCGCCCTTCTTGATCTGCGGCGCTGCCACGCCGGGCAGCGCAAGCGCCGCGGAGGCGCCGACGGCGCCGGCCAGGAAGTTTCGTCGGGTGAGCCGTCGGTGCCGCATGAGGGGCCTCCTTGGGGTGGGTGCGTTGAGATCCGTCCGGGAGTGGCGGGAGTATCGGCCGGCGCGCCCGGCAGTGTCAAGGCGCGCAGCGGCCAGGTCGCCCGATTGGGCTCGGAACTCTGTACGCGGAGTCAGCCCGCGTGCGGCCGCGAGGTAACGGGGTTGGCAGCTTATCTCATCATGCTCGGCAGCCAGAGGCTCAGCCACGGGACCGCGATCAGAATGGCCAGCCGGATGATGTCGGCGACCATGAAGGGCATCACGCCGCTGAAGACGGTCGCCGTGCTGACGTGGGGCAGGAGCGTGCGCAGGACGAACATGTTCATGCCGACGGGCGGGCTGATGAGGCCGATCTCGACGACGCACACGATGACGATGCCGAACCACACCGGATCGAAGCCGAGCTGCACGATGACCGGGAAGAACACGGGGATCGTGAGCAGGATCATGGACAGCTCTTCCATGGCGGTGCCGAGCAGTACGTAGATGGCGCAGATGGCGGCCACCACCAGCGTGGGGCCGATGTTGAAGCGCGTCACCAGCCCCCTGAGGTCGGCCGGCATGGTCGTGATATTGATGAACTCGGAGAAGATCAGCGCGCCGATGAGGATCATGAACAGCATGGCCGTGGTCCGCGCGGATTCGAGGAGCGCGTCGTAGAGCGTCCGCCAGGTCAGCGCCCGGCGTGCGAGGGCGAAGACCATGGCCCCGAAGGCGCCCATGGCCGCGCCCTCGGTGGCGGTGAAGAGCCCGCCGTAGATGCCACCCATCACGAACAGGAACAGCGCGGCCACTGCCCACACGCCACGGAGCGCGACGAAGCGCTGGCGCCACGTTGACCGCTCGCCGGGCGGTCCGGACGCGGGATCGCGCCAGGTCATGTAGAGGACGGCGCCGCACAGGAGGATGGCGCCGAGGATGCCGGGCAGGATGCCCGCCGCGAAGAGCTTGCCGATGTTCGTCTCGGTGAAGACGCCGTAGATCACCATGATCGTCGAGGGAGGAATCATGATGCCGAGGGTGCCGCCGCCGGCGACGACGCCGGCGGCCAGCCGGTCGGAGTAATTGAAGCGCTTCATCGACGGGTAGGCCACCTTCGCGAACGTGGCGGCCGTCGCGATGGAGGAGCCGCAGATGCCACCGAAGGCCGCCGACGCCCACACGGTGGCCATCGCGAGCCCGCCGCGGAGATGGCCGATGAAGGCGTACGCGGCGTGGAAGAGCTCGTGCGACATTCCCGCGCGCGTCACGAAGTTGCCCATGAGGATGAAGAGCGGCACCACCGACAGCGTGTAGTTCCGGCCCGTCTCGTAGAGCTTCGTCTGCGTCATGGCGCTGGCGACGGTCCAGTTCCAGTCGCGCATGTACGCGTAGCCGAGGAAGCCGACGATGGCCATCGCGAAGGAGATCGGGATGCGTAGCGCACAGAGCCCCAGCATGAGCGTCAGGCCGAGCAAACCCTCGATCACCGGCGTTCGACCATCTTGTAGAGGTGAATGACTCCGGCCAGGGCGAGCGCCAGCGCCATGAAGTAGACGAAGGGGCCGTAGAGGACCCTCAAGACATCGGTGGCGTCACGATAGGCCCAGATGCGGTCGGCCTTGCCCCACACCAACCAGGCGAGGCCGAGCATCAGCACGGCGCTGACGAGCTCGACGCCGCCCTGAACACCGCGCAGCGCGCGGCGGCCGAGCACGCGGTCGATGAAGTCCATGACGGCGTGCTCGTTGGTGAAGGAGACGAGCGGCAGCCCGGCGAAGATGAGGACCAGCAAGAGGAGCTCGGTGACCTCGAAGGCGCCGCGGAGCGGCCGGTTGAAGACGTAGCGAGCCACCACGTCGACCGTGGTGAGGACCATCATGGCGAGGAGGATGATGGAGGCGGCGACGCCGAGGAGCGCCTCGACGCGCCGCTTCCACGCCTGCTCGGGGACGCTCACTTCGCGGGCGCGACCTTCTTCAGCTCTTCACGGAACTCCGCGAGGATCTTGGCCGCGTCGACGCCCTTGGCGCTGGCCTGCTTGATCCAGTCCTCGATGATCGGCGCCGAGCGCTTGCGCACCTCGGCCACGAACTCGGGATTGGCGTTGACGATCTTCACGCCGGACTTCTTGAGCGCCTCGAAACCCCGCTTGTCGGCGTCGTCCCAGGACTGGCCGGCCAGCCGGGCGATGTGCTCACCCGCGATCTTGTCGATCGCGTCCTGATCCTGCTTCGGCAGCTTGTTCCACTTGTCCTCGTTCATGAAG
>Ga0075420_100001219_pt1 | contig 21681 bp, 11 predicted proteins | sample SoiMetdeltSBSDD4_FD_75296 | JGI IMG/M metagenome (GOLD analysis project Ga0075420, IMG submission 75296) | Bulk soil microbial communities from a Populus tree surrounding site in Tennessee, USA - Soil MetaG P. deltoides SBSDD4 | ecosystem: Environmental > Terrestrial > Soil > Tree plantation...
CGCGGCAATCGGCTCCGGCGGAGTTGCAGAGCTGCCACTGGTAGGCGTACGTGATCGGTTGCGCACCCGTCCAGTTGCCGGTCGTCGCGTCGATGTACTCACCCACGGCCGCCCGGCCGATGACCTCTGGCGGGGAGGTGTTCGTCGGGCCACCGGGCCGGACGATCAGCGTTAGGTCCGAGTACTCGGTGTACGAACCGGACACATTCGTACCGGTCACCTGCAGGAACAGCCGGTTCCCGATGTCCCTTGTCGTCACGGTGTAGGTCTGGCCCGTCGCTCCTGGGATGACGTCGCATTCGTCGACAGGGGCGTCACATCGTCCCCAGGCGTAGGTGAACGTCGGAGAACCGGTCCACTGGCCCGGCGAGCCCGTCAGCGTGTTGCCTTCTCGCGCGATGCCGCTGATCGACGGGTAGTCGATCGCGAACGGCAGCGGGGGGCTTCGGTCCCAGGCAAGCGTGAAGTCGCCTACCTCGCCGCAGCACCCACCGACCGCGACGTTATAGGTCGTGCCCGCGCTCGCCTCGAACCTTGCGATGCTCCCGACGGCGCACGCATCGTCGCTGTACGTCACGAACGTCAGGGACCCGAGTGCCGACCCGGTGTAGACGGCGATCGCCGTGTCGAACGGGCTGCCGCAGGTCTTGAATGCGGCGGGCCCTGTCGAGGGCGCCGTCCAGCGGTACCAGACGGAGTTCGAGACATCTCCAGGGTCCGATGCTTCGAGCGATGCTCCGTCGTTCGTCCCGTCGACCGATCCTTCGTCGCCGCTGATCACCACGGCGTCGGCGAAGTCGTCGTTCGGCGGTGCGAGCCGGAGTTGGAGGTCGAAGAGCCCCGTTTCTCCGTCATTGCCGTCGATGGCGATCCGGTATGTCTCGCCTTCCTCCGCTGTGAACGAAATCGAGCTCCCGAAAACGCAGGCGTCGTCGTTGCTTGCGATCTCGGTCAGAGCGTTAACGGCATCGCCCGTATACGCCGCGAGCAGGGTGTCGAAGTCGCTGCCGCACGTCTGAATCGTCGTCTCGCCGCCGACCGGCGCCGTCCATCGGAACCAGACGGACGTGCCGCCGACTTCGCCTGCGTGGTTCGGCTCGCCCCCCTCCTTCGTCGCATCCTTGTTCGTGCCGGACGCGGCGTCCGAGCGGCCGCTGAGCTCGACAGCCGTGGCGAACGAGTCGTTTGCCGGGGGGAGGGCGCTTGCCGGCCCCGTCAGAAAGGCCGCCGCGATCGCGACCACCGCGACCGCAAGTGCTCGGGCGGCCCCTTGCTTGCTCAACATGACGTTCTCCTTCCATTCGCTTGGGATCGGCGAGTCCGATTCCGTAAAGGCCGATCGACCGGCGGCTCGACCCGTTCGGGCCGCCAGTGGGGCTCGTGTCCCTCGGCGCGGAACACCTCCACGACTTGGAGGTAGCGCTGCGCTTCTTCGGCCAACGTCATGAGCCGACGATGCGCCGCGGGCCTCACACGACGGTCACGCGTCGCTCACGCGTGGTTTTCAGCCGGTCGTCAGCTGCCGCCAGAGGTTCTCGAGCAACCGCGCTCCGTACGAGCGCGTCGCCGAGCCGGCGAGCGTGAATGCGCCCGCCGCGAACACTCGTGCGCCACGCAGCTCGTAGTAGGACATCTGCGCCTGGTTGGCGCTCCCCTGTCCGTTCCGGAGCTCGGCCAGCACGCGCGTGCCGCGCGGCGACACCCGATGCAGCCGGTCGACCTCGATCCCGAACGTCCCGAACCTCGAACCGTTCCGCAAGCCCGTGCCGTGAAAGAGCCAGCGCGCCGCACCGACGTCACGCACCGCGTACGGGCCGCGCAGGTGGCTCCCGAATGCGACGTACTGGACGCCGACCAGCGCGGCCTCCGGTCGGCCGATGTCGCGCCACATCGCGATCTTGTGCAGGAGCTCGCCGCGCCGCTCGACCTTCCAGAAGAAGTTGTTCGCCGACAGGAACATCAGGTTCCCGCCCAGGTTGCGATACGACGTGATCAGGTCGTATTCGCGGGCCGTCACGTACTCGTGGTGCCCGGGAAAGATCACGAGGTCGTACCGGCGCCGAAGCGCGCTCCCGCCCGCGACCCCCTCGAGGTCGGTCTGCGACAAGAAGTCCGCGCGGCGGCCCGTCGCCGCGAGCCAGCGCAGGAACGGCAGGTCGTAGGACCGGAATCGCATCGGCACGCCGCGGTTCAGGTAAGGACGGTTCAGCCGGACCGTGGGCCTGCTGCGGTCGGCATACCACGTGTCTCCGACGCCGTCGCCGTCGTCGTCGCGGAAGTTGTATGCCTGCCAGGTGTACGTCGGCTGGACGACCGCGACTCGATTCAGGCCGAGGCGCGCAGGCCCGACGATGAGCGGAGCGAAGCCGATACGTCCGTCCTCGGCGGTGAGCCGGGCAAAGTAGACGCCGGACTCCCAGTTTCCGATCTGGACGGCGACGATTCGCGCCGCGCGCCGCGGCCAAGCGTGCAGCACGGGCTTCGTCACTGGAAGACCCTTGAGCTCGTCGTTGCGGCGCGTCCGCTCTCCAGGGCCGGCGTGGAAGATCTGGACCGTCACCCGCCGAAGGTGGTTGCGAATCCGAAGCCGCCCGCGCATCCCCGGCCGGTAGCTGTCGCGCCCAAAAACCGCCTCGATGCCGCGCGACTGCGATGCCATGACTGTTGAGACCGCCCAGCCAGGCGGCGTCTTGGAGCCGGAGACGCGATCCTGGGGCAGGGCCGCAACGATCGCAACCGCGGAGACAACGACGCTGAAACCGACTGCTCGCCATGGGAACGCCATGGAATCGAGCGTCGATCGCCGCCCTCATCCGACGCTCACGCACGGCTCATGCACTAGTCGCCGCCTGATCCAAGGTGTTCAATGAAGCGGTGACACTCGTCGAGGTCCGGCTACTCGGGCCACTCGAGGTCAGCGTCGACGGTCGCCTCCTCGACGTGCGCCGCCAGAAGCAGCGCGCCTTGCTCGCGCTCCTCGCGCTGCGTGCAGGAGAGGTCGTCCCGACGGATCGACTCGTCGACGAGCTCTGGGGCGACGAACCGCCCAAGGCGGCCGTTGGCTCCCTCCAGAACTTCGTCTCGGAGCTGCGCAAGATGCTCGGCGCAGACCTGCTCGTCACGCGCTCGCCCGGCTACGTACTGGAGATCCCGCGGGATGCGGTCGACGTCCACCGCTTCGAGCGCAGCGTCCGAGAGGCCGGGAACGCTGCTCCGGAGCAGCGGGCGGTGAGTCTGCGGGAGGCGCTCGCGCTCTGGCGCGGGCCGGCGCTGGCGGACGTCCAGCTCGAAGACGCCATGGTGGCCGAGGCCGCCCGGCTCGAAGAGTCGCGCCTTGCCGCCTGGGAGGACCGCCTCGAGGCCGAGCTCGAGCTCGGCCGCCAGTCGCATGTTGTCGGCGAGCTCGAGTCCCTCGTCGCCAAGCATCCGCTCCGGGAGAGGCCGGTCGGGCTTCTGATGCTCGCGCTCTACCGCGGCGGCCGGCAGGCGGATGCCCTCGACGCCTACCGCCGCGCCCGCGAAACGCTCGTCGACGAGCTCGGCATCGACCCCTCGCCGGAGCTACAGCGCCTCGAGCAGGCGATCCTGCGCCAGGACTCCGACCTCGATCTCCAAGCGCCTCCACGGAAGCGCGTGCCGACTCCGGAGCCGGACCGCCGTAAGACGGTCACGATCCTGTTCGCCGACCTCGTCGATTCCACCGAGCTCGGCGTGAAGCTCGACCCAGAGGTACTGCGCAGCGTCCTCGCCCGCTACTTCGACCTGGTGCGCGCCAGCGTCGAGCGGCACGGTGGGATCGTCGAGAAGTTCATCGGCGACGCGGCCATGGCGGCGTTCGGCATCCCGAGCTCGCACGAGGACGACGCGCTGCGCGCCGTTCGCGCCGCAACCGAGCTACGGGATGCGCTCGGAGAGCTGAACACGAATCTCGCCGAGGCTCACGGCGTAGCCCTTCAGGTCAGGATCGGCCTGAACACCGGCGAGGTGCTCGTCGCCGATTCCGGGTCCGGCGAGGCCTTCGCCACCGGCGCGCCCGTCAGCGTCGCCCAGCGCCTCGAGCAGGCCGCGCTGCCCGGGGAGATCCTGCTCGGCGAGACCACTCGTCATCTCGTAAGCCACGCCGTCGAGTCGGAGCCGCTCGAGCCGGTCGACATGGGCGCGCTCGGCCGGGCGCCTGCGTTCCGCCTGCTGGGCGTCGAGGAGGTCGCCCGGCCCGTGGGTACTGCCGCGCTCGTCGGGAGGCAGGACGAGCTGGCGTGGGTGCGAGCGGCCTTTGCGGGCGTCCAGGCCGAGCGCCGCAGCAAGGTCGTGACCGTGCTCGGCGACGCCGGAGTCGGCAAAACGCGCCTCGCGCAGGAGTTCGTCCGGACCTCGGGCGCGCGGACGCTCGTCGGCCGCTGCGTCTCCTACGGGGAGGGAGCCACCTACCTTCCACTGGTCGAGATCGTCCGCCAGGCCGTGCCCGAGCGGCCGAGGGCGGCGATCGCGGCGCTGCTCGAGGGCGAAGACCAGGCCCCGCTAATCGCCGAGCGCGTGACGCAGCTGACCGGCCAGGCCGAGGGCGCCGCCTCGACCGGCGAGGTCTTCTGGGCTGTGAGGCGCTTCCTCGAGGCGCTCGCGCTGGAGCACCCGCTCATCGTGGTCCTCGAGGACATTCACTGGGCGGAGCCGACGCTGCTCGACCTCGTCGAGTACCTCGACGCGTGGACGGCGGAGGCGCCACTCCTGGTGCTCTGCCTCGCCCGCCGTGAGCTGCTCGACGAGCGGCCGGGGTGGGGCGGCGCCGATCGCGCGCTTTCGCTCAGCCCGCTCGGTGATGAGGAGGCGGGGGCGCTGGTCGCCGAGATCGCGGGCGACGAGCTCGACGAGGGCGGACGGGCGAGGATCGTCGAGGTCGCGGAGGGGAACCCGCTCTTTCTCGAGCAGCTCCTCGCGTTCACCGAAGAGGCAGGCGCAGGTGCGCTCGCCGCGGTGCCGCCGACGGTCGAAGCGCTGATCGCCGGCCGCCTCGATGGCCTCGAGCCCGAGGATCGTGCGTTGCTCGAGCGAGCGGCGGTGATCGGTCGAGAGTTCTCACGCAGCGCGCTCGTCCACCTTTCGCCGCCTGCAGAGCTTGCCGCTCTGGACAGCCGAATGAGCGTCCTCGTTCGCCGCGGCCTGCTCCGGCCAGCCCGGGCCGACGTCGAAGACACGCACCGCTTCCACCACGTCCTCGTCCGCGACGTCACCTATGCGGGGATCACCATGGAGACGCGCGCGGACCTCCACGAACGGTTCGCGACATGGCTCGAGCAGCGCGAAGGACCGGACGAGATCCTCGGCTACCACCTCGAGCAGGCGCACCACTTCGGCACGCAGCTCCGACCTAACGATCCGGGATTGCCGGCGTTGGCGAAGCGGGCAGGAGATCGACTGAGCGCTGCGGGCATCCGCGCTTTCAAAGCGGCCGACATTCCTGCGACGGTCAATCTGCTGTCGAGGGCTGTCTCCCTCCTTCCAGGCGAGGATCCAGGTCGCGTGGAGCTCCTGTGTGAGCTTGGGCTCGCACAGCGATCCGCGGGCGACGTGAGCGGTGCGAAGGAGACGCTGAACGAAGCAGTGGCGCAAGCGGAGCAACGCGGAAACCGGGAGATTGAGCTTCGAGCCCGGATCGAGCGCGCCCACATTCACTTGTTCACGGACCGCGAGGCCGATTCAGCTGATCTCCTGGAGCTGGCTCATCGAGCACTTCCAGTGTTCGAAGAGGCTGGCGACGAACGCTCGCTTGGACGCGCCTGGCGTCAGGTCAGCTATGTCAGCGGCGCCATGCAGGGGCGGTGCGCAGAATGGCTTGCCGCAGCCGAGGAGGCGGTCGTGCATTACCGGCGGGCTGGTTGGTCTACATCCGGGTGCCTTGCGGAAGTCTCTGCAGCTCTGTTCTACGGGCCGACGCCGGTCCCGGAGGGCATCGAGCGTTGTGAGGCGCTCCTGAACGACGCAACCGACCGAGTTGGCACGGCCAATGTCCTCGTCTTCCTCGGGGGGCTAAACGCGCTTACCGGGAGCTTTGACAGCGCAATCCGATCCGTCACCGATGCGGAGACGATCTATCGGGAACTCGGCGAGATCTACGCGCTCGCGGATAACAGCGGCCGCATTCTCGGCAAGATTCACGTGCTTGCCGGTGATTTCAGCGCGGCGGAAGACGTGTTCCGGGAATGCTGCGAGTGGTTCGACCGCGTCAAGGACGAGGCGGCGCTGTCGAGCATGAGCGCCGAGCTGGGTCAGGCTCTCTATGCGCTGGGACGCTTCGAGGAGGCTGGCGAGTGGTGCCGACTTTCTGAAGAACGCGCGCCCGCAGGAGATGTCCTCGCACAATTCGCGTGGCGAGGACTGCAAGGGAAGCTCTTCGCCCGAGAAGGATTGGGGGCGCAAGGCGAAGCGATCGCCTGGGAGTCGGTCCGTCTTGCGGAGCAGACTGACGCTTTGTCACACCATGGTGAAGCGTTGCTCGATTACGCCCACGTGCTGTGTCTGCGAGACCGCCAAGATGAGGCATCAGCCTGGATCAGGCAAGCGCTTGAACTGTTCGAGCGAAAGCAGAACGAGGTTTCCGCCGCCGCTGCTCGGGCGCTTCTTGCGGACGTCGCCGTCGCGTGAGCGCGCGCGGAGAACCCCGATGTCGGGGCTCTCCGAGGTGATGCGAAGCTTGGCTTACGGGGTGCCATTCCCGCCGAAGTTCGCGAGCGACAGCGCCGCCGCGATGCTCGCCAGCATGATGATGAGCTGCTTGCGGATCATCTCGCCTCCTTCCGTTCGGTCGATCACGCGACCGAGGGTCGAGGGCGGTGGTCACGGCTCCCTACGCCGGGACTAAGCGACCGCTAACGGCTCTGTGAGGCGGGGGTAGGGCCGCCCGGGCGGCGCGGTGCTAGGAGGTCGAGCGGAGCTGGTCTAGGCGGCGCCTTGCCAGCGGGATGAGCTCGTCGATGCTGCCGCAAAGCTCGCAGTCGTAGGTACGGACGGCGCCCGACCTTCCGCCGGTCACGATCCGCCAGCCGCTGGGCGAGAACGCCACTGAAGTGAGGACGCGTTCGCGTCCGTCGAGCAGCTGGATGCGCTCACCGGTCCTCGCGTTAACGACTCCCGCGTAGCCCGGACCGGCGATGGCAACCCAGCGGCCGTCGGCGCTGAAGTCCGCGTCGCTGATCCTCGATGCGTGTGACAGCACCCACACCTGCTGTCCCGTCTGGACGTCGACAAGCCGCGCGTCGTGGTCGACGCTCGTCGTCAAGACGTGCCGGCCGTCGGGGCTAAAGGTGGCCGACGTGAGCCCGCGATCCAGACGAAGAGCCTGTTGCCTACCGCCCGTGTGCCAAAGGCCGGCCGCTCCGTTTCTCGTGCCCGCGACGAATCGGGATCCGTCAGGGCTGACGCCGATCACGGTGTAGCGGGCCCGAGAACCTTGGTCGGGGTCGATCGTGCGCAGTACCTCGAACCCGTTCTGCTCGTCGTCCTCGGATCGCCACTCTCGGATTGTGCCGTCGCGATGGGAGGAGACGAGCACGCGACCGTTCTTGCTCGTGCCGAGGGCCACCGGTCGAGAGCGTGCAACGCCCTCGAAGCCCTGCGCGGGAAACGCAAGCCGCGGATCGTCGCTCAGTGCAAAGAGACGGTTTCGGAGATCTGCGCGGCCGGCGCTGACGATGCGGCTGCCCCCTGGTTCGAAAGCGACCGCTTCGGCGGGCGACCCCAGCTTGTCGACCCGCCGGAGCACGGGAAACGCCCGAGCGTCCCAGAGGCGGATCGTGCCGTCGGTGCTGGCCGTCGCGACTGTTCGGGGGTCGGAGCCGAATGCAGCAGTTCTCACCGCTTCTTCGTGGCCGGCGAGCGTCGCTCGGAGGGTTCCGGAATCGGCATCGAAGATCCGTGCCATGCGATCCCGACTCGCGGTCACGATCAACTCACCGCGGCCGGGACTGAAGTCGAGTGTGCTGACGAAGCCCTGGTGACCCGGGAGGGTCGCGACAAGGGTGGCGTACCTCGGATCCCACACCCGTCCCGTCCCGTCGGTACTTGCCGTTGCGACCAGGTTTCCGGAATCGCTGAACGCCACGTCGAGGACGCCGCCGACATGGCCCCTGAACACACGGAGCTGTTCGCCGGTCGCTCCGTCCCAGAGCCGAGCGACCTTGTCCCGTCCGCCCGTCATGAGCACGTTGGTCGTCGGAGCGAAGCGGGCGACCGTGATTTCTCCTCGATGAAGTAGGCGCGCCGTTGGGACTCCGCTGAGGACGTCGTAGATCCACGCCGCAGGTCCGTCACCCCACGTGACGAGGCGCCGGCTGGTCCGGTCGAAGGCTGCCAGCGATGACACGGTCTCGGGATCTGAAGCAGGGAGTGCGTGAATCAGACGCCCCGTGCGCGCATTCCAGATTCGGGCGCGCCTGTCCCGGCTTGTCGTCGCGATCAGTGAGGAGTCGGGTGAGAAACGTGCGCTCAACACCCGTCGCGGATGTCTGAGCACGAGCAGTCGTGCGCCTGTCCTCACATCGGTTACGACCGCGTTACGCCCGGCGGTGACCAGTCGGCGACCCCTGGGGCCGAACGAGACGTCGGTGCCCCTTCGCGTTCCGATCAGACGAGAGCCGTCGCCCGCGTAGAGCCGCACAATGGGCTCGGCTCGTCTGCCCGGCGCGGCGGCGAGGAGCTTCCCGTCGAGGCTGAAGCTGAGCTTGCCGACCGGGTCTCCGACGTCGATGACCTTGGTCGTGCGGAGCGCCCTCAACGCGCTCCGGAGTGCGTTCTCCACCGCGGGCGTGTGCGCCCTTGCGCTTGCCTGGAGGGCAAGCGCAAGGCTCCATTCCGGGCTGGTCGGCACCGTCGCTTCGGCGAGCGCGGCCTGGTCGTTGGCCTCCGCTTCCCGGGCGCTGGCCTCCGCTTCCCGCGCGTTGTCCTCGGCCGACTCTTGCTGTGAGAGCGCATAGGCGGCAACGCCGGCCAGGACGGCAACGACCACGAGCGCTCCGCCGGCGATGGCAAGCAGACGGCGGTGGCGCCGCGCTCCCTCCCGCCGCTCCTCATCCAGGCGACGGTCGGCTTCGTGCTGCGTCCGCCATGCCAGGACAGCGTCGGCGAGCACATCGTGGAAGATCTCGTACTGCGGTCCCGCCGCACCGTCCTCGGCGGCGCGGATGATTCGCTCGCGGGCGAGTCGGTCGAGGACGGTTCCCGCCTGCGCTTCGTCGACCGAGGCGTATCGCGCGAGGTCACCCGCGCGGTGTGCGATCTTCGTTCCCGACGGAGTGACCAGGTGGTTGTACATCGCCGCCGCCGCGTCCTGCTCCTCCGGCGAGAGGATCGACATCGCACGCTCGAGATGCTCCTCGACGATTCGCGTCGCGCCGCCAAGCTCGCGGAGCGTTGTGAGCCGGAGTCGACTGGACCCGCTTGAGCGCTCGACGTTCCACAGTCGCTCGAGCACGAGCTGGAGATACGGCGCCTCGATCCGTCCGCTTTCGTCGGGGGCATCCTCGGCGCCTCCTCGGCCGGTGGGTCCGAGCTGGATCCGACCTGCCTGGACGGAGTCGAGCACCTCGTCCACGAGCTCGTCGTCCGCGACCACCGGGTCTGCCTCGCCGGCGAGCTCGTTGTACCGCTCGATCGGCCCGAGGATCGCCCGCTTCGCGGCCTGACGATCCAGCCGGTCGAGGCGCAGAGAGTTGCCGAAGAGGTTCGGGATCTGCGTCTTGAACGCGTCGAGCTGCGCGAGCGCGTCCTCGCGGATGCTGATCAGGAAGTTGGCGCGATGCTCCCGGCCGCGGATGATCTCGGCCAGCTCCTCGAAGGGGCCGCCGCTCTCGTGGTAGAGGAAGTACTCCTCGAACTGGTCGAGGACGACGTAGAGCTCGCAGCCGATCGCGCCGTCCCAATCCGCGAGTGCCTCGGCGAGCGAGCGCCCGCGGAGGTCGATGTCGACATCCGGCCGGATGCGCCGTGCCTCCTCCTCGATCGCCCGAAGCAGGCCTTCGCTCGAGTCGCCGCTCCAGTTGGCGTGCACGACGACCCCTGCGGTCTCGTCCCGTCGGAGGCGTGTGACGACGCCGGCGCGGAGAAGCGAAGTCTTCCCCACGCCGCTCGGCCCATACAGGACCGTGAGTCGCGAGGCCACGAGGTTGGCCGCGATCACCTCGATCTCGCGCTCGCGGCCGAAGAACAGGAGCATGTCGAGCTCGGACTCGCCAAACGGCGCCAGGCCCTTGAACGGCGTCGGCGGCGCGGAGAGAGCCGCGTCGGTCAACCCGTGGCCCCCGCTGTCTCGACGCCGGCATGCGCCGCAAGACCATCGATACACCGCTCCAGGGGGAGGTCGAGCACGTCGACGCCGTGCTTGCGCCAGAACTCGAGCTCGAACGGATGAGGCTCGTCGTCGACGGCCCACGACCGGTATCCGAGAGGCTGATCGCCCCAGAGGCGGTAGAGGAGGAGCCGGAGGTTCCAGTCGACGAGGCTGTAGCCGAGGAACAGGAAGTGGCTCCGCCGGAGTTTCGCTGCGAGGCCGACCGGGACGACGCTCGAGACTTCGGCCCGCGCGAGGTACTCGATGTAGTGGTCCTCGGTCACGACGAAGCTCTCCCACGCGCGCTCGCTCGTCCGGTCGACCTGGCCGTGGAGCTTGAGGATCACCGTCCTCCGCTCGAGCGAGAGCTCACTCGCATACTCGTTCGGGCGCTCGATCAGAGTGCCGTGGCCTCCTGAATCGATGTGACAGAACTTTCCGCGGTTCCGGCCCTCTGCGATGTATGAGACGACGTCGAACTCCTCGCCTGCGTCGAGGAACGCACGCTCGAGCGCGAGGTCGTAGCTCGTGCTGACGATCAGCTGATGCGGAACGTCGCGCGCGCGGAGGAGCGGCGGCAGCGAGGCAAAGAAGCGGTGAACCGCGGTCGGCGGCACATCGACCTCGAGCAGCGTATGCAGCTCGTCGTGGAGCGGCCCGGGACCCTTCATGACTGACACGAATTGCGCTACCCGAGGGAGCTCCAGAGGGTTGAGCGGATAGGAGAACCGCTCCGACAGCCTGGCGGCCAGGTCTGCGACATCCGCGCCGAGAACCGGCACGAGCCGTCCTGAGATCAGCGCGCCGGCGGCCTCTCGAAGCGGATCATCCCCCGTCCGCGGCTTGCTGCCGTTGCCCTCGAGGGCTGCGTCCTGTCGGAGGATCGCGCCATGGAGCTGCTGAAGTGCGGCGCTCGGCTCGATGCCGAGCTCATCGACAAGATGACGGCGAGTGTCCTGGTAGGCGGCGAGCGCTTCCGCCTGTCTCCCCGACCGGTACAGCGCGAGCATCAGCTGGCCGCGGAGGCGCTCGCGAAGTGGGTGGTCCCGGACGAGCGATTCCACCTCGGGAACGAGCTCTGCATAGCGCTCACACTCGAGGTCGGCGTCGATGCGATCCTCGAGCGCGGCAAGGCGAACCTCTTCCAGGCGCGACGCCTCGTGCTCCGCGAACGACTCGAATGCGAGGTCGGCGAGCGCCGGGCCTCGCCACAGGTCGAGCGCCACACGGAGCTCCGCAGCGCGCTCCTCCGCCGGCAGGGACTTGGCTCCCTTGACCACCCGCCGGAAGCGCTCGAGGTCGAGCTGCTCCGGCGCGATCTCCAGCCGGTACCCGGGTGGTGTGGTTCGCACCACATCGGTCCCCAACGTCTTCCTGAGCTGCGAGACGAAGTTCTGCAGCGAGGTGACAGCAGTCGCCGGCGGGCTCTCAGCCCACAACAGGTCGATCAGTCGGTCCGTCGAGACGACGCGTCCGGCATCCAGCAGAAGGATTGCCAGGACGGCGCGCTGCTTGGTCCCCCCGATCGGGCGTTCCTCACCGTCGTCCAAGACCTCCAGAGGGCCAAGGATCCGGAACTCGAGCATGTGACGGTTGTAGCACTGTCAAGCGGTGCTGGATACCACCCGAATGAAGCATTGGGAGGCCGGTCAGGTGTGCTCTTCCAGCTCGTTCGCCTTCGCACACAGCGCGGCGAACCCAGCCTGGAGGAAGTCGTTCGCCGCACCTGCGGCGAGCGTCCACGTGAGCGCACGGCCGAAGCGCGGCGTCACCATCTGCGTCGAAGCGAGGGCCGCCGCGCTCCACGTTCCGACGCAGCGCGTGCACAAGACGAGCTCGCCGAGCGCCCGCTGGAAGCCCTCACCCGCCGGCCGCTCTTCCTCGCCGAGCTCGGCCTCGCCCTCGACGAACGGCTGGCGGAGGAAGCTCGCAACCTTCTCCCGCGAGAGGGTTCGCGAGGCCTTGAACGTCGCCGCGGAGAGTGCGACGAGGTCGAGCGCCGAGGCTGGGGGGGCCCGACGGGACAGGGCGGCGACGACGCCCAGTCCCGCGACCAGCGTGCCGGCGATCGCGGCGTACGCCTCGTAGGGAGGTCTCTCGGTCTGCACGGGCACCGAAGCTAGCCTTCCCCGCAATGCCGGAGTTCAAGACATCGCGGGCCTATATGCCGACCGCCGACCAGCCACAGGCAATCGAGCAGCTCTCCGCCGGCCTGAGCGCAGGAGACCGCTTCCAGACGCTCCTCGGCGCCACCGGCACCGGCAAGACGGCGACGATGGCGTGGACGATCGAGCAGGTGCAGAAGCCGACCCTGGTCATCGCCCACAACAAGACGCTTGCCGCGCAGCTCTGCAACGAGTTCCGGGAGTTCTTCCCCGACAACGCGGTTGAGTACTTCGTCTCCTACTACGACTACTACCAGCCCGAGGCGTACGTCCCTCAGGCCGATCTCTACATCGAGAAGGACTCCTCCCGGAACGACGACATCGACCGGCTGCGTCACTCGGCGACCTCCTCGCTGCTGTCACGCCGCGACACGATCGTCGTCGCCTCGGTCTCCGCGATCTACGGCCTCGGCTCGCCCGAGGAGTACGAGAGCCGGCTCGTGACGCTCGCAGTCGGCGAGGAGACCGACCGGGACCTGATGCTCCGCAAGCTGATCGACATCCACTACACGCGCAACGACGCCTTCCTCGGCCGTGGACGCTTCCGCGTCAAGGGCGACGTGATCGAGATCCAGCCGGCGTACGAGGAGTCGGCGTACCGCGTCTCGATGTTCGGCGACGAGGTCGAGGAGATCACCCACTTCGACCCGCTCACGGGCGAGGTCTTCGGGAAGCTCGAGCACCTGAACATCTTCCCGGCGACGCAGTACGTGACCTCGAAGCCGACGATCGAGCGCGCCGTGGATGACATCCGCCACGAGCTCGAGGAGCAGGTGCGCACGTTCGAGTCCGAGAACCGCATGCTCGAGGCTCACCGGATCCGGCAGCGGACCGAGTACGACGTCGAGATGATGGTCGAGCTCGGGTTCTGCAACGGGATCGAGAACTACTCGCGCATCCTCGACGGTCGGCCGCCCGGCTCGGCCCCGTACACGCTGATCGACTACTTCCCGTCCGACTTCGTTGTCTTCATCGACGAGTCGCACCAGACGGTGCCGCAGATCGGTGGGATGTACGAGGGCGACCGGTCGCGGAAGCAGACGCTCGTCGACTTCGGCTTCCGGCTCCCGTCCGCGCTCGACAACCGGCCGCTGCGGTTCGACGAGTTCCTGGCCAAGGTGCCGCAGATGGTGTTCGTCTCGGCGACACCCGGCCCGTACGAGCTCCGGCACTCCACGCGCGTCGCCGAGCAGCTCGTCCGCCCGACCGGGATCGTCGACCCCGAGGTCGAGCTCCGCGCGACGAAGAACCAGATCGACGACCTCCTGAACGAGATCCGCCGGCGCGAGGAGCTGGGGGAGAGGACGCTCGTCACGACGCTGACCAAGAAGATGGCCGAGGACCTGACCGACTATCTCCTCGAGTCGGGAGTCCGTGCCCGCTACCTGCACTCGGAGATCGACACGCTCGACCGCATCCAGCTGATCCGCGAGCTGCGCCTCGGCGAGTACGACGTTCTCGTCGGCGTGAACCTCTTGCGCGAAGGGCTCGACCTCCCCGAGGTCTCACTCATCGCGATCCTCGACGCCGACAAGGAGGGCTTCCTCCGGGGGAAGACCGCGCTGATTCAGACGATCGGACGCGCGGCGCGCAACACGAACGGCAAGGTGGTCATGTACGCCGACAAGCGGACCGAGGCGATCAAGGGCGCCCTCGAGGAGACCGACCGTCGCCGCGCCGTTCAACTCGCCTACAACGAGGAGCACGGGATCACGCCGGAGTCGATCGTGAAGGGCGTCTCCGACATCGCCGAGTTCCTCGCTCTCGAGTCGCCGACCGTGCCGAAAGGAAGCCGCCGGCGAGGAGCTCAGAAGGTCGACGCGATGCCGCCGAGCGAGATCCAGAAGCTGATCGTGACGCTCGAGGAGGAGATGTTCGCGGCGGCCGACGATCTCCGCTTCGAGTACGCCGCGAAGCTCCGGGACGAGATCAAGGAGCTCCGGCGCGAGCTGCAGGCCGCGGAAGCCGCTGCCTAGGCGTCGACGTCCGAGTTAACGCCCTTTTCACCACGTTCGCGCTACAAATTCCCCGTCGAACGGCATAGGATCGAGCCGTTCACATTTCAGGGGATCGAGGGAGAGGAGCAACTGTGAGGAGACTAGGACGGCTTGGCGCTGCCCTGCTTGCGGTCGGCGTGCTCGCGACGCTGACGTTTGCAGGCTCGAGCGCCGGACACGGCAAAAAGCCCCCGGCGGGGCCGCTCACGAACAAGGCGATCATGTTCGCCGCCGACGGCATGCGCCCGGATCTCATGGAGCGCTACGCGGACAAGGGCATCATGCCCACCTTCAAAGATTTGATGAAGCGGGGCGTTCGCGGAAAGAACGGCCTGCTCCAGGGGTTCCCGCCGAACACGGGCGTGGGCTGGCACACCCTTGCCACCGGGACGTGGCCAGGCGAGCACGGCTCCACGAACAACACGTTCCACCGTACGGGGACGAACTTCGACAGCACGACGAGCTTCTCGACCAACGGAGTTCTCCAGGCGGACACGATCCTCCAGTCGGCCGAGCGAGCCGGCAAGAAGGTCCTGTCGATGGAATGGGTAGCCGCCCGCGCGCTCAGGCCTGAGCTGCAGGGCCCCGTCGTCGACTTCCGTACCTTCATCGGAGGCCGCGGCATCGTCCTCAACTACGACCTGCCCGGTCAGCCGGCGCTTGCGAACAGCTTCGGCGTCCAGTACCAGCGGCAGACGCTGGCCGCCGCGGCAGGCTGGACGAACGTCCCGGCCTCGTTCAGCCCGGCGAAGCAGACGACCTTCACACACGCGAATGCGCAGATCCCTGGCGGTGGCGTCTGGGATCTCTACATCTACGACTCGACCAATAACGGGACGGTCAACTACGACCACGTCCTGATCGTCAACAGCGCGGACGCCAAGGACGGCAGCAAGGCGGTCGCCAACCTGACGCGTGGCGAGTGGGCCGACGCGAAGCTCAAGCTCGTCTCCGGTTCGCTGGTCGGCAAGACGGCCGGCTTCTACGCCAAGCTGATCGACCTCAACGCCGATGCGTCGCAGTTCCGGCTCTACTTCACGTCCGTCCAGCGGCTGAACGCGAGCTACAACGCGCTCGGGCCGGCGGGCTCGGACGCCTTCGTCGAGACGCTGGCGGCCAACTTCCCGACCTCGACCGCAGCCGACTTCGCGCCCCTCGAGGCGCTGATCGTCGACGAGGACACCTACGTCGAGCAGGGGCTGATGTGGGCCGACGCGCACTTCGCGTACCTGAACTACATCGTCAACACGCTCGGTTACAAGCCCGACGTGATGTTCCTCGGCAGCCCGGTCACGGATGAGTTCAGCCACCAGTTCCTCGGCCTGCTCACGAAGACGGACCCGGATGGGCGACCGAACCCGTACTACGACGACGTCAACGGCGACGGCACGAAGGACGGGCTGCTCGACAAGCGGGAGGGCTACATCCGCGCCGCGTACCACGAGGCCGATGCCACGCTCGCGCTCGGACGCCGGTTGATGGGCAAGAAGGACACGACCGTGTTCGCATCGTCCGACCATGGCTTCGCGCCGCAGTGGCTGGCGATCAACGCGCGGAAGCTGCTCTTCGAGACGACCGTTCGGAACACGGTCACCGGCCTCGACGTCTCGGTCCATCCGAGCGGCAATCCGGCCGCTGTGTTCCCGAATCCTCCCGGCGGCACACCGCTCAGCAACTGCCGGGCACAGCTGGGTGCAGCAGACCTGGCCAAGGCGTGCTGGGCCGGCGGGACGACGCAGTTCTACGTCAACCCGACACTGCCGGCCGGCGTCACCTACGAGGCGGTGCGGGACGCGATCATCGCGAAGTTCTCCGCACTCACCGACCCGGCGACTCCCGGTCGCCAGGTGATCCTCAAGGTGATGAAGAAGGAAGAGCTGCGCAACGTCGACGGCACCGACTCGCTGCACCCCAGCCGCAGCGGTGACGTCGTGGTCGTCTCACGGCCCCCGTACCAGTTCGACGCGGCGACCGCGGGACAGACGATCGCGTTCTCGCAGTTCTTCGGCCAGCACGGCTATCTGCCGGAGCTCGTCGACCTGAAGCGGAACATCAACATGCACGGGACGTTCGTCGCGGCCGGTCCCGGTATCCAGCACTTCTCGGCTGCGAAGACGGCGGTCCGGGCGATCGACGTCGCTCCGACCATGGCGTTCGTCCTCGGCATCCCGGGGCCGCAGAACGCCCGCGGCAAGATCCTCTTCTCGATCATCAAGGGAAAGGGCAACTTCCGCGAGATCACGATCCTGAACATCAGTGACTGGCATGGGCAGATCCCGCCTGGGACGCCGGAGGCCGCCGACTTCGTCATCGGCCCCGACGGGCTCCCGACAGGGACGGCAGTCGGGCCGACGTTCTCGATCGCCGGAGCGGCATTCCTCGACACGTGGTTCGACGAGTACCGCAAGGAGGTCCGCGACGGCTCGCTGCTCGTGGCCGGCGGCGACTCGTTCGGCGGCGCCACGCCGCCGATCGCGAACGCGTTCGGCGACAAGCCGATCCCGCCGATCATGAACATGATGGGCTTCGACGCCGAGGCGGTCGGAAACCATCAGTTCGACCGCGGGGAGGCGTACCTTCGGAACGAGCTGATCCCGCTCGCCGACTTCGACGTCCTGTCGGCGAACGTGGTCGACGCGGCCGGCAAGACGCCGCCGGAGTGGTCGCCGTCGGCGACGTACAAGTTCGGCGACGTGAAGATCGGCATCGTCGGCTTCACGACCGAGGACACTCCCGAGTTGATCTTCCCGGGCAACCTCGGACCGTTCCACCTGGCCGACGACATCACGACGGTGAACGCGGAGGCTGCGCGTCTCGCGCGGAAGCGACTGGACGCGATCATCGCGCTCGGTCACGAGGGCGTTGACGGCGGATCGCTCACCAACCCGACAGGCCCTGTGGTCGCGGTCGCCGACGCCGCTCAGAACATCGACGTCGTCATCGGAGACCACAACGACTTCCAGGTGCTGGCCACGCGACCGAACGGGGTGCTGCTCACGCAGAACCGCGGCCGCGGCATCCGGTTCACGCGGATTCGGCTGGTCATCAACGACGACGCCGAGCAGGTGATCTACAAGACGGCCGACTTCCACAAGCCGTGGAACATCGGCGTCACGCCCGACCCGGCGATTCAGGCGGAGATCAACCGGCTGAACGATCTGCTCCGGCCGATCTTCGGGACCGTGATCGGTACCTCGACAACGGCGATTCCTCGCTCCGACGAATGCGGCCGCTCGGACGGGCGGCTGTGCGAGTCCAAGGTCGGGAACTTCGTGACCGACGCGATGCGGAACACGTACGCGACGGCGCCGGGATCGGACTTCGCGATCACGAACTCTGGCGGGCTCCGCGCAGATCTCACGTGCCCGGCGACCGACAACCCGGATGACTTCTGTCCGGCGTACGCGACCGCGCCGCCGCCCTTCAACATCACGAGGGGCTCGGTGAACGGTGTCCTGCCGTTCGGGAACATCGTCGTCACGCTTCCGAACGCCACCGGCGCGGAGCTGAAGGCGATGCTCGAGAACGGCGTGTCGCAGAGCGTCCAGCCGTCGCCAGGCCCGGTCCCCCCGGTCGGGACCCCGGTGAACTCGCCACAGGGCCGGTTCCCGCAGGTGTCGGGTCTCTGCTTCACCTGGGACGTCCAGGCGGCGTCCGGAAACCGCGTCACGGGTGCCCGACGCCAGGCGGCCGACGGCTCGTGCACGGGGGCGGCAATCGACCTCACCGCCGCCGGCGGTCCGTACAAGGTGCTCATGAACGACTTCATGGCCAGCGGGGGAGACGGGTATCCCAACGTCTACCCGCGCGTGACGTCGCTCGACATCATGGATCAAGTGGTCGCGGACTACGTGACGGCGAACTCGCCGGTCAGCCCGACGACGACCCAGAACCGGATCGTCTGCACGGACAGCAATCCGGCAGCCGCGCCGGCGTGTCCGGCCATCACGGCCGAGAGCTGACTCGAGAACGACGGGAGCCCGCCGCCAGGCGGGCTCCCGGCATTTTCCTGCGAGGCTACGAGCCGGCCGATTCGGACACGTAGGTCGCGACGGCTTCGATCTCTGCGTCGCTTAGTTGCCCTTCGAAGGCCGGCATGCCGCCGCCGCCGCTCCGGACCTGCGCCTCGACCGTCGCCTCGTCGGGCTTGAGATCGTCGAGGTTCGGGCCGGTGGTGCCGTCCGAGCCGGCGGCTGCGAGCGTATGGCAGGTCCCGCAGCCGGCGCTCGCGAAGACGGCTGCTCCATCGGCGCCGCCCTCAGTCGTCTCGGCAGTGGTGGCGGCAGTGGTGGCCGCACCACCATCGTCATCGTCGTCGCCTCCGCAGCCGGCTGCTGCGACGACCAGCAGCGCCAACACCACTGCGATGATCCACACACGCGATCGCATACTGCCTCCTTCTACGGCGGGAGCCAAACGCCGGTTTTCCTCCCGCGCGCGTGCTCAAGTCTACGGTGCGAGCCAGGCTTCTCGCCGGTGCCCTGTGGGAGGGTCGCCGGCCGACACCTCGGGTTTCCCCGTCGCCAACTGCGGGAACGCCCGTCCGCGTACACACACTCGCAAAGGAGACGGTAATGGGCATCATCGCATTCATCATCCTGGGCCTCTTGGCAGGCTTGATCGCCAAGGCGCTCCTCCCGGGAGACGACCCCGGCGGCTTGATCATCACCACCATCATCGGCGTGGTCGGCGCAATCCTGGGAGGATTCCTCGCCGGCCTGCTTTTCGGCGCGGATCCGATGGATGAGTTCTTCGACATCTCGAGCTGGCTCACGGCGATCGTCGGAGCCATGATCCTGCTCTTGATCTACCGGATGGTCGCCGGCGGCAGTCGACGGGCGGTTACGTAGAGCAACCAGAAGGAGGAGCTTTGGGCGGAATCGGTCTTGGCGGGATCCTGGTCATCGTGGGGATCATCCTCGCCATCGTCTGGAATCTCTGGATCGGGATCATCATCGCGCTGATCGGGCTCATCGCCTTCGGCGGGTTCGCAAGGGGCCGCTGGTACTGATCGGCGGCTCCTAGGTGGGAGACGGCTGGGCGGCGAGCGGTCCGCGCCCTCGCGGAAAGCGGCGGAGCGCGGAAAGCCCCCAGTCGTCCTCCCGCCAGATGTACGTCTCCACCAACAGCTCGTCGTCGTCGCACTGGTAGACGAGCAGTCCGCGCGCCTCACCGCGGCGGTCCGGGCGCGGCTGGCCGAGCCCAGGTGCGATCGAGACGGTGACTCCGCGGATGTCGCTGTGCACGACCTCGAACTCGTGCCGCTCGCTCATCGTGGCCTGGTGGATGTGGCCGGCGAGGATCAGCTCGGCGCCGGCATCGACAAGCGCTGCGAGCACCTTGCTGCGGCGTGCGACGGGCTTCTTGCGCGAGCGCCAGGGCGCTCCCAGCAGGTGGTGGTGGAGGACGACGATCCGGAGGGCCGACTCCGGTGCCTGCTCGAGATGCTCGGCGGCAGACCGGAGCTGGGACGAGCGCAGGCGGCCCGACTGGTGGAGCCACGGTCGCACCGAGTTCAGCCCGACGACGAAGAGCGTGTCGGACCGGTAGACGGGCTCCGTCGTCTCCCAGTGGCGCTCGAACTGCTTCCACGTCTGCGTGAACCTCGCGATCGGCGTGTAGGGAATGTCGTGGTTCCCGGGGACGGCGACGACGGGCCGGGCGAGGCCTCGCAGGAAGGCTGCCGCCCGGTCGTGCTGCTCGGCGCGACCCCGGTGTGTGAGGTCGCCGCTCGCGATGATCAGTTCCGGGTCGACACGCTCGATCAGCCCCTCGAGCCCGGGTTCCAGACGAGGGTCGTCATGGCTTCCGAAATGGAGGTCGGAAAGGTGCAGAACTCGTATCCGCTGGCCGGCCACGGCGGGGGAGGCTATACACTCAGAGGCGTGGTAGATGAGCCCACAGAGATCTTTGACGACCTCTATCTCGGGCTGAGAGCGGGCGGTGCGCTGCGCAAGAAGCGGCGCGGCGAGCCGCTGACGACCGACGAGCAGGAAGCGCTCGGGCGGTGGCAGCGCCTCTCCAAGGTTCGCAAGGCTGTGACGCTCGGCGCCTTCGCGCTCGGGACGTTCGGGCTCGGGTTCACGATCGGCGGGCTCATCTTCGGCAAGTGGCGCCGGGCCTGACGCTCTAACGCGTTTCCGCGTCCTGGGCTGGGAAGAGGACGGTCGGAACGTCTTCCTCGGCCGGGTCCTTGTTCCGGACGATCACGTCGAAAAGCGTGGCGACGACCGCCGCCAGCGGGATCGCAATTAGGACTGCGAACTCGCCGAACAGCAGCACTGCGGCCGCGACCGAGGTGAGCACGACGAGCGGGGACAGCCCGACTGCGTCCCCGAGCACGCGCGGGATCACGAGGTAGTCCTCGAGTAGCCGGACGACGAGGACGGCGACGCCTGCGGCGATTCCGACGCCGACCGAGACAGTCAGGCCGACGCCTACGGCGAGCGCGCCGGCGATGAGCGGCCCGATGACCGGCACGATCTCGACGATCCCGGCGAAGATCGCGATCAACAGCCAGAACGGCAGCCCGATCGCCCAGAAGCAGATCGAGAGCACGGTCGCGACCAGCGTGATCAGCAGCGCCTGGCCGCGGACGTAGGCGCCGAGCTTCAGGTCGATGAGGTCCCACGTGTCGTGGACGAGCTTGCGGTGGCGGACGGGGAGCAGCGAGGTCACAAACCGGACGGCGTCGTCGCGCTCGAAGACCCAGTAGGCGGCCGCGGCGAAGATGAAGAGGATGCCGACCGCGATCTCCACGCCGAGCAGCGTCACCTCGAGCGCCGGGTCAACAAGCTCCTCAGGCCGCGGGAGCCGCTCCAGCCGCTGGTCAAGCCAGCCGAGCAGTTGGCCCTTCACTCCGGTCTCATCTTCGGAGTCCCCAATCGCGTGCTGCACCTGCGTGATCGCGCGCGGAACGACGGCCCAGAGCAGCAGCCCGAGCGCGGCGACGAGCGCGGCGTAGTGGAGGAGGACGGCGGCGCCGGGAGGGACCCGCCGGCGGCGGAGCGCCTCGACGCCCGGGCGCATGGCGGCGGCGACGGTGAACGCCAGGAAGAGCAGCGCGAGCAGGATCTTCACCTTCCACAGGGCAAGGGCAGCAACGACGACCCCGAGGACGACCAGGGAGACGACGAAGGCTCGGCGCGCGGTTTCGCTCATCGTCCCGTTGTGTTCCGCTACTCGTGCGGAAGGAAACTTC
>Ga0075420_100001222_pt1 | contig 21649 bp, 26 predicted proteins | sample SoiMetdeltSBSDD4_FD_75296 | JGI IMG/M metagenome (GOLD analysis project Ga0075420, IMG submission 75296) | Bulk soil microbial communities from a Populus tree surrounding site in Tennessee, USA - Soil MetaG P. deltoides SBSDD4 | ecosystem: Environmental > Terrestrial > Soil > Tree plantation...
GACTGCATCAAGGCGTTCTCGGAGACCGACTTCACCGAGGACCTCAAGAAGTTCGACGTCCCGACCCTGATCGTCCACGGCGACGACGACCAGATCGTGCCGATTGACGCCTCGGCGAAGCTGTCGGCGAAGCTGGTGAAGGACTCGACCCTCAAGATCTACCCGGGCGGCTCGCACAGCCTCGGCGACACCAGCAAGGACCAGCTCAACGCCGATCTGCTGGCGTTCATCAAAGGGTAAGCGTGGGGCCGGGCCCCGCCGTCCGGCCGGAGCCGGCCGCCGGTCACCCGACCGAGCGGCCGGCTCGCTGCAAGCGGACGCGGTACCCCGGCCGGCCGCCGTGGGTCGCCTCGTCGCACTGGACGACTCGGAACGCGCCGTTCCGACCGTTCCGGAGGATGTTGACCGAGTCCGTACCACGGACGGTGACCACACTCACCCGTCCGCACGGGCACGGGCGCCCGTCACTGCGGATCGTCTCGGTTCGATCGACGTGTGGCTGCATGGCGCTCACCTCCACAAGGTACAACGCCGCGAGCGGCCGGATGCTTGCATTTCCGAAGTGTCTGCGCCGCATCGCGTGGGCGAGCCGTCTCACGGCGTCCGGAGCACGGCCTCGATCTGATCGAGGTGCGCCCACTCGTGCGCGACGATCCGCCGCACGTACCCGAGGATCGTCGCCTCACGCCCCCGCGTGGTCCCCGTGAAGGTAGCGCCCCGCGCCCAATCGCCGATGGCGAGCGAGCGCAGCGTCCGTACGAGATCGTCGCGTTGCGCCGTGTACCCCTCCAACGACGGCCGAAACGCCAGCACCGGATAGCCCGACTTCCGCATCCGGCCGCGCGGCGAGACGTACCGCAGCGTCGGCTGGTCCCGCTCGATCATCGTCTTGATGCTGCCGCCCCAGACGTCCGCGCAGGCCCGCAGGTGCGCCAGGACGTCGTTCGCCGACCAGGCGTCGATGCTCGGCCGCCGGTGCAGCCGAGCATCGTCCTGGCCCGCGCTCAGCGACGCCAGGCGACGCGGCACCGCTTCGAGCGAGCCGAGCAGCTCGTCGACCTCGGCGGCGGTCACCACGGCGTCGTCAAGCGCTCTCATCGCACCCCGGATCCTCGCAGATCCGGCACGCCGATCTCACGGATCAGCGGCCGTGTCGCTCCAGGATCATCCGGCTCGCTCGGGCGTACCAACCCATGTCCTGGAGCCGCCAGAGCTCCGACATCCAGAGCTCCGACATGATGAGCAGCATCCGGATGCCAGCCCGGACCAGGAGTTGCTCGAACTGGTCGACGTGGGCGAAGTGCGCCAGCAGGTCCTGCCGATTCCGCCACGGCCCGATCCAGTAGGCGAACACCGCTAGCGCGAACCCGGCCGGCCGCCAGTACGGCGCGATGTCGATGATGCCCGGCGGCTGCCCATCCGCGACGAGCAGGTTGCTCGGGTTCAAGTCGCCATGGATCAGTTGATCCTCAATGCCCACCAGCGGCTGGCGGATCGCGTACAGTGCGTCAACCTGGGCCTCCAGGTCAGGATGAACGCGTGCTGGCCGATCGCCGAACGCATGCTGGTCGGCCCGCCGGAACGGCCCCGACAACGTGTCGAAGAACGCCGGCCGAGGCTGCGCCTGTAGCGCCGCGTGGTACCGCTCGATAGCCACCACGCACGCTCCGACCTGTTGGCGGTAGTCGTGACCGCCGTCGAGGAACGCGGACGCCGACCAGCAGTCCTCGGTGAGCCAGCCGCCGCCCCGGATCGGCAGCGGTCTCGCGATCCGAAAGCCGTCCTCGCGGAGTCCGGCCCGCAGGTCGGCGTCCCAGCGGAAGACCTCCGCCGAGCCGCCGTCCGGGTGCTTCAGGACGGCGTTGCCGACGCGATAGGTGTGACGTCCGTACGGGAGCCGAACCGGCTCCTCATAGGCCAGCCCGAACGCAGCGAGCGTCCGAGCATCAGGTGCCTGATCGTGGCCCACAGCCACGACGCGCGCTGGCTCCATGTACGACCTCCGGATCCTGAGAAACAACTACGTCTCGTCACGATCAACAAAAGGCGAAGCATCTTCTCCCCCTTTCGAGCGTGATCACGTAGTCGGGCCAGGACGCAGTGGCCGGACACCTCCTTGAGTGCGCGCCAGAGCACGGATTCCGCTGGAAACTATCGTCCGATCGGCAGCGCGCCGTCAAGCCGACGCAGCACACCCCCTCTCCGCGCCGGAGAGGGGGCTGGGGGTGAGGTCAACCGGGATCAGCGGGCCGCGTGGGCGTGCTCGCGCTCCTCGACGTAGGCGGACGACGCCCAGTGTCGGCGGCCGTACGCCACGAACGCCGCGAGCAGGCCGACCACCAGCGGGATCAGCGCCGCGATCGGCGGCACCCCGGGTCCGCCCATGCCCATCGCCGTCAGCGCCGTCGCACCGATCATGATGATCGTCAGGCCGACCGCCGCCAGCGGCGTCAGGCCCCGCTTGATCTTCAGGAGCCCGGGCAGGATCAGCCCGAACGCGCCGAGCACCTCGCACGCGCCGATGAAGGAGAAGAAGGCGCCCGGAAGCGGCGTCCCAGCCGACATCTCCTCGGGTGACATCATGAACTTCATGCCGCCGGCGAACAGGAAGACCAGGGCAAGGAGGCCCTGAACGATCCACAACGTCGCGTTCACCATGCGCTCCTTCACTACGGCGCATCGCTCGTCGCCAGCCTGGGAGCTGCGCTGCCGGTTTAACGATCAGACGTCCGCACGGTCCGCACCAGCGGGCCGCTCAGCCGTTCGTGCCCGTCTTCGCCAGGTACGCCGCGAGCTGGTCGAATACGTTTCCGAAGCCCTGGGTCATCGACTCGATGTTCGACTCGAACGTCGCCTCTTCGACGTCCGTCGCGTCGATCGGGTGGCTCCGGAGCGTGACGGTCGTGGTGCCGTCTTGCTCGGCGAACGTGGCCGTCATCAAGACCTCCAGCGGCCACTTCCCGTCGAAGAACGGTGCGCGGGAGAGGCTGCCGGCCGCGTCGGAGAACGAGTTGACGAAGACGATCCGCTCCGGCTCGGCGATCTCGCGATAGGTGAACCGGGCCCACATCGTGAAGCCGTTCGGCCCGTCCATCCGGTAGTGGAACGTGCCACCCGGCCGGAACTCGAACCCGAGGACCGTCATCGTGAACCCTCGCGGCCCCCACCACTGCGCCAGCGCCTCGCCATCGGCGAACGCCCGCCAGACCAGCGCGCGCGGCGCCTCGTACGAGCGCGTGATGAAGAACTGCTGGCGCTCCGTCTCGGGACGTGCGGTCATGCCTCTCCTCCTGATCGGTCGTCCGTTGGGGATTGCCCCTGGACCTCGCGCAGGTACTCCCCGAGTCGATCCAGGCTTTCCTCCCAGAACTGGCGGTACTCGTCCAGCCAGTCGGCGGCCCCTTGCATCGCCTTCGCCTCGAGCCGGCACGGCCGCCACTGGGCCGCCCGCCCGCGCGAGATCAGGCCGGCTCGCTCCAGCACCTTGAGATGCTTCGAGACGGCCGGCAGGCTCATCGCGAACGGAGATGCCAGCTCCAGGACGGTCGCCTCGCCCCGGCTGAGCCGTTCGAGGATCGCCCGCCTGGTCGGGTCCGCGAGCGCCGAGAAGACGACGCTGAGCCGGTCGCCTGCCATGGGTATTCAACCGTACAGTTAATTAGCTAATGAGTAAAATACACCATCGCGCGCCGCCCGTCAAGCCCTCGGCCCCCGGCTGCCTGCACCAGCCCTGCCTGGAACGCAGGTGTGACGCCCGGCCGGCGCCGTGTATCCTCTCTCCGAACGTGCCGGCGTGTAGCGACGATGCGGAGGCGATGGCATGGCGAAGAAGGGTGGGGCGATCCTCCTGGTCTACACCGATCTGATCGACGAGAAGTACGACGAGGAGTTCAACGCCTGGTACGACACCCAGCACCTCCCCCAGTTGTTGGGGCTACCCGGCGTCCTCGACGCGGCGCGCTACGTCGCCGTCAAGGGCGGTCCGAAGTATCTGGCGGCCTACGAGGTCGAGAGCGTCGACACCGTCCTCGGCCCGACCTGGGAGAACCGCCCGGTCCCGCCCTGGGACAAGCGGATGTCACCTCGGGTGGTCGGCAAGAACTTCACGCGCATCCTCGGCGAGCAGATCTTTCCGTCTGGCCCGATCGACACCGGCCGCGGCTTAGCTCCCGCCCTCCAGATCGGGCGGATGTCCGTGCCCGAGGGCGTCGATGCCGAGTGGAACGCCTGGTACAACGAGGAGTACATCCCCGGCTACCTCAAGGTGCCCGGCGTCATCTCCTCGCGGCGCTACCGGGTGGTGGACGGCAACGTCCGCTACACCACCGTCTACGAGTTCGAGAGCACCGAGGTGCCCGAGACCGCCGAGTGGAACTACCAGCGCGAGAACTCGTCGCCGAAGTCCGGGCCGATGCGCGACGCGATGACGATGGCCCAGGGCTCGCCGGGCGTCTACCGCCGCATCTGACGCGGGTGCTGGATGTCAGGCGCCGGGTTCTGGGGGACGCTTCACCCGTCCCCCAGAACCCGGCACGGAGCGCCAGACCCGGCCAGCGCTGCGGGTACACGTCGCGGCTGCTTCGATGACAGGCGGGCCACGCCAGGGACCCGACCTGGCATGAGATGGACCGAAGCTGGAGGTCGAGAGCATGATCGTCGCTCGTCATCTCTACCGTCCGCTGCCAGGAAAATCGGCCGACGTCCTGAGACAGCGCCAGCTGGCCTGTGATGTCCGCGAGACGCTGGGCCTCCCGCGCGGGCGAGTTCTCAAGAGAGTTCGCGGCGGCGACGAGCGGGCCGAGGTCGTTTGGGAGTGGGACTACCCGGATGCAGCGGCCTACGATCAGGACATGGCCACGCAGAACGCCAGCGACGAGTTCATGGCGGTACGGATGCACATGCGCACGCTCGCCCACCCCATGGATCGGGTTCTGTTCGAGGTCGTCGAGCCGTCCTGAGACCCCGTAGCTGTCCTGATATCGGCCTGCCGCTTGCGACGCCCTCCCTGCGGCTCCATATGACAGCGATCGAGGCGCTATCTGGACCGACAGCTGGCTCTTGCTCAATCTCGCTGACGAGAATTCGGCCCGTGCCGAACATCCTGCCAGGTGGGGGCCGCACCACTTCCGATCTCCACACTAACGGAGGCTGACCGCCGGTCGACCGGGCAGCAGCCTTGCGATCCCGCAACGCGGCGTATACTATGCACCCCTGGGACATTGACCGTCAGAAGAGTGGGGGAGGATAGATCGATGCTCAGGCTTCTCTCGGCGCTGAGCACTGCGATCGGCGTCGCGGCGCTCATGGTTTCCACGAATAGCACGACGCTTGCGAACACGCAGAATCCACCCCCACCGTTTTCATTCACGGCGCCTAGCCCCTGCACCGGACTGCCAGTCGTCGTCACTCTCGCGGCCGAGAGTGCGTCGGAGCACCAGTCCAGAGACAAGACCGGGCGACTGCACTATTCGGCCACGCTTCAGGGGACGGTTTCAAGCTCCGACGGGTTCTCCGGTCACTTTGCGACTCCTGTCACGTACAAGGAATCTGCTGACGGTAGATCGTGGAGCACCACGACACAGCTCAATCAGTCACTTGGGGATGGTTCCGGTCAACGCATCGTCATCCACTCGCTCATGCAGGTCAAAGTAGAAAACGGCACGCTCACGTTTTCCATCGAGAAGACACATCTTGCCTGCGTCGGGACACCAGATCGCACCTGAGGCCTCGCAGTCCCGACGTCGCCCGCTGGTCAGTTCATGCCGCCCGTGTTGACGGTCCAGCAGCCTGCTCAGCCCGCTAACCCGACCGCCATGGTGCTCTCCGAGCCGAGCCGCGAGTCGGTCGGGATGGCATCAGCGCGAGCTCACGCCGATCCGCGTGCGCACGCCTCCGCGCGCCGCAGCAGCACCTCGCGCTCGCGCGTGTTCCGCGTCAGCGAGGCCGCCTGCCCGAACGCCGCGCACGCCTCGTCGAACCGTCCGAGCTTCTCCAGCAGGTCGCCCCGCACGGCCGGCAGCAGGTGGTACCCCTCCAGCACCCGCTCCTCCCCGAGCGCGTCCACCAGCGCCAGCCCGGCCGCCGGACCGTCCGCCATCGCCACCGCGACAGCCCGATTCAGCTCCACCACCGGCGACGGCGTCAGCCTCGCCAGCGTCCCGTAGAGCGCCGCGATCTTCTGCCAGTCCGTCTCCTCTGCCGTCCGTGCCCGCGCATGACACGCCGCGATCGCCGCCTGGAGCGCGTACGGCCCGACCGTGCCGCCCAGCGCCTCGGCCCGCGCCAGCGCCCTGAGCCCGCGACGGATCAGCAGCTGGTCCCATCGCCCCCGATTCTGCTCCAGCAGCAGGATCGGCTCGCCGGACGGCCCGACCCGCGCCCGCGAGCGCGACGCCTGGATCTCCATCAGCGCCACCAGGCCGTGGACCTCCGGCTCGCTCGGCGCCAGCTCCGCCAGGATCCGCCCGAGTCGGAGCGCATCCTCGCAGAGCGCCGGCCGCATCCAGTCGTCGCCCGCCGTCGCGGCGTATCCCTCGTTGAAGATCAGGTAGATGACTTCCAGCACCGACGACAGGCGCTCGGCGCGCTCCGCGCCGTGCGGGACCTCGAACGGCACCCGCGCGTCGGCCAGGGACCGCTTCGCCCGCACGATCCGCTGCGCCACCGTCGCCTCAGGCACCAGGAACGCCCGCGCGATCTCGTCGGTCGCGAGGCCGCCGAGCAGCCGGAGCGTCAGCGCCACCCGGGCCTCCGTCGAGAGGACCGGGTGGCAGGCGATGAACATCAGCCGTAGCAGGTCGTCGCCGACGTCGTCGTCCAGGGCCGCGTCGAGGTCGTCCTCAGCCGTCGCTTGCTCGATCTCCAGCTCGCGGCCGAGCTGCTCCTGCTTCCGTTCCAGCACCGTGCGCCGGCGGATCTGGTCGATCGCGCGGCGCTTCGCCACGGCCATCAGCCAGGCGCCCGGCCGCTCCGGGACGCCAGAGGCCGGCCACTGCTCCAGGGCCGCGACCAGCGCGTCCTGCGCCAGCTCCTCGGCGACCCCGACGTCGCGCACCATCCGCGTCAATCCGGCGATCAGCCGCGCGGACTCGATCCGCCAGACCGCGTCGACCGTCCGATGGGCATCGGTAGCCATGTCGGCTACCAATCATCGGGCCTCCACCCGGCCGGCGCAAGCCAGGCGGGCGAATCAGCGATTCGCCCCTACGATGGTGCGGAGGTCCATCATCGTAGGGGCGTGCCGCCGTCGTGCCGCGAAGCGCCGACGTGCCGCGAAGCGGTGCGTTGGTAGGCGTGATTGCGATGGTAGGCATGATTGGCACGCCCGCCGCTGCTACCCCTCCCGCGATGACTACTGCTTGCCCTCCAGCTGGTCGCGCAGGCGCTCTTCCTGCTCGCGCAGCTCCGGCGTCATCGCCTCGCCGAAGTCCTCCATCTCGAACACCGGCCGGATCTCGATCGTGGATTCGCCCTCCATCGGGTTCGGGCAGCGCTTCACCCACTCGACGGCCTCGTCCATCGACTTGACCTGCCACATCCAGAAGCCGGCGATCAGCTCCTTCGTCTCGGCGAACGGCCCGTCCGTCACGGTCCGGTTGCGCCCGGAGAACGTCACCCGCTTCCCCTTCGAGCTGGGATGGAGCCCCTCGCCCGCCAGCATGATGCCGGCCTTGACCAGCTCCTCGTTGTAGTTCCCCATCTCCGTCAGGAGCTGCTCGCTCGGCATCTCACCGGCCTCGGACTCCGCGTTCGCCTTGACGATCACCATGACCTTCATCTGCCCGTCTCCCTCTGCATCTGGGTGTGGCGGCGAGCCCTAGACCAGTCCCGACCGATCCTCACCTCGCCCCTCACTAAAGACGTCGAACGACGGTCGGCGAAATCGACACGTCGCTCACGAATTTGCCCGGATTACCGAAAGTCGTCCAAAACACGGCTGACGCGCGGCCCGCTGGGAGCGCGGCCGTCCCGGCCGCTTCGTCCTCCGGCAACCTCCCGGTTCCTCCCTGAGCGCGGGTAGCGTCGAGAACCGGGGCGGCCGAGACGGCCGCGCTCCCAGCATATCCACGAGCACCTCTCCGAAGGCAGCACGGTGCGGACCCTGAACAGCACAAAGACCGGGCGAGCCCCGTCTCACCTGACGAGGCTCGCCCGATCGGTGCTGCCTGCCGAAGCCGGCGCTACTTCTTGCGGCGGAAGTGCATCACCATCATCTCGTGCCAGGCGCCGTCGTCGCCGAGGAAGTTCCCGGTCATCGTATGGTAGTCCTCGTCGACGATCGTGATGATGTCTCGGTAGTTGCTCATCTCGCCCGGCTTCGTCATGCTCGGCCCCACGGATTCGAGCGTGAGCACGCGCCGGTCGTCGTCCAGGAACCCCTCGTAGATCCAGAGGTAGCTCATCATCGACCCGAGCCAGGTGCCGACGAACTTCCCCTTCTGCTTGTCGTACCCGAGCGTCGTCACCATGAACGACTGATCACCGGGGGCCATCTCACCCTCACCATCCGAGATGGTCCACAGATCGCCGACGGCGCGGGTCGTCCCGGTGCCGCGTACTGTCACCGGCGGCTTGCCCGGCTCCTCGTGGTTCATCTCGTACGTCCACTCGCCGAGAAGCTTGCGCAGCCACTCGTGTTCCGGCGTCGGCTTCGCCGCCTCCATCATCGCTTGCTGCTGCGGATCGAGAACCTCGGTCATCTCATCTCCCTGGTGTGTACTCGCGGCGCATCGGACCTGTCGCCGCCTCACCGCGCTCGCGTTCAACGTGGGTGAACCCTCGTTCAACCCGCCGGATCCCTCTCCCGGTCCGCCCCTCCCCTCGCGGGGGGGGGATCATGTGGCGAACGACTCGCCCCTCGCGGCCAGTGCCTCGCGAAGCTGCCCCAGCGCCTTCGGCCCCATCCCGTGCAGCTTCGCCAGGTCCGCCTCGCGCACCGTCGTAAGCTGCGCGAGGCGGACGTAGCCGGCCCCGGCCAGCGCGCGCTGCGCCGGCTTGCTCAGCTTTGGCGGAAAATCCGTTTCCGGTGTCTCAGCCACGATCGCCTCCCTGACCGGCTCCCCCTCTCCCGCGCAGGCCGTGGGGATCCCGCGAAGCGGAGGGGCCCCATGGTAGGCGTGATGAGAGGGGGGCGGGGGGTGAGAGGCTCCTCCTAGCCGCCCGCCATCGACCCGACGACGAGGTACGGCTCGGCGCCTGACACGACCCGCTCGGGCAGCGGGGCGTCCAGCGGCTCGTTCGACAGATCCTCGCCGCAGGCGAAGAACCGCACCAGCGCCCGACGCTTCTTGGTGGTGTGATCCCGAATCGTCCCGCAGAGCATCGGATAGGTGGCCTCGAGCGCGTCGAGGAGCGAGCGCTGCGTCACGTCCCCCGTGACCTCCAGCTTCACCTCCCCCTCGACGCGGGCCAGCGTTCGCAGATGGTAGGGGAGCACGACCCGGATCATGGCAGCGTCTGGACCTCGACCGAGAGCACGGCCGGCAGGTCCCGCACGATCGGCGCCCAGGTGTCCCCGCCATCCGCCGAGGCGTAGACCTGCCCGCCGGTCGTGCCGAAGTAGACGCCGCACGAGTCGAGCGCGTCCACGGCCATCGCGTCGCGCAGCACGTTGACGAAGCAGTTCTCCTGGGGCAGGCCGTTGGTGAGCGGCTCCCACTCGTTGCCCCCGGTCTTGCTGCGGTAGACGCGCAGCTTGCCGTCCGGCGGGAAGTGCTCCGAGTCGCTCTTGATCGGCACGACGTAGATCGTCTCCGGCTCGTGCGCGTGGACGTCGATCGGGAAGCCGAAGTCGGTCGGCAGGTTGCCGCTGACCTCGTACCAGCTCTCGCCCGCGTCGTCGCTCCGGTTGACGTCCCAGTGCTTCTGCATGTACAGCGTCTTCGGCTTCGACGGATGCAGCGCGATCCGGTGGACACAGTGCCCGACCTCGGCGTCGGGGTTCGGCAGCTCGTACGGCGAGACCAGCCCCTTGTTCATCGGCCTCCAGCTCTCGCCGGCGTCGTCGGACCGGAACACGCCCGCCGCCGAGATCGCGACGAACATCCGCCCGGCGTGCTTCGGGTCCTGCACGATCGTGTGGACGCCCATCCCGCCGGCGCCCGGCATCCAGGAGGGCCCCGACTCGTGGCCGCGCAGTCCGGGAAGCTCCTGCCACGACTGGCCGCCATCGGTCGTCTTGAAGATGGCAGCGTCTTCGACCCCCGCGTAGACCGTGTCGGGATCGGTCAGCAACGGCTCGAGATGCCAGACGCGCTTGAACTCCCACGGATGGGGCGTGCCGTCGTACCACAGGTGCGAGGTGAGCGGCTTGCCGGTCTCGGGAGAGGTGTCGTAGACGAACTTGTTGCTTTCGCCCATCGGCATCCCCTCCGGCGTGGTCATCGGCGTGCCGTCGGGTGTCCCGGGCTGGTGCCAGGTCTTGCCACCATCATCCGAGCGCTGGATGATCTGGCCGAACCAGCCGCTGGACTGCGAGGCGTACAGCCGATTCGGATCGGCCGGCGACCCCTTCAGGTGGTAGATCTCCCAGCCGGTGAAGAACGGGCCGTCAACCTTCCAGTCCTTGCGCTTGCCGTCGGCCGTCAGGATGAACGCGCCCTTCTTGGTGCCAACCAGCACCCGTACCTTGCCCATGATCTCCTCCTAAGCTCCCTCTCCCCTGAGAGAGGGGTGGGTGAGGGTCTTCCCCCCTCTCCATCGCAATGCCGTGGGGTAGGGGCCCCATGGTAGGTCTGATGGAGGGGCCGGGGGTGGGGCTCCCCCGGTCCTAGCTGACCGCCTGGAGCACCGGCCGCCGCGGCCGCGCCCGATGCGGCACCACCTGCCACCGTCCGTACCCGACGAGCGCGCAGAGCACGGCGATCGCCAGCGCGAAGACGGCATTGCCCGGCTCGCCGGCCGCGATCTGGTACGCCATGCCGCCGATGGCGACCAGCCCCAGCCCGGCCGCCGCCAGGGGCGTCAGCCCCGGCCGGATCTTCAAGAGCCCCGGCAGGATCAGCCCGAGCCCGCCGGTGATCTCGGCCACGCCGATGAACAGCAGCAGCGGCCCGGGGATCGGGATCGGCATCGGGAGCTGCTCGACCGGGACGCTCAGCTTCGGCAGGCCGCTAGCCACCGCCATGAAGAGCCCCAGCAAGATCTGGAGCACCCATAACCCCACGTTCACGACCGACCTCCCTCCGCGTGCATATGCACACTTCGATCGTACGTTAAGAACGGATGTTCTACGAGGGGTTTGGGGTTACGGATAGATCACATGTTCTGGAACCGCGTGTGACGTCCGGCCGGCGACAGGCCGGCCCCGCCGAGTCAGGCCATCCCGGATGCGATCAGCGCCTCGCCCGGCGCCTCGAAGCCGCCCGGCCCCACGTACGGCTGGAGCGCCTCGCGGATCTCGGCCCAGGCCGCCTCGCGGTCACGCTCGCTCAGCATCCCGAGCAGCCGGGTGAGCGGCGGCTGGGACGCCTCCGCGTTCTTCAGCGCGTCATCCAGCGACGGGAAGCGCCAGGTGATCGGCACCGCTCGGACGTCCACCTCGCGGAAGCCGGCCGTCCGGAACGCCTCGGCCAGCGCGCCCGAGTCGCGGAGCCCCCACTGTCCCGGTCCCGACTCGGGGAACGGCCGACCGGCCAGCCGGCTCGCGATCACCTGCGGGATCGCCCGATACGGGTTGTTCTCGGTGGCGGACCAGGTCATCCCCGCGAGCTTGCCACCGGTCTTCAGGACCCGGCGGACTTCAGACAACGCCCGCTGAAGGTCCGGAACGAACTGCAGGCTGAGGCGCGCGATCACCGCGTCGAACGAGTCGGCCTCCAACTCCAGGTGCTGCGCGTCCATCACTCGGATCTGGACGTTCTGGAAGCCGGCCGCGCGGGCTGCCTCCGCGGCGAGCTCCAGCATGGTGGCGGCGGGATCGGTTGCCAAAACCGAGCCGCCCGGGCCGACGCGCTGCGCCGCGACGAGCGTCTGGTCCCCGGTCCCGGCGCCCACGTCGAGCACGCGGCTGCCGGTGGCCACACCGGCCAGGTCGAGCAGCAGCTCGGTCGCGGCGGCCAGGGCCTCGCCGCGCGCCGCCGCGCCACTCAACCAGCCGCTCGCCACGTCCTGGGACGTCCACGCCCCGCCCGACGCGCCCTGCTCGGCCCGATCCGCCGCCATTGGCCCACCTCCCCGACCGAATCGTAGCGTAGCGCCCCCAGCGGAGGTCAGCGCTTTTGGTAGACCTGCATCCGGTGCCGGCAGCTCTCCACCACGTACAGCCGGCCCTGGGTATCAAGCTTGATGCCGGTCGGCCCCCAGAACCGCTTCTCCTGCTCCGGGTGGGCCGCCTGCTCGCGCAGTCGGGCGGTCGCGGCATCGGAAGCCAGGTACTCGACGGCCCAGACCGAGAGGTCGGCGTCCCCCTCCAGGATCGCCGCCAGCCCGCCGCCCCGCTCGTAGATCACCACCCGGTCGTTGCCCCAGTCCGCGACGTAGACGAAGCCGTCGTCGTCGACGGCCACGCCGGACGGCCGCCGCAAGCGCGCCTCGGCCGGCCCGTCCGTGCCGTAGACGGCCCGTGGCTCGCCGCCCGGCCCGAGCTCCTGGACCCGGTCGTTGCGCCAGTCCGCCACGTAGACGTGGCCCCGCCGGTCCACCGTCAGGCCCCAGGGCAGGTTGAACTCTCCGGGGCCGCTGCCCTGGCGCCCCCACGACACCAGGCACTCCCCCTCCGGGCTGAGCTTCTGGACGCGGTTGTTGTGGGTGTCCGCGACGATCAAGCTCCCCTCGGCATCCAGCGCCAGGCCGGACGGCCGGTTGAGCTGGCCGGGCCCGCCGCCGAATTCTCCTACCCCGCGCACGTACCGCCCGTCCGCCTCGAACGCCTGGACGTCGTGGCGGTGCTCGTCGGCGATCCAGAGGCGACCGTGGCCATCCAGGACGATCGCCGCCGGCCAGACGAGCTGGCCCGGCCCCTCGCCGTAGTGGCTCCACTCGTCCAGGTACTCGGAGTCCACTTTGCATAGGGTGACGCGCATGCCGCCGAGCGGCGCATCCGCCCCGTTCGAGCGGTTGAGCACGTACAAGAGGTCGTCGGGGCCGGGCGCCAGGTCGTACGGGTTGCTGAAGCCCCGCCCGACCTCGGCGAAGAAGCCGATGCAGTGGGAGTAGCGGACCGGGCTGCTGACGGAGACAGTCATCGCTCGCCCCCTACATGAACTGGTATTCGCGCGTCGCCCCGATCAGCTGGAGCAGCTCGGTGACGCGCTCGGTGGCGGCACGATCGTCCTCCCCGGCGAAGCGCAGCGGCCCCTGCTTCTCGACGTGCGCCAGCAGCGCGACCCGCGTCGACGGGCGGACCGGCAGCGGCCCCATCGCGTCCAGGCAGGCGTCGAGCAGCTCCTCGGGACTCAGCTCGCCGGCCGCCCGCAGCCGCTCGACGATCGCGCGGATGCCGGGCTTGTCGGGGTCGGTGACGACGCTCGCCGCGAAGTTGACCCGCTCCACCAGGATGCCGGTGTCGATCCACTCCTTGCCGGTGTGCCACCCTTCCACGCTCGGCGGGTTCAGGAGATCCTGCCCCATGTAGCGGCACTCGAACGCCACGTCGTAGATGCCGGGCTTCGGGAAGCGATAGTCCTGGGCCAGCCGCAGCAGCCCGACCACGTAGTCGGCCGGGCTCTTGACCATCGCGTAGTAAGCGCGCCGCGAGCGGAAGTAGTCGGACAGGAACAGCGCGCGCAGCATCGACCGGATCTCGTAGCCGGAGCGGACGTAGACCTCGGCCAGCTCGTCGATCGCCGCCTGGTCCGGCCGATCGGAGACGAAGAAGAGGTAGAGGCGCCGGGCTAAGAACTGCGCCGTGGCCGGCTGCCGCACGACGATCTCGACGATCTCCTCGCCGTTGAAGTTCCCCGTCTCGCCGAGGAACGTCTTCTCGCCGTCGTCGTGCAGGTCCGAGCGGAACTCGAACTCCCACTTGAAGCGGCCGTACGGCTTGGCGGTCGGGATCGGGTTCTTGAAGGTCCAGCCGGTAAAGGCGCGGGCGCACTCCTTGACGTCGTCCTCGGTGTAGTTTCCGATCCCCATCGAGAACAGCTCCAGCAGCTCGCGGCCGTAGTTCTCGTTGTAGACCGTCTTGGTGTTCTCGTTGTTGTCCAGCCAGAAGATCATCGCCGGGTCTTTGGAGAGATCGACCAGGATGTCGCGGAAGTTGCCGAGGGCGAACCGCCGGAAGGTCGCGATCTGCTGGAGCATCGTCGGCGGCGCCTCGACCTTCGAGTTGCCGGTCGCGAACAGGCAGTGCCAGAACAGCGTCATCTTCTCTTCGAGCGGCCGGTGGGTGTTGATCATCCGGTACACCCAGTGCGACATCGCCGAGTCGATCTTGCGCGACTCGTGGAAGTCGACGTAGTAGCGGAAGATCAGGTCCTCGTCCAGCTCCGGCTGCCGTTCCGGGTGCAGCAGCTCCTCGACGGTCGCCTCGTACCCCCGCGCGAGCGCGGCGTCCAGCTGTTCCCGGGTGGCGCCGAAGCCGGCCCGGCGAAACAGATGTGCCATCAGCTCGCGGTCCGTGAGCTGTTCCGTCTCGACCATCGCCGTCGCCATGCTGCCCACCTCGTCCTCGAAGTCTCGCCCCAACGGTAGGCCATCGCGCCATCCGGGGCAAGCCGATGCAGCTGCCGCTGCATCTTCGGGTGGCGCTCATCCTGCACTGGACATCCGGCAGGCTCCATCCGGAGCGCAAGACTGATCGACGGAGCATGCTGTGTCTGGATCCTGTCGCTACCCAATCGCACGGTCCCCGAGACGGCCTCGCTTGACGATGATGTTCGCGTCGTTGCTCCTGGCCATCGTGCCCGTGGTCACCCTGGCCCAGGACGACGGCTCGCCGGCACCCGCGCCCCCGGCGAGCGAGTCGCTGGCGTTGGAGCGCATCAACCAGTACAGAGCCCTGGCGGGCGTCCCGCCGATGGCGGCCCACCCGGCCCTGAAGGAAGCCGCCGCCGGCCACGTCCGGTACTACGAGGCGAACCAGGGCGCCGAGGGCCTGGCCGGCCTGGGGCTCCACGAGCAGGACCCCGCCGCGCCCGGCTTCACCGGCGTCGAGATGGACGATCGCGCGAAGGCAGCCGGCTACGACGCCGGCACCGTCACCGAGAACGCCGGCTTCGGGCGCCTCGACGCCGCCGTCGAGTGGTACATCGGGACCGTGAACCACCGCCTGCCGCTGCTCCACCCGAGCGCGCTCGACGTCGGCATGGCCCACTCCCCTACGGCCGGCTTCGGCATCGTCGACGTCGGGCTGCGCCGCGACCGGCTCGACGTCGAGCTGCCGTCGGTCTACCCGCCGCACGGCGCCGCCGACGTCCCGACCGAGTGGGACGGCGCCGAGACGCCCGATCCCGCCCCCGGCGTCCCGCGCCCGCTCGGCTACCCGATCACCGCCGCCTTCGCCCGCTACCAGCAGGTCGCGTGGGTCACGACCGAGCTGCGCGACGCCGCCGGCACCCCGCTCGAGGTGAGCAGCCCGCGCACCGACTGGATGCGCGCCGTCGCGATCATCCCCCACCGGCCCCTCGTGTCGGGGCAGACCTACACCGCCCGCGTCGAAGCGATCGTCGACGACGCCACCGTCACGAAAGCCTGGAGCTTCACGACCCGCCCATAGTTGTGCAAAACATTGGCGAAGGCCAGACGCCTGACGATGTCCTGGCCCAGACCGTGCATGGAGTCCTCTCGACAGCCAGCCTGTCGTACAGACGAAATGCCTCGAAATCGCTAACGACGGAGCACGTCAGATGTTCAGATCCGCGCTCGCACGCACCCTGCTCTCCGCATCGCTCCTGACCCTGGCGTGGCTCCCGATCTCGGACGGTCTCGCCCACGCCCAGCAGTCGGACACCACCGCACCGGCCCGGAGCGCCGTCGGCGGCCAGGTCAACCCGGCCCTTCGGCAGCGCGACGGCTTCTGGGTCGCCTCCGTCGCCTGGCCCGCGGCGAACGTCCACGCCAAGGCGAACGCCGGCAGCGACATCCGGCGCGTCGTGCAGGAGGGCGACCTGCTCCACGTCGCCGGCCTCGAATCCGGGATCGACGGCGACGGCGGCCTCTGGTGGGCGACCACCGAGGGCTTCGTCGCCGACCAGTCGATCCAGCCGGCCAGCGGCGAGTGGGCCGAGTCGTGGCGCCTGCCGGACGCCTCCGAGGCGCCCAACGGCTTCTGGGTCGAGGTCACGTCCCAGGCGACCGTGCGGGCCGGCCCGACCCTGAACGCCCCGGCCGTCGGGACGCTCGATCCAGGCGCTCGCGTCAAGGTCCTGTCGGAGGAGCAGGACCCGGACGGCGACACGACGCCCTGGTACCGCATCGACGGCGGACGGTACGCCGGCGGGCGACTCTACAGCGGGCGCACCAACCGGATCCCGGCTCCGGAGCCGAACACGACTCCCCCGGCCGAAGGGGCGACCGGGCGGTGGCTCGTCGTCCACCGGGCAGCGAACACGCTGACGCTCGTCCAGGACGGCCAGCCGGAGCTCACCACCTTTGTTGCCCTGGGCCGCGCCGGCGTGGACACCCCGAGCGGCCAGTATCAGGTCGTGAGCAAGCTCACGATGGACGACATGAAGAGCGAGCGCAACCCGACCGCCGATCGGTCGTACGCCCTGCCGAGCGTCCCGAACGTCCTCTACTTCTCGAATGAGGGCGACGCCGTCCACGGCACGTACTGGCACGACAAGTTCGGCACCCAGGAGAGCCAGGGCTGCATCAACCTGACGATGACGGACGCCGCCTTCATCTTCGGGCGCACCGAGCGCTCGACGCCGCTGGTCATCCTGGACTGAGAGACGGCCCCGAGATATCGGCGAGCACCGTCACTTCCGGCGGCTCAGCCAGCCGGCGTCGGCCGGCTGAGCCGCCGCGACCTTTTCCCACCGATACGCGCGGAGTATGCTAGGATCGGACCGGCAATCTCCCAGGGAGGGGCCGCGGATGTTCGCCAGGGAGCAGCCTGCCGACGAAGGCGCGGCTCCACGCCTCGGGCGCGACCGGGCGTCGCTCATCACCGCCGTCGCGGTCATCGGGCTCGGGCTCGTGGCCTGGGTCGGCGTGATCGCCGACGCGTCGAAGGCCGGCATGCCGGGGATGGAGACCCCGCCATCCGCCATGGACCACGGCGACATGGCGGATGGCACCGGATCCTCGGTCATGTCGGCCGCGGCCTTTCTGGTCGCGTGGGGCGTCATGATGGCGGCGATGATGCTGCCCAGCGCGGCGCCGATGATCGCCCTCTATGGGGCGATCCATCGCCACTCGGGGAGAACGGGACAGGGCGGGATCTCAGTCGTCGCGTTCTCGCTGCTGTATCTGGTCGCGTGGCTGCTGTTTGGTGTCCCCGTCTACGGTGCGCAGCTGGCGGTGGACGCACTGGTGGAGTCGAGCCCGGCGGTCGCCGGCCTCCTGCCGTACGCGCTCGCCATCGTGCTGATCGTGGCGGGCGCGTACCAGCTCTCGCCGCTCAAGACCGTCTGCCTGCGCGCCTGCCGGAGTCCATTGGGATTCCTGATGGCGCGCTGGCGCGCCGGGTACCTCGGGACGCTCCGCCTGGGCGTTGCCCACGCGCTGTACTGCATCGGCTGTTGCTGGGCGCTGATGGTCGTCCTGGTGGCGGCCGGCGCGATGGGATTGCACTGGGTGCTGCTGGTCGCGGCGCTGGTGGCCCTGGAGAAGCTGGCGCCGGGCGGGGTCGTGGTCGCGCGGGCAGCAGGGGTCGCGCTCGTCGTGCTCGGGCTGCTGGTCGCGGTCGAGCCGAGCCTCTACGGCGTGCTGCGCGGGATGACGATGTAGGTGGGCCGACCGGCACCGGGCGTCCGCACGACGAGTGGGGCCCCAAAACGAAGCCGAAGGGGATGAACATGGCGACGTCGGGATGGCAAGTCTCCGGGCAGTACTTCGAGACGTGTAGCTGCGACTTCCTCTGTCCGTGCATCACCAGCGGCCTCACCGCCCCGCCCTCGAAGGGGTCGTGCACGGCGGCGTTGGCGTTCCAGATCGAGCGCGGTCGCTATGGCAGCACGCCGCTCGATGATCTGCGCTTCGTCGTCGTGCTGCGGACACCCGGCGAGATGGTGAAGGGCGACTGGTCGGTCGGCGTCATCGTCGACGAGCGCGCCGACGAGGAGCAACAACAGGCGCTGGTCGGCATCGCCAGCGGCCAGGCCGGCGGCCCGATGGCGGCGCTCGGCCCGCTGGTCGGCACCTTCCTCGGCGTCGAGTCGGGCCCGATCCTCCTCACCGAGAGCGGTGGCCACTGGTCACTGTCCGTGCCCGGTAGGATCGAGCAGGCCGCCGACGCGCTCCTGGGTGCGAAGCCCGACGAGCCACTCTACATCGACAACACCGTCCATCCAGCGAACACGCGACTGGCGCTGGCCAGGGCGACCGCGAGCCACGTCCACGCCTTCGGCCTCGACTGGGACGACGACAGCGGCACGAACAACGGACATTTCGCGCCATTTTCCTGGCAGTCCAGCTAGCCGGCCGACGGCACGGTCGACGTACTCGGGGGCGCCCTTCACGATCCGGCGACGACGCGTGACCCGGACGCCCGGCGGTCCGGGTCATGCGTCGGAGATCGGGACCGTCACGTCCAGGTTCTGCCTCGTCTCGATCTGCCACTCCGCCACCTGCTTGCAGGTCGCCCACCAGACGCCCGGCTCGGCCTTGATCGCGCGGATCAACTGCTCCAGCCCCAGCATCCGGCCCGCCCGACCGCTGATCCACGGGTGCATCGTCAGGACGAAGCAGCCGTTCTCCCGGTACATTCCCTGGAACTCTTGCGTCCAGAGGGAGATCACCCGGTCCGGCTCGGCGATGGCGTTGCTGCCGCCGTAGACGTGGCGGTAGAACGGCGCGTCGTCCAGCAGCCACTGGATCGGCACCTCGGCCAGCTCGCCGTGCGGCGTCCCCACGAAGTACGGGATGTCGTCGCCCATCAGGCTGCTGTCGTAGAGGAAGCCGTGCTCCTTCAGCAGGCCCGGCGTCCGGTTGTTGAGGCTCCACGACGGCGAGCGGTAGCCGGTCGGCCGGATCCCCAGGTACTTCTCGTAGATGGCGAGCTGCTCGTTCAGGATCCGCCGCTCGGCCGCCTCGTCCAACGTGTTCAGCGTCTCGTGGACGTTGCCGTGGCAGGCCATCTCGTAGCCGGCCGCGTGGATCGCCTCCACCGCCTTCGTGTGGTGCTCGATCGTGTACCCCGGCACGAAGAACGTGGCCGGCAGCCCGTACTTCTCCAACAGGCGCAGGATCCGGTAGACCCCCGTCCGCACCCCGAAGCGTCGCTCCTCCATCTGATCGAGCTGGTTGGCCGCCTCCTCCGGATTGCGGTAGACGAAGCCGGACTCGGCGTCGACGTCCCAGGACAGCACCACCGCGCATTGCGCGTCGTTCGGCCAGCGGTACCTCATCAGTCCGTTCCTCCGCCTCGGTGGCGATCTGCTCAGACTAGCCTACTCGCGCCAGGGGGCCGCCTTCCACCGACGCGCCCGCCAATGTGTGCGCATATGCCTTCCGGGTGTTCGCAGCGTGACAGATACCGTGGCCCGGAGCACCTACGCTGGTCGTGAGCAAGATCGGAAGAAGCAGGGCGCAGCGCGCGTTATCCCGGAAGACGGGAAGTCGTGCTGCCCGCGTGGGGAGGAAGATCATGATCGTACGCATCGCCGCCGCGGTGGCCATCCTGGCGAGCTTCGCGGTGCTGGGGATGCCCTGGGGCGACTCCGGCGCGTTCCGGCCGACCACCGCCGCCGCTGCGCCGGCCGCGACCTCGACCGGCGGCCTGCAGTTCTCGACCAGCGTCGATTCACAGGCCCGGCCGGAGAACCCGCGCACCGAGTTCGGCGACGGCACCAACACCGTCTGGGCCTCGTTCGACTTCTTCGATCACGACCCGAACGCCGACGTCACCGCCCTCGTTCGCGCGAACGGGGATGACTACCGCGAGTACAAGCTCGACTGCTGCGACTCCCGCAACGGCCGGTTCGCGTTCCCGATCACGAAGCGGGGCGGCGGCGGCGACCTGCCGGGTGCCGCGTACGACGTCCGCGTCTACGTCAACAGCGTCGAGGTGGCCCAGGGCGGGTTCGGCGTCAACGGGCGCGGCGGCCTCGACAACGACGGCCAGAGCGAAGACAACGACAACGACTGACCGCCCCAAACCGGCGGCATGAGACCCGGACCGCGCCATGCGGTCCGGGCCTCTTTTCATGGCGTCGAACTCCCGCCGACCTTACGGCCGGGCCTCGAAGATCCGGTTCAGCGGCGTCTCGGTCGCCCGGCGGAACCGCCGGAAGCCGGCCGCCTCGGCCACCGCCCGGATCTCGGCCTCCGTCGCGATCGTGCCCAGGCCGTTCCCGCCGGTCGCCAGTGCATTCGGGGTACACAGCATCGCCGAGCCCGCCGAGTACGCCCGGCCGATCGGGTTGAAGTTCTCCTCCACCCGCTCGCCGGCCATCGGCTCCACGATCATCACGACGCCGCCCTCCGCGAGCACCGCGCGCGCCCGCTTGAGCGCCCCGAGCGGGTCGCCCATGTCGTGCAGGCAGTCGAAGTACGTCACCAGGTCGAACCCGCCGTCCACATCGGGGATCTCCGGCGCGCCGGCCACCTCGAACGAGACCCGATCGGCCACCCCGGCCCGCTCGGCCCGCTCGCGTGCCGCCTCGATCGAGCCGGCGTGGAAGTCCGAGCCGACGAAGCGAGCGTGCGGATACGCCTCGGCCATGATGATCGTCGAGGCGCCGTGGCCGCAGCCGACGTCCGCCACCTGCCCGCCGCTCTCCAGCCGCCGGACGACCCCCTCGATCGACGGGATCCAGCTCGTGGTGAGATTGGCCAGGTAGCCGGGCCGGAAGAACCGCTCGGTCCCCCGGAACAGGCCCGGGTAGTGCTCGCCCCAGGCCATGCCGCCGCCGGTCTTGAACGCCTCGGCGATCCGGTCGACGGCCATCACCCCGGCCACCATCGTCTCCATCCCGCCCACGACGAACGCGGGCGAGTCCTCCTCGACGAAAACCAGGACCTGCTCGGGGGTCAGGCTGTACGTCCCGCTGGCCGGGTCGTACTCCGCGTACCCACGGGCCGCCTGGTTCACCAGCCACGGCCGAATGTAGCGCACGTGCGTCCCGGTCCGCTCGGCGAGCTGGTCCGGCGTCTGCGGGCCGCCCTCGGCCAGCGCCCGGTACAGCCCGAGGCGGTCCCCGATCACCAGCAGCGGCGCGCTGATCGTCGCCCCGATGTCCTCCACCATCTTGCCGAGCAGCGCGTCGAGCTTGTCCTGATCGATCGCGGTCTTCACGGTCACGGCGTTCACTCCAGTTGGTCTGCGGGCGCGAACGGGGTGCGTTCGTGCCCTGCCACCAGCCTACCGACGACCGGGCGAGCTGCCATCCGTCGGACGACGCATTCTCCTCGCCGAACGCTGAGACGAGTGGCACGCCGCGATGCGTCATCTGACCCATTCGCCTGATCCTGGCCTGGCGCGGGGCTGTGACGCGCGTCCTCACCCCGAGTGTCAGCGAGGGGACCTCCGGTCGGGCCCCGCCAGTCCGCGCTCGACGGCCCAGGCCGCGATCTGGGCCCGCGTCGTGAACCCGAGCTTGTCGAG
>Ga0075420_100001223_pt1 | contig 21649 bp, 21 predicted proteins | sample SoiMetdeltSBSDD4_FD_75296 | JGI IMG/M metagenome (GOLD analysis project Ga0075420, IMG submission 75296) | Bulk soil microbial communities from a Populus tree surrounding site in Tennessee, USA - Soil MetaG P. deltoides SBSDD4 | ecosystem: Environmental > Terrestrial > Soil > Tree plantation...
ACCCTGCTCCGCGAGTCCGACCTGGTGTCGTTCCACGTCGTGCTCACCAAGGAGACCCGCTACATGTTCGGCGAGGAGCAGATCAAGCTCATGAAGCCGCATGCGGTGGTGGTGAACACCTCGCGCGGGAAGGTGATCGACGAGAAGGCGGTGGCGAAGGCGATCGCGGAGGGCCGCCTGCGCGGCACCGCGATCGACGCCTTCGAGGAGGAGCCGCTGCCGATGGACTCGCCGCTGCGCAAGCTCGGCAACCGTGCCCTGCTCTCCCCGCATTCGGCCTCCTACACCGAAGGCGGCGAACTACGGCAGGGCGTCGACTGGGCCACGCGCTCGGTCGTCACCGCGCTCAAAGGCGGAATTCCCGACAACGTCTACAACAGGGATGTGCTGCCGCTCTGGAAGCAGCGTTTCGGCGGGGCTTCCATCTCGAATCCGTGAGAAAAAAAGCTCTGGGGCAACGGCTGGGGCAACGCCGCAGCTCCTGCCCCGGCGGCCGAAAATTCTATTTTTCGAAAGAAATATCCCCTGCCCGCCTCCGGAAATTTCCGGCAGCGGGCAAAATCTGCGCGTGAGAGCCTCTGCGGTAACGCTCCTGGCATGTCCTGGGAATGATGCCCCCTGGGGGTTAGGTTGCCAGCGCGATGGTGGCGGCGAAGCTGGCGACGCACGATGACAGCCCTCACCTCTCGACTCTGCGCCGTCTGCGAATTGTTTTGGCGACGTCGCGCCCGGATCAATATCGGCGTGATCTCGGGCGTCATGGTTTGCAACTGGCTAGGGTGGTGATCCCATAAAGAAATCCCTTGGCCCGATAGCTTTCGCAAGATCGGGCGCGGTAGAGTTCCCAGAACGGTCTATCGAGTAGTGCGCTACTGTGGTGCCCCCCAACGTTGACCTCAGGGTTAGCAACCACGGGAGCCTTTTTTGAATACCTGTCGACACCGGCTCGCTAGTAATTTCAAACGTTATACTTTTCCATCTGACGTCGCGTTGTAGCGCGCTAGGCAGATCGTGTGGATCGATCCGGATAATACTTTTGGGGTCGTTGATATCCGCAAACGTGACGAGGAGCGGCAGTTGGTCGACTGTGAGTGCGCGCGAACCGCGCAGCCGCCCGACCTGTCTAACGTGATCGAGAAAGCTTTCTCCCGGCTTTGCTGGCTCACCATAGAGATTCAGCAGAGCTACAACGTTGGGTTTCCCCTCGGCCCATCTCAAATCCCTCCCGGCGAAACCAACAGGTGCGCCCACCAGAGCAATAATTGGTCGCTGACCCTTTCCTAGATCAACATAGATGGCTTCACCGATGGCGCGAGACGGAGTTCCAGACGCAGGGACGGATACATTCCGAGCTTCCATTTGAACCACACCGAAGCCGCTCTTGACGCCCTCCGGGGTTTCAACGGTCAGTGTCAATTTGTATCGGAAACTCGCGCTATTGCCGCAGCCTGCAAGCGATAGCGATCCTAGAACTGCGCCGATTGCTTGTCGCCGGTTGAGACGTAGTGGCGCTTGCCTCATTAGCCAGATGTCGCAACATCACGTTAAGAAATCGTTTTCGGACAAGGAGTGCGGCCGCGCGATCTCGGCTTCGCGTCGAAGGCGGTCGCGCAAGCGGTTGTGGAAGGCGGGCCGCGCGGCACCGCCAGCGTTCCCGAGCTTGCGCAGCGGGTTATCACCGCGCTCAAGGGGGGCATCCCTACAACGTCTACAACAGGGGATGTCCTGCCGCTCTGGAAACAACGATTCGGCGGGGCTTCGATCTCGAACCTTAAGGCACAGGCGCTTGGGCAGCGGCCGGAGTAACGAACCCTGGCCCCGCCCTGCACGATCACAAAAACGCCGGTTAGTTGAATTCATGTCCGCCCCCCGATCGGACGGGTGGACAGGAATTGATCGTGCGATATTTCAACCTCACATTCGTTTTGGCCCGCATCGCTCTGCTGGCCGCGATCATTCCGCTCGCCATCGGGTGGCGCACGCCGCTGCTGGCCGGTTGGCGCTACACCGCCCTCGCCGCACTGATCGTTGTCCCGTTGCTCCTGATCGCGCTCGACGTCTTGCTGATCCGGCGTGGGCGCGCGCCTCAGGACGTCTTCGCGCGCGCGACACGCGCGTTATCGTTCGTCGCGCTGGCGCTCGGCGTTGCCGTATTCGGGTCGACCGCGGCAATCGAGCTTCAGTTCCAATACAAGCGTCACACCGTCCTCAACGCAGATACAGCGCAACTTGAAAAACTCGGTGCGCATCTGCTGGTCGGATACCGGCAGGAGGCCACATTGCTCGCCATGCTCGACCGTCGTGGCATCGCTGGTATTTTCCTGAGCTCGCACAATGTCGCGGGCAAGAGCATCGAGGCGCTCCGCGAGCGCATCGACGCACTCCAAAGCATCCGACGTGAGCAAAAACTCAATCCGCTCTGGATCGCAACCGATCAGGAAGGTGGCCCGGTTTCCCGCATGTCGCCGCCGCTTCCGCGCATGCCTGCGCTCGCCGAGATCGTGCGACTGCACAGCGATCCGGCCGAGCGCTCACTCGAGGTGCATCAATATGCGGAACGTCAAGGGCGCGCGCTGAAGTCGATCGGTATCAACGTCAACTTCGGGCCGGTCGTCGACATCGATCATGGCCTTGTGAACCCCGAAGATCGGCTAACGCGCATCTCCTCACGTGCAATCTCTACAGACCCGGCCGTCGTGACTGAAGTCGCGGGCCTCTATTGCGCGACGCTGCTGATGACCGGCGTGCACTGCACGCTGAAGCACTTCCCCGGACTCGGGCGCGTCTATGGCGACACGCATATGGTCACCGCCAATCTCGCGGCGAGTGCTGATGAATTGGAGGTCTCGGATTGGCTGCCGTTCCGTCGGTTGATGGCGGCCAATGCCGCCTTCACGATGCTGAGCCACGCCCGCTTCACTGCGCTCGATCCAAACCACCCTGTCTCGTTCTCGGAACCGGTCGTAAAGGACTTGCTTCGCGACGGCTGGAAGCACGACGGCGTGCTGGTCACTGACGATTTCGGTATGGGCGCGGTCACATTGAGTCGCCAGGGCGTGGCGGGCGGCGCGGTCGCGGCGCTCAACGCGGGTGTTGACCTCATTTTGGTCAGCTACGACCCGGATCAGTATTTCTACATCATGCACGAACTCCTGCGGGCCGACCGTGACGGGCGGTTACGGGCCGACGCGCTGGAGGTCAGCAAAAGACGGCTGCGCGAGGCCGCGGCCAGCCGCGTGATTTCGCCAGCGGCCCTTTCGCCAGCGGCCCTTGGCCGCGTTCAATTCCGGAATTGAGGAAACAGCTTTAGCGGGGCCGCAGGGCCGGACTTCGCGTCAGGGTTACCCAAGCGTTTAGCGCATGCCTGTCCACCATCCTGGTTAGGGCGCGCCCCGTGAACAAACCCTGTTTTTGACCCTTAATTCCCGTCAAAAATCCACGATTTGCCTCACAACTAAATCACATTCGCCAATTGATGAAAAATCGATGACTCTCGACATGCGTTTTACGCATGGATGGAACCTTTCTTTGGGTGTTTTGCATCGCACCATGCACGCGTATGTAGTGTCCATGTTGATTCCGGCTCCGGCCGCACGGGAAAGGTCCAAATCATGTTTCTCGCCATTGTCCGCTTCGTCCAGTCCTGGAAGGACTACAACGCCGCGCTGCGCGAGCTGAGCCTGCTCAGCGATCACGAGCTCGCCGATGTCGGCATCATCCGCTCCGACATCCCGCGGGTGGCCTGGGAACAGGCCACGCGCTAACTGGCCCTGCTCTGCTCCTGGTCAGGTTCTGACGCCCGCCTCGCGCGGGCGTCCGCATTTATAGGGACAGCGCGACCGTCAGCGTGCCAGCCGCCAGTCGTCGAGCGGCATAATCTCCGGCATCTCGCCGTATTTGCGGGTCCAGTTATCGACCGCCCATCGCGCCCCGCCGTTGATCTCACCCAGTACCGCGGTCGTGTGCGGCAGCCGCCCGTCGATCAGAAAGCCGCGCGACACCGGCAGCTCGGGCCGATGGTGGTGCAACACGCGCAACTGCGCCAACACCAGGAATAGGCTGGTGTTGTTCGCACTAATGTCGATGCAGTCCATCTGCCCGGTATCGTGGCTTTCGGCCGCGCCGGCACGCGCCACCCGCTTGATCGTGCCGGCAACCGGCCCGATCCGCCGATCGAGCCACTGCACGGCGCCGGCAACCGCACGCCGCTCTGCGGCCGGTGACGCTTTGCCCGCCGCCAGCAACGTCGCCAGCCGCGCCCGATCGTTGGGCGTCAGTTCGATATAGGCCTGGTTGCTGCAGCCGAAGCCATGGCAGGCGACGATCAGCGTCGTCGTCGGCATGCGGATCGACAATTCGGCGTAAACCTCCGCGAACGCCTCTTCGGCGGCGAACGCGGCGCCATCACCCAACATAAAAAAGCACGCAAGGAAAAATAAAATTCGCGCTAACATGACCTTCACCTAACCCGGTCGCGTTATCGCCTAGTGCGATAGGATAATTTGGTTGCATGAGTTCGAATTCGTTGCAAGCGGTGCACATCATTGGCGGCGGCCTCGCCGGCTCGGAAGCGGCGTGGCAGATCGCATCGCGCGGCGTTCCCGTGACGCTGCATGAGATGCGGCCGGTGCGCGCCACGGCCGTGCACAAGAGCGACCAGCTCGCGGAGCTGGTCTGCTCAAACTCGTTCCGTTCCGACGATCGCGAGCACAATGCGGTCGGCGTTCTGCACGAGGAGATGCGCCGGCTCGGCTCGTTGGTGATGCGCGCGGCCGACGCGCATCAGGTGCCGGCGGGCGGCGCGCTCGCCGTCGACCGTGACGGATTTTCCGCCGCAATCACGGCGGCGCTTGCATCGCATCCGCTGGTGACGATTGCGCGCGAGGAGATTTCCGGGTTGCCGCCAGACGAATGGGACAGCGTCATCGTCGCCACCGGCCCGCTGACCTCGCCCGCGCTCGCTGAAGCGATCCGCCAGCGCACCGGCGCGGACGCGCTCGCGTTCTTCGACGCGATCGCGCCGATCGTGCATCGCGACTCGATCGATCTCGGCACTGCGTGGTTCCAGTCGCGCTACGACAAGGAAGGTCCTGGCGGCACCGGCGCCGACTACATCAACTGCCCGCTGACGCGAGAGCAGTACGGTGAATTCGTCGACGCGCTGATCGCGGGAGACAAAATCGCCTTCCACGAATGGGAGGGCACGCCCTATTTCGACGGTTGCCTGCCAATCGAGGTGATGGCCGAACGCGGCCGTGAAACCTTGCGCCACGGACCGATGAAGCCATTCGGTCTCACCAATCCGCATGATCCGCAGGTCAAGGCCTACGCCATCGTGCAGCTGCGCCAGGACAACAAGCTCGGCACGCTCTACAACATGGTTGGCTTCCAGACCAAGCTGCGCCACGGCGAGCAGGCCCGCATCTTCCGCACCATTCCGGGACTGGAGAAAGCCGAATTCGCGCGGCTCGGTGGCCTGCACCGCAACACCTACCTGAATTCACCGCAACTGCTCGACCCGACGCTACGGCTCAAATCCGAACCGCGGCTGCGCTTCGCGGGCCAGATCACCGGCTGCGAAGGGTATGTCGAATCCGCGGCCACGGGATTGATGGCGGGTCGCTTCGCGGCCGCCGAGCGGCTCGGCACGCACATCCTGCCGCCACCGCCGACCACGGCGCATGGCGCCCTGCTCGGCCACATCACCGGCGGCCACGTCGAGACCCTGGACGCGGGCCCGCGCTCCTACCAGCCGATGAACGTGAATTTCGGCTTGTTCCCGCCGCTCACCCAAGCGCTGGGGACGGGCGAGGACGGCAAACGCCTGCGTGGGCCCGAAAAAGCGCTGGCGAAGAAACGCGCACTCAGCCGCCGTGCGCTGGACGACCTCGCGCAGTGGATGAGCCGCGCGCAGCATCCGGCCGCTGCTGAATGACCGAAGCCTAACGTTGTTGACTCGCGACGCGACCTCGCGACGCCATGAGCTCAGGCCTGATGAGCTCAGGCCTGAACGTGCCGATCACCAAGCCCGCCTGCGTCAAGCGCAACATTGCCGAGACCTTGGATCGGCGCCCGAGGCATGGACCGTCTTCACGTCGCAACTGGACTTCGACGCCGAGAAAGCACCAGCCCAGCGCGCAGATGGGCGTCAGCAACCCCAACGCAAATAGCGCATATGCCAATGCTCGATTTCAGGAATGCCGCCGACCGACTTCCTGCCTCCCCCGAGATCGATATTCTGAGCCAAGTAAACACGGGGTCACAACGCAAATCGTCTGCTTTGGTGAATCGCGAAACTTGCGACCGCCCTAAGTGGTAACGGGGAACGACCTGCTCAATATCCGGCAATACGCCGCGGGTTACGCGCGGCACGCCATAGCAACCACTGCCGCCGCCATTGCGGCAACGGAGCCGGCGCGAACGGATCGCCGGCATTGCGCTCCAGGCGCTTGAGCATCGGCGCTACCAGCGCGGCCGGTAGAAATGCCGGAATCAGCGCAGGCGGAATCGCGGCGACCGGAACCTGCGCGAGGTGCGCCCGTGCGATTTCGCGAATTTCCGCCAGTGCCGCTTTGAGGCCTGCCGTCGCGGTCCCGGCAAATGCGTCCTCCGCACGCGCGCCGTGGCGCTGCATCACGTCGAGCGGCACGTAGAGTTGCCGGCGGGCGGCGTGGGCCGGGAACGTGGCCAAGAGCCCCGCGAGGGCGTGGGCGATGCCGGCATGCCGTGCCGCCTTGTCGAGGTCGGGCTCCTTACCCTCGTTGAGGATTCGCGCCGCCAGCCGCATCAGCGCGGACGACGTCTTGTCCGCATAGGCCTCGAGCTCGGCGAGCGATCCCATGGGATCGTCGTAGAGATCGAAGCTGCGCGCCTCGATCATGTCGTCAAGGAAAGCAATCGGAAGCCCATAGCGGATGATCGTCGCGGTGAGCGCGGACGCCACCGGACCCGCCTCCCCGGTCCGCGTGCCGCCGAGGATGTCGCGCCACCATTGCAGCCTGATCTCGCCCGGCATCGCCTCGCGGGCCAGCTCGCGCACGCGCGAAAGCTCCACGTTGAAGCCGTAGAGCGCGTGAAGCGCGCGCCGGCGCGGCGCCGGCGCAAACAGCGTCGCCACGAAGCGATCCTTGTCGGCCTCGCGCACCAGCGTTTCGCAATAGTCGAAGTCGTCGGGCATGCCCGCGCAATCCACCTGTGTCCGACCGGCTCCCCTTCCGCTCGTCCCCGCGAAAGCGGGACCCAGGAGCGACACGGGACGATTCTGGATTCCCGCTGGAGTTTACCCCCGACTTGATCGGGGGCGGGAATGAGCGGCGGAGAGAGCCTATCCTGAGGGGAGTTACACTAGCTTATTCGCCGGCGATCAATCCCGCGGCCACGCGCCGTCCTTCGCCCAGCAGGATATTGTAGGTCGACACGGCGCTGCTGGTGTTGGTGACCTCGACCGAAATCGACAGCGCCTTGAAGCGCGCCCGCAGCGGCGGCGGCATGATCCAGCCGCCGCGGCCGGCGCCGATCAGGAACAGGCCGATCTCGTCGGCCCGCGCAAAGACCGGCGCGAGCGTCACCTCGGTGATCTCGGACGCTTGCGCCACCGGCCATGGCCAAATGCCGTCCGGCAGGCATAACAGCGAACCCCGGTGCGACATGTCTGCGAAGCGGAAGCCGCCTTTGCCGTAGGCCTCGATCGGCGCCGGGTACGGAAGATGGCGCGTCTCCGCCACACTAGGCCCGCTTGCGCGCCGCGGGCTCAGGCTCCGGCTCGTCCTCGGACGCCGCCGATCCGCGGAACGATCCGACGCCGAAATAGATCAGCAACGGCGCGGCGATGAACACCGAGGTGTAGGTGCCGACCAGCACCACGCCGAACAGCATAGTGGCGGTGAACGAGTGGATCGCGTGACCGCCGTAGAAATACATGGCCAACAACGCTAGCGTCACGGTGACGTGCGTATTCACCGACCGCGTCATGGTCGAATTGATCGACGCGTTGAGCAACTCCGGGATCGGCATGCGCTTGTAGCGCCGCAGCAGTTCGCGGATTCGGTCATAGATGACGACCGTGTCGTTGAGCGAATAACCCAAGATCGTCAGCAGCGCCGCGATACTCGCCAGATCGAAGTCGATCTGGAACAGCGACATGAAGCCGATCGTGAGCACCAGGTCGTGCACGTTTGCGACCATGGCGCCGAGCGCGAACTGCCACTCGAAGCGGAACCAGAGATAGACCAGGATCCCGAAGATCGCGGTCATCAGACCTATTGCGCTATAAGCCAGCAACTCGGTCGAGATACGAGGCCCCACCACCGCCTCCTGGCGGTAGATGACCTCGTCGCCAAGCGCCTCCTTGATCTTGTTGAGGGCCGCCTGTTGCGCCTGCTCGCCGCCCGGCTGCTGCGATACCCGGATCAGCACGTCGCGCGGCGTGCCAAACTGCTGCAACTGCACCTCACCCAGGCCAAGCCCGCCGAGCGTGGCGCGCATTTTGGCGAGATCGGCAGACTCCGACTTGGACTGCACCTCAAGCAGCGTGCCGCCGACGAAATCGATGCCGAAGTTCAGGCCGTGCGTGAAAAACAGCACGATCGCGAAAATCGACGTGATCGCAGACAGCGGAAAGCTGATGCGCCGGAAGCGCATGAAGTCGAACTTGGTGTCATCGGGAAGGAGCCGCAGAAGCGGTAGAGAGCGGTGAAAGCGCACGATCTTATCGCCTTATGTGACCGCAAGCTTCTGCGGACGGGTCCAACGCACCCAATACATCACCATCAGGCGCGTTAGCGTGAAGGCGGTGAATACGGTGGTGATGATACCGACGCCGAACGTCACGGCGAAGCCTCGCACCGGCCCGGTGCCGATGAAGAACAGCACCGCCGCGGCGATGAAAGTCGTGATGTTGGAGTCCAGGATCGTCGCCAGGGCGCGGGTGAACCCGGCGTCGATCGCGGAGATGGCGCTGCGGCCGGTCCGTATTTCCTCGCGGATGCGCTCGTAGATCAACACGTTCGAATCCACCGCGATGCCGATGGTCAGCACGATGCCGATGATGCCGGGAAGCGTCAGCGTCGCATTGAGCAGCGAAAGCACGCCGAAGATCATCGCGACGTTGAACGCCACCGCGACCACGGCGAACACGCCGAAGATGCCGTAGGCGGCGAGCATATAGACCGCGACCAGGATGGCGCCGAAATAAGCCGCTGACGTGCCCTTCTCGATCGAGTCCTGGCCGAGGCCGGCGCCGACGACGCGCTGTTCAATGACCGTCAGCTTCGCCGGCAACGCGCCCGCGCGCAGCAGGATGGCAAGATCGTTCGCCGACTGCACGGTGAAGCTTCCGGAAATCTGGCTCTGGCCGCCGATGATCGGCTCGCGGATGACCGGCGCCGAGATCACCTCGTTGTCGAGGATGATCGCGAACAGCCGCCCCACGTTCTCCGTGGTGGCCTGCGCCCAGCGCCGCGCGCCCGAAGCGTTGAAGCGCATGCTGACGACCGGCTCGTTGGAACGCTGGTCGAAAGCCGGCTGCGCATCGACGAGATCGCCGCCGGAAACGACGACGCGCTTTTCAATGAGATAGGGCCTGCCGCCTTCGGCCTTGTTGCCGTAGAGCACTTCCGACTCCGGCGGCGGCCGCGTCTCCAGCGCCTGCTCCGCCGTCATGGTCTGGTCCACCATCCGGAAATCGAGCTTGGCGGTTCGGCCGATGAGTTCGAGGAGACGCTTCGGGTCGCCGAGACCGGGCACCTGGATCAGGATTCGATCCACGCCCTGGCGCTGAATCACCGGCTCGACTGTGCCGAGTTCGTCGACCCGGCGCGTCACGACCTGGATCGACTGATCGACCGCCTGGCGGATGCGCTCGAGGATCGCCGGCTCGGTCCAGGTGAGCCGCACGAGACCATCGCCGACACTGACGATGTCGATGCTGCGCTGGCCGGTGGCGCTCAGCAAGCCGCCGAGCGGCTGCGAGAGTTCTCGTAGCTTCGTAAGCCCTTGCTGCAGATCGGCGGGGCGGATGCGCACCTCGACGCTGTCGCCGCGCACGACCGCCGCCTGAACGAGTCCGACTTTGGCCTCACGAAGAACCTTGCGGACCTCGTCGCGAAGCTGCTCGACCTTCTCCTTGCGAACAGCCGCGGTATCGACCTCGAGCAGGATATGCGAGCCACCTTGAAGATCGAGGCCCAGCACGACGTGGCGCTGCGCCCATTTCGGCCAGCTCTGCACGGTGCTCGGCGACAACAGGTTCGGAATAGCGAACATGCAGACGAACAAAGTCGTCGCGACGATCGCAAATGCCTTCCACCGCGAAATGTAAAGCATGGCTCCCTGACGTCCCGGTTACGTAACGGCCGTTGCTTCGCTTCGGCTACTTCGCGTCGTCCTTCGCAGGCTCAGTCTTCGCCCGCACGCCCGAAATCATCTGCCGCATCTGCCGGATGCGCACCCCGTCGGCGATCTCGACCTCGATCTGCTCGTCATCGACGACCTTGGTCACCTTGCCGACGAGTCCACCTGACGTAACCACGGTGTCCCCACGACGCAAGTTCTTGACCAGCTCGGTGTGCTCCTTCACCCGCTTCTGCTGCGGCCGCAGAATCAGGAAGTACATGATCACGAAGATCAGGACGAAGGGCAGCATCGTGACCAGCAGGCTGTCGCCGCCCATAATGGAGCTGCCCTGCGCAAATGCCGGCGTCACAAACATCGCTCGTCCCCTCTGGAAGTGCCCGTAGCGCCTTGCGGATCGCCGTATTTACGGGCGTAAATTCGCGCGGACTATAGCGGCCGCCGCCCCAAAAGCAACGAGGCTTTGGGCCGCCAAAAGGCCCCAAGAATCGCGCCTGGAAACGCCCCACGCCGCGCGCTTGCAGGGCCTTTCCGGCCCCGCTAAGGGTGCGGCGCAAACAAGGCTGAAGGGCATGGCAAAACGCGTCGCAAAATCCCCCAAACGGTCGGGATCGAATCGCCGGGCAGCGCCGACCAAAGGTTCTCCCGACACCGCGGAGCGGATCGCCGCCGCGCTCGAGCGACTGGCGCCGCCGGTCCCCGCGTCGCCGGACTTTGCCGCTGCCGACGCCTTCACCTGGCACCCGGACGGTCGGCGCCTCGCGCCGGTCCCGCGCGTCAGCCGGGTCGACATGTCGCTGCTCCAGGGCATCGACCGGGTGCGGGACCTGCTGATCGACAACACCGAACGCTTCGCCAAGGGCCTGCCCGCCAACAATGCGCTGCTCTGGGGCGCACGCGGCATGGGCAAGTCCTCGCTGGTGAAGGCGTCCCACGCGGCCGTCAATGCCGCGCATGGCAAGGCAAGGACTGGCAAGAATGGCGTGCTGAAGCTGGTCGAGATCCATCGCGAGGACATCGAAAGCCTGCCGATCCTGATGGAGTTGATGCGCGACGCGCCCTATCGCTTCATCCTGTTCTGCGACGACCTGTCGTTCGAGGCGACCGACACCTCCTACAAGTCGCTGAAGGCGGTGCTCGAAGGCGGCATCGAAGGACGGCCGGACAACGTCGTGTTCTACGCCACATCGAACCGCCGCCACCTGATGGCCCGCGAGATGATGGAGAACGAGCGGGCGACCGCGATCAATCCCGGCGAAGCCGTCGAGGAGAAGGTCTCGCTGTCGGACCGCTTCGGTCTATGGCTCGGCTTCCATCGCTGCAGCCAGGACGAATACCTCGCGATGGTCGAGGGTTACGTCGCGCACTTCCAGATTCCGTTCAAAGGTGAGCCGCTCGAGCGCGAGGCGCTCGAATGGGCGACGACCCGCGGTGCGCGCTCCGGCCGCGTCGCCTGGCAGTACGTACAGGATCTGGCGGGACGGCTCGGCGTGAAGCTGAGCGCGCGATAGTCGTTCGCGCAAAAGAAATGCCCGGCGCAATGCCGGGCATATCTTTGTCGATCAGACGCGAAGTGGTGTCAGGCTTAGCCGCCGCTCAGATGCGGCATCGGATCGATCGGCGCCGGCCCCTTGCGGATCTCGAAGTGGAGCTGCGGCGCGTCGACGTTGCCGGTCTGGCCCGAGCGGGCAATAGTCTGGCCGCGCTTGATCGGGTCGCCGCGCTTGACCAGTAATTCCTTGGCGTGGGCGTAAGCGGTCACGAAGCCGTCGGCGTGGCGCACCAGCACCAGATTGCCGTAACCCTTGAGCTCGTTGCCGGCATAAGCGACGACGCCGTCCTCGGCCGCCTTGACCGGCGTGCCTTCCGGCAGCGCGATGTTGATGCCGTCGTTAGTCTGACCGTTCGTCCTCGGACCGAAGCCCGCGATGATGCGGCCCTTCGCCGGCCAACGGAATGACAAGCTGCCATTGCCGGCGCGAACGGAATTGGTGGTCGACGGCGGCTCCGCGGCCGGCGCCGCAACGGCAATGGTCTGAGCGGCCGGCTCCGCGCTGGCGAGGGCCGGCGCCTTGGACTGCGCCTTCGGCAGCGCTGCCGCTTTCGCTTCGGTCTTGCCTTTCGCCGGTGTGCTCAGCGCCTTCGGCTGCGCGGCGATCTTCTGCGTTTCCGCCTGCGGCGCACGTGCGGCGCGGCTCGCCGGAATGGTGATGCGATCGCCGATATTCACCTTGGTGTGCGGCGGAATATTGTTGAGCCGCGCGAGCTCGGCCAACGGCATGTTGTACTTGCGCGCGATGCGGATGAGCGTCTCGCCAGGCGCCACGACGTGCACGACCGGCTGCGTCGGCGCGATCTTGGATGCCGGCGCCTTGGTCTGGCGAACCGGCGGCGGCAGGCTGTGCGGCGACTGCGCTTGCGGCGGCGGTGGGGCCTGCACGGACCCGGTCGTGACGGGTTCGGGCGACTGGCCTGGATGATAGGACGCCATCCCGCGCCCTCCACCCGACACGCCGCCCGCTGGCATGCTCGCGGGCTGGCTGCCGCTCGGCGGCGGCAACGACGAGGTCTGCACGCTGCCGTAGGGCGCGCGCTGCTGCTGGACCGAGCCGGTGGCTTCCTGCTGCGAAGCGTAGGGACTGCTGTTGAAGCGGGTCGACTCGGAACTACACGCGGCAGCGCCAGCAGCAATGGCGGCCAAGGCAAAAGCTCGCGGCAAATGCCACGAGCGCACCAACTCGACGACGGACATGGCGTCCCCACTCATACGCAACTGAAACTACAAGTGGGCGAGTTAACACCTGGGGAGTAAATAAGGGTTTAAGCGAATACGAAAGCTCAACCTTAATCGAATGTCTTGAGGAACTTAGCGCGCGTTTGCCGCGCAATCACGCGCTGCGCAATTCGTTAAGCATGATCTCATGCTGAAGCCGGATGCCGCTTTCTCGACCACGCCGCTCGTCGAGTATGACCACTTTCTAGAGCTCGCGTGCCTGCCCCGGCAGCAACGGCACGAAGCGCACGCCGAGCAATTCCTCCTGCTGCAGCTCCCCGCCCGACTTCGTCACCTTCACGATGCGCTGGATGCCGCCATGCGGACCGAGTGGCAACAGCAGCAGGCCATCGTCCGCAAGCTGCTCGACCAACACATCGGGTACGGTCTCAGCTGCCGCGGTGACCATGATGCGGTCGAATGGCGCCTTGTCCGGCGCGCCGGCAAGCCCGTCGCCGGACCGGATATCGACGTTCTGATAGCCCAGCGTCTCCATGCGGGCACGGGCCACATCCGCCAGCGTCCGGTAGCGCTCGATGCTGACCACCTCATGGACGAGCCGGGAGAGGATAGCGGCCTGGTATCCGGACCCCGTGCCGACCTCGAGCACCTTGTGCTGCGGCTGCACATCGAGCTGCTCGGTCATGTACGCGACCACGTAGGGCTGACTGATGGTCTGCCCGCAGGCGATCGGCAGCGCCTGGTCGGCATAGGCTGCATCCTGGAATTCCGGGCCCACGAAATGCTCACGCGGCACCTCGTCGAGCGCGCGCAGCACCGCGGCGTCGCCGATGCCGCGGCGGCGCATGGTCAGCATGAACTGCATGCGGCCGACGCTGTCGTCGCCTACGGGCTGTTTCGCCACTTCGCCCTCATCCGCCGGATTGGCGCTATCACCATAAGCTGGACTGCCAAGCACGGTGGGCTTTGGCAAGTCGGAACCTATGCCCTCCAGCCGCATTGATCCAACTGCGGGGGATTGTTATCCCGAATAGACCGGATCGATGGACCCGCAAAGGGCAAGGATCGCCATGGTCGCTACCTGCGTAACCTTCGGAATTGGGGTCGGAGGATGAGTGAGAACGGGTCGGGTACCAGACGGGTCCTGGTTGTCGAAGACGACGTCATGATCCGGATGCTGATCGAGGACATGCTGGGCGATCTCGGCTTTGCCGTGGCGGCAGAGGCATCCAAGGTCCACGAGGCGCTGGCCGCGGTGAACAGCACGGCCTTCGATGTCGCGATCCTTGACGTCAATCTCAGCGGCGAGACCACCGGCCCGGTCGCCGAAGCGCTGGCGGCGCGCGGAACGCCGTTCGTGTTCGCCACCGGCTACGGCGAGCACGGCCTACCGGATCAATTCCGCGACCGCCCGCTGCTGAAGAAGCCGTTCCAGATCGAGAGCCTCAAGCGCATGCTCGAGACCGCACTCGCCGGCGCGAAGGCGGCCTGAGAACTATTCCCTGTCGTCCGCGAACTGTGCTGCCAGCTGGGTCATGAACGGCTCGTCGGTCATGTCGATGCGCAGCGGCGTGATCGTGATCTTGTTGTCGGCGATCGCCGCAACGTCGGTGCCGTCGTCGCCACGATGCGAGCGGTCGGGCACATAGGCGATCCAGTAATAGGCATGACCGCGGCCGTCGCTGCGCTGGTCGATGCGCAGCCGGCCGCCATGATGGCGGCCGAGGCTCGTCACCGCGACGCCCCTCACCTCGCTGAGCTTGCAATTCGGGAAGTTGACGTTGACCACGACGCCCCGCGGGATCTTGGCTTCCAGCAGCTTGCGGATGATGTCGGGCGCGTATTTGGGCGCGATATCCCAATTGGGTCCCTGGTCACCACGCGAAGCATAGGCCTGCGACAGCGCGATCGACGGAATCCCAAGCACCGCGCCTTCGACCGCACCGGCAACCGTGCCGGAGTAGATCACATCCTCGGCGGTGTTACGCCCGCGGTTGACGCCGGACAGGATGAGATCGGGACGACGCTCCTTGAGCACATGGATCGCGCCCATCAGCACGCAGTCGGTCGGCGTACCCTTGACCGCGTAGCGGCGCTCCGCGACCGAGCGCAGCCGCAGCGGATCGTTGAGCGACAGCGAATGCGAGACCCCGGATTGGTCGAATTCGGGCGCGATCACCCAGACGTCGTCGGACAGCGTCTTGGCGATGTCGGCGCAGACATCGAGTCCGTCGGAATGGATACCGTCGTCGTTGGTGATGAGGATGCGCATGCGTTCGATGACGCCACGAGGCTCCGCGTTAGGCTCTGCGTTCAATGACTTTTGTTCCACCAACATAGTTCTGTAACGCTTCAGGCACCGCAATCGATCCATTTTCCTGCTGATAAGTCTCCATGATCGCGATCAGCGCACGGCCGACCGCGACCCCGGAACCATTCAGCGTGTGAACAAAACGCGGACTCCCGCCCTTCGGCCGGACGCGCGCATTCATGCGCCGCGCCTGGAAGTCGCCACAGACCGAGCAGGACGAAATCTCCCGGTACATGTTCTGCCCCGGCAGCCATACCTCGATGTCGTAGGTCTTTTGTGACGCGAAGCCCATGTCGCCGGTGCAAAGCGTGACCACGCGGTAGTGCAGGTCGAGCCGGCGCAGCACCTCCTCGGCGCAGGCCAGCATGCGCTCGTGCTCGTTCTTGCTCTCCTCCGGCGTCGTGATCGAGACCAGCTCCACCTTGGTGAACTGATGCTGGCGGATCATGCCGCGCGTATCCCGGCCGGCCGCGCCGGCCTCGGCGCGGAAGCACGGCGTGCAGGCCGTGTAGCGAAGCGGCAGCTCGGCCTCGTCGACGATCGACTCGCGCACGAGATTGGTGAGCGGCACTTCGGCGGTGGGGATGAGCCAATAATCTTCCTTGGCCGGCGCACGCTCCAGCGTCCGCTCGACCAGCGTCTCCAGGTCGATCTTGCCGTCGCGAAACTCCTGCTTGTCCGGCTCGCTCGCGTATTTGAGGCCGTCGGTCAGCATTTCGCTCCGCGTGATCGTGCGCGTCGCCAGGAACTGATCGTCGGCGAACTTCGGAAGCTGGGCCGTGCCGAACATCACCTCGTCGCGCACCAGCAGCGGCGGTGACACTTCGGTGTAGCCGTGATCGCGGGTATGCACGTCGAGCATGAACTGCCCGAGCGCACGCTCGAGTTTCGCCAGCCCGCTCTTGAGCACGACGAACCGCGCGCCCGACAATTTGGCGGCAGCCTCGAAATCCATCTGGCCGAGGCCTTCGCCCAATTCAAAATGCTGTTTGGGCGTGAAAGCGTAGTTCTTACGCGCACCGAAATGATGGTGCTCGACATTGCCGGTCTCGTCGGCACCATCCGGCACCTCGTCGAGCGGCAGGTTCGGAATTTCCGCAAGCGCCTTGTCGAGTTCGTCGCCCGCAGCCTTGGCTTCGGCCTCGAGCCGCGGGATATCGTCCTTGAGATTCGCCACCTCGGCCATCAGTTCCTGGGCGCGCGCCTCCTCGTTGCTCTTCTTGGCCGCGCCGATCTCGCGCGACGCCGCGTTGCGGCGCGCCAACGCCGCCTCCGACGCCTGGATCGCGGCGCGGCGGCGCTCGTCGATCCCGATCAGCCGTTTCGCCTCGCCCGAGAGCCCGCGCCGCTTGAGCGCCGCGTCGAAGGCGTCGGGGTTGTCGCGAATCCATTTGATGTCGTGCATCGGCGTGCTCGGTGGCGTGGCTCAGCGGGAATCAAGGGGCAGTTATAGCAGCGATTGATGATTTGATCCGTCACCCTGGGGTGCCGGAAAAGGAGCCTGGAAGGGCGGCGAATTGAGAATTCACTCCGCCGGGTTGGCCTCCGGCTTGGCGTCCGCAGCGGCGGCGGCTTGCGCCTTCCGCTCGACCGCCCGCACCGAATAGATCGACGCCTCGTAAAGGATGGTCAGCGGGATCGCGAGCGAGAGCTGGCTGAGCACGTCGGGCGGCGTCAGGACCGCGGCGATCACGAAGGCGCCGACGATGAAATAGCGCCGCTTCTCGCGCAGGCCGTCGGACGTCACCACGCCGATGCGCCCGAGCAGCGTCAGGATCACCGGTAACTGGAACGCGATGCCGAAGGCGAACACCAGGCCCATCATCAGCGAGAGATATTCGCCGACCTTCGGCAGCAGTGCGATCTCGGCCGAACCGGCGCTGGCGCTCTGCTGCATGCCGATCGAGAATTTCACCAGCATCGGCATGACCAGGAAATACACGACCGTGGCGCCGAGGACGAAGAAGAACGGCGTCGCGACGAGATACGGCACGAAAGCCGAACGCTCGTGGCGGTAGAGGCCCGGCGCGACGAACATGTAGATCTGCGCCGCCACCACCGGGAACGACAGGAACGCGGCGCCGAACATCGCCACCTTCAACTGGGTGATGAAATATTCGAGCAGCGCGGTGTAGATGAATTTCGAATTCTCCGCGCCAGCGACCCAGACGAACGGCCACACCAGGACGTCGTAGATCTGCTTGGCGAAGATGAAGCAGAGGATGAACGTCACCATGAACGCCAGCAGCGCCTTGATCAGCCGCGAGCGCAGCTCGATCAGGTGCTCCATCAATGGCGCCTTGCTGGCCTCGATCTCCGACTCGTCGCGCTCGTAGGTCATGCGGGCGCCCTCCCCGCATCGCCCTTGCCGCCGGCAACTGCCGGCTCGGGCTCGGGCGTGGCTGATGCCGCCGCTGTCGCCGGTTCGGGGGTCGTCGCAGCCGACTGCTCGGCCGGTGCCGGCAATGCGCTGGTGTCGGCGGATGGCTCGCTTGGCGCGGCGCCCGCCTCCGTTATCGACGTGCTGTTGGGCGGCTGGTCGAGCGGCGGCAGATCACCCAACGATTTCTCGACGTCGCGTTGCACGTCCGCCAGCGGATCGAAGTGGGTGTAGTCCTTGGCCTTCGCGGCCATATCGTCCATGTCTTTCTTGAGCTGGTCGATCTCGGCCTCGCGCATTGCCTCCTGGAACTGGCCCTGGAACTCGGCGGCCATCCGCCGAATCTTGGCCATCCATTGACCGAGCGTGCGCAACGCGCCAGGCAACTCCTTCGGCCCGATCGCGATCAACGCGACCACGCCGATGAGTAGCAACTCGGACCAGCCGATATCGAACATGGACCCTTCAACTCCAAAGGGGCGCCGTTAGCCGACGCCCCTTTACCAGATGCCGTGCTGCCGGGCGTTGTAGCTTGTCAGACGGCCTTGCGCGGTTCGCTGCCGGGCGATGAAGCGCCACTGGCAACCGAAGCGCCCGGCGCCGTGGTCGACTGCGAGGCCTGATGATCGATGGTGCGCATCGTATCCGGCTTCGCCGCCTCGGCCTCGGCCTTCTCGTCTTCCGAGAGCCCCTTCTTGAACGACTTGATGCCCTTGGCAAAGTCGCCCATCAGCTCGGAAATCTTGCCGCGGCCGCCGAACAGCAACAGGCCGACCGCCAGCACGATGACCCAGTGCCAGATGCTCATTGAACCCATGTCCGCTACCTCTGTGCGCTAGCTCAGCTAGTCCCCGCATCGAACCGGCGCGCGCGCCCGTCCGCCATCGCTCTAGCGGAAACTAGGCTTCGGAATGGACAAAAACAAGGACCACGCGTCCACGCGATGGCGATGAATCAACCGCAGGTGTTTCCCGTAACTGCTTGAAATCGCAGAGTTCCCGTGGCGATCGTCGCGTTAACCCGGATACGACGTGGCTTTGACCCGCCTCATCCTGAGGAGCGCCGAAAGGCGCGTCTCGAAGGAGGGGCGGCCATGGTTCGAGACGCGGCGCACGTAGCCAAGTTTACGCAGGCTACGCCTGCTATGGCGCCGCTCCTCACCATGAGGTCGTGAATCTCAATCGCCGGAGCTGCGTTCCGTCGGCGGCGCCAGCCCGAGGTCGAGATCGCCCGGCTCCAGCGGGTCTTCGTCTTCCTGCAGCGCCGCATCGTCCGACGGCATCGGCACCGAGAAACCGGGCGGCAGGCGGCCATCGAACATGCCCGCGCCTTTGAGCTCCTCGAGGCCCGGGAGGTCGGCGACCGCATCGAGCCCGAAATGCGACAGGAATTCCGCGGTCGTGCCGTAGGTCACCGGGCGGCCCGGCGTCTTGCGGCGGCCGCGCGGACGGATCCAGCCGGTTTCCAGAAGCACGTCGACGGAACCGGCAGAGGTGGAAACGCCACGCAGTTCCTCGATCTCGCTGCGCGTCACCGGCTGGTGATAGGCGATGATCGACAGCGTCTCGATCGCGGCGCGCGAAAGCTTGCGCTTGTCGGTCGTTTCCTTGCTCAGCAGCCACGACAGGTCGGTCGCGGTGCGGAAGGTCCACTTGCCATCGATGCGCATCAGATTGACGCCGCGATTGGCGTAGTCCTCGCGCAGCCGCTCGAGCGCTTCGGCGAGGTTGGTGCCCTCCGGCAGCCGCGCCGCCAGATCCTTCTCGTCGATCGGCTCGTTGGAAGCGAACAGCATCGCTTCGAGCAGGCGCAGTTCTTCCGGCCGCACTTGAATTTCTTCCTGCCGCACTTCGACGGCTTGTTCTGACTCGTTACGCGGCATGATTTTTCTCGTGGCCAGGCTCATCGCTGAAGGCCTCCCCGTTACCCCGTTGTCCCCGTCGGCGCGGCGCCTTCGGTATCGGGCGCAGCACCGTTGCCGTTCTGCGGCGTCTCACGCTTGCGCATGAAGAGCGGCGCGAACGCCTCCTGCTGATGGATTTCCGCCAGGCCTTCGCGCACCAGTTCGAGCGCGGAGGCAAAGCTCGACGCCATCACGGTTGCGCGTTGCGACGGCTCGACGATGTAGTTGATCAGATATTCGTCGATGCGCGTCCAATCGGTAGAGCTGCCGACGAGACGTTCCAGCGCCTCGCGCGCCTCGGCCAGCGACCACACCGCCCGCTTCTGCATGCGGACATGCGACAGCGCGGTTTTCTGGCGCTGGCTGGCGTAGGCGGTGAGCAGGTCGTAGAGCGTCGCGGTGTACTGCGGATGCCTGATGTGCGCGATCGGTTCGGGTTGCCCGCGCACGAACACGTCGCGGTCAAGCTGCGGCCGCTCGAACAATTTCTGCGCGGCTTCGCGGATCGCCTCCAGCCGCTTGAGCCGGAGTGCGAGCGCGTTGGCCATATCCTCGGCCGACATTCCCTCCGGCGCCGCGGTTTCCGGCAGCAGCAGGCGCGACTTGAGATAAGCGAGCCAAGCCGCCATCACGAGGTAGTCGGCGGCGAGTTCAAGTCGCAGTCGCCGCGCTTCCTCGATGAAGGCGAGATATTGGTCGGCGAGCGCGAGGATCGAGATTTTCGCGAGATCGACCTTCTGCTGGCGCGCCAGCATCAGCAGCAGGTCGAGCGGGCCCTCGAACCCTTCGATGTTGACGACCAGCGCCGGCTCGTCAGGCGCGGGTTCCTTGAATTCGGCTTCGAATGCGGCCTCTTCCGTCACGACCGCCTCCTACGTGCGTTGCGTCCGAGCGGCCGCGCAACGCGGGCCGGCGTCTTGCGGGCCGGGTGGCGCGCACCGCGCTGCGCCAGCATCGGCCGATCACCGCCGGTCAGCGCGGCAAAGGTCTTGCGGCCCTCGGCGCGGTCGAACTCCTCCGGCTCGCCACGCATGACGAGCGCGGCGTTGGCGCGCTTGAGCGCCTTGCCCGCGAGCTTCGGCGCGTGCTCCGCGACCGCACGCATCTCGGCGAGCTTGCCGTTGCAGTGGAGCACGACGTCGCAGCCGGCCGCCAGCGCGGCTTGCGTGCGCTCAGCCGGCGTGCCCGAGAGCGCGCCCATGGCAATGTCGTCGCTCATCAACAGACCCTGGAACCCGATGAACCCGCGAATCACTTCGCGCACCATTGTGGCTGAAGTCGTGGCCGGCGCGAGCGGGTCGATGTCGGAAAAAACCACATGGGCGGTCATTCCCATCGGCAGCTTGGATAACGGCTGGAACGCCGCAAAATCGCGCGGTTCGAGTTCCTCGCGGGACGCCTTCACCACCGGGAGCCGCTCGTGGCTGTCGGCCCTGGCCCGGCCGTGGCCGGGAATGTGCTTGAGCACCGGCAGAACCCCTCCGGCCAGCAGGCCGGCCGCCACCGCACCGCCAATGGCTGCAACCGCCTCAGGCGTGCGGCCATAGGCCCGGTCACCGATGACGGCGTTGGCGCCGCGCGCCGGAACGTCGGCGATCGGCAGGCAATCCACATCGATGCCGAGCGCCATCAGATCACTGGCGATCAGGCGGGCACCGAGCCCCGCCGCCGCCAGCCCTTTGGCCACGTCACGATCGTAGATTCGGCCATAGATCGAACCGCTCGGATAATACGGCCAATGCGGGGGACCGAGCCGCTGAACGCGTCCGCCTTCCTGATCGATCAGGACCGGCGCATGCGTCCCGACGGCCTCGCGGCACTCCGCCACCAGCTTCGTGACCTGGGCTGGCGTGCGGATATTTCGGCCGAACAGGATGAAGCCCCACGGCTCGGATTCGCGCAAAAAAGCGCGCTCGTTGGCCGTGAGCGTGAAGCCGGAAACGCCGGTGATGAAAGCGCGCGCCGTCATCG
>Ga0075420_100001224_pt1 | contig 21631 bp, 21 predicted proteins | sample SoiMetdeltSBSDD4_FD_75296 | JGI IMG/M metagenome (GOLD analysis project Ga0075420, IMG submission 75296) | Bulk soil microbial communities from a Populus tree surrounding site in Tennessee, USA - Soil MetaG P. deltoides SBSDD4 | ecosystem: Environmental > Terrestrial > Soil > Tree plantation...
ACACCGGGCGGGAGCGGGAGACCGGAGCGCGCGGCCTCCCCGAGCCCGACCGCCTTCGCGCCGAAGCGCGACTCGTCGCGGGCGTCCTCGAGCGGGACGACCTCACTCACTCGAGCACCGAGACCTCACCGGCCACCCCGTCGACCCGCACGCGCGTCCCGTCTGGGATGAGCTGGGTCGCCTCGCGCGTGCCCACGACCCCGGGGATCCCGTACTCACGCGCGACGATCGCCGCGTGCGAGAGCAGGCCGCCGCTGTCGGTGACGATCCCACCGAGGAGCGGCAGCAGGATGTTGAAGGCCTCCGACGTCGACTCGGTCACGAGGACGTCTCCCTGGACGATCCGGTCGAATTCGTCCGGGCCGGCTACCCGTCGCGCGGGGCCCTCATAGCTTCCGGGGCTCGCCGCCAGCCCACGCACGAGCCGCTCCTCGTGCTGCTCCTCGGAGCTGCCGAACATCTCGCCGATCACGATGCCGATCGCACGCATCACCCTCGCGACCGCGGGCGGCAGTCCGGACGGGTCTGGCGGAGGGGAGGGCGGGTCGCCCAGGAGCTGCGGGGCATCCTTGGCGCTGAGATTGGTTCGCAGCTGGTAGCGCCCAACCAGTTCCTCCGCCGACGGTCCGTCGTCCCCCGAGAGCAGTGCGCACATCTCGTCGAAGCCGGCGTCCACGAAGTGCTCCGGGTCGTGCACGCGACCCCGGTCCGCGAGCCGGCGGCCGCCCGCGAGCACGGCGCGCCGCACGATCCCCGAGGCCCAGATGTCGCTGAACACGCCGCGCTCGTCGCGGATCTTGTAGGTGAGCCGCGCCTCCTGGAGGAGCTCGTCGAACTGCTCTCGGTGTTGCTCCGGCACCCTGTCGCGGACCTCGGCGATGCGCTCGTCGACGGCCGTCTCCTCCGGCCCGTCGCCGGCCACGGCCACGCGAATGGCGCGCAGCAGCGCGTCCGGCAGCTCGAGCGCGTAGCGCCCCGAGATGTCGAAGCCGTCGAGGAGCCGGTAGCCCACGAGGTCGAGGTACTCGGATGCCGCCGCGCCCGCCTCCCCGTCGAGGGAGCGCAGAGCTCCGAGGACGTCGCCCGGCTCGTCATCCGACTCGAGCAGCCGGCGGGCCGCCGGGTCGCCGGCGACCGCCGCCCTGAGCCGTTCGAGCTCGGCGGAAGCGCCCGCCGATACCGGCGCGGCGCCGCGCAGCAGGCCGAGCAGCTCAGCAGGCGGAAGCCCGGTCCAGTCGCCCACGTGCGCGAGGAAGTCCCCGGTCGGCACCGACGGCGCGGCCGTGAAGCGCATGTGCTGGTAGATCATCGCGGTGTGGTGGTCGCGACAGCGCGTCAGGTACGCCACGAGGTCGTCGTCCGAGAGGGCGTCGGCATCGATCGACTGCAGCTCCCGGTGCGTCTCGATCGAAGCGGGCTTGATCGTCTCGTCCCACTCGCGAAGCTGCTCGCGCCAGAGCTTGCCCTCGAACACCTCCTCCGCGCGCTGGAACCGCTCGGGCACCTCCCTCTCGGCGACCGGTAGGAGGGTCTTGTACGCGAAGCCGTCGATGTAGCGGTACTCGATGGTGTCGATCAGCATCCCGTAGAAGCGGGTGAACTCCCGGAAGCCGCGCATGAAGGGCTCGGGGTGCATGCCCGCCCAGTAGCGCGTGACCGGGCGCGGAAAGTGGACCGCGTCCAGATCCCACGACCCGGGTCCGGGGGGCTCGAAGATGACCTTGCTGGACGTGCCGATTGAGCTCACGTGAGTCCCTTTCTCGATCGATGCGGCGTCCGCCTGCCCGCCGCGCCAGCCTCTCAGATCGAGACGGGGGCTGCACGAGGCGCTTGGCGTGGTGGGAGGATCGGCGGGGTGCAGCACGCCCCGCATAACGCCATGGATGCGCCCGACGACATCGCGCGCTTCCACGACCGCTGCAGCGATCTCATGCGTGAGCTGCTCGGCGAGCTGGCCGGCGCGCCCGAGCGTCCGCGCACGTTCGGTCAGGTCGAGGACGCTCTGGGCTGGCCGCGGCGCCGCATCGCGTCCGTGCTCGGCGGCGTGGCCCACCTGCGCAACACCGAGTTCGGTGGTCGCCGGCCCTACCGCCTTCAGGACGAGCGCGCGTCCCAGTCGGGCCGCTGGGAGATCTGGATGGACGCCGGTCAGGCGCGCGCGGCGCGCAGCGCGGCATACTCCGGCCCGATGTCGCAGGAGAATGTGAGGAGGACCGGCGACTTCATCGCCGCCTACAACCGGCGCGACTTCGACGCCGCCATGCAGCACTTCGATCCGGAGATCGACTGGGTGCTCCCGGAGCACCAGAGCTCCGACTCCTGCCGGGGACCGGAGGAGATCCGGCGCTTCTGGCTGGGCCTCGACGAGACCTTCGAGGAGCTGAGGCTCGATCCCCAGGAGTTCGTGGACGCGGGCGAGCGAGTGGCGGTGCGGCTGCGCTTCTACGGTCGGGGCCGGGGGAGCGGGGCGGAGCTCGACACGGAGATGTACCACCAGGTGACCACGTTCGAGGACGGCACGATGGTGCGGATCGAGTACTTCGACGCCTGGGACGAGGCATTGCGCGCCGTCGGCGGCGCTAGCCGCCCTCGAGAATCGTCCTGAGTCGCGCGAGGTCCTTCGTCAAGCCGGAGCGCACCAGCGGGCGCAGCAGCGGCGCGAGCAGCCGCATCGCACCGGTCGGCTCCAGCTCGATCGTGTAGGTGAACACGGCGCCGCCGCCCGCGGCGTCGGGACGCACCGACCGCCCGCCGCTGAGCCCGCCGATCGTGCCCGATCCCATGAACCGGTACGAGACACCCGGGTCGAGCTCCGTCACGAGCGTGTCGGCCACGTAGTCCCGGCCGGAGGTCCTGACCACCTCGTGGACCTTCGTGCCGACGGCCGGCGGCCCGGGCGGATCGGGCGTCATGTCCCGCAGCCCGTTGCGCCACTCGCGGTCGAACCCGTAGTCGGCGATCGCCTCCCAGACCTCGGCGGGCGAGCGGTCGATCCGGACGGACTCCTCCACGCGCATGGCGGGGCTCATCAGCGCTGGACCCTGACGTCTATGACCTTCCCGGTGTTCGCGTCGATCCTCACCACCGCCAGCTCGCGGAAGCGGTCGCTCGTGATCTCCCCGATCGGAATCGACAGCGACACGATCCAGTTCGGCCTGGAATTGAGGCCCTGTCGGAGCAGCCGCACCTGGGTCCGCTTGGGCTCGAAGTCGACCTGGCGCTCGGCGGTGGCGATCGCCTGGTCCTTGGTCACCCGGACCTGGTCCTTCTGGCAGGTCTGGGACACGACGAAGGCGCCCACGAGCACGCTCACGACAACGAGGAGTCGCGGCCAGGTAGCCCCGGAGGGCCGGCGCTGCGTTCGCTCAGAGAGTTGGACGGAACTCGTTCCCGATGCTCGTGAACAGCACGATGATCAACACGATGATCATGCAGATGATCGAGAGCGCCAACATGGCGACCTCGAACGACTTCACGTGAGTCTGCTTCGGGGCGAATTCGATCTGGCGCTTGCCGCCGGCGCCGTTTCCGTTCATACCTCTCCTCCCACTCCGCCGGGCTGCGGCGGCGGGCCGCCGTCGCGGCCGCGGATGCGGCCCACGTGGCCGATCAGCTGCCGGTTCTCGTACGCCATCCACATGATCAGCGTGACGACCATGAACGTGATGCCGAGCCAGGTCACGATGTAGTAGCCGGTGTCGGCCGCGGCCCCCTCGTCGCCGTAGGTCGAGCCCGGCCCGAAGGTCATTATGCCGGCGCAGTCCTCGTACCTCGCTTGGAGGATGAAGTCCACCGAGTCGTCGGCCGGCGTCGCGCCCTCCTTGCTGATGATGCAGTCCGGCGAGCTGTCGATCAACAGGGCCATCTACCTCACCACCTCCCGTTCGGCCTCGCGCAAGACCCCTTCCGCGGGCACCAGCGAGCCGTCGGGCTCGACCATCATCTCGCCGAGCTTGGCGCTCTCCGGCATGTAGAGGTCCTCCTCGTATTCCGCCACGTCGAGGCCCTCGAGCTCGACCTCCGGCGGCACACGCAGCAGGTTGAGCTTCTTCAGGATCAAGCTGGAGACCCATCCGCTCAGGAAACCGAGCGGCAGGAAGGTCGCCATTCCCATGAGCTGCCCGCCGATCGAGCTGTCCACGTTGTTGAGTCCCGTGGGGTACCCGGCCGCGAAGATGCCGACCCAGAGCATCCCGAGGAAGCCCGAGAAGCCGTGCACGGCCACCGCGCCGACCACGTCGTCCACGCGCATCTTCTTCTCGATCCAGTTTCCCGCGTAGACCGCGAGCGCCGCTGTGGCGGCTGAGAGGAGGTAGGCCACCGAGGGCGCGTACACGTCGGCGCCCGCCGAAACGCCGATCACGCCCGCGAGGCCGCCCGACACCGTCCAGAACGGGTCCCCGCGTGCGGCGAAGTAGCCGCCGGTGAACCCGCCGGCGAAGCCGAAGGTGATCACCATGGAGATCGAGCCGAGCGTGGTCGGGCTCAGGTAGATGTTCGCCCAGCCCGGGAAGGCGGTCGAGGAGATCACGAGGCAGGCGCCGTAGAAGGCGTAGAAGCCGGTGAAGATCAGCATCAGGCCAAGCAGGGTGCCGTGCAGGTTCTGCGGCCGGAACTGGCGCGCGAGCCCCTCCCGGGTGTACTTGCCTATTCGCGGTCCGAGGTTGAAGAGGACGCCAAGGGTGAAGGCGCCGGCCACCCCGTGGACGACGCCGGACGCGATCGAGTCATGGAACCCGAAGCGCAGCGTGAGCCAGCCGCCGGCGCTCCAGCCCCAGGCGGCGTCGAGGATCCAAACCGCCGACCCCAGCAGCACGGCCAGGACCAGGTAAGCGGAGAGGCGCACCCGCTCGAGCAGCGCTCCCGACATGATCGAGGCAGTGGTCCACGAGAACAGCAGGAAGGCCAGGAAGAAGATCAGGTTGATGTTGTTCGTCAGGTTCGGCCCGAAGGCGTCCGACCACGGGATGCCGCCCTGGCACGCGACGGCGGTGAAGTCGGTCGAGTTCGGACCGATCGGCAGGCCGGGCTGGTTGCAGTTGTAGATCCACCAGCCGAAGTAGTAGAAGCTCGGCGTGACGACCGCGATCGTGAGGATGTTCTTCATCGCGGTGGCCATCACGTTCTTGCGCCGGACGACACCCGCCTCGTAGGTCATGAAGCCCGCATGGATGAGCCACATGAGTACGACGGTGAAGAAGTAGAACTGCTCGCCGAGGATCACCGAGTCGAGCGTCTGGGCCTCGACGCTTGCCGCGTCCTCCAGGTTCTGAACCTGTGCGATGACGAAGTCGATCAAGGCGTTCCTCCACTCTTCCGCGCCTTAGCGCGGCAAGCCGTCAACCACGCGACCGTATCCGTGGCATCCACGGTGGGCAATGTGACTTGCACACAACCTTGGTGATGGACGAGTGTGTGTTAAGCACATAGGGCCGAAACGACGCTGCGGCTAGGATCGCCGCCACGAAAGGAGGGTTCCGCGCGATGACGGTCTCCGCGGCCAGGGATGAGGGTGGGGCGCTCGGCCGTGTCCGGCGCGAGAACGAGACGCTATATGCCGTCATCAAGACCGTCTCGTCCTCGCTGGCGCTCGAGCGCGTGCTGGGCGGGATCGTCGAGATCGCCACCGACGCCACCGGCTGCCACGCCTGCTTCATCTACTTCCTCGAGGACGAGCGGCTCGTGCTGCGCGCGGCCTCGCCGCGCTACGCGCACCTGGTCGGACAGCTCGCGTGGGGGACCGACGAGGGCCTGACGGGTTGGGTCGCCCGCACGAAGAGCCCGGAGTTCATCCGGGAAAAGGCGCTCGAGGACCCTCGCATGAAGTTCGTGCCCGAGCTCGAGGAGGAGCGCTTCCAGTCGATGGTGGCGGTGCCGATCCTCGGGCGCGCCGGCGGCGTGATCGGCGTGGTGGTCCTGCACACCGAGGCGCCGCGCGAGTTCGAGGACGAGGTGCTCAACTTCCTGGTGCACACCGCCTCGCTCACCGCTGGCGCGATCGAGAACGCGCAGCTCTACGAGGAAACGCGCCGGCGGGTGGAGGCGCTGACCACCCTCACGCAGCTGAGCCAGGCCTTGGCGGCGGTCACCCTGCGCGAGGATCTCTACGACGCGGTCACGCGCGGCGCACGCCAGCTGCTGGGCGCCGACGGCTGCCAGATCTGGCGCTTCGACCCGCGGGCCGACGAGCTCGTGCTGGTGGGCTCGGACCCGGCCGAGGGCGCGAATCCCGCCGTGGCGTCGGGGCGGGCGGGACTGCTGCTCGACCTGATGCGTCGCGAGCGCGGGGCGCGGCGCTCGGGCGCGGCGGCCTCCGAGCTCGACGGGGAGAGCCTCCTCACCGCGCCGCTCGCTGCGGGCGAGGAGCGGCTCGGCATCCTCTGTTGCACCTCCGGCAAGCGCCGCTTCGGGGACGAGGACGCCGAGCTGCTGCGCGCGGTCGCGGATCAGACGGCGGTCGGGCTGACCAAGGCCGAGCTGATCGAGCGCCTGACCGCCGAGAACATCGTCAAGGACATGTTCGAGGCGCTGGCGGCCGGCTCGATCGAAACGGCCGAGGCCAAGGCGGTCGAGGCGCGCTGCGACCTCAGCCGGCCGCACGTATTCATCCACGCCGAGCGCGCCCCGGCGGCGGGTGACGACGGGCCGCCCTGGCCGGACGTGGCCGGCCGCATGCAGCAGCGGCTCGGGCGGCTCTACCCGCGCGCGTTCTTCGACGCCCGGCACGACACGGTGCGGGCGCTGGCTCCGCTGCCCACTGGCGACCGCGAGGCGGCCGAGGGGCTGCGCCGGGCCTGCGAGGAGCTCGCCCGCGACGAGGGCCTGTCGCTCGGGCTGAGCGACGTGGACCGCGGCACCGCGAGCGCGCGGCGCCGGATCCGGGAAGCCGCCGACGCCGCTCGGATCGGGCGCTCGCTGGCCGGCGCCGGCGGTGCGACGCAGTACGAGCAGCTCGGCGCCTACCGCTACCTCGTGCACCTCGAGCCCGGTGACGCCCCGCGCGACCGCTTTGGCCAGGCCGTGGACCAGCTCATCGACTACGACGAGCGGCGCAAGGCGCAGCTGGTCGAGACGCTCGAGCGCTACCTCGGGGCGCGTTGCAGCGTGGCCGGCACGGCCCGCTCGCTCTTCATCCACCCGAACACGGTCCGGCAGCGGCTCGAGCGGATCGAGCAGGTCACGGGCCTCGACCTGCGCGAGGACGACCTGCTGTCGCTCGAGCTGGCCCTCAAGGTTGCGCGCCTCGGCCGCGTCGGCGCGCGGCGATGAAGATCCGGAAGATCAGATAGCCGATTACGTGCAGCAGGAACACAAGCAGCACCCACCAGGCCTTCGTGAGGAATGGCATGTCCTCGTTCCACAGGTCCCAGACCGTGAGGTAGAGGAGGATCGCGAGCGCGAGCAGCAGGATCGGTGGCAGCTGCTGCGTGATGACGAAGACGATCACGGGGGCGGGCACGATATCGGGGGCCCCGCGTGACGATCAGAGCGAAGCTGTACGTGGCGATCCTGCTCACCGTGATCGGTCCCGTGATCACGATCGCCGTCGCGCTCCACGGGATGGACCGGCTCGGCGACCGCTTCTCCGAAGTGCAGGACCGCGGTGACAGGGGCGCGCTCGCGCTCAACCTGAAGTACGGCGTCACGGACTTCAACGGCTGGCAGACCGCCTACGGCTACGACGACGGCGCGTCGCGACCGCGCTTCGTGGCCTCGGTACGGAGCTTCGAGCGCGACCTCGCCGTGGCCCAGCGGACGCTCACGAACCCCCACGAGCGACGGCTCCTGCGTGAGATCCGCGTGCGCTTCGAAAGGTTCATGGGCCTCGACGACGTGGCGTACGCGGCGCTCCTGCGCGGGGACGACCAGCGCGTCAAGCGCATCTTCCTCGGCCCGGAGCTGCGGCTGTTCGACGCGATGGCCGCGCGCTCCGAGGAGCTCGCCCGCTACGAGGCCCGCCGCGCGACGGCGACCGAGGCGTCGTTCGACGACGCCCGGGAGGAGTCGCGGCGCAGCCTCATCGCGGTCGGTCTCGGCGCGGCGCTCGTGATCGTGCTGCTGCTCGTGACCTCCGTGGACATCGCCCGCCTGGCGCTCGAGTCGCACCGTCAGGGCCAGGCATGACCGACGACATCTTCCTGACCCTGAGCTTGCTGCTGATGGGGGCCCTCTTGGCGCGCTTCGTGGCGAGCCTGATCGGCATCCCCGAGATCCTCCTGCTCGTCGCGATCGGGGCGCTGTTCGGGCCGTCGGTGCTCGACGTGGTGGACGTGCCTTTCGAGTCGCTCGGCGCGCAGCTGATCTTCACCCTCGGCGTGTCGCTGATCCTCTTCTATGGCGGGCTCAGCCTGTCGCTGCCGGTGCTGCGGCAGGTGTGGCTGTCGCTGGGCTTGCTCGCTGTGCCCGGCATGCTCCTCACGGCGCTCGTGGTGGGCGTCGCCGCGCACCTCGCGTTCGACCTCCCCTGGGACGCCGCGCTCCTCGTCGGTGCCGTCCTTTCGCCGACCGACCCGGCGATCCTGATCCCGCTCTTCGTCCGCTCCCGCCTGCGCCCCAAGCTCGCGCAGACGGTGATCGCCGAGTCGGCGTTCAACGACCCGACCGGCGCGGCGCTCGCGCTCACGCTCGCCGGCGTGCTGCTCACCGGCAGCGACTCGATCGCCGCGCCCGCCACCGAGTTCCTCGTGGACCTCGCGATCAGCACCGCGATCGGGATCGTGGCCGGGATCGTGCTCGCGGCGGCGATCTCGAGCGACCGCTCCGGGATCTGGCGGGAGAGTGCGGCGATCGCCGTGCTCACGGTCGTGACGATCAGCTTCTTCTCGCTCGACACCGCCGGCGGCAGCGGCTACCTCGGAGCGTTCCTGGCCGGCCTGATCGTCGGCAACATGGACAACCTCGGGCTCGGGATGTCAGAGGCGCACGAGCAGGACGTGCGCCAGTTCGCCTTCAACCTCGCCGACGTCGTGACGCTGATCGTGTTCATGGTGCTCGGGGCGAACATCCCGTTCGCCGAGCTCGGCGAGAACCTGCTGCCCGCGCTCGCCGTGCTCGCCACGCTGATGCTCGTGGCCCGGCCGCTCACGGTGTTCAGCTGCGCAATGCCCGACCGGGGCGCTCGCTGGACGCGCCAGGAGATCGCGTTCCTCTGCTGGACGCGTGAGACCGGGGTGGTGCCGGCGGCGCTCGTGGGTGTCCTGGCCGGCCTCGGGGTGCCGAACATCGACGTGTACGCGAGCGTCGTCGCCCTCGCGATCGTCCTCACCCTGCTGCTCCAGGCGCTGCCCGCCGCGTGGCTCGCGGGCCGTCTCGGGCTGCTGGACCCGGTGCTCAGAACAACTGGAGGTAGCGGTCGATCTCCCACTGGGAGACCTGCTCGTGCCAGTCCTGAAACTCCTGCCGCTTGACGCGCACGTAGTAGTCCACGTAGTCCTCCTTCGCGGTCTTGCCGAGCGCCGCGCGGATCACGTCGTCGCGCTCGAGCTCGCGCGTGGCGTCGAGCAGCGTGCCGGGCAGCATCTCCACGCCCAGCTCGGCGCGCCGCTCCTCGCTCACCTGGTGGAGGTTGAGCTCGGTGGTGGCATCGCCCGCGTCGAGGCCCTTCTCGATCCCGTCGAGGCCCGCCGCAAGCACCACGGCCGCGCCCAGATACGGGTTGCAGGAGCCGTCGACGGTGCGGTCCTCGATCCGTCCCCCGTCGGGGATGCGCAGCATCTGGGTGCGGTTGTTGAAGCCGTAGCTCACGTACACCGGCGCCCAGCTCGAGCCGCTGCGGGTGCCGGTCACGAGCCGCTTGTAGGAGCCCACCGTTGGCGCGGTGACCGCGATGTACGCCTTGGCGTGGGCCTTGAGGCCACCGATGAAGTTGTAGGCCAGCTCCGAGAGCCCGAGCCCTCGCGGGTCGTCGCTCGCGTCGCGGTCGAACACGTTCTCGCCGTCCTTCCAGAGGCTCATGTGGAAGTGGCAGCCGTTGCCGGTGAGGTGCCCGAACGGCTTGGGCATGAAGGTGGCGATCAGCCCGCGCTCCTGGGCCAGCGCCTCGACCATGTAGCGGAAGAAGATCGCCCGGTCGCAGGTGGTGAGCGCGTCGGCGAAGTCGAAGTTCTGCTCGAACTGGCCGTTCGCGTCCTCGTGGTCGGTGGCGTAGTTGTTCCAGCCGAGCCAGGTCACGTAGCGCGAGATCTGCGACACGAAGTCGAGGTTGCGGGTGAGCCCGCGCATGTCGTAGCAGGGCTGCTCGAGCGTGTCGAGGCTGTCGGCCACCTCGATCGAGCCGTCCTCAAGCTGCCGCACGAGGAAGTACTCGAGCTCCGCGCCGATCTTGAACTCGTAGCCGAGCTCCTTGGCGCGCGCCAGCTGGCGGCGCAGGATCGTGCGCGGGCAGTAGGGCCACTCCTCGCCCTCCACGTGCACGTCGCACGCGAGCCGCGCCACGCCGCTGCGCCAGGGCAGCGGGGTGAAGCTCCGCAAGTCGGGCATCGCGGCCAAGTCCGGGTCGTTCGGCTGCTGGCCGATCGCGCCGGCTGCGAAGCCCGCGAAGCCCGCGCCGTCCTCGATCAGACCGTCGAGATGGCGAGCGGGAACGAGCTTCGCGTTCGGCTTGCCGTGCATGTCCACGAATTGCGCGAACAGGAACTCGACGTCGTTCTCTTTGATGTAGCGCTCGACGTCCTCGCGCGAGGACGTGGCGGTGAAGGTCTCGACCTCGGTCATGGCGCGCAACGTATCCCTTCGCCCGGATCGGGCCAATGTGGGAACCTCCATACCGGACCGGCGAATTGTGCGCCGCCGCCTATTGGGAGCTCCATATGCCCCTGCCTACACTCGGCAGCGGAGGTCTCTCATGTGCGGAATCGCAGGACTGTTCTCGAAGACGGACGAGATGGAGGCTGCGCTCGGCGGCCACCTCGCCGAGATGCTGCTCCAGCTGGGCGACCGCGGCCCCGACAGCGCGGGCGTGGCGTTCTACCGCAACCCGGTCCAGCCGGGCTCCTGCAAGGTCACGCTGCACTCTCCCGACGATCGGGTTGACTGGCAGGGCGTGAGCGCGGCGCTCGGCGAGACCTTCGGCGCGGGCGAGGCCGAGGTGCGGGCGAGCCATGCCGTGATCGCGGTCGAAGCCGACGCTCCCGCGGTGGTCCCGTGGCTGCGCGAGCGTTATCCGGAGCTGCGCCCGATGAGCGCGGGCGAGGCGATCGAGATCTACAAGGAGGCCGGGCTTCCGCGCGACTTCGTTGCCCGCTTCGAGCTCGCCTCGATGGACGGCAGTCACGCCCTCGGCCACACCCGCATGGCCACCGAGAGCAAGGTGACGACCGACGGCTCGCACCCGTTCTCGACCGGTCTCGACCTCTGCCTGGTGCACAACGGCTCGCTGTCGAACCACAACCGGCTGCGCGAGCGCCTGCGCGCGGAGGGCATCGACTTCCAGACTGAGAACGACTCCGAGGTGGCGGCCGGCTACCTCACCTGGCGGATGCGCGAGGGCGCCTCGCTCGAGGCGGCGCTCGAGGGCTGCCTCCACGACCTCGACGGCTTCTACACGTTCGCCGTCGGGACCGCCGACGGGTTCGCGGTGCTGCGCGACCCGATCGCCTGCAAGCCCGCGGTGATGGCGGAGACCGACCACTGGGTGGCGATGGCCTCGGAGTACCGCGCGATCGCGGTGCTGCCGGGCGCCGAGGACGCGGCCACCTGGGAGCCGGAGCCGGGCCGCGTATACAGCTGGGAACGCCAGCTGGTCTGATGGCCGCCCTCGAGAGCGGTCTCGAGGCGGCGGAGATCGACCTGACGGTCACGCCGCTGCGCGAGTTGAACGCCGCCCTGCACGCCGTCGCCGCGGACTCGACCGCGCGCTACCGCGTCCTCAACCCGCGGGGGGCGCATGCCCTCGCGGTCGGTCTCGACGCCCCGCTCCAGGTCGAGATCGAGGGGCACGCGGGTTACTACTGCGCCGGCATGAACAAGCAGGCGACCGTGCGCGTGCATGGCAACGCCGGCGTGGGCCTGGCGGAGAACATCATGTCCGGCACCGTGGTGGTCGAGGGCAACGCGAGCCAATCGGCCGCGGCCACCGGGCGCGGCGGCCTCGTGGTGGTTCGCGGCAGCGCGGCGGCGCGCTGCGGCATCTCGATGAAGGGCGTCGACGTTGTGGTGCACGGGTCGGTGGGGCACATGAGCGCCTTCATGGCTCAGAAGGGCCGCCTGGTGGTGTGCGGCGACGCCGGCGAAGCCCTCGGCGACTCGATCTACGAGGCCCGCCTCTACGTGCGCGGCTCAGTGGCCGGCCTGGGCTCGGACTGCATCGAGAAGGAGATGCGCGACGAGCACCGCTTCGAGCTGGCCGAGCTGCTCGATGCGGCCGGGGTCAAGGGCGCCGAGCCCTCCGAGTTCCGTCGCTACGGCTCGGCGCGGCGGCTCTACAACTTCGACGTCGACAACGCGGGGGAGTACTGATGGCCGCACCGGGGACTCCCAACCCTGCGCAGCCGGCTGCTTCGGGCCTCCACGAGTCGGCGCTCTTCGACCGCAACGCGATCCACGCGATCCAGCGCGCCGCGCGCGAGGGCATCTACGACATCCGCGGCTTCGGTGCCAAGCGCCCGCTGCCGCACTTCGACGACCTGCTGTTCCTCGGCGCCAGCGTGTCGCGCTACCCGCTCGAGGGCTACCGCGAGCGCTGCGACACGGACGTGGTGCTGGGCGACCGCCACGCGAAGAAGCCGCTCCACCTGAAGATCCCGGTCACGATCGCCGGCATGAGCTTCGGGGCGCTCTCGGCTCCCGCGAAGGAGGCTCTCGGGCGCGGCGCGAGCGCGCTCGGCACCAGCACCACCACCGGCGACGGCGGCATGACCCCCGAGGAGCGCGGCCACTCCGACCTGCTCGTGTACCAGCTGCTGCCCTCGCGCTACGGGATGAACCCCGACGACCTGCGCAAGGCCGACGCGATCGAGATCGTGGTGGGCCAGGGGGCCAAGCCGGGCGGGGGAGGGATGCTGCTCGGCCAGAAGATCTCCGATCGCGTGGCCGAGATGCGCGACCTGCCCAAGGGCATCGACCAACGCAGCGCCTGCCGCCACCCGGACTGGACCGGGCCCGACGACATGGAGATCAAGATCGGCGAGCTGCGCGAGATCACCGACTGGGAGAAGCCGATCTTCGTGAAGGTCGCGGCCTCGCGGCCCTACTACGACGTGGCGCTGGCGGTCAAGGCGGGCGCCGACGTGGTGGTGCTGGACGGGATGCAGGGCGGCACCGCGGCCACCCAGGAGATCTTCATCGAGCACGCCGGCATCCCCACGCTCGCCGCGATCAGGCCCGCGGTGGACGCGCTGCTGGAGCTCGGCATGCACCGCAAGGTGCAGCTCGTGGTGTCGGGCGGGATCCGCTCCGGCGCCGACGTGGCCAAGGCGCTTGCGCTCGGAGCCGACGCCGTCTCGATCGGCGTCGCCGCGCTGATCGCGATGGGTGACAACGCGCCGGAGCACGCGGACGGCTACGCCCAGATCGGCTCGGCCGCCGGCTTCTACGACGACTGGCACGAGGGGCGCGACCCGGCCGGCATCTCGACGCAGGACGACGAGCTGGCCAAGCGCTTCGACCCCGAGCTCGGCGGGCGCCGGCTGGCCAACTACCTGCGAACGATCACCCTCGAGGCCCAGACGCTCGCGCGCGCCTGCGGCAAGTCGCACCTCCTCAACCTCGAGCCGGAGGACCTGGTGGCGCTCACCGTCGAGGCCGCGGCGATGGCGCGCGTGCCCCTGGCGGGGACGCCGTGGGTCCCTGGCTTGAACGATTAGACAAATTTGTTTACGATCGCCGTGCCGACCCCCCTCGGCGCTTGAACTCTTTCGTGTCCTACGTCCTGACCTGTCCAAACTGCGGCCCGCGTGAGGTCACCGACTTCGGATTCGGGGGCGAGGTGAACCCGCGACCGGTCGCTGCGCCGTCCGCGCGCGAGCTCGGCGAGTACAACTACTTCCGCCGCAACGTGGCCGGCGTTCAGCGCGAGTGGTGGGTCCACCGCTCGGGCTGCGGCGCCTGGTTCTACGCCGAGCGCGACACGCGCACGAACGAGGTGCTGCTCACGGAGCTGCCGGAGGCCGGCGCGTGAGCCGGCTGCCCGAGCGCGACGGCGAGCGCATCGATCGCGGCCGCAGCCTCACGTTCACTTTCGACGGCCGCGAGGTGGGCGCCTACGAGGGCGACACGATCGGCTCGGCGCTGTTCGCCGCCGGCCAGCGCACCTTCTCGCGCAGCTTCAAGTACCACCGCCGCCGCGGACTCATGTGCTGCGCCGGTCAGTGCCCCAACTGCCTCGTTCAGGTCGACGACGCGCCCGGCGTGCGCGCCTGCACCGAGCCGGTGCGCGAGGGCATGCAGGTTATGCACATGAACGCGCAGCCGTCGCTCGAGCTGGACGTGATGAACGCCACCGACAGGTTCGGCGGGCCGTTCACGCCCCCCGGTTTCTACTACAAGACGTTCATCCGCCCGCGGCGCCTGTGGCCGCTGTACGAGAAGGTGCTGCGCCACGCAGCCGGTCTCGGCCGTCTTCGCAAGTCGCAGCCGGAGCGCGAGTGGCAGACCGAGTACCGGCGCCGCCACGCGGACGTGCTCGTAGTGGGCGGCGGCGCGGCGGGCCTGTCTGCGGCCACGGCGGCCGCGGAGCTCGGCGCGGACGTGGTGCTGGCCGACGAGGGCCCCGAGCCCGGGGGGCGGCTGCTCGCCGAGGGCGGCCGCGACTACGCTCGCGAGCTCGCCGGGCGGGCGCGCGCCGCCGGCGTGGAGCTGCTCCAGAACGCCCCCGCGCTGGGCACCTTCGACGGCCTGGTGCCGGTCTGGCAGGGCGACACGCTCCACCAGGTGCGAGCGGCGCAGCTCGTGGTGGCGAGCGGCGCGATCGAGCAGCCGCTCCTGTTCCCGGGCAACGACCTGCCGGGCGTGATGCTCTCGGGCGGCGCGCTGCGGCTGGTGGAGCTGTACGCGGTCAAGCCCGGCACGCGGGCGGTGGTGGCGGCCGTGTGCGACCGTGGGCTGAACGCCGCCCTCGCGCTACGCGAGGCCGGCGTCGAGATTGCCTGCGTCGCGGACCTGCGACCGCACGGTGGTTCGCGAGGGGACGCGGCGAAGCTGCTCCAGCGCCGGAACATCCCGCTGATGCGCGGGAGCACCGTGCTCGAGGCGCGCGGGCGCGGTCAGCTGGACGGCGTGATCCTCGGGCCGCCCGGCTCGGACGACGGCGCGGGGGAGAGGACCCTTGGCTGCGACCTGCTGGTGGTCTCCGGCGGCAGTGCGCCGGCCACCTCGCTGCTGTCGCAGGCGGGAGCCCGCACCGGCTACGACGAGCGGCGCGGCCACTTCGCTCTCACGCACGTCCCGAGCGGCGTGCTCGCCGCGGGCGAGGTGGCGGGCGTGGGCGAGCTCGCGGCCGCCGAGGGCTCGGGCGCGCTCGCGGGCGCAGACGCCGCGCACGCGCTCGGCTTCGGCGACGAGGCGTCGCGCGCCGCGGCCGAGCGGGAGCGGGCGAAGCCGGCCGGGCCGAACGGCTGGGCCGCCGCCGGCAACGCCGTGCCGCCGCCGGTCACGAGCGAGCGCCGCGGCAAGTGCTTCGCCTGCCTGTGCGAGGACGTGACGAGCAAGGACATCCATCTGAGCGTCAAGGAGGGTTACGACTCGATCGAGCTCTCCAAGCGCTACACCACCGCCACGATGGGCCCCTGCCAGGGCCGCATGTGCCAGCTGCCCGCGGTGCGCCTGATGGCGGAGGAGACCGGCACCAGCCTGGCCGACGTGGGCACCACCACCGCGCGCCCGCCCTGGCACGCCGTGCCGATGGGCGCGCTCGCCGGCCGTCCCTTCGAGCCCGCCAAGCGCTCGTCGATCCACGGCCGCCACCGCGAGCTGGGCGCCAACGTGCTCTGGGCCGGCGACTGGCGCCGCGCCTACGACTACGGCGACCCGCGCGGCGAGGCGCTCGCGGTGCACGAGGCCGCCGGGCTGATCGACGTGTCGACGCTCGGCAAGCTGATCGTGCGCGGCCCCGACGCCGGCGAGTTTCTCGACCGGCTGTACCCGAATCGCTTCTCGAACCTCAAGCCGGGCAGGATCCGCTACGGCGTGATCGCGAGCGACGCCGGCCGGATCACCGACGACGGCACGATCTGCCGGCTGGACGACGACGCGTTCTACGTGACCACCACGTCGAGCGGCGCGGGCGCCATCTACGAGTGGTTTACCTGGTGGCTCGCCGACTGGGGCCTCGACGTGCACATCACCGACGTGACCCAGGGGCTCTCGGCCGTGAACCTCGCCGGCCCCCGCGCGCGCGAGATCGTCCAGGGCCTCACGGAGCTCGACTGCTCGGCCGACGCGTTCACCTACCTCGACGGCAAGCGCGCCGCGGTGGCCGGTGTGCCCTGCCTCATCCTGCGGATCGGCTTCGTGGGCGAGGTGGGCTACGAGATCCACTACGCCGCGGCGCACGGCGAGGACCTCTGGGACGCGCTGCTCCGTGCCGGCGCCCCGCACGGGATCCGGCCCTTCGGCCTCGAGCCACAGCGGCTGCTGCGCCTACAGAAGATGCACATCCTCGTGGGCCAGGACACGGACTCGGAGTCGAACCCGTTCGGCGCCGCGATGCCCTGGATCGTGAAGCTCGACAAGGAGCAGGCGTTCATCGGCAAGTGGGCGCTCGAGCGCTTTGCCGAGGACCCGCCCGAGACCGCGCTCGTGGGCTTCCGCGTGGCCAACGGCCACGTGCCCACCGAGGGCGCCGTGGTGATGCCCCTCGACGGGTCGCCGATGGGCCAGGTCACGAGCGCGCGCCACTCGCCGCAGCTCGGCGGCGTGATCGGCATGGCCTGGGTGCCCGCGGCGCTGGCCAAGGACGGCGAGCGGGTCACTATCTCGGACGAGGGCAAGCGCCTCGAGGCCGAGGTGGTCACGCGGCCCTTCTACGACCCCGACGGCGAGGTGCTGCGCTCGTGAGCTTCGAGTTCCTCTCGACAGGTCCCGGCGCCGTCGCGCGCTCGCCGATGGAGCGCGAGGCGCTCGCCGCGGGGGCGCGGCTCGAGCAGCGCGACGGCTGGAACGTGGCGGTGAGCTTCGACGGCGAGGAGGCCGAGCGCGAGCGCCTCCGCGGCTCGGTCGGCTTCGCGGACAGTTCGTACCTCGGCAAGATCGAGCTCCAGGGAGAGATCGGCGAGCAGCTCGAGCTCGGCCGTGCGCGGCTGGTGGACGGCGCCTGGTGGTGCCCCTACACGCACGAGCGGGCGATCGTGTTGTGCGAGCCGGGCCGGACCGCCGCGCTCGTCGAGCGCCTCGAGGAGGAGGCGCGCGCGGCCGGGCGGCTCACAAGCGTGATCGAGATGACGTCCGTGCTCGGCGCGCTCACGATCGCGGGCCCGCTCGCCCGCGAGGTGTTCGCGCGTTTCACCGCCCTCGACCTGCGCCCGAACGTCACGCCGGTGCACGGCTTCCGGCCGGGCTCGGTGGCGCGCGGGCCGGGCGCGGTCCTGCGCCAGGACGAGGAGCGCTACCTGATGCTCTTCGGCGCCGCGCTCGGGCGCTACATGTGGACGGTTGTGGCAGACGCCTGCGCGTCTCTTGGCGGCGCCCCGGTGGGCGTCGACGCGCTCGAGGGGGCCACCGTCCATGCGTGACCTGTTCCGCACCCGCCGGATGTGGCGCAAGGCGGGCGAGCTCAAGGACTCGTACGACGTGGTGATCATCGGCGGCGGCGCGCACGGACTCGCCGCCGCCTACTACCTCGCACGAGACCACGGCGTCGAGGACGTCGCGATCCTCGAGAAGAGCTACATCGGCTCGGGCGCCGCCGGGCGCAACACCACGATCCTCCGCTCGAACTACAAGACGCCCGAGGGCGCGCGCTTCTACGACGCGTCCGTGAAGCTCTACGAGGGCCTCAGCGCCGAGCTCGGCTTCAACCTGCTGTTCTCGCAGAACGGCCACCTCACGCTCGCCCACTCGGACCGGGCGATGTTCGTGATGGCGAATCGCGCCGAGGTCAACCGCCTGCACGGCATCGACTCGCGGCTGATCTACCCGGCCGAGATCAAGGAGCTCGCGCCGGCGATGCAGGTCGACAACCCGCACGCGGTCTATCCGATCCAGGGCGCGCTCTACCACCCGCCCGGCGGCGTGATCCGCCACGACGCGGTGGTCTGGGGCCTCGCCCGTGGCGCCGACAGAGGCGGCGCCGAGATCCACCCCTACACCGAGGTCACCGGGATCGAGCGCCAGAACGGGCGCGTCCATGCCGTCCAGACCAATCGCGGCCGCGTGAAGGCGGGCACGGTGCTCAACTGCACGGCCGGCTGGAGCTCCCTGATCTCGGACATGGCCGGCGTGGACATGCCGATCACCACCCACATCCTCCAGGCCTGCGTGACCGAGCCGATGAAGCCGCTGCTCGACGTGGTGATCGTGTCATCGCAGATGCACGTCTACATCTCGCAGACCGACCGCGGCGAGTTCCTGATGGGCGCGGAGATCGAGCCCTGGACCACCTACCGGATGCAGGGCACGCTCAACTTCCTGCAGGAGGTCAGCCGCCACACGCTCGAGCTGTTCCCGCAGCTCGAGCGGGCGCGCCTGCTGCGCTCATGGGCGGGACTATGTGACCTCAGTCCCGACTACAGTCCGATCCTCGGCAAGACCGAGGTGGACAACTTCCACGTGAGCTCGGGCTGGGGCACGTACGGCTTCAAGGCGGCGCCGATCGTCGGCAAGACGCTCGCGGAGCTCGCGGCCACGGGCGCCACGCCGGAGCTGATCGCCCCGTTCGCGCTCGAGCGCTTCTACGAGGACAAGCTTGTATCCGAGCTGGCCGCCGCGGCGGTGAGCCATTGATGGAGGAGATTCGATGAAGAGCAGCCTGGAGATTGCGCAGGAAGCGGAGCTCCTTCCGATCGAGACGATCGCGGAGCGCACCGGCCTGACCCCTGACGAGTTCGAGCCCTACGGCCGCTTCAAGGCCAAGGTGTCGCTCGACGTGCTCGACCGCATGAGCGACGCGCCGGACGGCAAGATCGTGTGCGTCGCCGGCGTGACGCCCACCAAGGCGGGCGAGGGCAAGACGACCACGGCGGTCGGGCTCACCCAGGGCCTCGGGCACATCGGCAAGGAGCCGCTCCTGTGCCTGCGCGAGCCCTCGCTCGGACCGGTGTTCGGTATCAAGGGCGGCGCCGCAGGCGGCGGCATGACCCAGGTGGTGCCGATGGAGGACCTGAACCTCCACTTCACCGGCGACATCCACGCAATCGGCGCTGCCAACAACCTCCTGGCGGCGCTGCTCGACGCCTCGATCCTGCACGGCAACCCGCACAAGATCGACGCATTGCGGGTGGGCTGGAAACGCGCGCTCGACATGAACGACCGGGCGCTCCGCGACGTGACGCTTGGCCTCGGCGGCCGGGCCAACGGCTATCCGCGCGAGACCGGCTTCGACATCACGGCCGCCTCCGAGGTGATGGCGATCCTGGCCGTGGCGCGCGACCTGCACGACCTGCGCGCGCGGCTCGGCGCGATCACGGTCGCGCACTCCTTCGACGGCGGCAAGCCGGTCACGGCGGAGGACCTGGGGGCGGCCGGCGCGATGACCGTCCTGCTGAAGGACGCGCTCAAGCCCAACTTGATCCAGACCCTCGAGGGGCAGCCCTGCTTGATGCACGCGGGGCCGTTCGCGAACATCGCGCACGGCAACTCCTCGCTCGTGGCCGACCTGATCGGCCAGAAGCTCAGCGACTACGTGATCACCGAGTCCGGCTTCGGCTCCGACATGGGCATGGAGAAGTTCTTCGACATCGTCTGCCGCAAGGGGGGCTTGACGCCGAGCGCCGTGGTGCTCGTTGCCACGGTCCGCGCGCTCAAGCACCACGGCGGCATCGAGGACGATCCGCGGGTGGACTCGGCGAAGGCGATGACGGCCCTCGAGGAGGGCTTCGCGAACCTGCGCCGTCACCTCGGCATCGTGGCCACCTTCGGCCTGCCCTGCGTCGTGGCCGTGAACCGCCGGCCCGGGGACACCGACGACGAGGTCGAGTTCGTGCGCCGCATGGCCCTCGAGGCGGGCGCGCACGGCGCCGAGGTGAACGACGGCTTCGCTCGCGGCGGCGAAGGTGCGGCGGCCCTCGCGGAGGCGGTGGCCGACGCCTGCGAGCAGCCGGGCAACTTCAGCTTCATCTACGACGACGACGACCCGATCGACCAGAAGATCTGCAAGGTCGCGCGCAAGGTGTACGGCGCGAAGGACGTGATCTTCTACCTCGACGCCCAGCGCAAGATCCGCCAGTACCACGAAGACGGGCTCGACAGGCTCCCGATCTGCATGGCGAAGACGCACCTCTCGCTCTCGGCCGACCCGGCCCTGCTGGGCGCCCCCGAGGACTTCGAGCTGCCCGTGCGGGACATCCGCGCCTACACGGGCGCCGGCTGGCTCGTGCCGCTGTGCGGGGACATCCAGCAGATGCCCGGCCTCGGCAAGACGCCCGCGGCGTTCAACGTGGACATCGACGCCGAGGGGCGGACCGTGGGACTCTTCTGAGCATGAGCGGAGCGGCCGACCCCCCCGCCGCGCTGGTTCGCCCGGGCAAGCAGTCCCTCGTCGACGTCGCCGAGGACGCGCTCCGGAGCTGGCTCCAGACCGGCCGCCACCGCCCCGGGGACCGCCTGCCGCCCGAGCAGGAGCTGTCGGCCGCGCTCGGCATCTCGCGCGGCACGCTGCGCACGGCGCTGCGGCGGCTGGAGGAGAGCGGCGAGATCGTGCGGCGCCAGGGGAGCGGCACCTACGTCGGCCGCGCCACCCAGACCGCGCTGGACGAGGGACTCGAGAAGCTCATCTCCTACTCCGAGCTGGCCCGCCAGCGCGGGGTCGAGATCGAGCTCGGCGAGCTCTCGATCGAGCAGCGGCCGCTCGGCCAGGAACGGGCGGCGGTGTTCGATGCCGATCCGGGCGCGCCGGCCACCACCTTCACGCGCGTGCTGCTGCTCGACGGGCGCCCCGGCGCGTGGATGCGCGATGTGGTGCACCCCGACGCCACGCTGCCTTCCGCGGCCCGGCTGCGCGCGTCCCTCGAGGCGGGCGAGATGGTGCTCGACCAGCTCTTGAAGGCGGGCCTTCCCGTGGCGTACACGCGCGCGCACATCAAGGCGAGCCTCGTGACGCGCCGCGACCCGGTCGGGATCGCCCTCGCGGTCAGCGAGACCACCGCCGCGCTCGAGATCGAGCACGTGACCTGCGACGCCGAGGGCGCGCCCCTCGAGCATTCGGTGGACGTCTTCCTGCCCCGCTCGCTCGATCTCCACGTGATGCGGTGGCTCGAGGACGTGCCGCCGGTGCCGGCGATCGGGCGGGCTGCGGCCGTCCGATCGCGGTAGTTCCGCGTCGGTAGCGCCCTGGCCGGGCGGGCCCTAGGTGCGGCGTTCCGGTTGTATACAAATTTGCTCAAAGCGCTGGTATAGTCGCGCCACCCCGGGGACGGCCCCCGGCCGGCCCAACCCCCCATCCGGAGGAGAGGATGAGCGAAGCCACTGACGGTGCCATGACCGTCGATGCCAGGGCGAACGGAACCTTCGGCGGCACCGTCGAGACGGTCCTCGAGACACC
>Ga0075420_100001225_pt1 | contig 21612 bp, 19 predicted proteins | sample SoiMetdeltSBSDD4_FD_75296 | JGI IMG/M metagenome (GOLD analysis project Ga0075420, IMG submission 75296) | Bulk soil microbial communities from a Populus tree surrounding site in Tennessee, USA - Soil MetaG P. deltoides SBSDD4 | ecosystem: Environmental > Terrestrial > Soil > Tree plantation...
GGTCAGCACCTCGTCGCCCCGGTCGATGCCGTAGTACCGGATCCCGGACGCGGAGAGCAGCTTCGCCGGGGGCTTGGCGGCCTTGGCCGCCAGCGCCGCCAGCGCCTGCGTGGTCTCCACCCGGCTGCGCATGATGAGCATCTGGTAGCGCCGGCTCCAGCGCCGGTCCCCGATGCCGGCGCCGGCCAGGTTCACCACGACGTCCGCACCGTCGAGCAGGCCCGGGTCGGCCTCGGCGGTCGCCGTCCAGCGCACCTCTTCGGGCTCGGCGGGCTCGCGGTGCACGAGCCGGACCACCTGGTGGCCGTCGCGCTGGTAGGAGCGCCGCAGCGCGGTGCCGACGAGCCCGCTCGACCCGGCGATGACTACCCGCATCCCGCCCCGCACCTCATCCCGCGCCGACGCTCACGCTCAGCGCGACCAGGAACGCCGCGCCGACCAGTACGAGTATGGTGCGCGCCTGGATGGTCAGGCTCCGGCGGAAGCCGGGCAGCTCCTCGGGGAGCGCGAACACCCGCGCCGGCCAGTGCCGCCAGGAGACGTTGACGAAGACGGCGGCCGCGGCGGCGTACAGGGCGAGGGCCACCAGGTAGCCGGTCGCCACCGTCGCCGAGGCGGTGAGCGCCACGCCGGCGGCGGTCAGCATCAGCGCCCCGATGAGGGGGAGCACCTTCCACCGGTTGCCCTGCGCCAGGGTGGTCAGGAGCTCCTCGCGGCGCTGCTCGTCGGGGAGGAAGAGCGCGACCTTGGGCTGGACCACGGTGAGGCTGTAGAGCATGGACCCGAACCAGGACGCGGCCAGCGTGAGGTGCGCTATGGCGAGCAGGGACCCGGCGCGCGGCGCGGTGGGGCCGGCGGTGGCGAGCGGAGGCGCGGCGAGGTCGGCGACCGCGGCGGCGAGCTGCATGCCCGGACGCTACCCAGCGAGGCGTACGCAGGGCCGGCCGGTTACCCGAACAACGCGCTCCCATACCTCAGCACCACGGCCAGGACCAGGGCCAGCAGCCAGATCGTGACGACCGTGGCGTCGAGGTCGGCGTCCACAGCGGACCGCAGCGCCGACTGGGCCCGGGGCGGCAGGGGCAGGTTGCCGTCCCTGATGTTCACATGGGTGAGCGTGGCGAACACCAGCGTTGTGGAGGCGGTCACCAGCAGGCACCACGGGCACAGCGCGCCGATGACGAACATGGACTGGTAGAACAGCCAGTACGCCAGGACGACACCGATGGTGTACACCACCTGTGCGGTGAACATGAACCAGCGGGGAAAGCGGACCCCGCTCAGGCTCGCCACCGCGATGGTGATCACGACGGGCTCGGCCATGAGCCCGAGGAACGCGGTCGGGAACCCGAACAGCTGTGCCTGCCAGGAGCTGCCGACCGTCCCGCAGCTGATCACCGCGTTGATGTCGCACGACAGGTCGGTGCCCGGGTTGGCCGCCAGCCGCCACGCGTCGACCGACAGCACGAACGACGCGGCCAGGCTCAGGCCGGCGGAGAGGAGCATGGTGCCGAAGATCCAGGCGTTGGAGTGGCGGACCCCGTGCAGGCGGGTGAGCATCTGGGCCACTACCGGCCCGTCGCCGCCGCGACGGCCTGGGTCAACGGGCCCACCGTGAAGAGGTCACCCTGGAACACCTTGCCGTTGATCTTCACGGTGGGCGTGCTGGACACGCCGGTCTCGAGCACTGCTTCCGTCGAGGCCGCGACCCAGGGCTCGAAGACGCCGTCGGTGAAGAGCTTGGCGACGTCTGCCGACACCCCGGCGCTGCGGGCGAGCGCGGCGATCTCGTCGTCGGGCAGGCCGGCGGTTCCCTCGGCGGGCTGGCGGGCGAAGAGGGCGTTGTTGAAGGCGAGGACCTTGTCGGGCGCCCGGTCCGCCACGGTGGCGACCGCGTTCGCGGTCCGCGTCGAGTACCTCGTGCCGCCCGACGCCTTGTCCAGGAAGGACAGCGGGTAGAGCTCGAGCCGGACCGTGCCCTCGGCGACCAGGCGCTCCAGCTCACCGCCGTTGGCCCGCTCGAACCGGCCGCAGTACGGGCACATGTAGTCCAGGTAGACCTCGACCTTCACCGGCGCCGTGGCGCTGCCGACCGCGACCGCGCCGTTGGCCGTGGCGGTCGCGGGCGGGACTACCGGCTTCTGCGGGCCCGCGCGGTCCGGTGTGCTGCTCCCTGCGGCGTTGACGAGACTGACCACGATGGCGACCAGCAGGCCGACGATCACAACGGCGCCCGCTCCGGTGAGGAGGCGGAGCCGCCTGCCGCGCTGCGCGGCGACCGCCCCGGCGTGGCGTACCTGGCGGGATGCGTTCCGTGCCTGCTTACCCACTGTCCAGCCCCCTCCGTCCCGCGCGAACCGGCAGGCACACCCGCCATCGTCGGTGTGCCCGCCGTCCAGCGTGCTACGGGTTGCTGTGAGCTAGCAGGGAGCAAGGTCCCGGCCCGTCGTGACCTTCGCCCCTTGGGCGACGGGCGGTCTGGAGCGGGGTGCCGACCGTAGGACCGGACCGGGCCAGGTGGCTGCGGCTAGGCGTTCGGGTCCGGGTCCCAGGTGAACAGGTAGTGCACCACGGTCTGGTCAGAGCCGGCCGCGTCGACCGGCGGCTTGTAGCGGCCCTGCACCTCCAGGCGCAGGTAGCCCACCTTGGTGGCGAGCCATGGGGTACGCACGGTCGACGGCGCCTGCACCGGGCGCGGGTCGGCCGCCTCCTCGTACCACTCGAGGATGGGCTTGGTGTCCAGGCCGTACTCCTTGGCCGCGGCGAGCAGGTGGTCGCGGCCGGCGGCGAGCGTGGCCGGGTAGTGGTGGATGTCCATCGTGCTCGGTGGCGCGGTCTTCGGGTCCGCCTCGGCCATCGCGTCGAAGGTCACCAGCCGGGCGTCGAGGGTGAGCTCCTTGCCCTCGGGCAGCGCCACCCGCACCCGGAACGGGGTGTGGTCCTCCCGTTCGTAGGTGACATCGGTACGCCCGGCGGGCATGCCCGCCTCGTCGCGGCTCGGCGGGCGGGTCAGGTCGAAACGCCCCTGCCCGCTGTCGAGAACCTCCTTGACCTTGGTCGAGGCCGGCTCTCGTTGCCCGGTGCCCACCTTGCAGCCTCCTAGACCCATCAGCACCACACCGGCTGCGGTCACCGCCGCAGCCGCCTTGACGGCCCTGCCGCGCGACCGCCTCACGCGCTCCACAGTGTGGGTCACTGGTCGAAATCTACACCCCAGTCGGTGCCGAAATGCCAGAGGATGTCGTCGATGCGGTGGTGCAGCCGGTAGTGGTCGATACGGTCGCCCACGTCCGAGGAGACGATCTCCCGGGCCCGCTCCGGGTCCTCGGCGACCAGCTCCTGGTACGCCGGCAGGGTGTCCTCGGAGATGAGCTCCCACCGGTCGGTGAAGTGCGCGATGTTACCGTCCGGCAGCGGCGTGCGCACCTTCACCTCGCCCTGGAGCGGGTTGTCCCACCCGACGAACGGGATGTTCTCCGGCCCCGGGGTCTCGACGGAGACCCACAGCGGCCGCCAGTCGGCGAAGCTGCGCGCCTCCGGGACGGACGGCTCGCCGAGCGCGGTCATGAGGTAGGTGAACGCCGGGCCGGTCACCGGCCGGTCGTACATGCGCTGGTAGTTGTCCTGGATGATGTCCTCCTGCTCGCGGCGCAGCAGCAGGGCGTTGCCCGACTGGAGCAGGCAGGTGTTGTCGGTGCGGCGCCCCTCGTCGATCTGGGCCCACGCCTGCGCGGTACGGCTGTCGATCAGTCCGGCCGCTCGCAGCTCCTCGATCGAGACCAGGCCGCCGTCGAGGTACGCCTCGTGCATCATCGCCTGGTCGTAGAAGATGTCCCGCTGCATGCGCAGGAACGTCGTCTCGAAGAACCTCAGCTCGTGGTCTGAGATGTTGGCGATCGCGGACATGTCGAACGGGACGCCCGGCTTGCCCGACAGCACCTGCGCGACGCGCCGGAACAGGCCCAGGTCGAAGAAGCCGGCCGCGAAGGACGGGCCGACCATGTTCGCCATCCCGGCCCAGAGCAGGTATGGATGGTCGACGAAGAGGTTGCCGTAGTACGTGTAGACGCGCTTGATGATGTCGGAGAGCGCGCCGGCGCCCCGGCTCGGGTCCCACTGGGACAGGTCGATGCCCGCCTTCTGCGCGGCCAGCGCGACCCAGTACATCTGCAACAGGTCCCGGTACTGGTTGGGCGGCACCCCGATGGTCCGCAGCAGGTCCAGCCGCACCCGCAGCACGGCCGGGTCGAACGTGCCCACGACCGCCCAGGACAGCGGGTCGATCCCGCGGGCGCGCAGGTTGGCGAAGAGCAGGGACCAGTCGGTCTGGGTGAAGTCGATGTTCGGGAAGAGGTTCACCACCGCCATCGAGAGCAGGCCGGCCTGGAAGAGCTCGAGCACCAGCGCGTCGTCCGGGCCGCGGGTGAAGACCTGCTGCACCTCGCCCCGGCCGGTGACGATGTGGGTGTCGTACGCCTGGTGCCACCGGGCCTCCGCCTGGCGCCGGGCGGCCTGCCTGGCGGCGGCGACCTCGTCGTCGGTCCGGTCCCCGGAGCCGGCCGCGGCCAGCGCGCTGACGAGGTCGGCGATGATGCGGTCGACCTCGTCGTTGAAGTCCTGCACGTGGCCGGCCCAGCAGGCGACCCCGACCGAGGCCTGCGCCACGGCGGCGCGGACCCCCTCGGCGTCCTGGCTCACCCGGCGGCCGGCCTGCTCAGCCTCTGGCGCGCCCATCCCGTGCCAGTTCGCCGTGACCGGCGAGTACGCCTGGCGGGTGGTGGAGTCGAGGCCCTGGGCGGCGGCGGCCTCCCCGGCCAGTGAGCCACTCGTACCGGCCAGCGCGCCCGGGCTGGCCGGGTGCTTGTCGAAGGGTTGGAGTGCGGTCACGGCCCTCTACCTCGCTACGACAGGTTCGCTACACGGGTTCGCACAAGCGCAGGCGACGCTGGGCATCGCAGGTAACCGACTCGCCAGCCTGGCACACCCCGCCAAGGTCGTCAATGAGCCAGGCGGCGTGCCGCCCACGCGACGGCCGCGGTGACGGCCTTCCATACCGCGGTGACGGTGTCGCCGTACCGCGCCGCTGTACCGCGGTGACGTGCCGCCGTGCCGCAGTGACGGCGGCATCATCCTGCAATGACGGCATTGCCACGGCGGTTGTCGTTGCGTCGTCACGGTTGAGTTAGGACAATGGCCGGCGACCGGGCGCTCACAGACCATTGGGGGACGGCATGGCCGACGGCTTCCTGGACCTCTTCCCCGATCTGGTGGCGGCCGCCGGGGGCCAGACCGCCGCCACGTCCGGGCAGTGGGCGGCGTGGGCAGGGCGGACCGAGACGCTGCTGCGCAACGCGGCAGCCGACGCCAGGGAACCGGTGGTCACCGCGGCGGTCGAGGACCACCTGTCCCGGTGGAACCCGAGGATGCAGGGGCTGGCCGCGAACGCCGACGCGCTGGGCACCAACGCCGCCTCGGCGGCCAACGTGGTGGCGAACGCGGACACCGCCTCCGCCGACGTGCTGTCCTTCGACGCAGCCAACGCGTACGCAACGGCCGGGCAGCTCAGCCGGCCGATCACCGGATGACGGCGCCGGCCGGGCGCGATGGCGGCTGGGCCGATGGCAGCTGGGCCGGCCGAACCTGGCTGATGCCAACCGGACGTGGCCAGACTATCGACGCCCTGTCAGATCGAGGACGCGGTGCTGGACAACCACCACCCAACCGAGGTATTCCGGGCGTGAAAAAGTTGATGCCCGGTCTGGAGCTGCGCCTACCTGAACGTCCTAATTCCCGGTTCGACTAGGGCAACGTCGGCCGAACGGCCACTCTAGACCTGTGCCAGCGGTTGGCGGGCCCTTCCCTCCGTTCTCCCGGGGCGGCGAGTGTGGCACGATCGTCTTACGATGTCCGATCGTGTTTATTAATCGACAGGAGCTTTCGATGCGCGCAGGTAAGCTGGGCCGCTGGGTTGGGCGCATAGCCGCCCTGGCTGTGCTGGCCGGCGTCGTGCTCGCAGCGGGCGACTCAGCGTCCACTAACAGTGAGTGGGAGTGGACCGCAGGGACGCCGGGGATCGTGTCCGGTCTCCGATAACCCATCGACTCGCGGGGCACTGAGGTGGTGAAGCCAGCGGGTCGACGTGGTTCTCCGCAGTACGCGTGGTTCATCACCGGCCCACTCGCTGTCTTTGCGGCCGCGAGCACAGCAGTGCTCGCGGCCATTCACCCACCCCAGGCGGCTGACTGGTCGCTGGCCCTCCTCTTCCTCGGGTTCTTCGTCGCGGCGGAGACCGCCGTGCTGCACGGCGTCGTGCGGCGCCAGGGTCTCTCCGTCACGATCAACGAGATCCCGCTGGTCGTAGGGCTGTTCTACCTGTCGCCGCTGGTGCTGGTGCTGGTGCGGGTGACCAGCTCGATCCTGATCCAGCTGCGCCGGCGTACGGTCCCGCTCAAGCTGTGGTTCAACGTCGCCTCCACCGCTGCGGCGACGTCGTTGGCCAGCCTGGTGGTGGCCGGGCTCGGCCTGGCACAGGGCGGCCCCCTCACCCCCCGCGTCGGCGTGGCCCTGTTCGTGGCCGTGACGTTCAGCTCGGTCCTCACCGTCGCGGCGGTCAGCGCCGTGATCACCCTGGTGCAGGGCTGGCAGTCGAGCAAGGGGCTGCTGCGCTCCGCGCTGCCCTCGACCGGCATTGCTGTGATCAACATCGCGGTCGGTCTCATCGTCCTCGTCGTGCTGAAGCTGGCGGCGTGGGCGCTCCTGCCGCTGCTGGTCCTCGCCGCCGCGCTGGTGCTGGTCTACCGCTCCTACGCCCAGTTCCTGCGGCAGCACAAGACGCTCACCGAGCTCTACGAGCTGATGCGGGCGATCGAGCGCACCGGTCACGACGGCACCCTGCCGGACGCGCTGCTGGGGCGGGTGCGGGAGCTGCTGCAGGCGGAGTACGCGACACTGTGGCTGCCGGCCCAGGGCCGCCATCCCGAGGTCCTGCTCACCGCCCGGGTGGACGACCCCGGCCTGCTGGACTTCCCCGGTACGCCAGACATACTGCGGACCCGTGCGGTCGACCAGGCGCAGACCATCGCCGTGGGCGCCAAGCTCGGCGGCCCCGAGGACCCGGAGCTGACCGAGCAGCTCCGGAAGAAAGGCACGAAGGACGCCATCGTCGTGCCGCTGCGCTCGGGCAGCGCGGTGATCGGCAGCCTCGAGGTCGCCAACCGGCTGGGCGACCTGGTGCACTTCCGCCCGAGCGACGTACGGGTGCTCGAGACCCTTGCCGCGCACGCCGCGGTCGCGGTGGAGAACTCGCGCCTGGTCGACCGGCTGCGCTTCGACGCCTACCACGACACGCTCACCGGCCTGCCCAACCGCCGGCGCATGATCGCGTCGCTGGAGGAGGCGCTGAAGGTCAAGGCGCCGGGCGAGGTCGTCGCGGTGCTGCTCTTCGACATCGACGGGCTGCGCGACGTCAACGACTCGCTCGGGCACACCGCCGGCGACCGGCTGGTCGCCGAGGTGGCCCGGCGGCTGCGCGCGCTCGCCCCGGCCGCGGCGCTGGTGGGGCGGGTCGGTGGCGACGAGTTCGCGGTGACGATGCGCACCGGCAGCGCCGACTGCGCCGCGGTGCTCGCCACGCACCTGCACGCGGCGTTGCAGGAGCCGATGGACTTCGGCGCGCTCACGCTGGACGTGGATACCGCCGTCGGCGTGGCGGTGCACCCGGACCACGGCTCCGAGCCCGCGACCCTGCTCCAGCGTGCCGACCTGGCCACGCACGCCGCCAAGGCCACGCCGGCCGGCGTACGGCTGTTCAACCCGGGGCTGGAGTCGCGGTCGGTGCGCCGCCTCGGTCTCGCCGGTGACCTGCGCCGTGCGCTGGAGACCGACGAGCTGGACATCTACTTCCAGCCCAAGGTCGCGCTGCGGGACCGCCGCCTGGTCGGTGTCGAGTGCCTGGCGCGCTGGGAGCACCCCACCCACGGGTCGGTCGCCCCGGAGGACTTCGTCGCGGTCGCCGAGCACACCGGCCAGCTCAGCCGCTTGACGGACGCCGTACTCATGGCCGGGCTGCGGCGGTGCCGGGAGTGGGTGGAGGCCGGGCGGCCGCTGGGCGTGGCGGTCAACCTCTCGCCGCGCACGCTGCTGGACCCTGACTTCCCCGGGCGGGTGGAGGAGCTGCTCGGCGAGTACGGGGTGGAGCCCGACCGGCTGACGCTGGAGATCACCGAGGACGGGGTGGTGGGCGACACCGACCGCCCGCTGCCCACCCTGCGCCGCCTCCACGAGATCGGGGTACGGCTGGCCGTCGACGACTTCGGCACCGGGTACTCATCCCTGTCCTACCTGCGCCGGCTCCCGGTCAACGAGGTCAAGGTCGACCGCACCTTCGTGCAGGGCATGGCGACGGACCCCGGGGACCTGGCGATCGTACGGGCGGTCGTGGACCTCTCCCGGCACTTCGGGCTGACCGTGGTGGCCGAGGGCGTGGAGAGCGAGCTCACGCTCAACCTGCTGGAGGAGATGGGCTGCGACATCGGCCAGGGCTTCCTGTTCAGCCGCCCGCTGCCGTACGAGCGGCTGGAGGCGTGGTTCGGCGCGCAGACCGAGGCCGAGCCGACGCCGGCGGGCGAGGTCCGTCGCCTGCGGGCAGTGACCTGAGCCCCGGGTCCAGGCCCGCCTGAGCCCCGGGCCCAGGCCCCGGCAGTGCCCTGGGCCCCGGGGCGCTGTCCTGAGCCTGCGCCACTGGGGCGCTGCGCCATTGGGCGGGATGTCGATTTCACCGGTGGCAGGCCGCCGTGTACGCTTACCCGTGCTCGCCCCCTTAGCTCAGTCGGCAGAGCGTCTCCATGGTAAGGAGAAGGTCTACGGTTCGATTCCGTAAGGGGGCTCCACCGGGTCGCAGGGCCCGTACGGCGGTGTAGCTCAGATGGCAGAGCAAGCGGCTCATAATCGCTGTGTCGCCGGTTCGAGTCCGGCCACCGCTACTGGCGATGGTTTTCGCGACCCTCGAGCCGTGCGCTAAGCTGGCTCGGCTGTCCACCAGCCATGATCCATATGTAGGTCCGAGACCTGTAGCGAGGAAGGCACTCCGCCGTGGCCAAGGCGACCGACATTCGTCCAAAGATCACTATGGCGTGCATGGAGTGCAAGGGGCGTAACTACATCACGCGTAAGAACCGGCGCAACGACCCGGACCGCATGGAGCTGAAGAAGTTCTGCCCGCGCTGCGGCAAGCACACCGCACACCGCGAGACCCGCTGACCGGCGAGGCGGCAGCATGCCGTTGGACCCGTCCTTCGTCGGCCGCAGCTACCCGCCGACCGCCCCGTACGAGGTAGGGCGGGAGAAGATCCGCGAGTTCGCCCGGGCGATCGGGGCGAGTGACCCGGCCTACCACGACGTGGCTGCGGCCCGGGCACTGGGCCATCCTGACCTGGTGGCACCGCCGACCTTCCCGATCCTGTTCACCTGGGCGGCCGGGTACCACCTGGTCGAGGATCCGGAGCTAGGCCTCGACTTCGGCCGGGTGGTCCACGGTGAGCAGCGGTTCTCCTACACCCGCCCGGTGTACGCAGGCGACCATCTGGTCTGCACGGTGGTGGTGGAGGAGGTCAGGTCCCGGGCCGGGCATGACTTCATGACCACCCGCACCGACGTCGCCACCGAAGGCGGCGAACCCGTCCTGTCCGGCTGGACCAAGCTCGTCGTGCGCGGAGGAGCGTGACATGCAGCCCGGTGACCGCCTGGCACCGCAGACCTTCCGGGTCACCCGCGCCGACCTTGTCCAGTACGCCGGCGCCGCGCTGGACTTCAACCCGATCCACTGGAGCGACCGGGTCGCGGCAAAGGTCGGGCTGCCCGGAGTGATCGCGCACGGGATGCTGACCATGGCGCTCGTGGGCCGCGCTGTGACCGGGTGGGCCGGGGACCCGGCAGCGGTCGTCGACTACTCGGTGCGCTTCACCCGGCCGGTGGTCGTGCCGGATGACGACACCGGCACCGAGGTTGAGGTGTCGGCGGTGGTCAAGAGCGTGGACGAGGACGGCCAGGCACTGCTCAACCTGACGGCCACGTGCCTGGGGGAGAACGTGCTGGCCCAGGCGCGCGCAGTGATCCGCAGCCCCCGCCCGCAGCCTGGCGGTCAGGAGCCGTTTGCTCAGGAGCCGACTGGTCAGGACCAGGGCAGTCAGGACCAGGGCAGTCAGGACCAGAGCGGGCCGGAGTAGACGGGCGGCAGGAGTGGTGGGTCGGTGGGTATGCCAGCGGCCCGGTTGGGAAAGCCGCCCCGGTAGCCGTACACTGGTCGCCCGTGGGTTGGTTGATGCCGCCCGCACAGGGGTGTGGCGCAATTGGCAGCGCAGCGGTCTCCAAAACCGCAGGTTGCAGGTTCGAGTCCTGTCGCCCCTGCGCCCTTACGGCCGGACACGGCCCGCCTGGGCATGGTCGCCCGGGTTCAGGCCTGGCTGAGCCGGCCATGCTCGGCGGAGCCACCAGGCGAGCCGGTCGGCGCGGCAGGGCCCGCTAGGTCGAGTGCACCGCCCTCGGCGGAGCCAGCCGGGACCAGGCCGGCACCGTGCAGAAAGAGATACGCTGCGCGGGGAACCACCCCGGCGACATGGAAGAGGTCGAAGTGGCCGAGAGCAAGCGGCGCGGCAAGGACCCCGCGAACCAGCCCATCGACGAGGAGCTGCACGACGCCGAGGACGTCCTTGACCTGGAGGACGAGGCGGAGCACGACGCAGCACCGGTGCGCAGGTCCCGGTCGTCGACCGAGCACGGCGGGCGCACCACTACGCAGGAGCGCCCCAGGGCGGAACGCCCGGCCAAGAAGGAGGGCGAGCGGGTCGGGCTCTTCGGCCGGATCGGCAGGTTCGTCCGCGAGGTCGTGGCCGAGCTGCGCAAGGTCATCTGGCCGACCCGCAAGGAGCTGCTGACCTATACGGTGGTCGTGGTGGTGTTCGTCAGCGTGATGCTGACAATCGTGGGGCTGCTCGACCTCGGGTTCGCCAAGGCGGTGCTGTGGGTCTTCGGCAACCCGAACAACGAGTGACGTGACGGAAGTGAGCAGCGTGCCTGAGTACGACGAGACAGACCTGCCGGTCGAGGAGGTGGCGGAGGCCTCCGGGCCCGCTGACGTCCTCAGCCAGCCGGAGGTCGAGCCCGAGTTCGACCCCGTTGCGGAGCTGCGGCAGAAGCTGCGGTACGCGCCCGGCGACTGGTATGTGGTCCACTCGTACGCGGGCTACGAGAACAAGGTCAAGACCAACCTTGAGACCCGGATCACCAGCCTCGACATGGAGGACTACATCTACCAGGTCGAGGTGCCGACCCGGGAAGAGGTGGAGATCAAGAACGGTAAGCGCCTGCAGGTCCAGAACAAGGTCTTCCCGGGCTACATTCTCGTGCGGATGGAGCTGACGCCGGAGTCGTACTCCTGCGTCCGTAACACTCCCGGCGTGACCGGCTTCGTCGGCGCTACCGACCGGGCCGACCGGCCCGCCCCGCTCAGCCTGGACGAGGTTCTCAAGTGGCTCGCGCCCGCCGTCACGCAGGACACGAAGAAGGCCAAGCCCGAGATCCGGGTGCTCGACTTCGAGATCAACGACTCGGTCACGGTGACCGACGGCCCGTTCGCCTCCCTGCACGCCACGATCAGCGAGATCAACGCCGACCAGCAGAAGCTGAAGGCGCTGGTCTCGATCTTCGGCCGGGAGACACCGGTCGAGCTCAACTTCAACCAGGTCACCAAGGCATAGCCGGCGCCGTCCTCGCCAGGGGCGCCACTTCTGGGCGGCCGGGTCCGCTGATCCGGCCACCCCGGCCGCTGGGACGCGCCGGCCTGAGCTAACCTTGAATGTCCGCCTGCCCGGACGCGGGTGACCGTGCGCCGTCGACCGTCCGCACCGCACTCGTTATCCGGCCTGCGGTGCGGGCTCGGCGCGGTGCGGACCCGGTTTCGTCCGCGCCGGCTGGCGTCCGCAGCGGTCGACCAGGTGCGATCCCACCACTCAGCCCAGGAAGAGACATGCCTCCGAAGAAAAAGAAGAAGCTGGTCAAGACCTTCACGCTGCAGCTGCCGGCCGGCCAGGCCACGCCGGCTCCGCCGGTCGGCCCGGCGCTGGGCCAGCACGGCGTGAACATCATGGAGTTCTGCAAGGCCTACAACTCGCAGACCGAGGCGCAGCGTGGCGACATCGTGCCCGCTGAGATCAGCGTGTACGAGGACCGCACCTTCACCTTTGTGCTGAAGACGCCCCCCGCGGCCCGGCTGCTGATCAAGGCGGCCGGGGTCCAGAAGGGATCCGGCGAGCCGCACAAGGAGAAGGTCGGCTCGGTCACCCGTGCCCAGCTGCGGGAGATCGCCGAGAAGAAGATGGCCGACCTCAACGCCAACGGCATCGACGAGGCCGAGAAGATCATCGCGGGCACCGCCCGGTCGATGGGCATCACCGTCAAGGACTGACCGTCGTCAAGGACTGAGCGTTTGGCACAGACGGGCGTTGCCACTGAGCGTCGTCACGGACCTCAGCGTCGCCGGTCGGCAGCAGCCACAGTCGCAGGACACCGCAGCAGTGGAAGGGCCGCGCTGGCCCGTACTCACCACGAGGAGAAACATCGTGCAGCGCAGCAAGAACTACCGTAAGGCGCTGGAGCAGGTCGACCGGACCAGGCTCTACGCGCCGGCCGAAGCCATCAGGCTGGCCAAGGAGACCACTCCGGTCAAGTTCGACGCCACGGTCGAGGTCGCGATGCGCCTCGGCGTCGACCCCCGCAAGGCCGACCAGATGGTCCGCGGCACGGTGAACCTGCCGCACGGTACCGGCAAGACCGCCCGGGTGATCGTCTTCGCCGCAGGGGACAAGGCCGCCGAGGCCGAGGCCGCCGGTGCGGACGCGGTCGGCACCGACGAGATGGTCGCCCGCATCCAGGGAGGGTGGCTGGACTTTGACGCAGCCATCGCCACGCCGGACCAGATGGCGAAGATCGGCCGGATCGCGCGGATCCTGGGCCCGCGCGGTCTCATGCCGAACCCGAAGACCGGCACGGTCACCATGGATGTGGCAAAGGCGGTGCAGGACATCAAGGGCGGCAAGATCACTTTTCGGGTGGACAAGCACGCCAACCTGCACCTGATCATCGGTAAGGCCTCCTTCCCGTCGGAGAAGCTGATCGACAACTACGTGGCCGTACTGGACGAGGTGCTGCGTTCCAAGCCGTCCGCGGCAAAGGGCAAGTACCTGAAGAAGGTCTTCTTCACCACGACGATGGGGCCTGGCATCCCGGTCGACCCCAACATCACGCGGAACCTGCACGAGGTCTCCGCCGAGGCCTGACGCCGGCAGACCCGGTACGGCTGCCCGCAGCCCGTACCGAGATGACTGACCAGCGACGCCCCTGCCCGCCGGGCAGGGGCGTCGCTGCGGCGCGGGCCCCGGTGGCTACGCCACCCAGCCGCCGCGGGCGAAGTGCACCAGCATCAGGGTCTGCAGCCCCAACCCCAGATACATGTACGGGTTCTGCAGCGGCCTGGCCCGGGCCAGCACCATGAAGACCGGAAAGAGCTCGATGCTGAGCCGGGAGACGGACATCAGCGGGTGCCGTGCCTGCGGGTCCGGCGGGAAGCTCAGCATGAACAGCAGTAGGGCCCATCCGAGCAGCGCGAAGATCGCCTGGTCCCGGCGCATCCGCCACGGTCCCACCACGCTGAGCACCAGCATGACCAGCACGAACGCCAGCACGATCGGGTCCAGCAAGCTGAGCAGCAGCCACAGCCCGGACAGCTTCGGCAGGTCCGAGAGGAACGCGGGAAGGCTGGCAATGCCCTCCCACGGCCAGCCCGGCTCGCGGTTCCAGCCGACCTTCTGCGCCTGCATGAAGGCGAACGGGTCACCTATGGTGTCGCGCAGGTAGAGCGCGTACAGCCCGAGACCCGCCGGGATCAGCAGTATGGCGAGTACGCTCAGGCGGATCCGGAGCGGGGAGAAGCGCCGCCGGCGCAGGTACTCGTACGCGAACGCCAGCGCCAGCAGCAGGCCGGCCGAGCGGGTCAGTGTGGCGAGCAGGCCGAAGGTGCCGGCCAGCCACCAGTGCTCCCGCCGCAGCGCGTAGACACAGGCGAGCATCAGGAACAGGAACAGCGACTCGTTGTAGCCGAGCCCCAGGAAGAACGCGGTAGGGAACGCCACCAGCAGCCAGAGCGCCTGCCCGGCCCGCTCCCGGTCCAGCTCGGCGGCGACCAGCCGGTGCAGCACCACCAGCGCGGCGAAGAAAGCGGCGGCGGACAACGCGATCGCCGCCACGAACGGGCTGCCGGGCAGGACGCCGTCGAGCTCGCGGACCAGGCCGGGGTAGAGCGGGAAGAACGCGGTCAGCTCGGCCCGCTCCGGCTGGTAGCCGTGCTCCACCAGGTGGTCGAAGAGCTTCGCGTCCCACCGGTGCCATGACGTGTTCAGGGTGTCGTCCAGGTCCGGCGACGGGGTGTCCGGACGAGCCGCCACACCCCACCCCAGCGCGGTCACCAGGAGGTAGCCGGTGTACGCGATGAGCCACACCGGCAGTGCCGCCCGCAGCGCGTCGAGCCAGGCACGCCACGGTGCTGCGCCGGTCCGCCGGGGCGTGGCGGCGGTGTCCACCGGTGGCGCGTCTACCGGTGGCGCGTCCACCGGGGAGACAGCGTCCGCCGGCGGCGTGGCGTCCGTAGGCGGTGTAGCGCCCGGCGGTGGTGTGGCGCCCGTCGGCGGTTCGGCGCCCGGTGGGGGTGTGGCATCCGGTGGCGGGGTTGCATCTGCCAAAGGCGTTACGTCCACAGGGGGTGCCGACATAGCCAATCATCATCCGACCCGACCCGGGCCGCCGCGCAGCGGGGCCCACAGCGGCTCAGGGGTGGCCACGTCTCAGGGCGCTCACACCACAGGGGCTTCCACGCTCAGGGCTTCCACGCTCAGGGCTTCCATGCTCAGGGGATCCATGCTCAGGGCTTCTGTGGGCGAGGCAGTGGAACCGGTTTGGCGGAGACGCCCGCGGCCACGTAACCTTGCGGCGAAGTTCCACCACCCTAAGACCGCTGGTCACTGCGCGGCCGGGTAACCGGCCCACCAGTCGAAGGTCCCGCGAGCGAGCGGGCGGCCCGCGCAGGGAGGTACGGAAGCGTCCGGCGTCCCGCCGTGCCCGCCGCCCCGTGCGCCCTGCGCCGGGGCGTCTCTCGTCTCAGTGGCCGACCAGCCACGGAGCAACGAGAGAGGAGGGACATGGCGGACAAGCCGGTCCGGGCCGACAAGGCCACGGCCGTCATGGAGCTGACCGAGCGCTTCCGGAGCTCGCAGGCCACGGTCCTGACCGAGTACCGGGGCCTCACGGTCGCCCAGATCACCCGGCTGCGACGCTCGCTCGGCCAGGGCGCCACGTACGCGGTAGCAAAGAACACGCTGGCCAAGCGTGCGGCGGCGGACGCGGGCATCGAGGGGCTCGAAGACCTGTTCACCGGTCCTACCGCGCTCGCCTTTGTCTCCGGCGACGTTGTCGAGGCGGCCAAGGGCCTGCGCGAGTTCGCGAAGGCCCACCCCATGCTGGTCATCAAGGGCGGCGTCTTCGAGGGCAAGGCCATGTCGGCGGCTGAGGTCACCAAGCTTGCCGACCTGGAAAGCCGCGAGGTGCTGCTGGCGAAGCTCGCCGGCGCGATGAAGGCGAACCTGAGCAAGGCGGCGGCGCTGTTCCAGGCCCCGCTGGTGAAGACCGCCCGTCTGGCGGCCGCACTGCAGGAGAAGCGCGAGAAGGAGGGCGAGACCGCCTGAGCGCGGCGCCCGGAGACACATCTGCTGAAAGCCACAGGAAGGACGCCAGACATGGCAAAGCTGTCCACCGACGAGCTGCTCGACGCGTTCAAGGAGATGACGCTGATCGAGCTGTCCGAGTTCGTCAAGCAGTTCGAGGAGACCTTCGACGTCACCGCCGCGGCGCCGGCCGCGATGATGATGGCGATGCCCGGCGCCGGCGGTGCGGCCGCCGAGCCGGAGGAGGAGAAGGACGAGTTCGACGTCGTCCTCGAGAACGACGGTGGCAAGAAGATCCAGGTCATCAAGGTCGTGCGCGAGCTGACCGGCCTGGGCCTGAAGGAGGCCAAGGACCTGGTCGAGGCGGCGCCGAAGGCCGTGCTCGAGAAGGTCAACAAGGAGGCGGCCGAGAAGGCCAAGGCCAAGCTCGAGGGCGAGGGCGCGGGCGTCACGCTCAAGTAGGCGCTGGCGCCGCACGGCAGGCGCTGGCTTCGCACGGTCCGCGTACCCGTCAGGCGCCACGCCGGCCACGACGGGGGCCTGTGCCCGCCACCCGCTTGCCCCGCGCGTTACCCGAAGATTATGTCGCCGCTCCAGGTCACAGGCCTGGAGCGGCGATGTTTGTGGATGCCCGTCCGGTCGTTATGTCCGGCTCACCGCGCGCTGCGGCCACGCCGGGAAAGCCACAGGCCTTGACGCCGGCGTACGACGGGATGCACGCTGAAACAGCACAAGCCTTCCGCGCTTGCGACGGCCACCGCCTGACACATCGGAGGGGCGTAGCGACGAGAGCGGCCCAGGGCACCATCGGTGCACCACGGCACGTTCTGCCGCAGCCTGCCGTGTGAGTAGACAGCGGTTAGCCTTACGGCTACACTGCTAGTTTGCGCTGTCCTCTGCCATGACCCCTGCCTGGAGTGTCTCTGACGTCCGGACCGGGGCCCGTCGGGGTGCGCACGCAACGGCCGTCTGCAGCACCGGTCCTCGGAAGGACGCATCTTGGCAGCTTCCCGCCCTGCGAAGACCAGTCATACGTCGAGCGCTTTCGCTCCCCGCCGGATCTCCTTCGGCAGGATCACCGAACACCTTGAGGTGCCCAACCTTCTCGCGATCCAAACCGAGTCGTTCGACTGGCTCGTTGGTAACGAGTCGTGGCAGCACCGCACGGCCGGTGATCCTCACGCACGCTCAGGGCTTGCGGAGATCCTGGACGAGATCAGTCCGATCGAGGACTTCTCGGGGACGATGTCGCTGTCGTTCTCCGCACCCCGTTTCGACGAGGTCAAGGCCTCGATCGAGGAGTGCAAGGAGAAGGATCTCACCTACTGTGCCCCACTGTTCGTGACCGCGGAGTTCACCAACAACACCACCGGCGAGATCAAGAGCCAGACGGTGTTCATGGGGGACTTCCCGATGATGACGCCCAAGGGGACGTTCATCATCAACGGCACCGAGCGCGTGGTGGTCTCCCAGCTCGTCCGGTCCCCGGGCGTGTACTTCGACAAGCAGCCGGACAAGACCTCCGACCGTGACCTGTCCAGTGTGAAGGTCATCCCGAGCCGGGGCGCCTGGCTGGAGTTTGACATCGACAAGCGCGACACGGTCGGGGTGCGTATCGACCGCAAGCGCCGGCAGGCGGTCACCGTCCTGCTCAAGGCGATCGGCTGGACCAACGAGCAGGTCCGGGAGCGGTTCGGCTGGTCCGAGCTGATGATGACGACGCTGGAGAAGGACCACATCGCCGGCCAGGACGAGGCGCTGCTCGACATCTACCGCAAGCTGCGCCCGGGCGAGCCACCGACCCGGGAGAACGCGCAGAACCTGCTGGACAACCTCTTCTTCAACCCCAAGCGGTACGACGTGGCAAAGGTCGGCCGGTACAAGTTCAACAAGAAGCTCGAACTGAGCATCCCGATCACCACCGGCACGCTGACCGTGGAGGACATCGCCGCCACGGTCGAGTACCTGTGCCGGCTGCACGCCGGCGAGGACGGGTACGAGCCGGACGACATCGACCACTTCGGCAACCGGCGGCTGCGTACCGTCGGTGAGCTGATCCAGAACCAGGTGCGGGTCGGCCTGTCCCGCATGGAGCGGGTCGTCCGGGAGCGGATGACCACGCAGGACGTTGAGGCGATCACGCCGCAGACCCTGATCAACATCCGGCCGGTGGTCGCCGCGATCAAGGAGTTCTTCGGCACGTCGCAGCTGTCCCAGTTCATGGACCAGACCAACCCGCTGGCCGGGCTGACCCACCGGCGCCGGCTGTCGGCGCTGGGCCCGGGCGGCCTGTCCCGGGAGCGGGCCGGTTTCGAGGTCCGCGACGTGCACCCGTCGCACTACGGCCGGATGTGCCCGATCGAGACGCCGGAAGGTCCGAACATCGGCCTGATCGGCGCGCTGTCTACGTTCGCTCGGGTCAACCCGTTCGGCTTCATCGAGACGCCGTACCGGAAGGTGGTCAACGGCCGGGTCACCGACCAGATCGACTACCTGACCGCCGACGAGGAGGACCGGTACGTCAAGGCGCAGGCCAACTCGCCGCTCATGTCGGATGGGAGCTTCGCCGAGGAGCGGGTCCTGGTCCGGCGTAAGGGCGGTGAGGTGGACAACGTCCCGCCCGCGTCAGTGGACTACATGGACGTCTCACCGCGGCAGATGGTGTCGGTCGCCACCGCGATGATCCCGTTCCTGGAGCACGACGACGCCAACCGGGCCCTGATGGGCGCGAACATGCAGCGCCAGGCGGTGCCGCTGGTCCGGGCGGAGTCGCCGCTGGTGGGCACGGGTATGGAGTACCGCGCCGCGGTCGACGCCGGGGACGTGGTGGTGGCCGAGTTCGGCGGCGTGGTCGAGGACCTGTGCGCGGACTACGTGACCGTGCACCAGGACGACGGCCACCGGCGTACGTACCTGCTGCACAAGTTCCGCCGCTCCAACGCCGGCTCCTGCGTCAACCAGAAGCCGGTCGTCTTCGAGGGCGACCGGGTGGAGGCGGGCCAGGTCATCGCGGACGGGCCGTGCACCGAGAACGGTGAGATGGCGCTCGGCCGTAACCTGCTGGTCTCGTTCATGCCGTGGGAGGGGCACAACTACGAGGACGCGATCATCCTGTCGCAGCGCCTCGTACAGGAGGATGTGCTCACCTCGATCCACATCGAGGAGCACGAGGTCGACGCCCGGGACACCAAGCTGGGCCCGGAGGAGATCACCCGCGACATCCCCAACGTCAGCGAGGAGATGCTCGCCGACCTCGACGAGCGCGGCATCGTCCGGATCGGCGCCGAGGTGGTGCCGGGCGACATCCTGGTCGGCAAGGTCACGCCCAAGGGCGAGACCGAGCTGACGCCGGAGGAGCGGCTGCTCCGGGCGATCTTCGGCGAGAAGGCGCGCGAGGTGCGCGACACCAGCCTCAAGGTGCCGCACGGCGAGACCGGCACGGTCATCGGCGTGCGGACGTTCTCCCGCGAGGACGGCGACGAGCTGTCCCCCGGCGTGAACGAGCTGGTCCGGGTGTACGTCGCGCAGAAGCGGAAGATCCAGGACGGGGACAAGCTGGCCGGGCGCCACGGCAACAAGGGCGTCATCGCGAAGATCCTGCCGGTGGAGGACATGCCGTTCCTGGAGGACGGCACGCCGGTGGACATCGTGCTGAACCCGCTCGGCGTACCCAGCCGGATGAACATCGGCCAGGTTCTCGAGACCCACCTGGGCTGGGTGGCGAAGACCGGGTGGCGCATTGACGGTGACGATACGGAGTGGAAGAAGTCGCTGCGCGTGGTCGGCGCCGCCGAGTCGGACCCGGACACCAACGTGGCCACCCCGGTGTTCGACGGGGCGGCCGAGGAGGAGATCGCCGGGCTGCTCTCGTCCACGCTGCCCAACCGCGACGGCACCCAGCTGGTGGGGGCGAGCGGCAAGGCGCAGCTGTACGACGGTCGCACCGGCGAGCCGCTGCCGGCCCCGATCGCGGTCGGCTACATCTACATCCTCAAGCTGAACCACCTGGTCGACGACAAGATCCACGCCCGGTCGACCGGCCCGTACTCGATGATCACCCAGCAGCCGCTGGGTGGTAAGGCGCAGTTCGGCGGCCAGCGCTTCGGCGAGATGGAGTGCTGGGCGATGCAGGCGTACGGCGCCGCCTACGCCCTGCAGGAGCTGCTCACGATCAAGTCCGACGACGTCCTGGGCCGGGTCAAGGTCTACGAGGCGATCGTCAAGGGCGAGAACATCCCCGAGCCGGGCATCCCGGAGTCGTTCAAGGTGCTGCTCAAGGAGCTCCAGTCGCTGTGCCTCAACGTTGAGGTGCTCTCCAGCGACGGCGTGGCCCTGGAGATGCGCGAGACCGACGACGAGGTGTTCCGGGCGGCGGAGGAGCTCGGTATCGACCTGTCCCGGCGCGAGCCGAGCAGCGTCGAGGAAGTCTGACCAGGCGAGGGAAAGACTGAGCGAGGGACATAGACGAAGTGCTTGACGTCAACTTCTTCGACGAGCTTCGCATCGGGCTCGCCACGGCCGAGGACATCCGGCTGTGGTCGCACGGTGAGGTCAAGAAGCCGGAGACGATCAACTACCGCACCCTCAAGCCCGAGAAGGACGGCCTCTTCTGCGAGAAGATCTTCGGCCCTCAGCGGGACTGGGAGTGCTACTGCGGTAAGTACAAGCGGGTCCGCTTCAAGGGCATCGTGTGCGAGCGGTGCGGCGTTGAGGTGACCCGGTCCAAGGTGCGCCGGGAGCGGATGGGCCACATCGAGCTCGCCGCTCCGGTCACCCACATCTGGTACTTCAAGGGCGTCCCGAGCCGGCTGGGCTACCTGCTGGACCTGGCCCCGAAGGACCTCGAGAAGATCATCTACTTCGCGTCGTACGTGATCACCAAGGTGGACGCCGAGGCGCGCCACCGCGACCTGTCCACGATCGAGAACGAGATCGCGGCGGAGAAGCGGCAGGCGGAGAACGCCCGGGACGCCGAGGTCGAGAAGCGGCACGCAAAGCTCGAGCACGACCTGGCCGAGCTGGAGGCGGAGGGTGCGAAGGCCGACGTCCGGCGCAAGGTCAAGGACGGCGGCGAGCGGGAGATGCGCCAGATCCGCGACCGCGCACAGCGGGAGATCGACCGCCTCGACGAGGTGATGGAGACCTTCCGCAAGCTCGATGCGAAGCAGCTGGTCACCGACGAGCTGCTCTACCGCGAGCTGCGGGACCGGTTCGGCGAGTACTTCTCCGGTGGCATGGGCGCCGAGTCGATCAAGGCGCTGCTGGAGCACATGGACCTGGAGGCCGAGGCCGAGGACCTGCGGGAGACCATCCGCAACGGCAAGGGCCAGCGCAAGATCCGTGCGCTCAAGCGGCTCAAGGTCGTCGCGGCGTTCCTGAGCACGCGCAACTCGCCGATGGGCATGGTCCTCGACTGCATCCCGGTGATCCCGCCGGACCTGCGGCCGATGGTCCAGCTCGACGGTGGCCGGTTCGCCACCTCCGACCTCAACGACCTGTACCGGCGGGTGATCAACCGGAACAACCGGCTCAAGCGCCTGATCGACCTGGGCGCGCCCGAGATCATCGTGAACAACGAGAAGCGGATGCTGCAGGAGGCCGTCGACGCGCTGTTCGACAACGGCCGCCGTGGCCGGCCGGTGACCGGCCCGGGCAACCGTCCGCTCAAGTCGCTCTCCGACATGCTCAAGGGCAAGCAGGGCCGGTTCCGGCAGAACCTGCTGGGCAAGCGCGTCGACTACTCGGGCCGGTCGGTGATCGTGGTCGGTCCGCAGCTGAAGCTGCACCAGTGCGGCCTGCCCAAGCAGATGGCGCTGGAGCTGTTCAAGCCGTTCGTGATGAAGCG
>Ga0075420_100001227_pt1 | contig 21594 bp, 17 predicted proteins | sample SoiMetdeltSBSDD4_FD_75296 | JGI IMG/M metagenome (GOLD analysis project Ga0075420, IMG submission 75296) | Bulk soil microbial communities from a Populus tree surrounding site in Tennessee, USA - Soil MetaG P. deltoides SBSDD4 | ecosystem: Environmental > Terrestrial > Soil > Tree plantation...
GATGCCGTGTACGTACCGCCATCCCACGCGCAGGGCAGGGCGCTTGGGGTCCGCGGTCTCCTCGGTAGTGCACATGCGCTGGCCGTCGCGCATGCAGGGCGACCTGACCTCCACACCGTGTCGCTTGGCGTCGTGGATGAGCGTGGCCGGCGAGTAGAACCCCATGGGCCACGCGTTGAGGATCCCCAGGTAGAACTCGGTGGGGTGGTGCGTCTTGAGCCACGCCGTCGCGTAGGCGATGAGCGCGAAGCTCCAGGCGTGCGACTCGGGGAAGCCGTAGTTCGCGAAGCTCTCCAGGTCCTCGCAGATCTGGTTCGCGATGTCGGGGTCGACCGCGTTCGCGACCATGCGTTCCGCGAGCTTCTGGAGCACGGCCACGAGCTTCCCCTTCTTTCGGATGTGCCCCATCGTCCGGCGCAGCTCGTCGGCCTCGGCGGCGCTGAAGCCGCCTAACGCCATTGACACGGCCATCGCCTGTTCCTGGAAAATCGGGATGCCCTGTGTGCGCTCGAGGATGGGCCGGAGGTTGGGGTGCTGGTAGAACACCTCCTCGTGCCCGCGTCGGCGGCGCGTATAGGGGCGCACGAACTTCGCCTGGATGGGGCCGGGGCGGATGAGCGCGACCTGGACGACGAGGTCGTACAATCGCTCGGGGCGTGTGTGCAGGATGGATGCGATCTGCGCCCGGCTCTCGATCTGGAACGTGCCGATCGTCTCGCCGCGGGCGATGAGGTCGTACGTGGCTGCGTCGTCGGGGGGGAGGCGGTACATCGCTGGCCGGTGGTCGGTGCGCCGCTCGATCTCGTCGAACGCGTAGCGCACGAGCGACAGGGCCCCCAGCCCGAGGAAGTCGTACTTCGGGATGCCGATGAGGTCGAGGTCGTCCTTGTCGAACTGGATGATTGTACGCCCCATCGTCGTCTGCTCGATGGGCGCGTAGTCACCTAACGACTCGGACGAGAGCACGAAGCCGCCCACGTGCGTCGAGCGCAACCGGGGAAGTCCCTCGAACGCGCCGATGGCCGCGAGCAGGGCGCGGCCCTTGGACCCTTCGATGTCGAGGTCGAACCGCTGGGCGAGTCCGTCGCGCATCGCGGCCACGGCGTCCGCCGGCTCCGCGTAATGGAGTCGCTTGGAAAACTGCGTCGCGTACTCTGCCGGATAGCCGAATGCCCGCATCGCGTCCAGGATGGCGTTCGGTGCCCGGTACGTCTGGACGGTGCAGGTGATCGCCGCTTTCGCGCGCTCGTACTTGTCGTAGACGTAGTCGAGCACCTCCTCCCGCCGGTCGTGCTCGAAGTCGACGTCGATATCCGGCGGCTCGGTCTTGCCGTCGGTGCGCTTCTCGGAGAGGAAGCGCTCGAACAGGAGACCGTGCCTCACGGGATCCACGGCCGTGATGCCGAGGAGATAGGCAACGACGGAGTTGGCGGCGCTGCCGCGTCCCTGGCAGAGAATGTTCTTCCCCTGCGCGAAGTTCACGGCGTCCCACATGACGAGGAAGAAGCCCGAGAAGCCGAGTCGGTCGATGACGCCAAGCTCGTGCTCGATCTGATCCGTCTGCGCTTTGCTCAGCGTATCGCCCCACCGCTCCTTCGCGCCGATGAGCACGCGCTCGCGCAGGTACGTCGCGTCGGTGTGCCGTTCGGGCACGGGGAACTTCGGCATCGGTGGCCGCATCCACGAGAGCTCGAAGTCGCCGCACTCCGCGGCGATGCGTGCGCTCTCCTCGATCCCTTGCTCGCGCCCCTGCCAGCGACGCGCCATCTCGTCGGGCGAGAGCAGCCGCCATTCTCCATTCGGGTGCAGGAAGCCGCCTTTCGTCGCCGTGTCGACGTCGATGTTGTAGCGGAGCGCGGTGAGCACGTCGTGCACGAGGCGTCCATCGGCGTCGATGTAGCGTGGGTCGTGCGCGACGACCCACGGGATCTTTCGCCGTTCGGCGAGGTCGACGAGTGCGCCCGCGAGCGCGCCCTCGGCACCGCCGGTGTAGTGAAGCTGGACCTCGACGGCCAGCCGGTCGCCGAACACGTCGCGCCAGGCGTCGAGTACGTGTCGCGCGTTCGCACGGTCACCGGCGCGGACGAGCGAGGCGATGGGGCCCGTGGCTGGTCCGGTGAGCGCGACGAGGCCGGTGCTGTGCTCGGCAACTTCGCGCCAGGTCACGTTAGGCCGGCCGCGGCGCTCCTGCCCGTGCTCCTTGGTCCAGCTCGCCCACGCGCCCATACGCGCCCGGGTCACGAGCGCGGCGAGGTTCCGGTACCCATCGGGGCTGCGCACGAGGAACGCCGCCGGCCGCCCGTCCACGCGCAGCTCGGCACCCACCACGGGTCGTAACTTCCCGCTCATCTGCGCAGCGTTCACGAACCGCGGGATGCCGCCCAGGTCCGCGGTGTCGGTGACGCCGAGGGTGGTGTAGCCTAACGCGATAGCGCGCGCGACGAGCGCCTCCGGCGTGACGGCGCCGTCGCCGAAGGAGAAACCCGTATGCGCGCGAAGCTCGGCGAAAACCAATAGAGTACTCCGGACTGCGTACTGATATCACTGCTTACTGGCTACGTCCTGCGCACTGCGTACAGGAGGCGGTTTTCAGGGGTTCAAGGGGTTTTCAAGGGGTCAGAGTTGTTGAAAGATCGCCTTTCAACAACTCTGACCCCTTGAAAAGCTGCCAGCTTCCAGCTGCTGGAAGCAGCCTGCCAGCTCGGAGCCTCAGCTGGCACCCTCCCAGCTCCAAGCTGGCTTGCCAGCTCGCAGCTGTCCTCCAATGCATTCCATCAACTGCATTCCGACGTCGAGCATTCTTCCCTCCGGATCATACGTCGGGTCGTACGCGGTGAGCGCCGCGGCCGCGATGGGAAGGCGATGCGCAACGCATCGCACCACGTCGCGAACTGCGCTGGCGGAGAGCCCGTCTGGTGCCGCGTACTGGTTCGCGCGCACTTCCTCGGGATCGTGCACGTCGAGATCGATGTGCAGATAGACGCGTGAGACTCGCTGGGCGAGCGTGCTCAACGCCGCGCCGAGCGCGGCCTCAACGCCGGCCGTTCGGATCGTCGACGCCTGCACCCACATCACCCGCGACGCGGCCAGCGCCGTCTCCTCGGCGGCGTCGAGATCGCGCGCCCCCACGAGCACGACGTGGGCATCGGTCACGGCACGGAACCCCGGGATGGATGCCGTGAGCGCGCGCCAGCACCCGCCCGTGAGCGCCGAGAGCATCTGCCCGTCGAGAAACCCGCTCGTCGTGATCTCGGGGGTGTTGAAGTCGGCGTGAGCGTCGAGCCAGACGACCCCGACATCCGACGTGTCGTTAGGCGACGCGGCACGGAGACCACTCACGGTCCCGAGCGCGCTGCCGCAGTTCCCGGCGAGCACGAGCGGCAGGGCGCCACCGGTCGCAGCCGCGCACACGGCGTCGGACAGCGCGCGGTAGAGCGCGAACGAAGTCCCAACCTCGGTCGGGAAGGGTGCTGGCACGTCGATGACCGACTCGACGACGTCGTGTCCGAGTGCTCGCAGCCGCTCGGCGGCTCCGTATTCGCCGAAGTGCAGCGGCCCGCGCCCCATGCGGAGGCCGCGATGACCGGAATCGTAGGGAACGTGAATGAGGCGAGTGCGCATAACGGTGATCAGAGAGAGTGATTCTGCTGGGCGCTGGCCGCTGGCGGCCTTAGCAGCGAGCTGGCCTGCCAGCCGGCAACTAGTCCCACCATCCATGGAGGTACCACCCATCTGCTCGTGCGTCCCGGTAGAGCCACACCATTCCTCCATCGTCGATGACACAGCGGTAATACTCGCGCGCGTATCCGTCCCCCCATCGCTCACCCGACACGCGATCGGGCCCCGCGGCCGAGAGCACACCGTACCACGCGCCCCCATCGCGATAAGCGATGGGAATGATGTGGTCACGCCGCTCCTCGGTGCGGGTCTCTATCGCGCGAGGCGTGGGGAGCAGATACAGGGTGAGTCGGGAGTGAGGGAGAGTGGAAACCGGGAACGGCGAGATGGAAACCGGGGACGGAGAACCGGGAGCGGGGATGACGTGCCGAGTGCTCGGTTTTCCCCGCGCAGTTCGCGCCTTTCGATTCCCCCCGCCCGCCGGAGGCGGGCACCCGCCCGGTTCCCGGTCCCCGTGATGTCCCAGCCACTGCGTCCTTCGTTCAACCAACGGATGCGCCGTGTTCTCCGGCACCACCACGACGTCCCCCTGATCCTCGGCCAGAGACGCGAGCGCCGCCTCGGTCGCGGCCGCCGTCGCGAACCCCCGATCGAACAGGTCCCCCTGCTGCCCGTCATCGGTGACCACTACGGCCGCGCGCAGGACGACGCCCACGACCCCCGCCGGCAGCACCACCCGCTCCAGCGTTAGGCGGGTGAGCCGCAGCCAGGTCTTGCGGCTCGCGGTCGGGCGGCCAGCCCGGACCACGTTCGTCAACGTGCTCCCGCTGGCGAGCCGGAGATCGAGCGTCATCTCGCGCGCGAGCGACCCGCGCTCCACGAGCTTCTCGCACACCGTCCCGAACAGCGCGTTCACCGAGAACAGGAGACGCTCCGTGTCGCCGAGCGCATAGTCGCTCCACTCGAGCGACGCGTGCGGCAGCTCACGCGGGATGGGTGAGAAGATGAGTCGGTCGTCGTCACCGCGCGCGAGCTTCCACAGCCGTACCCCCTCCGCGCCGAGTCGCACCTCGACCGACTCGCCTTCGAGCGCGGCAAGCTCGCCGCACGTCTCGACGCCGATGCCGTCGAGCAGGGTGGCGAGGGCCGGATCGGGCTCGAGCACTGAAACCGGGTGTGTACCTAACGAAATGGGAGCTGAGGCTGCTCGCTCCTCGCTGCTCGCAGCCCCAGCTCCCGCTGTCGCGGCGGCGACTTCCGCGATGATGGCGGTCCGACCAAGACCCACTCGAACGTTCGATAGCCCAAGCCGCAACAGCACGCCGAGCGCGTCGCGCGCGACGCGCTCGGCGTCCAGCCCACGGGCGTCCACCCACACCAACCCGCCCCGCCGCTCCTCCGTGACGACGCGTGGCGCAACGGTGAGGAGGGCAGGGGAGAGCTCAGCGAGGGAGTCCGCGGCGGTCCGCCAGGCCGGGCTCCAGAGACAGACGAACATCGTGAGGCGTGACCGGGACCGTGATGTCGGCGCTCGCGTTCCACCCCGCCGAACGCGCCCGCACGCGAATGGTCGCGTGCTGCACCTCCACCGGATCGTTGAACGGCCCACGGCGCCACTCATAGCTGTGTGGAATGATCTTCGACTCGATCCGGAGCGCGGCCAGCGACGGATGCGGTGTGATGGCGACGAACGCTCCCCCGCCTTCCCGTACGGCGCGCGTTAGGCGAACCGTCTCCGTGCCCTCGGGCTCCGTCCCATCGAGCACCACGAGCGCAAAGCCGCCGCATCGGAGCAACTCCTCGGCGCCGCGAAGCGCGTCCTTCCGACTCTTCGGCTGCACGAGATACGGACCCTCCTCCCAGAACGCGCCAACCGTGGTGCCGGCCGTGTCGATCCAGACGGACCGCTCCCCGTTCGCCACGGCGGATCGACACGCGGCGCGCAACATGGCGCACGCACCACCCTGCGGCGTCCACACCGTCAACTTCCCACGGGGCAGCCCGCCCCCCGGAAGAACCCGATCCAGTGGATCAACCCCCGTCGCCACCGGCGCCGCCAGCCGATGAAGCGGCGTGGCGTCGGGAAAGCGCTGCTCGATGAGCTCACGAAGAGCGGCAATGGAAACGGCGGGCATTGGGCGAAGACGGCGACGACCATCGAAAAACCGGAACGACGGGCACTGCCTGCTCCGTATGCCGAGCAGCTTGAGCAGACTTTATACCGAACAAAGCCCGAAAACAAGAAGGGACTGCCCGATTCTGAATTCACCCCGCCAATTCGATCACAACTCACCGCCCGGCGGTGGATGGTATCTTGCTCGCCGCATGGCGCCCCCACGTGCGCTTCGCAGCTCCCGCTCCCCGCCAATGGCCAAGATCCTCGTCACCGGCGCCGCCGGCTTCATCGGCTACCACACCTCGCTCAGGCTGCTCGAGCGCGGTGACACCGTCGTGGGCCTCGACTCGTTGAGCGACTACTACGACGTCTCGCTCAAGGCCTCCCGCCTCGACCGGCTTCGCCCATATGACCGGTTCCGCTTCATCCACATGGATGTGGCGGATCGCGCGATCCTCGACGTCTTCCGAGAGGAGCGCTTCGATCGCGTGGTGCACCTCGCTGCACAAGCGGGCGTGCGCTACTCGCTCCTCAACCCGCACGCGTACATCGAGAGCAACGTCGTCGGTTTTCTGAACATGCTCGAAGGGTGCCGCCACAACCCCGTGGAGCACCTCGTGTACGCGTCGTCGTCGTCGGTCTACGGGGCGAACACACGCATGCCGTTCGCCGTGCATGACAACGTCGACCATCCGGTGAGCCTGTACGCGGCGACGAAGAAGTCGAACGAGCTGATGGCGCACTGCTACAGCCACCTGTATGGCATTCCGACCACCGGGCTGCGCTTCTTCACCGTGTACGGGCCGTGGGGACGTCCCGACATGGCGCTCTTTCTGTTCACGAAGGCGATCCTCGAGGGGCGCGCGATCGACGTGTTCAATCACGGTCGCATGCAGCGCGACTTCACGTACATCGACGACATCGTCGAGGGCGTCGTCCGCGTGACCGACACGACGGCGATGCCCAACACGCGCTGGTCCGGCGACGCACCCGATCCGGCCACGAGCCGAGCGCCATATCGGCTCTACAACATCGGCAACAACTCGCCTGTGCAGCTCGGGCGACTGATCGAGGTCCTCGAGGAGACGCTCGGGCGCACAGCCCAGAAGCGCATGCTCGACATGCAGCCGGGCGACGTCGCCGCGACGTACGCCGACGTGGACGACCTCGAACGCGACGTCGGTTTCCGGCCGTCCACCAGCATCGAGGAGGGCGTCCGCCGCTTCGTGGACTGGTACTGCGAGTACTACGGCGTGGAGCGTCTCGGCTCCATGTCATTCCGAGCGTAGCCGCGAAGCGGCGCGGCTGCCCGCACGCGGGCACCCGCGTGCCTTCGGCGCTCCGCTCGGAATGACTTGGGGTAAACAACTCTTAACGTTGCGACTCGGCGGGTGGGACGTCGATCACCGGAGCCGTGTGCTCCAGCTCGTCATTCCCGCTTTTGAATCAGAGGAGCAACAGCGTGCGTGATCTTTTTGGCGACCGAATTCAGCCGGTCGTCGTGTACGGTGCCGGTGGGCACGGGCGTGAGACCGTGCAGCTCATTGAGGACATCAACGCGCATCGTGCCCGATGGGACATCTTGGGATTCATCGATGACAACCCATCGACCCACGGCCGTGAGGTGAACGGCTTGCCGGTCCTCGGCGGCCTCGAATGGTTGCGCGGCGAAGGCGTGAACGTTCGGATCGCGCTCGGTGTCGGGAGCCCCACGGCCAAGCGCCGAATCGTGGCGCGGGTTGGAAGCGACGCGCAGCGCTTCATCACGATCGTGCACCCGCTGGTGCGTCTGTGCCGCTGGCTCGAGATCGGTCCCGGAACGGCCATCGCCGCGGGCACCATGCTCACCGTGAACATTCACATCGGCGCGTTCGTGACCGTGAACCGCGTGTGTAACATCAGCCACGATTGCCGCGTGGAAGATTTCGCGACCGTCGCGCCGGCGACGAATCTGTCCGGTGGGGTGACGGTGGGTGCCGGCTGTGAGATCGGGAGCGGCGTCACGACGGTCGAGGGCGTGAGCGTCGGCGAGTGGGCGATCGTCGGTGCGGGAGCTGTCGTCGCCGCCGACGTCCCTGCCAACTGCACCGCGGTCGGCGTCCCCGCCCGTCCGATCAAGCACCGCGAGAAAGGCTGGCAGCTCGAGGCCTGAGTCGAGGCCTACGGCCTGACGAGGTCAGACTCACAACGGGAGTTGGCGCTGGCGGCGGCCAACCCAGCCTCCGAGCAATCCGCACGGCCGGAACTACTCGTGGGCTGAGAATGACCGCTCGCCGGCGCGACAGGAACTCTTCCGCGGGCGCGTCGGCGAGAAGGCAACGCGTGTGCCGACGATGGTTCGGTGACCACGCAGCGCTCTAGCCCTCACGCGGCGCGATGAACGCGGTCTTGCGCGCTCCTCGAGTGCGGTGTGCGGGCGACATCTGTGGATCGCGTCCCACGGGTTGAGAGTCGAAGTCGCTTCACACCGTCCCGCCCCGGACGATATGTTGCCAGCCCATGGCGATTTCGACCCCGGCTGGCCACTCCGACCCTGCCGGCTCGCGACCCATAACGGTCATCGAGCCGCCGAAGCGTTGGGTGCCACTCGACCTGCGCGAACTGTGGGATCAGCGCGAGCTCGTCTATTTCTTGGCGTGGCGCGACATCAAGGTGCGCTACAAGCAGACGGTGCTCGGTGCCAGCTGGGCGATCCTGCAGCCGGTGTTCGCCATGGTCGTCTTCAGTCTCTTCTTCGGACGACTCGGTGGACTTCCGTCTGACGGGCTTCCGTATCCGCTCTGGAGCTTCGCCGGTCTCGTCCCCTGGACCTTCTTCTCGCAGGGGCTGACCCAGGCGGCGAATAGCCTGGTCATGAGCCAGAACCTGCTCCGGAAGGTCTACTTCCCACGCCTCGCGATTCCCGTGGCGACGGTCCTTTCGGCGGCGGTGGATTTCGTCCTCGCGTTCGCTGTGCTCGCGGCGATGATTTTCTTCTATCAGATCGAGCTTACTGGCCGCGTGTTGTGGGTTATCCCCCTCGCCGTGCTGGCCTTCGTTACGGCGCTGGGCGCGGGGCTCTGGTTCGCCGCGCTCAGTGTGCGATATCGCGACGTGCGGTTCGTCGTGCCGTTTCTCGTCCAGTTCTGGCTCTTCGCGACACCGATTGCCTACCCGAGCAGTCTCCTCCCCGAACGCTGGCGCGCACTCTACGCGTTGAACCCGATGGCCGGTGTCGTCGAAGGGTTTCGCTGGGCACTGCTCGGTGCGAACACGAGGCCCGGATCAATGGTGATCGTGTCCACACTCGCGGCGGCGGTGATTCTCTTCGGCGGCGCGTATTACTTCCGCAGCGTCGAACGCACCTTCGCGGACGTGGTCTAGTGCAAGGCGAAGCGGCGATTTCGGCACGTGGGTTAGGGAAACAATACCGACTTGGCGATGCGCCGACGGCGGATTCCCTGCGCGAGGCGCTCACGGAGCTCTTCTCCCGCTCGACGGTTGCGAGGACGGCGGCCGCATTCCAGCGGAGCCGCAATGGCGACGATGACGCGCGCACCATCTGGTCGCTTCGGGACGTCTCGTTCGACGTCGACCATGGCGCCACGCTGGCGATCATCGGCCGCAACGGAGCGGGCAAGAGCACGCTCCTCAAGATCCTCTCGCGCATCACACAGCCGACCACGGGGCGGGTGCAGATTGCCGGACGAGTCGGTTCGCTACTGGAAGTCGGGTCAGGTTTTCATCCCGATCTCACGGGGCGGGAGAACATCTATCTGAACGGCGCGATCCTCGGCATGCGACGCCGCGAGATCGACGCGAAATTCGACGAGATCGTCGCGTTCGCAGAAGTGGAGCGGTTTCTGGATACGCAGGTGAAGCACTACTCGAGCGGGATGTACATGCGGCTCGCGTTTTCGGTCGCCGCGCACCTCGAGCCCGACATCCTGCTCGTGGATGAGGTGCTGGCCGTTGGAGATCTCGACTTCCAGCGCAAGTGCATCGGCAAGATGGGTTCAGTCGCGGGCGAGGGGAGAACCGTGCTGTTCGTGAGCCACAACCTCGTCGCGGTCCGGGCCTTGTGTCGGTCGGCGATCGTCCTCGACAGCGGGCGTGTCGTGAAGCAGGGTGAGACGGCGGATTGCATCGCATACTACGTGTCCAGCGGGTTTGCCGAGGATGCCTCGACGTGGACGCGTCCCGCGACGGCGCCCGACGGCCCCGTTGCCGTCGCGCGTGTGGACTCGCGTGTGACTGGTCACCAACCCAGCCTCACGCTCGAGCTGGACATCATCGTCGAGAGTCGGGCGCGTCACCGGCCCGCCTTGTTGGCGTTCGACATTCATGACGCTGCGGGCGCGACGATAATGCAGGCAATGCCCGCGCTCGACGGGTTCATCCCCGACGATGCGCCGCGCCACCGCGTCCGCGCCTCGATCGCGTTGCCTCCACTCATTCCGTCGCAGTACTTCGTGAGCGTGTGGGTCGGAACGCAATTCGCCGAACGGGGGGACGTCGCCGAGCGCGCGATTCGATTCGAGGTGCACGACTCGCCGGCGGCGGGGCGCACGCAACCGCACACGACGGATCACGGCTACATCGTGCCGCCGTCGGTGGCCACGTGCGAGGTGGCCTGATGGGCTCCGGGACGCCACCGGTGGTGTCCACCGTCACGACGTTCCTCAACGGCGAGCGCTTCATCGCGGAGGCGATCGAGAGCGTGCTCGCGCAGACGTACGCGACCTGGGAACTGTTCCTCGTCGACGACGGATCGACGGACGGCGCGACCGCGATCGCGAAGTCGTACGTGGCGCGCTATCCGGATCGTATCCGCTACCTCGAGCACGAAGGCCATCGGAATCGGGGAATCAGTGCGTCGCGTAACGTGGGGTTGGCCGCCGCGCGCGGTGAGTACATCGCGTTTCTCGATGCGGATGACGCCTGGCTTCCCGAGAAACTCGCTGAGCAGGTGTCCCTGTTGGAAGAACAGCCGGATGCCGGCCTGATGTACGGGAACTCGCTTTACTGGCACAGTTGGACCGGGCGACCAGAGGACGAGGCGCGCGACTATTACCCTCCGCTCGGAGTGGACGATGGCGTCTTCCCCGGTTGGCAGCTGCTTGCGTGGAACCTGCGCCGGCGTGTTGCCGTCCCGTGCATTCACAGCGTGCTCGTACGCGCGCCCGTGCTTCGGCGCGTGGGTGGCTTCGAGGAACGTTTTACCGGCATGTTCGAGGATCAGGCGTGTTATGCGAAGCTCCTGCTCGACGGTCCCGCGCTGGTCGTGAACCGGTCGTGGGAGCGCTACCGCATTCACGACGATTCGTGCTGTGCCGTCGCGCGCCGCGACGGCAGCGCGGCGTCCGCCCGGGCGACGTACCTGGAGTGGTTGGACGGGTACCTCCGTACCGTCTTGGCGCCGCCCGAGGTCCACGACGCGCTTCGGAGCGCCGTTTGGCCCTACCGCCACCCGCGTCTCCACCGCCTCTGGCGTGGCGCCTCGCAGTTCGCGGAGCGCGTTAGGCAGCGAGCGCGCGGCGGCTGACGCCTGGTCTCACCGCTGCTGACGACCCACGAGCGCCTCGAGCGTCTCCGCGAACACGTCGTCAGGCCATTCGTGGACCGTCAGGCGCGGGAGTGCGAACCGGTCGGCATCGGGACGGAGTGGCAACGGCACGGTCGTGAACGCGGCAGCGTAGCCGAGGGCCTGCGCGATGGCCTTCGTCTCGGACGCAACGTCCGGCGGCTTGCCGAACGGATACGCCAGCAGACGGACTGGCTCCCCGAGAAACCGTTCGAGCGTCTCACGGCTCTCCGCCATCTCGCGGCGCTGCTCGTCGGCAGGGAGCGCCGCAAGCGACGGATGCGTCACCGTGTGTGCGCCGATCGTGATCCCGGGGAGCGCTGCCAGCCGGCGTAGCTCGTCGGGCGTCATCGGCCGCCCGGCGTCCGCGCGCCGCTGGTAGCTCGCGACGGCCGTGATCTCACGAAGTAGCGCAGCACGCCGCGCCCCGCTCTCGCGCCGCAATGTGAGGTGCCATTGCTGGACGGTGTCTGCGTCCGGCGCGTTAGGTATCGCCGGACTTCCCGCCTCCGCCGACGCGATTGGCAACTCGTCCCACCAGAACGGCGTCTCGGCAAACACCGGCTGGGTCGTCACGAATACCGTGATGGGGACCCCGAGCGTGGCCGTGACCGGCGCGGCCACCTCCAGGTTGTCGGCGTAGCCGTCGTCGAACGTGACGGCGATCGTACCAGCGACGGTCCGCCCGTGAGTCATACGTTCGACAAGCTCGCCCACGGGGATGAGACTGCCGAAGTCGCCGAGCATACGCAGCTGTCGTTCGAACGTCTCGGGCTTTACGGCCTGACCGAACGGGTCGTGCGTCGTCGCGGCGACGCGGTGATACACCAGAACCGCGGCGGATGACCGGCGTGGCCACACTCGGCCGGCGAGTGCGCGCACCACGCCCGAGACGCCGTTAGGCACCGGCTGCGCGCTTGACGGCGCGGACGGTAATCACGACCGGGAAGAACGGATCGTCGACCGCGATCGAACTGGCTGACAACTCTTCGGCGGCGAGACCCTTCAGAAAGGCGATCGCGCTGAGAACGTTGCCGCGCGACGCTACCGACACTGCCTCCTCGCCGAAGACGTCGCCGAAGAGCCACCGTGCCGACGCCACGGTGAAGCGCCAGTAATCGCCGGCGACCCCGACGCCACCACTCACCCGACTGACCGACGGCAGTGTCGCCAGCAGCACGCCACCCGGCGCCAGCATGCGATGGAGATGCGCAACTGCCGAACGCGTGTCGCGGATCAAATGCAGTGTCTGCGTGACGATCAGACAGTCGTAGCGATCTGACGGGACGTGATCCGCTCGCGCGAGGTCCGCGACGATGGTCGCGCGCACGTTCGCCGCGTCGATGTCGAGGACGTCGGACGACGTGACGCCGCTCCCGAACCGTTGCGTGTACAGCCGATCCTGGATCTCGACGACGCGTCCGCGAATCGCGTCGCGATGCTGCGCGAGGAACTCCTCGATGTAGACGCGGTCGACTGGTGTGCCGCGATCGAATCCCCACGCGTCGCTGATCGGACGAGTGCTTCCGAGCGTGCCGAGCCAGAGGCGGTTCGTCAAACGGCGTAACCGGTGAGTGATCGGCCGCTCGGGCGTGGGGCGCAGGAGGCCGCGTAGTCCGCGTAGCATGCGGGATAATCGCAATCGATCGACGCCTATGGAATGGCACCGTGCTTTCCATGCGGCACGCTGATCGGCGTCTCCTCGGCTGCCCCGCTGTCGCGGGCTGCCGCGCGCAGCCCGTACACCAAGCCTGACGCCGTTCCTCGAAGGACGTCGATTTCCTCGCGCGCGTGTTCGCGGTTGCCATGCCGAAGTGCGCGACCGAGACGGGAGAGCCGCATCGCGACCCACCGAACAAGCACAAGTGCCGCGTAGGTATCACCCTCGCGCGCCCACAGACCGCAGCACGCACCGATCCCGTGGCCGTACGTGCGCCGTGATTTCGCCCGCTGCGTGACTGGTTGACGTTCGTGATAGACGATCGCATCGGGCTCGTAACGAATTCGGGCGCCGTCCCGAAGCAGGCGATGGATCATGTCCATGTCCTCTCCGGCTTTCCCGTCGGACCCCACGCCCAGGCGTACGTCGTACGCGCCAAGCGCCCTCAGTCGAGCGGTTCGGGCAGCAAAGTTGGCGCCGGTGCCAACCAGCCAGGGCGGCGCCTTGCCCACATAGTCGTGGCGCCGTGTGCTCGTCCGCGAGGACACGGCCACGAGTCCATCGCGCTCCGGGCCTAACGGGAGCACCCGCCCCGCAATCGCATCGAGGCGCGAGTCGGCCGTGAGCTCAGTCGCGACGACTTCGACCCAGTGCGCATCGGGAACGCAGTCGTCATCCGTCACGGCGACGACGTCGCTTGTCGCGTGGGCGACGACTCCGTTCCGCGACCGCGACAGCCCGTCCGCGAGCTGGCGAACGCAGCGCACGACCACGGGCGATGTTGCCGCGCGCTGGCTGACGACCGTAGCGGTTTCCTCATCGCGACTCTGGTCGATGACGAGCACTTCGGCCGGGAGCACCGTGCCGCCCAGGACCGCGTCAAGGCATCGGGCGAGATCCCCAGGTCGGTCTCGCGTGGCGATGCCGACCGTGATCGGCGCGACGTGTCTCATCCGGATCGGGCTGTCGCGGCTCTCGTCGGTGTGTCCGCGAAACGCGCATAGAGTGCGTCATAGTCGGCCACCCACCGGTCTTCGCCAAGGTGCGCGCAGGCCCACGCGCGCGCGTTCGCCGCGAGCTGCCGCCGTTGCTCGGGCGCTCGCACTAAACGCACGATCTCGCGAACGAACTGCTCATCGGTCTCGGCTACGGCGAGCTGCACGCCCGACTCCACGTCCAACCCGTCCACCGCCCGCGGTGAGGCCACCACGGCCTTCCCGTGCGCGAGCGCCTCCGTCACCTTCACCCGCATTCCTCCGCCAACACGAAGCGGGACGGCCACGAGCGTCGCGTCATTGAGATGCGGCGTCACGTCAGGTACCTCGCCCGTTGTCTCCACGCCCGCAACGCCGGCCACACGCGGCGGCGGAGTCTTCCCCACGATCCGCAGCCTCGCCGAAGGAATGGCAGCGCGCACGCCGGGCAGAATCGCCTCGACGAGCCGCACCGCGGCGTCGCGGTTCGGCGGATGAGCGAAGTTACCGATGAAGACAAGGAGCGGCGGGTGGCCAATGCCTAACGGATCGAGCGGCGTCGCTGGAAGCCGCGTTCCAATCGGGATGCGCACGATCGGCGTGCTCCCGGCCAGCGGCGCGAGCGCAGCCCGGTCGCGCTCCGAGAACACGACGACGGCGTCCATCTCCGCCATCACGCGGCGCTCGAAGCTCGCCCAGGCGCGTCGCTCGACTCGGGATGCCGGCGCTGCGTCGCCCCGCGTCGAGAGGTGTTCTCTCGCGGCGAGCACACCCGCTTCGTATTGCGTCAGGATACGCGCGGCGGTCGAGCCGCGCAGCGCAGACGCGTACTGTCCCATCACGTGATACTCGAAGTGCACGACATCGGGTTTCCACGCGGCTGCAACGTCGGTCACGCATTGCGCGAACGCTGGTTCGTTGCGCCACGCGGCCCACGTGGGGATGCCGCGCAGCGGGGCGAGACGGCGTGCGATACGCGTGAACCCCGACGCTCGAGCGGGGACGGGAACCTCTGCTACCGTATCGCAACGTGCGGCGACCTGCTCATCGAATCGGGGCTCATCGGCCGCGCGAAAGTATACGCACGCAACGTCGTGATGCGCCGACAGCGCATGAATCAGGTTGGCGGCGACCCGCGCCCCGCCGTGCCTCCCATCGAGGCGAGGCGGGAAGGGGAGTAGAAACAACAGCCGCCGGCGCGGACGCAGCACCACACTCACCACCCGGTTGGGCGAGGCTCGAACAAACGACGCGCTTCGTGACCGAGCATGCGGACGATCTGTGTTTCCGGCAGTGTGTCCGTGTCGGACGGCGCCTCTTCGACCTGCAGGCGTCGCTGTTCGCTGCGGCGCAGTGCCAGCTCGACCCTGTGGCTCACTACCATCAGCGATACGAGCCGCGAGTCGATCTCGAGCGCACGCAGGTACGCCCCAAGTATTCGCATTGCCCCGGCTACCGCCGGCGAGCGGTCCTCCCTCGCGAGATAAAGCTCCCTCACGCACCGGGCTTCGTCATCGATCCCCTGGCCGAGGTACACCGCGTACAACCAGGTGGTGATGAGGTGAAGCGCATCGTGCACCGCGGGTCCTTCGCGGGCACCTTCCCAATCCACGACGCCGACCCTATCGCCGTCACGAACGATGTTCCACGCGGCGAAGTCGCAATGCTCGCACACAAGAGGGAGCGTGAGCTCGGAGGACATCGCTGCGGCGTCCGCCGCGGTCTGTGCCACGCGGAAGAGCGACGCCTCGGTGTCCGCGAGCGGATGCGCATTGGAGTACGTGCGGATCGCCTCGTCGAGCAGGTGTCGTCGTGCGTCGCGCCACGGGATGCGCCCCACTTCGGTGGCGCGATGAAACTGCGCGAGCCACGCCATCGCGAGGCTCAGGTCCTGAAGCTTGCTGTCGAGCGGCCGACGAACATCGCGAGCCAGCACGGCGAGCGTGGTGCCTCGCACGTAGCGCTCGGCCGCCGTGACCGTATCACCCACACGACGCACACCGAGTGGCTCCGGTATTCCAGCCGCGAGCGCGGGGTCGAGCGATGCGCGCAACGCGCGCGTGCGGGCGTGTTCGTTCTCGGTCCTGCCGACGAACGACCGAAGCTTCGGTACCTTGACGACTGCGATCGGCTCGCGACCGTCCCGCGCGAACGGAAAGAGGACGACCCGATCGCCACCATACGTGAGCATTACGGCGGCGGCGGGCGGCTCGCGCCAACCGGCCAGCTCCGCAATTGCGGCATCGCCGAGTGCCCACGGCACAGGAGAGCCTGACGACGCACGCACCGCCACCACACTGTACGATCGGTGCAGCACCGTCCCCGAGCGGCCAGCCAGCCGTGCGGCGGCCCGCCTAACGGCATCGCCGAAGCGCACGCCGGGCGTGTCGCCGAACGTCGATTGGCGATGCCAGCGCATCGCCCGTGGCGCGTCCAACGAGATGAATGCGCGACTCGCGCGGAGCGTGGGTTCGACGGCATACATCGCCAGAACGGTCAGTCCCGCCGCACGAAGCTCCGCTTCTACGCGGGCGGGGGTCGTTTCTCGAATGCCGCGGCGTTCGCGGTCCACTTCGAGGTAGAGGAACGCTCCCTGTCCGACGGACGCGGCGATCTCGCTGATCGTGTGTGGCGCGTCGTCGTAGGCGACAACCGTATGCGCAGCGCCTCGCGTCGGCAGCGAGTCAATTGGGTGATCGCTCAACCCGGTGAGCTGAGCCCGCACGAGAACGCCGGGAGGTCCCCCGAGGATGGCAACGTGCGGAAAGCGTGTGTCGGGTGGAACGGGGAGCAGGAACCGCCAATCGACCGACCGAAGGGGGGCGGCGGTTCCTGTCTCGCCAGGCGCGACGCCGGCCACTAACGTGCCGGTAGCCGCCATTGACCGCGGAGCATCGACCGCAGCGAAGCAATGTTCCCTTCCAGTCGACGACGGCGAGTACTGTCGCGGGCCATCGAGAGGCGGGCGGTATCGCCGGCCAGTCGGCAAGCCAGACCAAACCTGAGCGCGAGCGCCGTTCGTCGCACCGCGAACGGAGAATGGTGCCGTTTGCTGTACTGCATCGCGGCCGCGATCTGTTGAGCGTACATCGGGGCGCGCTGCTGGCTCGTGCTCGCACCGCCGACGTGCGTCACGTCAGCCGACGGAGTGAAGTGGGTTTCCCAGCCGGCGCGGAACAGCCGGTAAGACAGGTCCACCTCCTCGTAGTACATGAAGAACGACGGGTCGAATCCGCCGACGGCGTCGAACGCCGATTTGCGAATGGCCAGTGCCGCGCCCGTAACCCAGGGGACCGCGCGGCCGCGCTGGTGCGAGGCACTCGCGAGATAGAGCTTTCGCAGCCCGGGCACGACCCCCACGAGAGGCCCGAGCCACGAGTAATCGAGCAGCGTCACGAGCGGCGTCGGGAATTGATGAATCGACCGCTGCAACGTGCCATCGGGGTTGCGGAGCCGTGGTCCGACGATCGCGGCGCGCGGGTGCTCATCGAGGTACCGTCTGAGCGCGTCAAGCGTACCTCGGGACAATATCGTGTCGCTGTTCAGCAGCAGCACATAGCTGGAGCGGCACTTGGCGATCGCCGTGTTCGCGGCACCACCGTACCCCGGGTTGGACTCGTCCAGCACCACGACCGCCGTCGGGAACTCACGGCCGACCATGGCGATGCTGCCGTCCGTCGATCCGTTGTCCGCGACGACGACCTCGCGCCCACCATCCTCGGTCACGGATGCCAGGCATCGGCGGAGGTGGTCGCGTGTGTTGTAACTGATGACAGCGACGGCGATGTCGCTCATAACGAGTACGACATGACGATAAGTACCCCGCGATACCGACGAATGTGGCACCACGGCCTTCGGGTTGCATGTGGGCAAATGGGATTATGCCCGTGGTGGCAGACTGCACGCCCCGGGTATTATCGTGACACGGCCGCCGAAGGCCGAGGACGAGAAGCGTGCAGAACGCGCCACTAGAGCATACCAGGTTTCGGGAACGCGCAAACCCGGTGCCGGACGCAGCGCCGGGTGGCCGTATCATCCCCGGGCTCAAGGTGTTCGAACGCCGGGTCGCACGGGATGGCCGTGGCGCGTTCGCGGAACTGTGGCGCGACGAGGATGGCCGAGCCGTCGGGTTGCCAACGTTCGTGCAGGACAACATCGCACGGTCGCGCCGAGGCGTCGTGCGCGGGATGCATTTCCAGAACCCGCAATCCCAAGCCAAGCTCGTCACGGTGGTGTTCGGCGAGATCTTCGATGTCGCGGTCGACGTGCGCGTCGGTTCGCCCACGTTCGGCCGCTGGTCCGCGGTCCGACTCTCCGACTCGAGCGGGCAGCAGCTCTTCCTACCTCCCGGTTTCGCGCACGGCTACCAGACGATCTCCGAATCGTCCGTCGTCCTCTATAAATGCTCGGACTACTACGCGCCGGAACACGAGCGCGTCGTCCGCTGGAACGATGCGGCCGTTGGTATCCCGTGGCCGATTCCCGAAGCGATCGTCTCGTCCCGCGACGCGAACGCGCCACTGCTGACGGACTTACTCCCCGCGTGGCTCCCGCAGCTGGATCGGTGAGCAACGCGCCGAGCGGCGCGGTGGCCCGTCCCATTCTGTTGTTCGGCGGCACGGGCCAGGTGGGACGAGAGTTGCTGGCATCGCTCCCACGCGTGGGCCAGGTGCTCGCACCGCCTCGGTCGGAAGCCGATCTCGCCGACCCACGCTCCCTCCGCCACGCCATCCGCCGTGCCAACCCATCGGCAATCGTGAACGCTGCCGCGCTCACGAACGTGGACCGTGCGGAAGGCGAGCCGGCCCTCGCCCGCGCGCTCAACGAGGAAGCGCCCGCCGTCATGGCAGAGGAAGCCGCACGCCGGAACACGCTCCTGGTGCACTACTCTACCGACTATGTCTTCGATGGGCAGACGACGAAGCCGTACAGTGAGGATGCCCCGCCCAATCCCATCAACATCTACGGCGTGTCCAAGCTTGCCGGAGAGCGGGCTGTCGCCAATGCGAACGGCTCGCACCTGATCATCCGAACGAGCTGGGTCTATTCGCCGAATGGCACAGGGTTCGTTGCCGGGTTCTTGCGCGATCTTCGCGAGCGTGAATCGATTCGTGTGGTTGCGGACCAAGTGGGATCACCGACGTGGAGCGCGTCACTCGCGAAGGCGACCACAGCCATACTCGAAGCGTTGCGAGTCGACGACGGTTTCCACCTCGCCTCACCTGATGCGGGCATCTATCACCTTGGTGGCAGCGGCGCCGCCACTCGCGTTGAGATCGCCCATCACATCCTCGGCCTTTCGCAGGGGTGGGGGCATCGTCCGACACTGGTCATACCAATTTCCGCCGAAGAGTTTGCCGCGCCCGCTCGGCGACCAAGCTACTCGGCACTGACGAATGCTCGCGTCGAACGGCGGTTCGGCATAACGCTCCCGCCGTGGCGAGACGAGCTAGCGCGCATGCTCGGCGTGATCCAGGTTCATCGGAGCGTATCTTGCTGAGTCTGCTAGCGGACGTTAGCCAACGACGTCCCGTCGCCTACTTTCCTCGACGATGATCTCTGTCGCGCCCGAGTATTCCATCATCGTTCCGACGTATCGTCGTCGCGAGCCGCTCGCGCGCTGCCTCGCCGCGATCGAGTCGCAGCGATTTCCGCGCGACCGCTTCGAGGTCGTCGTGGTCGATGACGGAAGTCCGACGCCCCCTGCGGACCTCGTGGCCTCGCTAGACCCGGCGATCGAGGCGCAACTCGTCTGCGCACGGCATGGCGGTCCGGCTGCGGCACGGAACACTGGCGCGACGTTCGCGCGCGGGCGCTATCTCGTGTTCACGGACGACGACTGCGCGCCGCGGAGCGACTGGCTCGACTCCATCCATCGCTGGACCAGCATTACGTCGGTCCCGACGGCGATCGGAGGACAAACGATCAACGTTCTCGCGGACGACATCTACGCGACCGCGAGCCAGGGGATCGTCGACTACCTCTACGAGTATTACGGGCAGAAACGCTCGCCGGTCCAGTTCTTCACGACGAACAACCTCGTGGTCCCGCGCGACGAGTTCTTCGAGGTCGGCGGCTTCGACGAGCGCTTCCTCCGTGCAGCTGCGGAGGACCGGGACCTGTGTGAGCGGTGGTGTCGCCACGGATTCCCGCTTCAATTTGCCGACGACGTTGTCGTCAGCCATGCGCACGCCCTCAACTTCCGGCGTTTCAATCGCATGCACTTCAACTATGGCCGTGGTGCGTTCGATCTGCATCGATCACGCGCGCGCCGTGGCCAGCGGGCAGTGCGTATCGAGCCGGTGCGATTCTACTACGGGCTGGTCGCGTACCCGTTGCGGCGCTCCTACGGTTGGCGCGGTCTCTTGCTCGCCTTCCTGCACTTCTGGTCGCAGGTGGCGTATGCGGCCGGGTATTTCTACGAGCGCGTCCGGCGCGGCTGGGCGGTGGGATCGAACGAGCCAACGCCGTTGCCGCCGGCGCGGCCGCGCATCATCAGCGACCGTGAGCGGGGCACCGCGTCGCGCGACTCGATGACAGGCGCGATCTAATCAGCAGATCGCTTGGATGTCGAGCGCGCGTGAGCGCGGCTCGACATCTGTAGGCTACTTCACGCCCACACAAAGCACTGCCGACGCGCCCGTCGCCGAACACCCCTGTACGCGCTCGGCGCGCGTGGGATCGGCTCCGCTCCACGCATAACGCGGTGCGGCGGCTCGGCGGGCGCCTCCGCGATTCGTCCAGCGGGCGCGCGACCCGCGGACGTCGATGTGGGCGAACGGGCCACTCGGGCCCATCCCCGCGTACAGTCCGAGTCCGCCAACGAGCTCGGGATACGTCCGCTCGACCCGTTCGACCGCGCGCAGGATCACTTCGGTATCACGAAAATCCACGCGTCCGTCGCCGTTCAGGTCGTCCATCCGCCCGTTGCGATCGTTGTCGATGATGATGTCGGACGCATCACCGAACTGGTGTCGGCTCGAGCGCGCGGCGCCTTCGGCGACCAGGCCCGCGTTATAGTAAGGCGCTCGAAAGCCGCTCAGGACACGAACATTGCTCGTCGGAACACCCTGCGCCTGCATTGTCGTGAGCACCAGCTCCAGCTTGTCCAGCAGCGCCTCGCGCAGCACGACGTATTTGGGCCACACGTGGTCCTGATCGTGGGTTACGAAGTCGCGCAACTTGAAATGGGACGAGAGCCGCGTCGCGGCATTGTCTGGCGTCACCTCGATGAACCCGGTCGGGTTCTCGTAGTTGGCCGCGACAACCGTGCGCTCGCCTGGCCACCATCCCATCCGGTACGGGCCGACATAGGCGCCGCGCTTTTCGCGCCACGGCTTGAGCGTAATGAATGCGAACGCTTGCGGGTCGTCGACCGTCGCCATCCCAAGTACCGCGGGTCGCGCGACCGCCTCGGCGCCGAACAGGGTCGTGAGCCCAACGACCTGCTGCGCCTCGGTGTTGCTGAGAAAGCGGACGTGTAGCTTCCCGCTCCGGCCGAAGAGCGAGTCGTCGAGGATGATCACGTGGTCCCGGGGAACGGCGACCGGGACGTTCACGAGCTCGGCTGGGGGCGGGGGCTCCTTCTTGAACAGCGTGACGGGAAGTACACGCCGCGCCTCGCTACCGGCCACGACTTTCGTGACCAGAATCACGAGGATCG
>Ga0075420_100001228_pt1 | contig 21594 bp, 20 predicted proteins | sample SoiMetdeltSBSDD4_FD_75296 | JGI IMG/M metagenome (GOLD analysis project Ga0075420, IMG submission 75296) | Bulk soil microbial communities from a Populus tree surrounding site in Tennessee, USA - Soil MetaG P. deltoides SBSDD4 | ecosystem: Environmental > Terrestrial > Soil > Tree plantation...
GCCCGGCTACTGGGCGCCGGATTTCAGATGCACCTCCGGAAGCCCATCGATCCCTCCGACGTCGTGGCCGCCGTCGCGTCTCTCGTCCCGGCGGAGGGGCGGTGATAGAGCGGGGGTGGGCGTCGCGTTGGCGTGACCGAGGACCGGCTGGAGCCCCACGAGCTACCTCGCCCGGCGCGAGAAGACGGGGACCTCGCGCTCGGCGTGACGCCGAAGACGTTCGTTGCCGTCTGCGACCGCTGCCGCGATAGTGGCGAACCCAGCGTAGGACTCCTCCACCATCGCGCCGTCGTAGTCGACGATTCGCCAGCGCCAGTCCGGGTGATGCGGTGTCGACACGGCCACCACGTTCATGGCTTCGCTCTCCGCTCAAACTCCCACGCCGCGAAGCCGCGAATGTGGACGTGGACCTTGTCGAGCTCGAACTCCATCTCGTCCCGGGGCACGCCGGTCAGGACGACGTTGCGAGCGTGTGCGCGCAGGATCGGCTCATCTGACATGGGGGAATCCGTGTGCGCAGAGCGGCTGCGCGAGGCAGAAGAGAGGTCAAGCCAAATACCACGAAGGTCCGACGCCCGATGCGCCTGTTGGGAACCGACCTGGAAGGCACTCTCAGATTACACCCTTGTGCCGCTTTTCTCGCCGGGGGGGCTGCGTAAGTAGCGCGGCGGAGAAGGCCTGTAAGCCGGGTTCTGTGTCCCGGGCTTGTGGCCCGGGCGACGATCATTTCTCTAGGGCGCCGGTTGCCCGGCGTCTCCAGCGGCCTGACCCGAGAGCCACGGGCGGGCGACCCGAACGCTCTCCTATTCGGCCTTGCTCCGGGTGGGGTTTGCCGAGCCGGCGCGGTCACCCGCGTCGCTGGTGAGCTCTTACCTCACCGTTTCACCCTTACCGTCCTTGCGGACGGCGGTCTCTTCTCTGTGGCACTTTCCGTGGGGTTGCCCCCCCTGGGAGTTACCCAGCACCCTGCCCTGTGGAGCCCGGACTTTCCTCCCGCCACGTTGCCGTGGCCGGCGATCGCCCAGCCTTCTCCGACGCGCTCCCGAATTATACCCCCCGGGCGCATACGGCGCCGGTCACGATCCGGAACTTACCAGCCGGCTCGCGACGCCGTCCCAGCGCCAGAGCGGCCGGCCCTGGCTCAGGTGGACACCGCCCAGCCAGGTGTCGATTGCGTGGATGCGAAGCCAGTCCTCCTGCCCGGCCAGGACGGCGGCGCCGCGGAGGGTCAGATCGAACGAGGCCTGCATGAGGTCGTCACCGGCCACGTCGACGAGCGGCGTCAGGCGGCGCAGGATCGAGGCGAGCTGTGTGTCGCCCATCCCGTGGGAGCGCACGCGCGGGTCGGCGCTCACCTCGCGGAACAGCTCGCCGAAGGTGCGCCGGCCGGCGCGCAGGATCTCGAGCGTGACCGTCTCGACCTCGTTCAGGCCGTTCGCGGCCGACGGGAATCGCCCCAGATGGCATCGGAACGCGCCGGCCACGAAGGGGAGTGCCGGCTCGTCGCGGAGCGTTAGGGTCGTGAGCGGCTCGGGACTGGCGTAGGCCGCCCACGCGCTCACACCCAGCGCGCGCATCTCGTCGGTCACGACCGCACGAGTGTCGAACAGCGCGCTCAGCTGCGGGGCCGTCATCGCGCCGAGCCCACGCGTCTGACCGTCGACCGCGGGGTAGACGAGCGACAGCCGGGTGGCCGGCGCATGGCGCCCGAGCCAGTCGAGCAACGACCACAGCGTCACCGCGCAGAAGAGGTCCTGCTCGAACCACAGCACGACCTCATCGTGTGACGGGGCGGAGGCCAGGTATGCGGTCTGGTCCTCGATGGCCCGCGTGTACTCCGCCGGGTCGATTCCCAGGCGCTCGGCCAGGTAGGCGGTGCGCTCGGGGAGCGGGGTGTGGGCAGCGGCCGGCACCGGCCCTTCGACCAGGATGTCCCGCCACACGAGCCGCTCGCCCGGAAGGCCGGCGTCGGCGAAGACGGTGGCGGTCGCGTCGCCGTTCAGGACGTGCAGCACGGGACCAGGCTACTCCCAGGGGAGCGCCGCGGGATCAGCCGCGCGGCGCGAGGGTGGCGATGGCGGCGCGGGCGAGCGCGTCGACGCGGTCGTTCAGCACGTCGCCGCTGTGGCCGCGGACCTTGTTCCAGACGACGTCGTGGCGGCGGGTCTCGGCGATCAGGCGTTCCCACAAGTCACGGTTGGTGACCGGCTTCTTGCCGGCGCCAACCCAGCCGTTCTTCTCCCACTTCTCGTACCAGCGATCGCGGAAGCAGTTCATGACGTAGGCGCTGTCGGTATAGAGCTGGACGCGCCGGCGGCCGGGGATGGCGGCGAGACCCTCGATGGCCCCCCGCAACTCCATGCGCTGATTGGTCGTGTGGGGCTCCGCCCCGGAGACGACGCGCTCCGCGCCGTCCTCCAGGATGATCGCGGCCCAGCCCCCGGGGCCGGGATTGCCGCTGCAGGCACCGTCCGTGTAGACGACGATGTCCTTCAATGCCGCGGTCGAGGAGCGCCACGGGTTTCCCGGGGCGCTCCGAGCGATAGGGGGGTGTGGGGGGCCAATTCTGGGCCCCTCACGAGGGTGACGTCGCTGCTGGTCACTCCTGCCAGTACAGGTAGCGGCCGCAGCTCTCGCAGCGCATCATCGCCGTGGTGGCCGAGCGAAGCTCCTGGATGGCCTGGGGGCGGATCGACACGCGGCAGCCGCCGCAGAAGGCCGAGGTCGTCACGGCCGCGACGGCGACGCCGTGGCGGGCCCGGAGCAGCCGGTCGTAATCCGCCAGCAGCCCCGGCGGGAGATCCTTCGCGCGGGTAGTGCGCTCGCCCCGCACCCCGCCCAGCTCCTGCTCGACCGCGGCCAGCTTCTTGCGCACGACCGCCTCGTCCTGGTTCGCCTGTTCCTGTCGCGTCTTGAGCCGGGTCTCCGCCTCGCGAATCTCGACGTTGAGGCGCTCCTGCAGCTCCATGAGCCCCAGGATCTCCTCCTCCGTCTTCGCCTTCTCCTGCTTGGACTCTTCGATCTCGAGGAGCGCCGCGGAGTATTCCTTGTTGGTCTTCACCTCGTAGAGGCGCGCCTCCAGCTTGGAGCGCTTGGCGCTGATGACCTCGAGGTCCTTCTCCTTGCCGCGCAGCTCCTTGCGGGTGACGTCGAGGCGCCCCTTGATGGTCTCGACCTGTTTCTTGGCTTCGGCGAGGGAGTTCTGGATGCTCTCGATCTGCTTGGGAAGGCGTGCCGCTTCGGCGTCGAGCGCGGAGATCCGCGCGTCGTACCCCTGGAGCTCGATCAGTGTCTGCAGTTGAGGATCCACGTGCTCTCCATTGTTCGGTAGAACCGCCTAGGGGCCGAGAGGTCGGCCCTCCAACCTCCGTAGGAAGGAATGTCGCCCGGCGCGTTGATCGGGCGTGGGGACCCACACCCTTCTATGGCAGCCCACCCACGGTTCAACCCGTGCCAGTGCTCCGATAGAGTGGTGGGCCCACCTGGACTCGAACCAAGACCGTACCGGTTATGAGCCGGCTGCTCTGCCATTGAGCTATGGGCCCCGATCACCATGGTAGTTCAGGACTCAAGGAAGCTCCGGAGCTTCTTCGAGCGCGAGGGGTGACGGAGCTTGCGCAGCGCCTTGGCCTCGATCTGGCGGATGCGCTCGCGGGTGACCGCGAAGTCCTGCCCGACCTCCTCGAGCGTGTGCTCGCAGCCGTCGGAGAGGCCGAAGCGTAGCCGCAGGACCTTCTCCTCGCGCGGCGTGAGCGAGTTGAGGACCTTGTTGGTCTGCTCGCGTAGCGAGAGGCTGATGATCGACTCGACCGGGGACACGACCTGCTTGTCCTCGATGAAGTCGCCGAGGTGGCTGTCCTCCTCCTCGCCGATGGGGGTCTCGAGCGAGATCGGCTCCTGGGCGATCTTCAGCACCTTCCGCACCTTGTCGACCGGGACCTCCATCTTGGTCGCGATCTCCTCCGGCGTGGGCTCGCGGCCCAGCTCCTGGACGAGCTGCCGGGAGGTGCGGATCAGCTTGTTGATGGTCTCGATCATGTGCACCGGGATGCGGATCGTGCGCGCCTGGTCGGCGATCGCTCTGGTGATCGCCTGGCGGATCCACCACGTCGCGTACGTCGAGAACTTGTAGCCCCGTCGATATTCGAACTTGTCGACGGCCTTCATCAGACCGATGTTGCCTTCCTGGATGAGATCCAGGAACTGCAGCCCGCGATTCGTGTACTTCTTGGCGATCGAGATGACCAGCCGGAGGTTGGCCTCGACCATCTCCTTCTTGGCGATGGCCGCCTTGCGCTGGCCCTCCTTGATGATGGCCATGACCCGCTTGATCTCGTCCGCGCGCGCGTTGGCCCGGGCCTCGGCGGCCTTGATCTCCTGCTGGGCGACCCAGATCTGCTGGGTCTTGGGGCTCGTGAACTTCTTGGCGGCCTTGAGGTGGAGATCGCCGACGGCCGCGTTGCCGTTGGTGCCCTGCGCGGAGGCGGGGTCGCGGAACGACACGTAGATGAGGTTCTGGACCTCCTCCGCCGACGGGCGTCGCCCGTTGGACCAGAGCTGGATCACACGCTCGGCCCGCTCGATGTCGTCGAGCAGGTCGCGCAGGCGCTGCACGAGCCCGCGGCGGCCGGGGTCCGAGTCCTCGCGGTCGATGATCTGGTTGCCGATGTTGAGCGCCCGCAGCTTCTCGAGGACCTTCTGCTGCCGCTGCTGCGCCTGGAGCTCGTACTTCCGCCACGCCGGCTCCTTGCCCTTGCCCCGCGGCTTGCGGCGGGCCTTGCCGGCGCTGGCGCCGCGCATCTTGCGGACCCGCTCGATGAGCTGGTCGCGCTCGCGCAGGAGCCGGTCGACGCCGCCGAAGGCGTTGACCACCTGGCGGGTGAGCGCGATCTCCTTCTCCTCGGTGAACTCCTCCTCGTTGACGTCGACGACCTCCTTGACCGAGGTGTCGCCGCCCCGGAGGGTCTCGCGCAGCTCGCGGAAGCGCTCGAGGGCCAGGTTGGTGGAGAGGATGGCGTTGGTGACCTGGTTCTTGCCCTCCTCGATCCGCTTGGCCAGCGCGATCTCACCCTCGCGGGTGAGCAGCGCGACGCGGCCCATCTCGCGCAGGTAGAGGCGGACCGGGTCCTCGGTGCGACCGACCGGGCCGGGGGACAGGTCGATGGGCTCGGGGCCGTCGCCGTCGTCGTCCTCGACGGCCGCCGGCGCGGCGGCGCGCACCTCGGAGGGCAGGCGCCCGGCCTTGGCGGAATCGACGACCTCGATATCCATTGCCCCGAACATCATCATGATGTCGTCGAGCTGGTCGAGCGACACGATGTCCGATGGGAGGGCGTCGTTCACCTCGTCGTAGGTGAGGTAGCCCTTCTGCTTCCCCATCGAGATCAGTCGGTCCAGCTCCTCCAGCTTCGGTTCGTCACTCATGCGTGTGGACTCCTTGAGGACCTGAAAGGTCCGGCCTCGACTCGACAGCCGGCACGTTGAGCGATTGGGCGGCTCCACCGACCAGCTCGTGCAACACCGCACCCTGCTGATGTAATTCGGCGACGAGCGTGGCGTCCATCGGGACGGCGCTCGACGCCCGTTGCTGCCCATCGGCGACCGCCTGGCTGGCGGAGCGCAGGCGCCCGGCGGTGCGGGCGCGGGCCAGCCTCCGCCGGAACTGTTCGACCGCGATCGATTCGTCGCCCAGCGGCCGCTCGTCGACGATGAGCGCCGACAGCGCGTGCCGGGCGGTATCCGAGACGAGCTCGCTCATGAGCTGCTCCGGCGTCGCCTCCGGGGTGCGGACGAGTGCCTCGACGACCTCTCGCAGCCCCGCGTGGGTGATCTCGCCCGGCTGCAGCATCGGCAGCAGCGTCTGCCGAGCGGCCTCGGACGCGAGCAGCAGCCCCACCAGGTCCCGCTCGACCGCGCCGGGGGCCGGCGTGGCGGTGGCGGTGCCGGCGACCGTGGTCGGCCGGCGCAGGGTGGCCTGCAGGCGCTGGGCCTCGATCCACAGCTGGGTCGGGTCGACGCCGAGCTTGAGCGCGGCCTCGCGCGCCAGCGCGGTGGCCTCCTCGGCGTCGGCGACCTTGGCCAGCATGAGCGCCACGCGCGCGAAGGCGTTCACGCGGCCCCGGGCGCCGCCGGCGGCGGCCTCGCCGATCGAGCGGTCGAGCGCGTAGGCGAGGAGACTGCGGGCGGTGGCGATGCGCTCGGTGAACGCCGCGGCTCCCTCGGCGCGCAGGAAGGTGTCGGGGTCGTGGCCCGCCGGGAGCAGCGCGACCTTCACGCGCAGCGCGCCGGTCGTCTCGAAGGCGCCGGAGCGGTTCACGCCCCACGCCATCCCGCTCCCCGTCGGCTCCAGCAGCTCCTCGGCGCGCTCGGCCGCCTTCTGCCCAGCCGCGTCGGCGTCAAAGAAGGTGATGACCTCGTCGCAGTAGCGCCGCAGGACCCCGAGCTGGGGGGCGGTGAAGGCCGTGCCGAGCGCGGCGACCGTCTCGGTGAACCCGTGCTGGTGGGCGATCAGGCAGTCGACGTAGCCCTCGACGATGAGCGCGCGGTTCCGCTCGCGGATCGTCTCGCGGGCCAGGTCCGCGGCATAGAGCAGGTTGCCCTTGGTGTAGAGGGGCGTCTCCGGCGAGTTCAGGTACTTCGGCTGCTCGTCGCCGAGGGCACGGCCGCCGAGCGCGACCACGCGGCCCTGGAGATCGCGGATCGGGAACAGGAGGCGGCCCCGGAAGCGATCGTAGGCGCCCGGGCTGTTCTCGCGGGCGATGCGCAGCCCCGCCGCGATGAGCGTGTCGTCGCCGAAGCCGGACGAGCGTAGCGCGTTCGGCAGCGTCTCCCACCCCTCCGGCGCCCAGCCGAGCCCGAAGCGCCGCGCGACCTCGGGCGCGATGCCGCGATTCTCGAGGTACGTGCGCGCACGCTCGCCGCCGGCCGACCACAGCCGCTCGCCGTAGAAGGCCGCCGCCAGCTCCATCACCCGGTAGAGCTCCTCGCGTCCCGAGTCGCCGGCCCGCGCGCTGCGGTCCTCGGGCAGCGCGACGCCGGCCTGGCGAGCTAGCGTTCGCACGGCCTCCGGGAACGACAGGCGGTCTTGCCGCATGAGGAAGCCGAAGACGTCGCCGCCGACCCCGCAGCCGAAGCAGTGGAAGATGCCCTTGCGCGGGTTGACCATGAACGAGGGCGTCTTCTCGCCGTGGAAGGGGCAGAGGCCCTTGTAGTTCTGGCCCGCCTTGCGGAGGTTCACGAAGCGACCGACCAGCTCGACGACGTCCACGCCGGCCCGGATCTCGTCCAGCAGCGCCGGCGGGTAGGCGGCCATCAGGACACCTTCAAGGCGGCGACGGTAGCGCCGGCCCCGCCCTCGGCCGGCTCGCCGTCGCGGAACGACTCGACGAGGGGATGGTCGGACAGGACGCTGCGCACGGCCTTGCGCAGGGCGCCGGTGCCCTTGCCGTGCACGAGCCGCACGTGGGCGACGCCCGCCATGAACGCGTCGTCGAGATACTTCTCCACGAGGTCCTGGATCTCCGCCGTCGTCCGCCCGATCAGCATCAGCTCGGGCGCGACCGTCCGCACGGGCGCGTCGGGCTGGCGATTGCGCCGGGCGACGGGGGCGGCGACGACGGCGTCGGCGGACGGGCGGAGTGCTGCGACGGGCACCCGGATGCTGATCGAGCCGGCGCGGACCGTGGCCGAGTCGCCGGCGATGGCGACGAGCTCCCCGCGCAGACCCAGGTGCTCGGCGGCGACGGCCATGCCCGGGGTCAGCGGCACCGCCTCGGCGGGCGGGGCGCCGGGTGCGGGCGCCACGCGGGCGCCGACCTCGCGCAGCCGTCGACGGCTCTCGTCGAGGGCGGGGCGGGAGCGCTCGGTGCGCTTGAGCCGCTCCCACTCGGCGCTCACGGCCCGGCGCACGTCGGTCAGCAGCGCCGCCGCCTCGGCCTTCGCGCGCTCGACGATCTCCCGGGCGCGCGCGAGGCCGCCGGCCTCGGCCTCACGGGCGGCGGCCAGCCTCGCGGTCGTCTCGCTCTCGCGCCGCTCCATCGCGAGCGCCCGCTCGGCCTCGCTCCGGGTCGCCTCGTCGAGCTGAGCGATGAGCTGGCTCATGCGGGCGGCATCGGTCGAGCGGTGGGCCTGGGCGCGCTCGATCAGCGCAGGCGAGAGCCCGAGCCGTCCGGCGATGGCGAGCGCGTAGCTCTGGCCGGGGATGTCGTAGCGCAGCCGGAAGGTCGGGGCGAGCGTGCGGGTGTCGAACTCGACCGAGGCGTTGCGGGCGCGGGGCTCCGTGGAGGCGAAGGCGCGCAGCGGCTCCAGGTGCGTGGTGGCCGCGACGAGCGTGCCGCGGTCGGCGAGCGACTCGAGGATCGCCCGGGCGAGGGCGGCGCCCTCGTCGGGGTCGGTGCCCGCGCCCAGCTCGTCGATCAGCACGAGCGCGCGGTCGTCGGCCTCGGCCAGCACCTCGCGGATTTGCTTCACGAACGCGGAGAACGTCGACAGGTTCTCCGCCACGGACTGCTCGTCGCCGATGATCGCGTAGAGCCGCTCGAAGACAGGCAGCCGCGAGCCCTCGGCGGCCGGCACGTGGCAGCCGACCTGGGCCATCAGGGCGCACAGGGCCAGCGTCTTGAGCGCGATCGTCTTGCCGCCGGCGTTGGGGCCCGTGATGAGCAGCAGCGGTCGATCGGGCGACAGCTCGACGTCGACGGGCACCACGCTCCGCGCCGGATCCTTCCATGCCTGGGCGAGGAGCAGCGGGTGGCGCGCGGCGCTGAGCGCGACACGTCCCCCGGGATCGATCGCCGGGGCACTGGCGTCCATGCGCACGGCCGCGTGGGCGCGCGCGAACAGCCAGTCGAGGGCGCCGATCGCCGCGACGAGGTGCTCGAGGTCGGCGAGCCGGGCCCGCACGGCGGCGGTCAGCTCGGCCAGGATGCGCGCCGCCTCCTGCTCCTCCTCGCGCAGCGCCTGCACGAGGTCGTTGTTCGCCTCGACGAGGCTCTCGGGCTCGACGAAGATCGTCTGCCCGCTCTGCGAGCGGTCGTGCACGATGCCGCGCACCCGCTGGCGCGCCTCGGCGCGCACCGGCAGCACGTAGCGCCCGTGGCGCACGGTGACGAACCGGTCGGCGAAGAGCCGATCGCCCTCGGCCGCCAGCATGCGCTCGAGGTCGGCGACGATTCGGCGGCGACGATCACGGATCTGCTGGCGGAGCTGGCGGAGGCGGGGGCTGGCGCGGTCGGTGAGGCTGCCGTCGTCCTCGAGCGCCGCGCGCAGCGCGTCGCGGAGCTCGACCAGGCGTGGCAGGCCGTCGGCGAGGCCTGCCACCTCCGCGGCGACGGGGCGGACGGCCCGGCCCCACGCCTGGACCCGGGGCCCGGCCTCGAGCGTGGGAATCAGCCGGGCCAGCTCGACGCCCTCCAGCGCGCTGCCCTCGGCCGAGGCCCGTGCCAGGACGGGACGTACGTCGAGGATGCCGTCGAGGGGCGGCGGCCCTTCGGCGTCGAGCGCCAGGCGCGCCTCGCCGGTCAGGGCGATGGCCGATTGCACGGCGGCGACGTCGACGAGCGGGGTGGCGTCCAGCGCCTGCTCGCGGCCCATCGGGGTCCGCGCCTCATTGGCGAGGAGGGACCGCACCGAGTCCCACTCGGTGCCCCGGTCCCAGATACGGCCTACCCCCACGCGTAGCCTCACTCCCTCCCGATCCGGAGGAACGGGAGGGCCGGAGTCAGGAGTGGTGCTGGGGTTAATCGGACGTTCGCTCCCGGCGCTTGGCCTTCTTGCGGGCGGCCAAGGCCTTGCGCTTGCGTCGAACGCTCGGCTTCTCGTAGTGCTGCCGCTTCTTGAACTCCGACAGGAGGCCAGCCTTCTCGCATTGCTTCTTGAAACGCTTCAGCGCGTTCTCGAAGGATTCGTCGGCCTCGACGATGACCTTGGTCACGCGACTTCTTCTCCCCTTCCAGCATCCGCACGCATCGGTGGGTAAACGTAAACTATATACCATGCCGCAGGAGCGTGAGCACGCGCTCGGCGGCCTCGGCCACGGCCTTGTCCACGGCCGGCTGCTCCTCCGCCTCGAACCCCGTCAACACGTGGTCCGGCACCTGGGCCTTGTGCGCCGGGCGGCCGACGCCGACCTTGACCCGCCGGATGTCGGGCGTGCCCAGCGCCGCGATCACGGACCGCACGCCGTTGTGACCCCCGGCGCTGCCCTTCATGCGGACGCGCACCGCGCCCAGCGGCAGGTCGATGTCGTCGTAGACGAGGATCAGGTCGGTGTGGTCGGCGTGGTGCTCGCGCAACGCGCGCGCGACGACGGGACCGGACTCGTTCATGAACGCCCGAGGCTTGATCAGCGTGACGGTGTCGCCGCGCCAGCGGCCCGTGGAGACCATCCAGCCGCCGTGGCGGTGCCACGGCGCGTCGCGGAACGTCTCGCGGGCCAGGTGCTCGAGGACGCGCTGGCCCACGTTGTGACGGGTGTCTCGGTACTCCGAGCCCGGATTGCCGAGTCCCACCACGACGTGGGCCATGGATCCCCGACGCCGCTACTTGTCCTTCTCGGTCTTCTCGGGGCGCTTGGCCGGCGCGGCCGCCGCCTCCTCGCCCTCCTTCGGCTTGCGCTCGGTGAGGACCTCCGGCTCGGCGGTGACCGCCGCCGTCGTGGCCGGCGCGACCTCTTCCTCGGCCATCGGCGGGGAGACCGTCGCTACGGCCTGGCCGGGGTCGTTCAGCACGCGTACACCCTGGGGCACCGCGAGGTCGGCGATCGTGAGCACATCGCCGATGGCCAGCGCGCTCACGTCCGCGTCGATCCGCTCGGGGATCGCGGTCGGCAGGCAGGAGACCGTGACCTCATGGAGCACGAGGTTGAGGATGCCCTTCGTGTCCCGCACGCCCACCGCCTCGCCGACGGGGTGCACCGCCACCCGGACCGAGATCGGCTTGTCAGCGGAGACCTCCTGCAGGTCGACGTGCAGGAGCCGCTCCGTGACCGGGTCGAACTGCATCGCCCGGATGATGGCGAGCCGGCTGCTGCCGTCGCCCTCCATCTTGAGCGTCAGGAGCTGGGTGGTGCCGGCATGGCCGGCGATCATCTTCAGCACCGCCTTGGGATCGACGGTGACGGGCTCCGTCTTGGGCCCGCCGTAGACGATCCCCGGCACGACGCCCTGGCGTCGCAGCCGCTTGGCGAGCTGCTTGCCGGTGCCCTCCCGGCGCTGGATGGTGAGCTCTTGCGTGGCCATGTCGTGAAGCTCCTCTTTTCTAGACGAACAGGGTCGAGACCGATTCTTCGTCGTGGATGCGGCGGATCGCTTCGCCGAGCAGCGGCGCCACCGTGAGCACGGTGATGCGGGCGGCGGTGCGCTTGTCGGGCGTGAGCGGGATCGTGTTCGTGACGACGACCTCCTCGATGGGGGAGGCCTTGATGCGTTCGATGGCCGGGCCCGACAACACCGGGTGGACACCGCAGGCCAGGATGCGCCGTGCGCCCTCGCGCTGGACGGCGCCGACCGCCTGGACGAGGGTGCCCGCGGTGTCGATCATGTCGTCGATCACCACGGCGTCGCAGCCCTCGACCTCACCGATCAGGTGCATGGCGACGGCCGAGTTGGGGCCCTCGCGCCGCTTGTCGATGATGGCCAGCCCAGCGTTGATCCGCTTGGCGATGTGCCGCGCGCGCTCCACGCCGCCGGCGTCCGGCGCCACGACGACCGTGTCCTTGAGGTCCATCTTCTCCAGGTAGTCGATCATGACGGGATTCGCGAACAGGTGGTCCACCGGGATGTTGAAGAAGCCCTGGATCTGGCCCGCGTGCAGGTCGAGGGCGAGCACGCGGTCGACGCCGGCCGCCTCCAGGAGGTCGGCCACCAGCTTGGCCGAGATGGGCACGCGGGGCTGGACCTTGCGGTCCTGGCGCGCGTAGCCGTAGTAGGGCAGGACCGCCGTGATCCGGTGGGCCGACGCGCGCTTGAGCGCGTCGATCATGATCAGCAGCTCCATCAGGGTGTCGTTGACCGGCGGGCAGGTCGGCTGCACGACGAAGACGTCGGCGCCGCGAACGTTCTCGTTCACCTGCACGAAGACCTCGCCGTCCGAGAACCGGGTCACCTCGGCGTCCGAGACCGGCAGCTTGAGGTACTGTGCGATCTCGTCGGCCAAGGCGCGGTTCGCGTTTCCGGAGAAGAGCTTCAGCTCGTATGACATCGACGCCTCGCTCACCGGCTGGTTGGGGCGGGAGGATTCGAACCTCCGAATACGGGATCCAAAGTCCCGCGCCTTGCCGCTTGGCCACGCCCCATCGATCCCAGCCTCACGTATTATCGCGCCCGTTGTTGCGGATTCGAATCGCCGGTCCCCGGAGCGTCCGCACCGCCCAGCACTCCCATGATCCGCGCGTGACCCGCGCCCGGATCTGCCGCGCCTGCTCCCACGACCGCGCCACCCCGAACACGGTGGGCCCGCTGCCCGACATCGCGGCACCGAGCGCGCCGGCGGCCAGCAGCGCGGCCTGCATCTGCCCGATCTGCGGGTACGCCGCCCGGGCGGCGCCCTCGAGCCCATTGTAGAGGCTCGCGGCGACGCGTCCGGCCCGGCGGCTCTCGAGCGCGTCCGCGGCGTCGCGCGTCCGCGCCCCGTCGGAGTACATCAACGGCGTCACCCGTCCATACATGTCGGCCGTGCTCACCGCGAAGCGCGGGTTGACGAGCACGAGCGCGAGCGCCGCGCCGCCGAGCGGGGTCAGCCGCTCACCGCGCCCGGTGCCCACCGCGGCGCCGCCCCGCAGGAAGAACGGCACGTCCATCCCCAGGCTCACCGCGATCTCGCTCAGGCGCTCGGCCGGCCATCGCAGCCCCCACAGCCGGTTCAGCCCCGCGAGCGTCGCGGCGGCGTCGGTCGAGCCGCCCCCGAGGCCGGCCGCGACCGGGATCCGCTTGTCCAGCGTGATCCGCGCCCCTCGCGTCAGCCCCGCCGCATCCCGCAGCGCCGCCGCCGCGCGATGGGCCAGGTTCCGCTCGTCGGCCGGGACGCCGGGGGCACTGGTACGGACCTCGATCGCCTCCGCGTCCTCCAGCCACAGCCGGTCGGACAGGTCCACGGTCTGCATGACCGTGGCGATCTCGTGATAGCCGTCAGGCCTTCGGCTCAGGACCTCCAGGGCCAGGTTGACCTTGGCCGCCGCGCTGACCTCGAGCCGCCGGGCGTTCCCCGACCCCGTCGCCAAAGCACCGCAGGCTAGCACGCGGACAACCGACCGTCAACGGATCGGTTGTGTTTTCGCGTCTTTGGGCAGCGTCAGAACGAATCCATCGGCGGTCAGGCCCACGTCCGTCGTCACGTTACGGTAGCGCACGGTGCCGGTGACGTACCGCTCGGCGGCGCTGATGTCGAAGCCGGTGAGGCGGCCTTCGGCGTCGCGGCGGTAGGTTGCGATCGCGGCCGCCCGTCCCCCGATGATCTGCAGCTGCTGGACGACCCCTGTCTTGAAGTCCATCCAGACCCGATGCTCGCTCACCTTGCCCACCAGCGAGATCGACGGCCCCAGCCCGTCGGGGGGCAGGATCTCCGCGACCCGCAGGTCGGCCGGGGGGACGGCGTGACCGGTGACGATCGCCACGAGGTCGTGGGGCTCGAGCGGCAGACCGAACAGGTGCGCCGTCGTCTCGGCGGTGGCCTCCCCCACCACCGCCTCGTTGGTCATGGCGCTGAAGGCGGTCATCTGGCCTTCGTGGACGACCGCGACGACCATGGGCTGGCCGAACGGAGAGAGCGCCTCGAATCGCACGCTGCCGGGCGCCTTGGCCAGGAGCACGCCGGTGAGCTGCTGCCGCTGCCCGCCGCGATCCACCTTGATGTCGGCGAGCGCGCGCATGTCGGTGACGGCGTGCCAGCGGGTGATGAGCAGGTCGATCGCGCGCTGCGCCTCCGCGGACACCGGCTGACGCGGCGGCGCCATCGAGATGGCGCAGCCGGTCACGAGCCAGAGGGTGAGGAGGGCCGGGAGACTACTGCGTAGGCTTCGGCCGCTCACTCTGGGCCCGGCGCAGGCGCGCGCGAACGTCCTCGAGCTTCTTCTTGACGCCGTCGGCGGCGGGGTCGAGCTGCAGGGCCTTCTCCCACGCGACCGCCGCGTCCTCCTCGAGCCCGTTCTTGATGAGGGCGTCGCCCAGGTGCTCGAAGATCACCGGATCTTCCTTGGCGCGGTCGACCGCGCGCTTGAGCTCGCGCAGCGCCTCCGCGTAGCGGCCCTGCTGGTAGTAGGCCCAGCCGAGGCTGTCGATGAAGTAGCCGTTCTCCGGCTCGAGCGCCAGCGCCTTGTTGATCAGCGTGACGGCCTCGTCGAGGTTCTGGCCCTTCTCGGCGTACATGTAGCCCACGTAGTTGTAGGCCTCGGCGTGCTTGGGATCGAGGGAAATGACATGCCGGAACTGCCGGACCGCGTCGTCGAACTTCTCCTGCTTCTCGTAGACCACCCCGAGCTGGAAGTGCAGGTCCTTCTGCTTCTCGTCGAGGGTCAGCCCCTCCTGCAGCGTCTGGACGGCGCGGTCGTACTCCTTGGCCCGGAAGTAGGCGGTGCCGAGGTAGAGGAACAACTCGGGCCGCTTGGGGTCGATGTTGACGGCTTCGCGCAGCAGCGCGACCGCCTCGTCGTACTTCTTGACCTTCCCGGCGAGGAATCCGAGCTGGACCCGGGCGTCGATCGAGCGCGGATCGGCGCGCAGGATCTTCTCGAGCTCCCCGCGGGCCTCCTCGTCCTTGCCGGCGTCCATGTAGGTCGTGGCCAGGAAGTACCGGGCGCGGAGGTTGGAGGGCTCGAGCAGGACCACGCGGCGGAAGGCGTCGCCGGCCTTGTCCCACATCTTCTGCTCGTAGAAGACGGCGCCCAGCTTCATCCATACGCGAGGATCTCGGGGCGCCATCTCGGCCAGGGCCTCGACCTCGGCCTGCGCCTCCGTGAACCGGCCGAGCCGGATGAGCAGATCGCCCAGGCGCTCGACGAACGCCGGGTTGTCGGGGTTCGACTTGACCGCGCGCCGGTACACGGCGACCGCCTCGTCGGTGCGTCGCTGGGACTCGTAGACGTAGCCCAGCGCGGTCCAGGCCCCGTCGTGGTCCGGGTCGAGCTCGACCGCCCGGGTGAGCCGCGTCACCGCCTCGTCCCACGACTCGGTCTCGATCGCCAGACGACCGAGGAGGAACTGGGCCTGGACATTCCGCGGCTGACGCTCGGCCAGTCGCAGCAGGACGACGCGCGCCCGGTCGAAGGACTTCTGCTCGACCTGGTAGCGCGCCAGCGTGAGGTAGGCCTCATCGGCGTCGGGGTTCAACGCGATGGCCCGCTCGAGCTCGGCCTCGGCCTCGGCGTACTTCTTCTGGCCGCGCAGCATGTCGGCCAGGGTCACGTGGGGCTGGACCTCGTTCGGGGCCAGCTGCACGGCGCGGCGGGCGGCGGCCACCGCCTCGACCGGTTGGTCGGCGCGGACCAGCCACTGCGCCAGCGAGGTCCACAGGAAGGCCGAGTTGGGGTCGCGCCGAAGCGCCTCCTCCATCGGCGCGACCGCGTCCTTGAAGCGCCCGCCCTGCGCCATCATCTGGGCGACCGAGTAGTGGTAGTAGGCCTCGGCCGACGCGTCGCGCTCGCGCGCGGAGAGCGGACGACGGGGCGTGTCGGGGGCCTCCGACGTCACCGCCGGCGCCGTGGTCGCGCACCCGGCGAGGCCGCCGGCGGCGAGCAAGAGGAGACCCAGGGCGGCGAAGCGGACCATCATCGTTCATTACCTCGTGCCGGCACCGTCGCCCATGCTCGCGCCAGGAGGCGGCGGGCGCCGGCTGCCAGAGCCGGATCGGAAATCGCAGCGGCGGCCGCGTCGATGGCGCGCCGATCGTCGTCGCTCAGGTGCGACGGCGGCGCCAGCGGGCGCGTGGCCGGCGTCGGCTCCTCGGTGGGCTTGAGGCCCAGACTGAAGCGGACGGAGCGGACGGCAGGGTACTTGGCGCCCAGGCGCGCGGCCAGATCGGGTGCGCGGAGCGTCAACTCGTGTAGCCAGGGGGAGTTGTCCACGACGACGTGGAGGCATCCGTTGACGAGCGCCTGGGGCTGGGCCCGCCGGGCCATGTCGGGCCCGACGAGCGCGGTCCACGCGCGCCGCAACCGCTGGACGAGCAATCGATCTTCGAGCTGAGGCACCGCGCTCACCAGCAGCTCTCCAACCGCACGCGGAACACCGGCCTTCATGTGTCAGGCTATGATACTCCCCCGCCCCCGCGGCTGGCCAGCCTCGGACTCCTCGTTTATAGTGGCCTGACACCATGGCAAAGCCGAGACGCGGCGACACGCTGGAGCTCGTCGTCGACGACCTCGCGTTCGGCGGCGACGGCGTCGGTCGGGCGGACGGTTACGTGATGTTCGTGCGGGGCGGGCTGCCCGGCGATCGGCTGCGGGTCACGGTGACGGAAGCGCGCGGACGGTACGGCCGAGGGGTGATCGAGTCCGTGCTGACGCCCTCCCCGGACCGGGTCGAGGCGCCCTGCCCATATTTTGGGCGCTGCGGCGGCTGCCGCCTGCAGCACCTCGCCTATCCGGCCCAGCTCGCCTTCAAGGCCAAGCAGGTGCACGAGACCCTCACGCGCCTGGGCGGGCTCCCCCCGTTCGAGCTGCGGCCCATCGTCCCGGCCCCCGAGCCGTATGGGTACCGCAACAAGATGGAGTTCACCGTCGCCGAACCGGGGCCGGTGCTGGGCCTGCACGCGGCGGAGCGCTACGACGTCGTCCTCGACATCGACCGCTGCCTGCTGCAGTCCGACACCATGAACACGCTGCTCGACGAGTTCCGGAGCCAGACCCGGGCCCGGGGCCTGTCCGTCTGGGACCCGAAGGCGGAGCGCGGACTGCTGCGGTTCCTGACCCTCCGCGAGGGCCGGCGGACCGGGCAGGCCATGGTCAACATCGTCGCCTCCGCCCCCGACGTGGAGGCGCTGGTGCCGGTGGCGGAGGGCCTCCGGGCGCGCGTGCCGGCCACCACGAGCGTGCTGCTCAACGTCAACGACAAGAAGGCCAGCGTCGCGATCGGGACCGAGGAGCACCTGCTGCTCGGACGCGACCACATCAGCGAGTCGCTGGACGGCGTGGCGTTCCAGGTCTCGGCCAGCTCGTTCTTCCAGACCAACACTGTGCAGGCCGAGCGGCTGTTCGCCATCGTCGCCGAGGCGTGCGAGCTCGACGGCACCGACACCGTGATGGACCTCTACTCCGGCACCGGCGCCATCAGCCTCTTGCTGGCGCGCCGCGCGGCGCGCGTTTACGGCGTCGAGGTGTCGGCGGCGGCCGTGGCGGACGCCGTGCGTAACGCCCAGGCCAACGGCATCGAGAACTGCACGTTCGTGGCGGGCGAGGTGCGGCACGTCCTGCCGGCGCTGATGCAGGAGGGCGTCCGGGCCTCGGTGGTCGTGGCCGACCCGCCCCGGGCGGGGTTCCATCCGAAGGCGCTCGCGGCGCTGGCCACCCTGGCGCCGGCGCGCATCGTCTACGTGTCCTGCAACCCGTCCACGCTGGCCCGCGACGTCGGCGACCTCACCCGCCACGGCTATCGCCTGCAGTGGGTGCAGCCGGTCGACATGTTCCCGCAGACCCCCCACATCGAGGCCGTAGCGCGCCTGTCGCGGGCATGAGGACGTTCCTCCTCCGGCGACTGCTGCAGTCGCTGGTGGTGCTCTTCGGTGTCTCGTTCGTCGTCTTCGCCATCCTGTTCCTCACCGGGGATCCCGCGCTCGTGCTCCTGCCACCGGATGCGTCGGCGGAGGACGTCCGCCGCTTCCGGGAGGCGATGGGCTTCAACGACCCGTTCCTCGTGCAGTACGGGCGATTCCTCAAGGGCGCGTTGCGCGGCGACTTCGGCCAGTCGGTGCGACACGGCGAGCCCGCCTTCGATCTCGTCCTCGAGCGCATGCCCGCGACCTTCGAGCTCGCCGGCGCCGCCCTGCTGCTCGCCCTGTGCCTGGCCATCCCCGCCGGCATCGTGTCGGCGGTCCGGCGCAACTCGGTCCTCGACTACGTCGCCACCGTGGTTGCGCTCTTCGGCCAGTCGCTGCCCACGTTCTGGCTCGGCATCATGCTGATCCTGTTCTTCTCGGTGCAGTTCCAGTGGCTGCCCTCGTCGGGGCGGGGCACCTGGCTGCACCTCGTCCTGCCGGCGATCACGCTGGGGCTGTTCACGACCGCGCGCATCACGCGCCTCACCCGGTCCGGGATGCTGGAGGTGCTGAGCCAGGACTACATCCGCACCGCCCGCGCCAAGGGCGTGAACGACCCGCCGGTCGTGTGGAAGCACGCGCTGAAGAACGCGGCCATCCCGATCGTGACCATCGTCGGCATCGAGCTGGGCACGCTGCTCGGCGGGTCGGTCATCACGGAGACGATCTTCGCCTGGCCCGGCGTGGGCCGCCTGAGCGTGCAGGCGATCGCCAACCGCGACTACCCCGTCGTCCAGGCCGCCGTCTTCCTGCTCGCGACGACCTTCGTCCTCGTCAACCTCCTGGTCGACGTCGTCTACACGTACCTCGATCCGCGCATCCGGCTGCGATGACGTCACCATGAGCTCGGTGATCGCGCTGCCCGAGACCTCGCGCCCCGCGCGGCGCGAGTGGCTGGAGTTCCTGCGTCGCCTCGCGGCGCGGCGCACGGCCCTGTTCGGGTTGCTCGTCGTGGTGATCGTCGTGCTGACCGCGCTCGCGGCGCCGCTCCTGTCCCCCTTCGATCCGGTCGAGCAGGACCTCGGCGACCTGCGCCTGAAGCCCCCCGGATTCCGGGACACCGCGGGCCGCCTGCACCCGCTCGGCACCGACCACCTCGGGCGCGACCTGCTGGCGCGCGTGATCTACGGGGCGCGCCCGGCGCTGCTGGTGGGCTTCGCCGCCGTCGCGATCTCGGGGCTGATCGGCATGGCGACCGGCTTGATCGCCGGGTACTTCGGCGGCCGGCTCGACGATGTCCTCATGCGGCTGGCCGACATTCAGCTGGCGTTTCCGTTCATCCTGCTCGCGATCGCGGTGATCGGCGTGCTCGGACCCAGCCTCCAGACCATCATCATCGTGATCGGCGTCTCGTCGTGGGTGGTCTACGCCCGCATCGTCCGCGGCGCCGTGCTGACGCTGCGCGAGCGCGAGTTCGTGCAGGCGGCGCTGGCGCTGGGCGGGGGTGACGGTCGCGTCCTGGTGCGCCACATCCTGCCCAACGCCTTCACGCCGTGGCTGGTGGTGGCCACGCTCGACATGGCCCGCGTCATCGTGATCGAGTCGGCGCTGTCGTTCTTGGGACTCGGCGTGCAGCCGCCGACGCCGACGTGGGGTGGGATGCTCGCGGATGGGCGCGTGTACATCTCGACGGCGTGGTGGCTGGCGACGTTTCCGGGGTTGGCGATTCTCATCACGGTGCTGGGGATCAATCTCTTCGGCGATGGGCTGCGGGATACGCTGGATCCGCGGTTGAAGGTCTAGACCGGGTCGGCGGACCGCCACGCGGTTGGCGGCGGGCCGATGAAAAGGGCCCATCTGCTTCGTTGGCGCTGCGCTCCTCGCTCGACGTATAGGCAGTACGCCTCGCTCCGGTGCTCGGCCGCCTCGCATCTGGACCCTTTTGATCGGCCCGGATCGGGCGGGGTCGTCGGAACGCCGGCTGGGGAGCCGAGGCGGCTCCCCAGCGGCTCGAAACGGCAAGAAAAGGCCAACCCGCGCTCGCGGCGCGCGTTCCTTCGTCAGCTTGGTTGCTTCGTCAGTCTCAGGTATGGCGTTAGGGCTTTCCATCCATTTGGGAATTTCTCTTTGGCTTCGGCGTCCGTGATGGCGGGGACGATGATGACGTCGTCGCCTTGTTTCCAGTTCACGGGGGTGGCGACGCGGTGGGCGTCGGTGAGCTGGAGGGAGTCGATCACGCGGAGGATCTCGTCGAAGTTGCGGCCCGTGGTTTGCGGGTAGGTGATCAGCAGGCGGATCTTCTTCTTGGGGTCGATCACGAACACGGTGCGGACCGTGTACACCTCGTCGTGGGCCGGGTGCATCATGCCGTAGAGGTTCGCCACCTTGCGGTCCGGGTCGGCGATGATCGGGAAGTTCGGCGCGTAGCCCTGCGTGCTCCGGATGTCCTCCGACCACTTCGCGTGCGCGTCGACCGGGTCGACCGACAAGCCGATCGCCTTCACGCCCCGGGCGTCGAATTCCGGCTTCAGCCGCGCCACGTAGCCCAGCTCGGTCGTGCAGACCGGCGTGAAGTCTCGGGGGTGGGAGAAGAGGATCGCCCAGGAATCGCCGATCCAGTCGTGGAAGGCGATCCGGCCTTGCGTGCTCTCCGCCGTGAAGTCGGGGGCGATGTCGCCCAAACGTAGGGACATTGTTTCCTCCTGTTTTCGTGGCCTTAGGACGATCACAGGATACTCTTGACAATACCGATCGACAATGAGTAGTTTACGAGCCCGCACGGAGAGGCGTCAGAGCCGGCGGGTGGGTGATAAGCGGGCAGGGCCAGGTCGTAGCTGAAAGGCGAGCGCCGACGGGGTGTCATCGGCTCCCGCGCTTTCGGGATCGAGGGGGTCGCGATGACGGACGCCATCAAGGAAACCAAGGCGCAGCGGGCGGAGCGTCTCAAGCGCGAGTTGAACCCCTGGGAGGCCTACGCGGAGATCCGCCGCTTCGCGCGAGAGGGCCATGCCTCGATCCCACCCGAGTGGGGCACGTACTTCCGGTGGTGGGGCATCTACAGCCAGGGCGATGGCGTCGGTGCGGTGGGGGGCCGCGGCGGTGAGGGGCGCGCGGTGCCGTACTTCATGGTCCGCGTCCGCATCCCGAACGGCGCCCTCGCCGCCCACCAGTTCCGGGCGCTGGCCGACCTGACCGAGCGTCACGCGCGCGGCGTCGCCGACCTCACCGTGCGGCAGAACGTCCAGCTCCACTGGGTGACCATCGAGGACCTGCCGACCGTCTTCGAGACGCTGTGGCGTACCGGCATCACCACGCTGGGCGCCTGCGGCGACGTCACCCGCAACGTCACCGGCTGCCCCGTGGCCGGCGTGGACGCCGACGAGCTCATCGACGCCTCGCCGCTCGTGCACGAGGCCACGCGCCTGCTCAACGGCAATCCGGAGTTCTACAACCTCCCGCGCAAGTTCAAGGTCACGATCACGGGGTGCCGGAGCTGGTGCGTCTATCCGGAGATCAACGACGTGGGGCTGACGGCCGTGCGCCACCCCGAGTCCGGCGAGGTCGGGTTCTCGGTGAGGGTCGGGGGTGGACTCTCGACCGACCCGCACCTCGGCGTCCGGCTGGACGCGTTCGTGCAGCAGCGGGAGGCGGTCCCGGTCGTGCGCGCCATCGCCGAGATCTTCCGCGACAGCGACGTGCTGCGGCAGAACCGGGAGAAGGCGCGGCTCAAGTTCCTCTTCCTCAACGGCGGCTGGACCGCCGAGCGGTTCCTCGACGAGCTGCAGCAGCGGCTGGGGCATCGCCTGGCGCCCCGCGTGCCGGACGATCCTCCGGCCGACGTCTACCGGGACCACGTCGGGATCCACGCGCAGCGCCAGTCGGGTCTCTCCTACGTCGGGCTCCCGGTCGTGC
>Ga0075420_100001230_pt1 | contig 21587 bp, 18 predicted proteins | sample SoiMetdeltSBSDD4_FD_75296 | JGI IMG/M metagenome (GOLD analysis project Ga0075420, IMG submission 75296) | Bulk soil microbial communities from a Populus tree surrounding site in Tennessee, USA - Soil MetaG P. deltoides SBSDD4 | ecosystem: Environmental > Terrestrial > Soil > Tree plantation...
CTCGAAAGGTTCGAAGGCAGCCTTGTGGGGCCCTCGATCCGGCCCGTTGCGTTCACCAACCCCGACGGGAGCGAGGGCACCGACCTCTACCTCGCGCCCGAGGCCTTCCACGAAGCCTTCGCCGCCGACGTCGACCCTGCGACGGCCGCAGTGATGGCCGCGGCACAGCGGCCCTACGCCGCCGCGGCATTCGCAGCCACGCCGTCGGCCCCGCCAGCGTGGAAGACACTGCCGTGCTGGTACTTGCTCGGCACCGAGGACAAGGCCATCCCGCCGGAGCTGCAGCGGTTCATGGCCGAGCGCGCCAACGCGACGATCGTGGAGGTCGCGGCCTCGCACGTCTCGTTCGTGTCCCAGCCCGACGCCGCCACCCAACTCATCCTGCAGGCCGCCGAAGCCACCGCCGACGCCGGCTGACCAGCCCAGCCTGACGATCGCACGCCTCGCCAGACGCGATCATCGTCGGGTTGGCCGACGCGCTCGCCGCCGACCCGCGCACATCGGCATGACCGCGCGGATCGCGGCTATTTGTTGTGTTTCGAGGTTGCTCGGGTCCGGGTCAGACGGGGGTGAGGTGCTCGGCCGGACGCTCTCATTGCGGCTGCCCGCCCGGTTATGGGTGTGGCTCTTGCATGGCGTGCGTCCTGGTCGGGTGCCGTGGTGAGGCGTGGCTCAAGAAGGGTCTGCTCAGCTGGAAGTAGCGTTGCCCGTCCTCGCCGACGGTTGGGTTTCGCGGGTTCGGGGAGCGAGGAGGTGGGTGATGGACCGGGTGCTGATGGGGGTGGATCCGCACAAGGAGTCGGTGACGATCGAGGCCCGCGATGCCCGGGAGATCCTGCGGGCGCGTGGCCGGTTCGGCACCAGCGCTGCGGGCTACCGGAGCCTGATGCGGTTCACCAAGCAGTGGCCGCAGCGGGTCTGGGCGGTGGAGGGTGCCAATGGGATCGGTCGGCGGTTCGCGCTGCGGCTGGTGGCCGATGGTGAACGGGTGCTGGACGTGCCGGCCAAGCTCGCCGCCCGAGCGCGGGTCTTCGATACCGGGCAGGGCCGCAAGACCGATGCCACTGACGCGCATGCGGCCGTCTCGGTGTGTCTTGGTGGCGCTGCGGGACAAGAGCCTGCGGGAGCTGAGGGTTGATCCGGACCTGCAGGTGCTGCGGCTGCAGTGTGACCAGGCGCAAACTCAGCGGTGAGTTCTCGCGGGCTCATGCCCAGGGCCTGAACCGGTTGCACCGGCTGTTCTTGGAGTTGTTGCCGGGTGGGGCGCCGGTCAAACAGTCGGTCGACCAGTACGCGAGGCTGTTGGCGAGGATCAGACCGCGTGACCAGGTGGGGAAGACCCGGCGCCGGATGGCCGCTGAGGAACTGGCCGACCTGGTCAGGCTCGGCGCCAGGCTGAAGCTGATGAAGGCCGAACTGCGGGCCGCGGTCGAGGCCACCGGGTCGCACCTGATGGACATCAACGGCATCGGGCCGGCCGGTGCTGCGCGGATCCTGGCCGACTCTTGACCAGCCCGGTGACGTGGCCAGGTTCCCCGACCGCAACCACTTCGCCTCTTCGACCGGCACCGCACCCATCGATGCCTCCTGCGGTGAACACGTGCGCCACCGGCTCTCGCCTGGACCGGTCGCCGTGGCCGCGAGGCTCAGGAGTGCGAGTACCGACCACAGCTGGGCGAGGATCGCTCACGGCTTAGCCCGGATGCACCGATGAGTTCGGCGAGGTGTACTTGCCATAGAGCGAGATGCCCTTGCGCTGCGGAAGGATCGGACTTGCTGAAGGCTCGATCTGGACCGCGACGAGGGGCATCTCGTGGGTGCAGCTGTCTCACACTCAGCGGGTCGTGTCCCGGGTGACGACGGTGAGCCGCAGGTTGACGGTACGGGTGGGTGCGCCCGGGTCGGCGATTCGCTGCATCAGTAGCTGAGCGGCGGTTCGCCCTGACTCTTCGAGGGGCTGGCGGATCGTGGTGAGGTCGAGCGCCTCTGCGACCTCGCCATCGTCGTAGCCGACCACGGCCAGGTCGTCGGGTACCCGCCGAGCGAGCTGGCGGGCAGCCCGGAGGACCCCGGCGGCGAGGGTGTCGTCGTGGGTGAAGATCGCCGTGGGCGGCTGTGGCCGGCTGAGTAGTTGGCGCGCGTCTTGACACGCGGCTGCGGCACCGTGCCTGGTGAGTCGTACATCGTCGTCGCCGAGCATGATGCCGTGCTCGGCGAGCACGTCCCTGAAGCCATGCAGCCGTCGTTCGGACGGCGACACGTAAAGGCGGGTACGTTGCTGTTCGCCGATGTAGGCGAAGGAGATGTGGCCTCGCTCCAGCAGGTGTTCGGCGGCTAGACGGCCGCCGGTGTAGTCGTCGGCGTGAACGGAGTCGAACCGCTCGTTGGCCATTTCCAACAGGACGGTTGGCAGGCCGAGTGACGTCAGCCGCTCTCCGATCGAGTCGTCCAACGGCAAACCCATGACTATCAGCCCGTCGAGTCGCCCCGTCAACGGCAGGCTCGCCAGCAGCGGTGACTGGCTGGTGGCGGCCGACTCCTGGTCGAAGACCACTACCTCCAGCGACTCGGTGCGGGTGATCTGCAGGATGCCGTTGAGCCGGCGCCCGAACGACGAGTACGAGGTGAACGGCCCGATGACGCCGATGCGTCCGAGAGAGCGGCGTGCCCGGGTGACTGCCTCCGTCTTGGGCACGAAACCGAGGGAATCCGCGGCGTGGAGCACCTTTTCCCTGGTGCTCTGACTGACCCGGCCGGGCGAGTTCAGTGCCAGCGAGACGGTGGAGATGCTGACGCCCGCGGCCTTCGCCACCTGATAGATCGTCACCTTGTTCGCCATCGCCGTCCCCTCGTTCCCATGCCATCCACTCGTCAGAATATACTGTCGAAGTGCTTCGATCGAAGGGTTGACACGAGCGAATGGCAAGGAGTTGGATAGAGCTCTGACGGCGAACCGCGGCCACCGCAGACAGCCTGGACGGCCACCGTCTCGCGCCGGCAACTGAGTTGGCATCCCGACAGAGGAGGGCACGATGCTCCACCGGATACCTGCGCTCGCGCGCACTACGGTTTGCGTAGCGGTCGGCGCCTTGGTTCTGGGCGCCTGCGGCACCGCGGGAGCCGAGAAACGCCAGGCACTTCCCGAGCAGGCCGACTCCGCGGTCCGCGCGGCAGAGGCGGCGGCGAAGGAAGCTGCAGACGGAAAGAGGCTGGGCGGGACGCTGAACCTGTTGGGAGTGCTCAGCGGCGCGCAGCTGAAGGCGTACCTCGGCAGCTTCAAGCCGTTCGAGGACGCCACCGGGATCAAGATCAGGTATGAGGCGACCCGAGACGTGAACGCGGTGCTGCAGACCCGCATCGCTGGCGGCAACCCGCCGGACCTGGTGTCGAACCCGAGTGCCGGTCAGATGCGGGGCCTAGCCGTCGCCAGCAAGCTGATCAGTCTGGACGAGTTCGTCGACCTGGACCGGGTGCGCGACGACTTTCCCGCCGGTCTGGTCGACCTGGGCTCCGTCGACGGACATCTCTACGGCCTGTTCTACAACTCGGCCGCGAACAATCTGGTCTGGTATGACCCGAAGACCTACGAGGGTCCGAAGCCTCCCGCGACTCTCGCCGATCTGAACTCGTACGCCCGCAGGCTCGCCGCCGACGGCAAGACCCCGTACTGCGTGGGGTTGGGTTCCGGCGCGGCGAGCGGCTGGCCCGGCGCCAGCTGGATCGAACAGCTCGTGCTGACTCAGGCCGGGCCCGAGGCCTTCGACAAGTGGGTACAAGGCAAGCTGTCGTGGACCTCGCCCGAGGTGAAGCGGGCGTTCGAAGCCTTTGGCGCCGTGGTCACCGACCCGGCGATGGTGGCCGGAGGCCCGACCGCCGCCCTCACCACTAGCTTCGACAAGAGTCCGCAGGGACTGGTCAGCGACAAGCCCGCCTGCTACCTCCACGTTCAGGCGGACTTCCTCGGCAACCTTCTCGCAAGCAGCGTGCCGGGTGTCGAGCCGGTTGCCGACATCGACTTCTTCCCGTTCCCCGCGGCCGCCACCAACAGCGATCCAGCCGTTGTCACCTCCGGTGAGATGCTCGGGGCCTTCAAGGACACTCCGCAGACGCGAGCATTCATGCGCTACGTCGCGTCCCCCGCGTTCGGCGCCATGGTCGCCGGGACTGGGCAGTGGATCAGCGCGAACCGGAAGACCGATGTCGCGTCCTACACCACGCCGCTGTCCCGCAAGTCCGCCCAGCTGTACGCGTCCGCCAAGCTCGTCCGCTACACCGCCCAGAACTCCATGCCCCTCGCGTTGAACCAGGCCTTCCTGAAGGCGGTACTCGGCTACGTCAAGAATGCGGACAGTCTCGACCAGCAGCTCGCCCGCCTCGACCAGCTCCGCGAGACCGCCTACGTGTCGTAGCACAACCCCCGGGTGTCCTCAGCCGAACCAGGAAGGGGAGGAGCGAAATGGGTCAACGAGTTCTGCTCGCCGGGATCGTGGTGGTCGGCACCCCGATCGCCCTCTATGCCTGGCTGTGGCTCGCTGAGCAGGTCGAGCGGGTAACACCCCGCCGGTTCCGGGTGCCGGTTCGCGCCTGGCTGTGGCTGGCCCCCGCAGCGGTTCTCATCGGCACGTTCCTGATCTGGCCGCTGGCCAACACCGGCTGGCTGAGCTTGCACGGCGCCGATGGCCGATCCTGGGCCGGGCCGGCCAATCTCGACTGGCTGATACGCAGCAGCGAGGTTCACGCCGCACTGCGCAACAACCTGCTGTGGCTCATCCTTCTCGTCGGCGGCTGCCTGGCGCTAGGTCTCCTGGTGGCCGTGCTCACCGATTCGGTCCGCTACGAAGGGATGGCCAAGGCCGTGGTGGTCGCACCCACTGCTATCAGCTTTGTCTGCGGCGCGATCATCTGGCGCTTCATGTTCGACTACCAGGCGCCGGGGCTGCCGCAGATCGGCACCCTCAACGCGGCGTGGGCCGATGCCCTCGACCGCACACCGGTCGCCTGGCTGGTCGACACCAGGACCAACAACTACGCGCTGATCACGGTCGGGCTCTGGATGACCCTAGGGTTCGCCACAGTCATCATCTCCGCCGCCCTCAAGGGCGTCCCCGCCGAACTGACCGACGCGGCACGTGTGGATGGCGCCAGCCGCTGGCAAGCCCTTCGGTACGTCGTCCTGCCCCAGCTACAGCCCACACTCGTGGTGGTCGCCACACTCGTCGCGATCATGGCGCTGAAGGCCTTCGACATCGTCTACGTGATGACCAACGGCAACTACGGCACCGACGTCATCGCGAACCTGCTCTACAGCGAACTGTTCCTCGCCCAGAACTCCGGCCGCGCCAGCGCCATCGCGCTGCTACTGACCGCCCTGGCGATACCGATGTTCCTGCTCAACGCCTACGCACAGCGCCGCGAGACGAGCCGGATGTGAACTCCACAGCCCTGCACACAGCCACACCCGGCCACCCGGGGGCAGCACAGTCGTCGCCGACCCGCCCGCGCACGCAGCCGGCTCGGCGACGGACCCGCCCCGGGCGGGCCCCGGTGCTGGTCCACGTCGCGCTGGTGTTGTTCTGCGGCCTGTGGGCGGTGCCGGTGCTCGGCCTGTTCGTCAGCTCGTTCCGGGACCCGTACGCCATCTCCAGCACCGGATGGTGGGAGACGTTCACCCACCCTGCCGACCTCACCCTTGACAACTACCGCCAGGTCATTGTCGACAGCGGCATGGGGCAGGCGTTCAGCAACAGCCTGCTCATCGCGGTACCGGCGGTCGCCGCGATGACCTGTATCGGCGCGGTCGCCGCGTACGCGCTCGCCCGCCTGACCTTCCCCGGTCGTGGCATGGTCATCATGGCCCTCCTCGGACTCCTCGTCATCCCCGTCCAGATGACCCTCGTGCCGGTGCTGCGCCTCTACAACGCGGCGCACCTCACCGGGACCTTCGTGGGAATCTGGCTGGTGCACACCGGCTTCGCGCTCCCCTTCGCCATCTACCTGATGCGCAACTTCTTCGCGGCGCTGCCCGGTGAGTTGTTCGAGGCCGCCGCGATCGACGGCGCCAGCGAGCGGATGGTATTCGTACGCGTCGCGCTGCCACTGGCCGCGCCCGCGCTCGCTTCGGTCGCGATCTTCCAGTTCATCTGGGTCTGGAACGACCTGCTGATCGCATTGATCTTCCTCGGCGGATCCTCGGATGTCGCACCGATGACCGTCGCCATCGCCAACCTGGTCAACGCCACCACCGGGCAGGGATGGGAACTGCTGACCGCGGCGGCCTTTCTCGCGATGACACTGCCGATGGCCATCTTCTTCACGCTGCAGCGTTACTTCGTCCGCGGATTGCTTGCCGGAACCGGCAAATGAGCCGCCAACCACGACCCGGCGCGCAGGACGCCCAGATGAACGATGTTCCGTATGCAATGTCGGGATGGCGCATCGAGTACCAGCGCCACCAGGCAAGCCCCGCCTTCGTGCGCCCCGGCTCAACAACACTATCGCTAGGGCCGAGGTCGTCAGGCGGCTCTTGCCGTGCACGCGGAGAACCCGGTGGCCGTGCTCCTTCGCCGAGGTCGTCGATGTCCCTGCGTCAGGGCTCCTGACCACCCGGACTCTTCGAGTGGTGTGCGACGGGTCCGGTGCGTTCATTCGGTCTGGCAGGCCGATAGCTTCGGTGCCGAGCACGACCGACGGGCTAGGACGCCTGCGACTTGCGTCGTGCCTGAGAGGTCAGCTTGGAGATCTGACCGATGAGGAGTGCGCCCAAGATGATGGCGCCGTAGGCGGCGTTGATCCAGAACGAGGGGACGTTCGAGAGGATCAGGATGTCTTGGATGATGCCGAGGAGCAGCACGCCGAGACCGGCACCGATGAGGCTGCCTCGTCCACCGTTGAGGTCGATCCCACCAAGCACCGCCGCAGCGAAGACCGTGAAGATGATGTTCTCGCCCAGGTTGGCGGTGGCGGCCGATGTCTTGCCGGCAAGCATCATCCCGGCCAGCATCGCCATGAGGCTGCCGAACACGAACAGGGCGATCGTGAGGCGTCGGGTCCTGACGCCGGCCGCGCGGGCGGCGTCGGCGTTGCCGCCGAGGGCGTAAATGGCCCGCCCTGTGGGCGTGAGGCGCATGAAGGCGGCGGCCAGCCCGAATGAGACGACGAAGATGACGGCCTGAATCGGGATGCCCAAGACGTCGGCGTTCCCGAGCCACAAGACGAAGCCCGGAAGGTCGGTGTAGGTCTGTCCGTTGGACACGCCGAGGGTGAAGCCTTGGATGAGGATCAGCATCGCGAGAGTCACGATGAAGGCGTTGAGTCCGAGCGCCGATATGAGGAAGCCATTGATTAGCCCGATAACGATCACGACACTGGTGGTGATCAGCAGGGCCAACAGGAGGGGCAGGTCAAATCCGCGGTTCAGGTCGGGCGCTGCGACCAGCACAGCGAGGAGCATGATCGAGAAGCCGACCGTCGACTGCATAGAGAGGTCGAAGTACCCGCCGATGAGGATGATGCTCTCGGCGATCACCAGGATCCCCAATACCGCGGAGAGCGCGATGATGTTGTTGAGGATGTTGGCCGAGGTTAGGAACACGGGGTTCAGCACCGATCCAAAGATGCAGACGCCGATGATGACTGGGATCAGCGCCAGTCCCTGCAGGTTGTGGTTCGCGCGGGAGAAGCGTCGCTTCTCAGGTGTCATGACGGTGGTAGGACCGTGGGTTGCGGGCTTGGTCAGTGTCGAGTCGTCCATCGCTCAGCGCCCTTGGATAGCGGCCGCGAGCTCGGCCTCAGCGAACGGTGCCAGCAAGCGGCGGTGAATCTTGCCCTGAAACATGACCAGGACGCTGTGGCAGAGGCCGAAGTCGGCGTCATCGGCCGAAACGATGACCACGCCCGTACGCTTGTTGGCTATGAGATCGCCGACGGTCCCGTAGATCGACTGCTTCGCCGCGACGTCGACGCCGGCGGTGGGATTCATCAGCACCAGCACGTCGGGGTCGGAGGACAACGCGCGGGCCAAGACGACCTTCTGCTGGTTGCCGCCACTCAGTTCCTCGATCGGCTGCTCGGGTCCCCATGCCTTGATGGCCCACTCGTCCGCCAGGGCCCTGTAGAGCGAGTTGCGCACCTTCGAGCTGATCAGCCGAGCCCGGTTCGCGATCCGATACACCACGGGCAGGGTCGCGTTCTCCGCGACCGACAGTGCAGGAACATAGCCGCCGACGTGGCGGTCCTCCGGCACGAACCCGATGCCGGCCTTGATGCTGATGCTCACATCGCCGGCCTTCAGGGCCTTGTCGGCGACGCGAACCTGTCCGGAGGTTGGACGCTCAAGCCCGCACAGAGCCTCGGCCACCTCGACGTGACCGGAGCCCTCGAGGCCGGTGATGCCGAGGCACTCACCGGGACGCACACCGAAGCTGACGTCGGTGACGCGGTCGGCGATGCTGATCGACTCGACCGTCAGCAGCGGTGCCCGATCGGTGTCGATCTGTGTGAGCGGCCGGACGCTCGCGCCGTCTTGAGCGCTCCCTACCATCGCGTCGACAACGTCCGAAACACTCAGTCCGGAGAGGCTTTCGTCGAAGACGACCCTGCCGTCACGCAGCACGGTCGTGCGGTCGCAGACCTCGAAGATCTCTTGAAGGTGGTGCGAGACGTAGACGATCGCCACGCCGCGTGCGCGGGCGTCCTGGATATGACCGAAGAGCTTCTTGGCCCCGCCGAAATCGAGGCCGGCGGTGGGCTCGTCGAGCACGAGCACGTTGGGGTCCAGGGAGAGCACTCGACAGATCTCCACGACCTTGCGCTCGACGGGCTCGAGGTCGGCGACGATCGAGTCCGCGATGCGCTCGCAGTTCCATTCGGAGAGCAGTTCGCGGCCCGTACCCCGCAGCCGCGGCCAGTCGACTAGTCCGAGACGGTTGCGTGGAAAGCGTTGCAGCGAGATGTTCTCTGCGGCGGTGAGCCAAGGGATAAGCGTGCTCCTTTGGTACACGCACCCGACCTGCTGTGCTCCGTGGCCGTGGAACTCGACGGTCCCACTGTCCGGGTTAAGCAGCCCGGTGATCACTGAGACGAGTGTGGACTTGCCCGCGCCGTTGCGTCCCACGAGTGCGACGGAGGAACCGTTGTCGACGCGCATCGACACGTCGGACAGCGCCTTGGTCACGCCGAACGTCATTGAGACGTTCGTTACCTGAAGGGCAGCGTCGGACATGAGGTCCTTTCGGTTGTATGGATGGGGCCGTGTGGCGCCCCGCAGAGCGACGAGGTGCCACACCGGAGGACGAGGCCTATCCGTTGCCCCACAGGTTCGGGTCGTCAACGGTCTGCTTAGTCACGACCGGCGACTCGAGCAGGTCGAGGTAAGACGAGCCCTCCTTGACCACGATGCTGTTGTGGTCGGTTGGGCCTTCCTTGGTGGGCTCGCCCTTGATCGCGCGGTCCACCCAGTAGACGGCCCACTGCGCATAGGCGTTGAGCGGCTGCGAGACCACGGCATCCATGTAGCCGTCCTGGATCGCCTGCATGGACTCGGGCGAGCCGTCGATGCCGACGAACGGCACGTGCTTCGGATCGCCGACCGGCGCGTACCGGTTGACGGCCTTGAGCGCGCTGGCGACCGGCTGGAGGCAGCCGATCTCCGAGGCGGTGTAGATGCCGTCGATGTCCTCGGTCGAGAGCACGGTCTGGGCGACGGAGGCGCACTTCTCCGAGGACCAGTCGAACGGCTTGGAGATCACCTTGATGTTCGGGTACTTCTCGTCCATACACGTGGTGAAGCCGTTGCTGCGATCGCGACCGTTGGTGCTCGATAACGCACCCTGGAGGTTCAGAACCGTTCCTTTGCCGCCGACGAGGTCGCCGAGAGATTTGCAGGCCGCGGCTCCCATGAATCTGTTGTCTGCCTTGACGGTCATGGCGATGTCGCCGCCGTCGGCTCCCGAGTCGATAGTCACGACGGGGACCTTCGCTGTGTTGGCCTTCTCGATGGCCGGGACGATCGCCTTCGAGTCGATCGGTCCGACGATGAGCCCCTTCACCCCACGGGTCAGGAGCGTGTTGATGTCCTCGTTCTGCTTGGCCGGGTCACCGTTCGCGTTGACAACTGGCAGCAGGGCGACGTCTTGCTGGCCCCCCTGGTCCTCCACACGCTGGACCATCAGCACCTGGAACTGGTCCGTCAGCTTGGCCACTGAGAAGCCAACATCCGCGCCGCCGCCGGACGCTTCGCCGGAGCCACCGCAGCTGACGAGAGTCAGGGTCAGGCTAGTCGCCAGGACGAGCAAACGTACCTTCATGATCCATCCTTCGGATTGAGAGAGGTTTGACCTCGAGCTGGGTTCGCGTATGGGTGGCGCTACCTCGTTCGTGGTGTGGCCTGCGGACGCGTCCGCAGCTACCGGTTAGTGCTGGTCCAACTGAGGTGTGGCCGGTAGCGCACCTCAGGCTGCTTGTACGTACGTGTTGCTGAGCCGAAGGTATGACGCCGATCAGTGCGCCGTCAACAACTTGTGCCTACATGTTTGAGGCAGACGGCCGGCCCCACGCGTTGGCCACCCTGGTTCGGTTCACCCCGGCCAGCCCAAGATGCTGTATCGCCCACAGTTGCGCGGGGAGCGGGGTAACAACTGGGCGCCGCCGCCACAGCCTTCGACTACGGCGTGCGCGCTCTGCTCTCCCGCGCGGGGCGCAACGACAAAACATGTGCGTACCTGTGCTTGACACGGCCAAGCGGGGCAGGATTACATGTACGTACATCCTTGGCATCGAGCGGCGGACAACGGTACTGGCGATCTGCTTCGCTTCCACAGATGGACGGTGAGTGTCAGGCCATCGCAAGAAAGGCACCTCTCATGACGGGTACGGTTCGACTCACTGCCGGGCAGGCTCTGATCAGATTCCTGATCAACCAGATGGTGGAGCACGATGGCACTACTGAGCGCTTCTTTCCCGGGATCTGGGGCATCTTCGGACACGGGAACATCGGCGGCATCGCGCAGGCCATCCAGCAGCACGAGCACGAGTTCCCGTACTACCTGTCCCGCAATGAGCAAGCAATGGTGCACACCTCAGTTGCCTACGCGAAGATGAAGAACCGTACGCAAGCGTTCGCTTGCCTCTCGTCGATCGGGCCGGGCGCCACCAACATGGTTACGGGTGCAGCGACGGCGACGATCAATCGTCTCCCGGTGCTGATCCTTGCGGGCGATTCGTTCGCGGAGCGAGTGCAGGCGCCGGTGCTTCAGCAGCTTGAGTCTGAGCACGCCCCGGAGGTCACTGCCAACGACGCCTTCAAGCCCGTCGTGAGGTTCTGGGACCGCATCAATCGACCCGAGCAGCTGATCACGTCGCTGCCCGAGGCCATGCGCACCCTGACTTCGCCGGCCGATACGGGCGCCGTTTTCCTGGCGATGCCGCAGGACGTCGGCACGTTCGCCTACGACTATCCGGTCGACCTTTTCCGTCGGAGGGTGTGGTACATCCCGCGGAACCGCCCCGACGTCAACGCTGTGGAGCGGGCAGCGAGGATCATCAGTTGTGCTGAGCGACCACTCATTCTGTGCGGTGGTGGCGCCCGATACAGCGGTGCGGAGGATGCTGTCGCTCGTTTCGCTGAGCGTGCCGGGATCCCAGTGGCCATGACCCAGTCCGGCAAGGGCACTCTGCGTGATGACCACCCGTTCAGCCTCGGTGGTGCGGGTGTGGCTGGCACGCGTGGGGCGAACGAGCTGGCCCAGTCGGCGGACGTCATCATTGGCGTCGGGACGCGCTACACCGACTTCGCGACGGCATCAAAGACTGCGTTCCAGAACCCGCAGGTGCGGTTTGTGAACATCAACGTCTTCGAGATGGACAGCTACAAGAACGGCGGCGTCGCTGTCACCGGCGACGCACGTGTCGCTCTCGACGAACTGATCGAGGCGGTTGGGGACTACCGGACCAGCGACGCCTATCAAGCGGAAGTCGCACAGCAGCGTGCCTGGTGGGCGGTCGAAGTCCGGCGCCTCTACGAGAGCGTCGCCGGCGAACTCCCGACGCAGGCCTCCCTCATTGGCGCCATCGTCGACTCCAGCGGACCCACGGACGTCGTCGTCAACTCAGCCGGAAGCCTGCCGGGCGACCTCCTCAAGCTTTGGAACTGTCGGGACTCGAATAGCTACCAGGTGGAGTACGGGTACTCGGTGATGGGCTACGAGATCTCGGGCGGCCTGGGCGCAAAGCTGGCGGCGCCCGAAAGGGAAGTGTTCGTGATGAGCGGGGATGCTTCCTTCCTTATGATGAACTCCGAGCTTGCCGTTGCGGCGCAGGAAGGCATCAAGATCATCCTGGTCCTCATCGACAACCACGGCTTCTCTAGCGTCGGAAACGTTTCTGAGCAGGTTGGCTGCGAGGGCTTCGGATGTCACTACCTCTACCGCGGTGAAGACGGACGATACAGCGGGGGAGTCCAGCACCACGACCTCGCCGCGATCTGCGAGGGCCTCGGTGCGCACACCATGAGGGTCTCATCGTTGGAGCAGTTCAAGAAGGCGTTATCGGAGGCTCGTGCGGCAGCAGCCACCACAGCCATCGTGGTCGAGACCGACTGGCACGAGCGTGTACCCGGATACTCCAGTTGCTGGTGGGATATGGCGACAGCCGAGGTCTCCGAGATGCCCGCCGTACAAGCGGCCCGGGAGGACTACCTGAAGAACAAGACGACCCAGCGCTGGTTGAGCACAACGCCCGTCGACGAGACCTGACCCGTGTCGATCGAAAACGGCTGCCAGGTCGCGGACGCGTCCGCGGTGGTGGCGCAGCCTGAGATCTTGACCATCGGCCGTGTGAACTTCGACCTGTACGTGGCGTCGGCGGGTGTCTCGATCGCGGACGGCACGCATTACGTGGCCTCTGTCGGTGGTAGCCCGGCCAACATCGCGATCGTGGCCCGAAGGCTCGGGATACGGAGTGCCGTGCTCTCGGCGACGGGCGCCGACTTCAGTGGCCGCCTGGTACGGCAGGAGCTTGAGCGGCACGGTGTGGACACGCGGTGGTTGGGCGAGAGCTCCGCCGGGGCGACCTCGCTAGCTCTACTGGCAACCCTGGATCCGGACCGTGGCGAGCGCCAGTTCTACCGCGATAATCCCGCCGATTTCTACGTGGTGCCCACGGTTGTCGACGCTCTGCCCTGGGAGTCGCTGCGAGCGGTCGTGGTGTCGGCAGATGCTTTGGCGGCGGGGCATATGGCCTCCACTGCCGCGGTGGTGGCGCAGACAGCAGCCGATCGTGGTGTTCAGGTCTGGTGGGATCTGGACCTGCGCTCGACTTCATGGACCGGGCGCAAGTATGCCGACGTCGTGCCCGTAGCGGTCGAGGGCACCGCGGTCGTGGTCGGGACGGAGGAGGAGTTCGCAGCCTTCCTGGACATTGAGCAATTCACATACAACACCTTCATGGCCGGAATCCGCGAGCGGAACCTGGCCACGGTGGTCCTCAAACGAGGTCCGCGAGGAGCGGCACTCTTCCTCGAGGGGAGACAGGCTCTCGAGGCGCCCGCAACTGCTACTGACCCGGTCTGCACCGTCGGTGCCGGCGACACGACGGCGGGAGCACTTGTGGCCGCACGCATGGCTGGGAGGACCTGGCCGCAGTCGATGGAGCTGGCCATGAAGGCGGCAGCCTGGACTGTCAGCCAGCCGTACTGCTCGACCGGCTTCCCGACACCGGCGGAGCTGCGTATCGACCCTCTCGTGTCCGAAAGCCGGGCGGGCGTGCGATGAAGCTCCTCCGTGAGGCCAGCCCCGCGGCGGTGTCTTGGAGATTTCTCAGCTGCCGGGTCCACGAGCTCACCGCCGGCGAGACGATCTCCCTGACCAGCGCGAGCGAGGAGACCCTTCTCGTTCTTGTGGCGGGATCGATCCACGTGGCTGGCGAGGGTATCGACGAGATCGTGTCTCGTGAGACTCCCTTCGGGAAGGTCGGCGCAGTTGTCTACTTCCCGCCTCGATTCCTGGTGAGCGTGACGGCACTCGCCGGATCCGAGATCGCGACAGGCTCCGCTCCAGCCGATGGGCGGTTTGCTGCCAGGGTGGTGAGGCCCGAGGACATGTCAGGTGAGGTGCGTGGTGGCGGGAGCGCCACCCGGCAGGTGGTCACGACCTTTGCGGCGCCGATTCCAGCCGAGCGGCTGATGTCCTACGAAGCCTGGGTGCCGCGCGGTTCCTGGACCGGCTGGCCTCCGCACCGGCACGACGGTCTAGACGGTTCCCCGTATCTCGAAGAGACGTACTACTACCGGTTCGATCGCGCCGCGGGTTTTGGGATTCACCGCAACTTCGATCTCCCTCGCGGGCTCAACGACCTGACGCCCGTCGATGACCGCAGCCTCGTGGCCGTTCCCTCGGGGTACCACCTGTCTGCGGCTGGCCCTGGGAGCAACGCCTGGATCCTCAACTTCCTTGCCGGGCAGCCCGAGGATCGGGACCAGCCACCGCTGTTCGACTCGGAGGAGACGTGGATTGCCGACGACTGGTCGTCGGGCGCAATGGATCTGCCCGCCGTGCAGGTGGCTGGCAAACTCACAGCATCACCTGAAAGCGACCAGACGTGACAAGCGACCGACTTCAGACCAGCCTCGACGACGGCGTGACTGGCACGCCGACATGGCCGATGTACATCAACGGTCGGCCGGTGATGTCGGTCGAACCAGGAGCCGTGTCGATGGTCCACTGTCCATCCAGGCCTGCGTCGGTCCTCGCGTACGTGCCGTCCGCCAGCCCAGACGATGTCGATCTGGCAGTGAAATCTGCTCATGACGCGCTCGGCCCTTGGCGCGCGCTGCACTTCAAGGACAGGCAGTCGGCCCTGCTGCGAATGGCAGATGCGCTCGAGGAGGAAGCGGAGGCCTTCGCGGTTCTGACAGCACAAGACACCGGCAATGCGCTGCGCCCCCAAACGCGCCCGGAAGTCGCCACACTCATCTCGCTCTTCCGCTACTTCGGGGGAGTGGCAGGAGAGTTCAAGGGCACGGTCTTGCCCGCGGGTGATGACCAGCTGCAGTACACCCGACTAGAACCGCTCGGCGTGGTTGCGGCGATCCTGCCGTGGAACTCCCCTCTCATGATCGCCGGGATGAAGATCCCCGCCGCCCTGGCGGTAGGCAACACCTTGGTTGTGAAGCCCGCTGACGAAGCACCGCTGTCGGTTCTTCGACTGGCGCAGATCATCAATCGACACGTTCCGGCCGGTGTGTTCAACGTTGTCACCGGCCCAGGAGAAACGGTCGGGGCAGCGCTCGTCGCCCACTCGGGCGTTCACAAGGTTTCCTTCACCGGCTCTACCGACGTTGGCAAGCGCGTCGCGCAGGTAGCCGGATCCCGGCTGGTTCACTTCTCGCTCGAGCTGGGCGGTAAGAGCCCCAGCATCGTCTACCCCTCCGCTGTCGCCACGCCCGCACAACTGTGCACAACCGTCGCCGGGCTGCTGACTGCGATGCGGTTCACCCGCCAAGGCCAGTCCTGCACCGCAGGATCTCGCCTGTTCGTGCACCGCGACGTCTACGCCGTCGTCTTGAACGAGCTGGTCGCGCAAGCCGACAACCTGGTCGTGGGCGACCCGCTGAGCGAGGCGACGGACATGGGCTCGATCATCAGCCGCCGCCAGTACGACCAGATCGTCTCCTACGTCGATGCGGCCCGAGCTCAGCCGACGGTCGACGTGGCGCTTGACGGACTGACAGCCCAGCGGAGCGACGCGAACTCTCTGCGGATGGGACCCACCATCGTCTCCATGGTGGACAACGCCTCCCCCCTTGCCCAAGAGGAGGTCTTCGGGCCGGTCCTCGCTGTCATCCCGTTCAGCGATACAGATGAGGTCGTCGGCCTCGCGAATGCCTCGCGATACGGGCTAGCGGCCTACGTCTGGACCGCCGACCTCGACGAGGCGCTGCAAACCGCACATCGTCTCGAATGCGGCTGGGTTCAGGTCAACCAAGGCGGTGGGCAGAGCGTCGGCCAGTCCTACGGCGGCTACAAGCAGTCCGGCACCGGGCGAGAGTTCTCACTCGAGGGCGCAATCGCGGCATTCAGCCAGGTCAAGCAGATCAATGTCCGACTTCAGCCGGCCGTCGCGGGAGTCTGATCGGGAATCCAGCAAGGATTCGTTGGTGTGGGACGTGCTGGCTGCACCTGTCCTGGTTGGAGCGGACTGGCAACTCATCGCATGAGCCCGATCATCGCGTCGATAGCACCTTCTACATCGTGATCACGCGGGAACAGCGCTGGGCGGCCGACGACGAATCCGTACACGGTGGGAAGAGTCAGCGCCGCGCGCCATGCGTCGAGCATCCGGTCCTGGTCCTCGGGCACCTCCCCGCCCAAGATGAGGGTCGGCAGCGTAGTCGCCTCCAGTGCTCGCGGAAGGTCCGGTACGATCGGCACCTTTAGCCACATATGCGCGGAGGTCGAGCCCAGGCCCGAGGCGACGCCGATCGCGCGTGCCATCGCATCGGCAGTCAGCTCATTGCTCACCTGGCCGTTCTGGCGGCGGGACATGAAGGGCTCCACCATGGCCATCAGTGAATGGCCGGCGAGCCTGTCCACGGCCGTCGCGCATGACTCCAAGGTGCGCACCGTGCCGGCATCGCCGGGGTCCATTCGCAACAGCATCTTCCCGCCGTCGAAGCCGGAATTGGCTAGGGCTTCAGGTGTGTAGGCCGTGAAGCGGTCATCCAGCTCGAACTCGGCGCCCTGCAGCCCCCCTCGGTTCATCGTCCCAAAGACCACCTTGCGGTCCAGTGCCCCGAGCAACAGCAGCTCTTCCAGGACATCCGCGCTGCCGAGCACCGCGTTGACCTCAGGCCGTCGCAGTACAGTGACGAGGCGGGACAAGAGGTCCAGGCGGTTCGCGATCGCCATGTCGTTGCTTCCGGCGCCGGTGGCACCTCGAGCCGTGTGGTCGGCTGCCACAACAAACATCCGACCCATCCCATTGAGCGGCGAGACTGCCCGGCGGCGCTTCGCCTTGGCCTGTGTGACAAGGGAGACACGCTCGGGGCCCAGCCTTGGCAGGTCCTGTATAGAGAAGAGAGCGGTCACCGCACAACTCCTCGGCCAATCAGCACGGCGATCGCGGCGTCGTCGAGGCCCAAGTCGGCAAGAACCTGCTCTGTGTGCTCCCCGAGCCGCGGGGCGCTGCTCTCCATGACGACCGGAGAGTCCAGCAGCTTGACCGGGGACCCTACGGCTCCGATCTCGCCACCACCGCTATCGGGGAGAGCGACGAGCATCTGCCGGGCATGCACCTGAGGGTGGGCGAGTGCCTGGTCGACGTCCAGAATCGGCGCCGCAGGGACGCCAACCGCGGTGAGTACCTCGTTCCAGTGCGCGGAAGTCTCCGTGCTGAGCACGTCTTCGAGCAGTCCGATGAGCCGGTCCCGGTTGGCTACGCGATCGGCGTTCGTAGCAAATGAAGGATCGGTAACCAGCCGCTCGAGGCCGATTGCGTTGGCCAGTTTGGCCCACATCGAGTCGTTACCCGCCGCCACCATCAACTGCCCGTCGGCGGTCGTCAGTGCCTGGTAGGGCACGATGCTCGGGTGCGCGGTGCCGTAGCGGCCGGGAATCTCGCCCGAGGCCAAGTAGCCAGTGGCGTGGTAAGTCAGCCATGCGACCTGTCCGTCGAGCAGGGCTACGTCGACGTAGTCACCGCGGCCGGTGTGCTGGCGCTTGGACAGCGCGGCGAGAATGCCGATGAGTGCCCACATGCCGGCACCAAGATCTGCACCTGATGTGCCGAAGCGCGCAGGTGGGCCATCTGGGTACCCGGTCACGCTCATGACCCCACTCAACGCTTGCGCGGTCGCGTCGTAACCAGGCTGGCCGGACATCGGACCACTCTGCCCAAAACCGCTGATCGAGGCGTAGACAAGACCAGGATTCTCTGCCCGCAGAGCCGAATGGTCGAAGCCTAGGCGCGCGGCCGTTCCAGGACGGAAGTTCTCCACAAGAACGTCTGCCGACCGCGCCAACCGTAGGACATGCTCACGACAGACCTCGTCCTTGAGGTCGACAGCGATCGACCGCTTGTTCCTGTTGACAGCGTGGTAGTAGGCCGCATCGGAGCCGATGAATGGAGGTCCCCACGCCCGGGTATCGTCTCCGGACTGGACATCCTCGACCTTGATCACATCCGCACCCAGATCGGCCATGATCATCGTGCAGAACGGTCCGGCAAGAATCCTCGTCAAGTCGATCACGCGCAGCCCCGACAAGGCGCCAGGCCGGGATCGCCAGGGACCTCCAACGTTCATCGGCATGCCGCGACCGCCTAGAAGCTGTTGTCGAATCGGAGAGGGATGTGGTGCGCTCAGCGGGTGGCTTCAGTGCCGTACTGGCGCTCCACCTTCGTGACGGGGAAGCGGTACATATCGCCGCGATACTCGTGCCGGCCAACTTCCACGGGCTTGCCGGAATCGGCGAACGTCGTCGTCTCGATGGAGAGGACCGGACCTCCCTTCCTAATACCCAGGAGCTGAGCTGACCTGCTCCCGGCAGCCTCGGCACCAATGCTCTGCTGGGCCATCCGCATTCGCACGCCACTCCTGCGGAGAACCTCGTAAAGCCCATGCAGCTCCAGATCGGCGACGTTGAGATCCAACAGCTCACGGGGCAGCCAGTTGCGCATGATCGCCATGGGAACGTCGTCAGCCTTGCGGATCCGCTCGACATAGACCACGGGATCACCCGGGTTGAGCCACAGCTCCTCGGCGACGTCAGGGCCAGCTTCGCGCACCTCGAGCGTGACCACCTCGGTGGTAGGAGATCGACCCGCCCGCTTCAGTTCGTCGTACAGACCCTCGACGCCTCCGCCGCGGCCAAGTCGGGTCGGCAGGACCTGGGTGCCGGCACCGTGGCGCCGTACCAGTAGGCCTTGCCGGACGAGTTCGTCGATCGCCTTGCGCATCGTGGCCCGAGAGACGCCAAGGCTCTCGGCTAGGCCGATCTCGCCATCGAGTCGATCCCCGGGTGACAGCTGACCGTCGGCTATCGCCGATTGGAGGTGCCGGGCGACGCGCAGGTAGAGAGGGTCTCGCCCATCATCAGCGGGCTTCAGCGGGGGAAGTCCCACGGTTGGTTGGGATGCGCTCGGTCGGGGCATGATGCCAATCTAACACGTACGTACAAGTGATTGACAAGAACGAGGATGCCGACTTACATGTACGTACCACTGCTCGACCCGAACTGCCGGTCGAGCCTCGAACGAGATTCAGCCACGGACGCACCGCGATCAGCGGTGCGCACGGGTGAGATTGGAGCGCAGTGGCCCCTACCTTGCGAGTCGGCGTCATTGGCGCTGGCAACATCGCTCGCCGGCTTCACCTGCCGACCTGGATGGCTCGTCTTGACGCGGAGGTGGTCGCGGTCGCCGACCCTTCGCTGGCAGCACTCGAATCTGTCCAGGCCATCACCGGTCTCTCGCAGTCCGATGCCTACCTCGACCCCCGTGCACTGGTCGACCGTGACGACATCGACATAGTCGATGTGTGCACCCCACCGGCGTACCGAAGTGATCTGATCGTCGCGGCGGCGGCGGCGGGCAAGCATGTCTTCGCCGAGAAGCCGATCGCGGCCACGCCAGCCCAGGCCGCCCGAGCGGTTGAAGCAGCGGCCACGAGCGGTGTCGTGTTCGCGATGGGCCACAACTACCTCGTGCTGGACGAGATCCGCGCCGCACGCGAGGTCATCGCATCCGGAGAGATCGGCGAGGTCCGGACCGCGACCGTCAACTATCTCGGTGTGGAGTACGTCCCCGGACAGGCAGGGGACTGGCGACGGGACCCGGCACAGTCCGGCGGCGGAGTGCTGATGGACATCGTGCACGCGGTGTATGTGCTGGAGGCGTTTCTCGGAGAGCCGATCCAGCGCGTATCCGCGTTCGTTGACAACGCCATCGCCGGCTCGCACGTCGAGGATCTCGCACTGTGCCGTTTCGAGACCGCCACCAAGGCTGGCTTGGTGAACATTGGCTGGGGGTTTGGCGACGGCCACATTCATGTCGTCGGCACCAAGGGCCGGGTCTCTATCTACTACCGGGACGGCGGTACCGCTCCATGGGCGCCACTGGAGAAGGTAGCGGTCGTCACCGCCAGTGGCACGCGGACCGTTCTCGGCCCCGAAGGGCCACGACCCGACACCTACGACGAGTTCCCTCCGATCGCCAGGACGTTTCCCCTTATGATCGAGGACTTTGTGACCTGCGTTCGCCTAGGGCATGAGCCCATAGCGACGGGCGCCGACGGCATGCGGATGCTCGAAGCAACGGTCGGGGCGTACGCGTCAGCTGCCACGAGCGAGGTCGTGACCATTCCGCTCGACCGCGGCGGTCCAATCTTCCTCCGCGGCACGATGGGAGTCCCCCAGCTTCCACGCCCGACATGGTCTCCGCTGGAGCGACTCCCGCTGTTCACGCCGGTCAACCCCGCCTGAACACAGGCAGCTGATCTCATCTCGAAAGGACAACATCCATGCAGATCGGCCTCATCACCGACTCCGTTGGCAGACTGCCATTTGAGGGCGCCCTTGACCTCGCGCAGGAACTCGGTCTGACCTCGGTGGAGGTCGCGACCGGCAACTGGTCCGAGGCCCCCCACGTAGACCTCGCGGATCTCGTGAACTCGCAGCACGCCCGGGACGAGTTCGCTGGCAAGGTCTATGACCGAGGGCTCCGGATCAGCGCCCTCAACGCCAACGGGAACCAGCTCCACCCGGTCACCGGTCCCCAGCACGACCAGGTACTCCGCGACACGATCAGCATTGCAAGCAGCCTCGGCGTACCCACGGTTGTCTGCATGTCTGGGCTCCCGGCACCCCGGGGAGACTCGGTGCCCAACTGGATAACCGCCTCCTGGCCTCCGGAGAATCTCGCCGTCCTGGACTACCAGTGGACCGAGGTCGCGATTCCCTACTGGAGAGGCTTGGCCGCATACGCGCGCCACCACGGGGTCAGGCTCGCCATCGAGGCGTGCTTCTCCCAGCTCGTCTACAACCCCTCCACCATGCTTCGGCTGATCGACGCCGTCGGCCACGACGTCGTGGGTGCCAACCTCGACCCCTCGCACCTCATTTGGATGGGAGCTGACATCCCAACTGTGATCAGGGCTCTCGGCTCGTCGATCATCCACGTCCACGCCAAGGACCTGCGCATCAACAAGACGGTCGCAGCCCGAGACGGCCTCTTGGACACGATCGCCATGGAGAACGCCGGCGCTCGCGCGTGGAACTACGTCACCCTCGGCCTCGGCCAGGAAGCCGGGGAGGCGTTCTGGTCCGACTTCGTCTACACCCTTCGGTCCGTGGGCTATGACGGCACCTTGAACATCGAGCACGAGGACGTTCTGGTGAGCTCGATCGAGGGAGTGCGTCGGGCGGCCGAGATGCTCAAGCGCGTCGTTCTCTTCGAAACGGCCGACTGGAAGCCCGCGGAGATCTAGTTCGGCTACCACGATGGCCGTGACAGCAGACACCTTCGTCATCGGACACCGACCGCGGTGTCGACGTCGTGATACCGCCCACAGTCCCAGAGGTTCACGCATCGAGGAGACA
>Ga0075420_100001232_pt1 | contig 21566 bp, 21 predicted proteins | sample SoiMetdeltSBSDD4_FD_75296 | JGI IMG/M metagenome (GOLD analysis project Ga0075420, IMG submission 75296) | Bulk soil microbial communities from a Populus tree surrounding site in Tennessee, USA - Soil MetaG P. deltoides SBSDD4 | ecosystem: Environmental > Terrestrial > Soil > Tree plantation...
GCCCAGTACCTCGACCGGATGGACATCGAGCGCGAGCGCGGCATCACGATCAAGAGCCAGGCGGTACGGATGCCGTGGCGGGTCCGCGAGGGCGAGGGGCAGGGCAACGACGTCGTCCTCAACATGATCGACACTCCGGGACACGTCGACTTCACGTACGAGGTGAGCCGGTCGCTGGCTGCCGGCGAGGGCGCCGTTCTGCTGGTCGACGCCGCTCAGGGGATCGAGGCTCAGACGCTGGCCAACCTGTACCTGGCGCTGGAGAACGACCTGCACGTCATCCCCGTGCTCAACAAGATCGACCTGCCCGCCGCGCAGCCGGACAAGTACGCCGAGGAGCTGGCCAACCTCGTCGGCTGCCGACCCGAGGAGTGCCTGCGGGTGTCCGGCAAGACAGGGGAGGGTGTACCGCACCTGCTCGACGAGATCGCCCGGCAGTTCCCGCCCCCGGTTGGCGACGCCAACGCCCCCGTCCGTGCGATGATCTTCGACTCGGTGTACGACGTGTACCGCGGTGTGGTGACGTACGTCCGCGTCATCGACGGCCGGATCGAGGCCCGCGACCGGATCCGGATGATGTCGACCGGCGCGGTACACGAGCTGCTGGAGCTGGGCGTGATCTCGCCCGAGCCGACCAAGGCGAGGGGGCTGGGCGTCGGCGAGGTCGGCTACCTGATGACCGGCGTGAAGGACGTACGGCAGTCGCGGGTCGGCGACACGATCACCAACTTCGCCAAGCCTGCGAAGGTCGCGCTCGCCGGCTACAAGGACCCGAAGCCGATGGTGTACTCGGGGCTGTACCCGATCGACGGATCGGAGTACCCGGATCTGCGGGACGCCCTCGACCGGCTCAAGCTGAACGACGCCGCGCTGCACTACGAGCCCGAGACGAGCGCCGCCCTGGGCTTCGGCTTCCGCTGCGGCTTCCTCGGCCTGCTGCACCTGGAGATCATCCGGGAACGGCTCGAGCGCGAGTTCAACCTGGACCTGATCTCGACCGCGCCGAACGTGGTCTACCGCGTGGACATGGAGGACGGGACCGAGCACATCGTGACGAACCCGAGCGAGTATCCCGACGGCAAGATCGCGCGAGTCTGCGAGCCGACCGTCCGGGCCACCGTGCTGACGCCGAGCGACTACGTCGGTCCGATCATGGAACTCTGCCAGGGTCGGCGCGGGATCATGCTCGGCATGGACTACCTGTCCGCGGACCGGGTCGAGCTGCGCTACACGATGCCGCTGGCGGAGATCATCTTTGACTTCTTCGACCAGTTGAAGAGCCGGACGAAGGGGTACGCGAGCCTCGACTACGAGCCCAGTGGCGAGCAGGAGGCGGAGCTCGTCAAGGTCGACATCCTGCTGCACGGCGAGCCGGTCGACGCGTTCAGCGCGATCGTCCACAAGGACAAGGCGTACCAGTACGGCGTCGGCCTCACCGCCAAGCTGCGCAGCCTGATCCCGCGGCAGCAGTTCGAGGTACCGATCCAGGCGGCCATCGGCAACCGGATCATCGCCCGGGAGACCATCCGCGCGATGCGCAAGGACGTACTCGCGAAGTGTTACGGCGGTGACATCACCCGCAAGCGCAAGCTGCTCGAGAAGCAGAAGGAAGGCAAGCGGCGGATGAAGATGGTCGGTCGGGTCGAGGTACCGCAGGAGGCGTTCATCGCCGCACTGTCCACAGCGGACTCGGTGGACCCGAAGGTGGAGCGGGGCCGGCGATAGTTTGGGCCGTCGACCCCTCGGGAAACAGGGGTCATGACAATCAACGGCATCATTTCGGCGATCCTCATCGGTCTGATCGTCGGTGCCCTGGGCCGGCTGGTCATTCCGGGCCGCCAGAGCATCCCGATCTGGCTCACCATCGTGATCGGCATCGGTGCGGCGCTCCTCGGTACCGCCATCGCCCGCGCCGCTGGCGTTGTCGACACCGCCGGCTGGGACTGGACCGAGATCTTCATTCAGATCGCCCTGGCCGCGCTCGGCGTGCTGCTCACCGTCGGCCTGATCGGCCGAAGAAGCATAACGTGACGGCTCAGCCGTAGACCTCGGCGATGACCCGCTCGCCGGCCGCGACCTCGCCGTCGACCCGGGCCCAGGTACCACCCTTGGCTGTCCACTCGAGACGGTCGAACCGTACCCGCATCACTCCGTGCTCGGCGCCGTGCGAGACCAGCCAGTGGGCGAACTGCCAGCCCGCCCGGTTGTCTCGCACGGTGAGCGCGATACCCGGTTTGCTGGCCGAGACAGACTTGACGTCGCCCCAGTCCAGCCGGAGCTGATTGGACAGCGCGCTCGCCGCGGCCTGGCCGCGCACAGTCGGCTCACCGGGGAACGTGCAAGCGACCGCTCCCGTCGCCTTTCCGAGCAATGCCTTGGTGAGTACGGCCGCCTCGTCGGCCCACTGCTCGTACGCGTTCGGGTGCGCGCTCTTCTGGACGGCCTGCGCCGCCTCGGTGATCCGCATGTTCTGCCAGCCCGGTACACGCAGCAGACTCTGGTAGAACGTGCGGGACGCGTAGCGCGGGTCGCGGATCTCTTCCGGGCTACCCCAGCCCTGGCTCGGCCGCTGCTGGAACAGGCCGATCGAGTCGCGGTCGCCACCGGCGAGGTTCTGCAACTTCGACTCCTGCAGGGCGGTCGCGAGCGCGACGACGACTGCCCGTTCGGGGACGCCGCGGCGGATGCCGACCGCGGCTATCGTCGCCGCGTTGGCCATCTGCGTGTCGCCGAGCGTGACCCGACCGTCGGCCTGCACGGTGCAGGTTCGCGCGCGTAGGTCGGGCAGCTCGAGATCGCCGGAGCGGACGGCGAAGTAGACGCCGACGCCCGCTACCAGCGCGAGCGCCACGACCACGCCGACAACGATCCTGATCCGCACTCGGCCCTCCCTAGAGTCCGGTCCGCTCAGCGTACGTGGCGACTTGTAGTACGCCCGTACCGCTTGCGTGCGGATGGCACGTTCACGGGACCCAGTACGGGTCTCGTTTCTCCCGGTATGCGGTGACTCCTTCGCGTCCCTCCTCGGAGAGGAAGAAACCGACCGACAGCTCGGTGAGCGCCGTCACGTCTTCCCGTACCGTCGCAGCCCTCCTGCGCCGGAGCAGCTCTTTCGTGGCGGCGAGCGCCTTCGGGGCGCCCCGCACGAGCGCCGCGCAGTAGCGCTCCACCGCGCCATCGAGCTCGTCGGCCGGTACGGCGGCCGTCACAAGCCCGACATCTGCGGCTCGCCGGCCGTCGAACGGCTCCCCGGTCAGTAGCAGCTCGGCCGCGGCTCTGGGGGCCAGCAGCGGCAGCACGGTCGCCGAGATGACCGCCGGGATCAGGCCGAGCCGGACCTCGGAGAACGCGAACGTCACGTCCTGCGCGCAGATGGCTAGGTCGGCAGCTGCGACGAGGCCCACGCCTCCGGCGCGCGCCGGTCCCGCCACCCGGGCCACCACGGGCTTCGGGTGCTCGACGATCGACGCCAGCACATCACCGAGCCGGGCGGCGGGCAGGCTCCCAGCGGAAATGGCGGCCGCGGTCTCCTTCAGGTCCGCTCCGGCGCAGAAGGCTGGCCCGGTGTGGGTGAGGACGACGACCCGTACCGCGTCGTCGGCTGCCGCGCCGGCCAGCGCCTCCAGCAGTTGGGTGATCAGCGCGGCGGACAGCGCGTTGCGATTGTGCGGACTGTCCAGTGTGACGGTGGCGATTCCGTTCGTCGCCGCCATCCGAACGAGCTGCTCGGCTCCAGCCATGCCCGCACGATAAACGGTCCGGACGCTGTGACGCTGCTGAGCCATGCCGAGGTCGCCGAGGCGGTCGACGCACACCTGGCCAGGTACGCACCACTGGCCTGACAGGATTGCGGGGTGGGCGCACTTCCCGAGGGAGGGCCGGCGCCGGCCGACGGCGTGCTGCCGGCCGGTGCACTCGCGGCTGTGGGTGCGCGCGGCTTCGGGGTGTACGTGCACGTGCCGTTCTGCGTGAGCCGGTGTGGGTACTGCGACTTCAACACGTACACGGCGCAGGAGGCCTCCCGAGAGGGGTACACCGACACCGTCCTCGCCGAACTGGCCCTTGCCGAGCGTGTCCTCGAGGGTGCCGCACCGCGCGTGGACACGGTGTTCTTCGGCGGCGGTACGCCGACCCTGCTGGCACCCGGCGAGCTGGCCCGGGTACTCGACGGCATCGACAAGACCTTCGGGCTCGCCGCGGATGCCGAGGTGACCACCGAGGCGAATCCCGAGTCGGTCTCCCCGTCCTCGCTGGGCGCGTTGCGGAAGGCGGGGTTCACGCGGATCTCCCTCGGTATGCAGTCCGCCGCCCCGCACGTGCTCGCCCTGCTCGACCGGCAGCACACTCCGGGGCGCGCCGCCGCGGCCGCGGCAGAGGCTCGCGAGGCCGGCTTCGACCACGTCAACCTGGACCTGATCTACGGCACGCCGGGGGAGACCGCCGAGGACTTCGCGGCATCGCTGGCCGCCGCCGTGGCCGCCGGGGTGGACCACGTGAGCGCGTACGCCCTGATCGTCGAGGACGGCACCCGGTTGGCGGCCCGGATCCGGCGGGGCGAGCTGCCGTACCCCGACGACGACACGGCCGCGGACCGGTACCTGGCCGCGGAGGCGGAGCTGTCGGAGGCGGGACTCGACTGGTACGAGGTGTCGAACTGGGCCCGCGGCGAGCCGAGCCGGTGCCGGCACAACCTGCTCTACTGGACCGGCGGCGACTGGTGGGGGTTCGGGCCGGGCGCGCACAGCCACGTCGACGGGGTGCGTTGGTGGAACGTGAAGCATCCGGCGGCGTACGGTGCCCGGCTGGCCGAGGGTGTGTCCCCGGCGTTGGCGCGCGAGGTGCTGACCGACGCCGAGCGGTACACCGAGGACGTCATGCTCCGGCTCCGGCTGGCGGAAGGCCTGCCACTGTCCACACTGGACGATTACGGCCGGCGTGCCGCTGCGCAGGCCCGCGCCGACGGGTTGCTGGAATTCGCGGCCGGCCGTGCCGTACTGACGCTACGTGGCCGCCTGTTGGCCGACGCGGTCATCCGCGACCTGCTGCCGTGAGCCGCCCGCCCCGCCCCGCCCCCGCCTGCGTTGATCATGAAGTTGGTAGTCCGACACGCCGTCGAACCCGAAACAAAGTTCATGATCAACGCAAAGGAGGGGCAAGCAAAGGGGGCCGGGTGGAAGCCCGGCCCCCCTGAGGAGCTACTTCACCATGGTGACGGTCATCGGGTACGAGTAGAGCTGGCCCTCGTTGGCCTTCATACCGGCGATGACGCCGAAGACGATTCCGATGATCATCGCGCCGATCCACAGGATGAAGCCGATGCCTATGCAGACTGTGGCCCAGCCGACGATTCCGATGATCGACCAGAGCAGCTGGAAGTTCAGCGCCGCGACGGCGTGTGCGCGAACCGTCGGCGACTCGTTGCCCTTCGCGAGGAACGCGATGAGCGGGGCGAGCCAGCCACCGGCCCCAGCGCCGAGGAACATGCCCAGGGCGCCACCGAAGTGGGCGACCAGCGCCCACGTCTTCTCGTCGTTCGTGGCGAACCCGGCGGGCGGCCCGGCGGCGTAGCCACCGGCCGGCGGGTACCCCGCGGCGGGTGGTGGCGGCGGCGCCGACGGAGGCGGCGGCGGGGCTGCGGGAGGTGGGGGAGGGGACGACGATGGCTCGTTGCTGTCCCCGGGTGGACGAGGAGCGTCGGTCATGGGGGTCACGTTAGGGGTACGGATCAATCGGCGCCAGGAAGACGTGCGACTGTTTTTCGACAGCCACTTGGCCAACTTGTAACCCGGAACCGGACTTTACGGACTAAACCGACCATCGCGGGATCCTGGTCCGCGGACGTAAACTGGCACTCGTTCCCAGGGAGTGCCAGTGGTGTGAGAGGTGGGCCGGGATGAGTCTCGACGACCGCAAGCTCGACGTGCTGCGCGCGATCGTCGAGGACTACGTCGCGACACGGGAACCCGTCGGCAGCAAGGCCCTCGTCGAGCGCCACCACCTGGCCGTGTCGCCCGCGACCGTCCGCAACGACATGGCAGTGCTGGAGGACGAGGGCTACATCCGGCAGCCGCACACGAGCGCGGGACGGGTACCGACCGATCGGGGGTACCGGCTCTTCGTCGACAAGCTGTCCCGGGTCAAGCCGCTCTCGCCGGCCGAGCGCCGAGCCATCGAACGCTTCCTGATCGGCGCCGTCGACCTCGACGACGTGGTGCACCGGACGGTACGGCTGCTCGCTCAGCTCACCCGGCAGGTCGCGGTCGTGCAGTACCCGAGCCTGGCCAGGTCGGCGGTACGCCACCTCGAGCTGGTGCCGATCTCCACGACCCGACTGCTCGTCGTGATGATCACCGATACCGGCCGGGTCGAGCAGCGCATCGCCGAGCTGCCGGGACCGATCTCCGGCGACGATGTGACGCAGCTGCGCCAGATGGTCAACGAGAAGCTCGGCGGTCGCCGGCTGACCGACACGCCGCCGATGGTCCAGGCGCTCGTCGACGAGGCTGGTCACGGGCTGCGCGCGGCGATGACGTCGCTGGCGACCGTACTGTTGGAGACTCTTGTCGAACGGGCCGAGGAACGAATCGCACTCGCCGGTACGGCGAACCTGACCCGGGGCGGCATCCTGGACTTCCAGGGTTCGCTGCGGCCGATCCTCGAGGCGCTGGAGGAGGAGGTCATCCTGCTCAAGCTGTTCAGCGAGGTCGAAGGGAGCACGCTGCGGGTGCGTATCGGGGACGAGAATGAGATCGAGGACTTGCGCTCGACCTCGGTGGTGAGCACCGGGTACGGTCCAGGCGCGACGGTTGTCGGTGGGCTCGGTGTGCTCGGCCCGACCCGCATGGACTATCCGGGCACCATTGCCACGGTCCGGGCAGTGGCGCGCTACGTCGGCGACCTGCTGGCACAGAACTGACGGCGATTGAAGAGGACATGAGGGCGCGGGACACAGTGGCCAAGGATTACTACGGCATCCTGGGTGTCCGGCGGGACGCCTCCCCCGAGGACATCAAGCGGGCCTACCGCAAGTTGGCCCGCCAGTACCATCCGGACGTCAACTCGGACCCGGCGGCGCACGAGACGTTCAAGGACATCAACGCCGCGTACGAGGTGCTGTCCGACCCCGCCAAGCGAGAGATCGTCGACCTCGGTGGCGACCCGTTGGCTCCCAGCGGTGGCGCTGGCCCGGGGCCTGGTGGGGCGTTCGTCGGCTTCCAGGACATCATGGACGCCTTCTTCGGTACCGCCGGCGCGCGTGGCCCGCGACCGCGGACCCGGCCGGGCGCCGACGCGATCCTCCGGTTGGATCTCGATCTGCACGAGACCGCGTTCGGCGTGGACGCGCCGGTCACCGTCGACACCGCCGTGCTGTGCGGCACGTGTACCGGAGCCGGCACGGCCGCCGGGACGCACCTGGCCACGTGCGAGGCGTGTGGCGGCCGGGGCGAGGTGCAGTCGGTGCAGCGTACGTTCCTCGGCCAGGTCATCTCCTCCCGCCCGTGTTCGGCCTGCCACGGCCACGGCACGGTCGTCTCGCATCCGTGCCCGACCTGCGGCGGCGACGGTCGCGTGCGCACCCGCCGCTCGCTGACCGTCAAGATTCCGGCCGGGGTCGAGGACGGCATGCGCATCCGGCTCGCCCAGCAGGGCGAGGTCGGCCCCGGCGGCGGCCCGCCCGGCGACCTCTACGTGGAGATCCACGAACGGCCGCACGACGTGTACTCCCGCAAGGGCGACGACCTGCACTGCCGCGTGACGCTCCCGATGACAGCGGCGGCGCTGGGCACCCGGCTGACCATCAAGACGCTCGACGGCGAGGAGAACCTCGACGTGCGTGCCGGCACTCAGCCCGGATCGACCTTGCGCATCCGGAGCAAAGGCGTGCCACACCTGCGGGGCGCCGGCCGCGGCGATCTGTTCGTGCATCTGGACGTGCGCACGCCGACCAAGCTCGACGCCGAGCAGGAGCGGTTGCTGCGCGAGTTCGCGCGCTCCCGCGGCGAGGAGGTTGCCGAGCTGTCCAAGCAGGGCGGCTTCTTCTCCCGGATGCGCGACGCCTTCAACGGTCACGCCTGAGTTGAGTTCCTGGTTCCTGGTGCCCTCGCTGCCCGAGGGAGAGTCCTTCGTACTCGACGGCCCCGAGGGGCACCACGCCGCGACCGTACAGCGGCTGCGAGTGGGCGAGTCCCTCGTGCTGGGCGACGGCCGGGGCGGCACGGCCACCGCCGAGGTGACCGCCGTCGGCCGCGGCACCCTCTCGGTCCGCGTTCTTTCCCGGGAGTACGCCGTACCGCCCGCCCAGCGGCTCGTCGTCGTACAGGCGATCGCCAAGGGCGACCGTGGTGAGTTGGCCGTCCAGGCGATGACCGAGGCCGGCGTGGACCGGATCGTGCCCTGGTCGGCCGCCCGGTCGATCGCACGGTGGACCGGTTCCCGCGGTCACGACCGGTGGGTCGCGACCGCCCGTGAGGCCGCGAAGCAGTCTCACCGCCCCTGGCTACCCACAGTGGACCCGCTGGCATCCACTGTGGACGTTGTATCCCGCTTCGGCCCGTCGGCGCTCGTCCTCGACGCGGCCGCGCCCACGCGACTGTCCGCAGTAGACCTTCCGGAGTCGGATGAGGTGGTGATCGTGGTCGGCCCCGAGGGCGGTATCACGCCGGACGAGCTGGCTTCCTTTGCCGCGGCCGGCGCGATCCCGGTGCGCCTCGGCGACACCGTGCTGCGTACATCCACGGCAGGCGTCGCCGCCCTCGCCGTCCTGTCCGCCCGCCTCGGCCGCTGGTGAGCCCGGGTCAAGAGCGGAGGTACGAGGCGCCGTTCAGGTCGATGATCGTGCCGGATGCCCACTCGGCTTCGGGCGAGGCGAGCCAGACCACCGCCGCCGCGATCTCGTCCGGGCGGGCGACGCGGGCGAACGGACTCTGCGCGCGGATCTCGTCGCCGCGCGGGGACTTCAGGTGCTCGTTCGTCATGTCGGTCTCGACGTAGCCGGGCGCCACCGTCGCCACCCCGATCCCGTGCGGTGCCAGCGAGACCGCGAGCGACTGCCCGAACGCGTTGAGCCCCGCCTTGCTGGCGCCGTACGCCGGCTGTCCCGGCTCGCCGCGGAAGGCACCGCGCGACGACACGTTGACGATCCGCCCACCGGGGCGCATGTGGCGTACCGCGCACCAGGTGGTGTTCGCGGCGCCGACGAGGTTCGTGTCGAGGGTGAGCCGCCACTGCCGCTGCCACTCCTCGTACGACGTCTCGAGGATCGGGTGCGGCGTATACACCCCCGCGTTGTTGACGAGCACGTCGATGCCGCCCAGCGCACCGGCGGCCGCCTCCACCATCGCCTGTACCGCGTCCGGGTCGGCGAGGTCGGCCCGTACCACGACACTGCCCGGCAGGGTCGCTGCGAGATCCTCGGCCAGCTCCGCCGAGTCGCGGTGGTGGATCGCCACGCGGTCGCCGAGCGCGCCGAACGCGATCGCCACCGCTCGACCTATCCCCCGCGATGCCCCCGTCACCAGTACAGCCCGTCCCGTCACGATCCCTAGGATGCCAGGGTGAGCAACGACTGCCTGTTCTGCCGCATCGTCGCCGGGGAGATCCCGGCGGACGTGGTGCACGAAACCGCTACCACGCTGGCGTTCCGGGACATCGGCCCGAAGGCGCCGGTACACGTACTCGTGATCCCGAAGACCCATCACGCGGACGTCGCCGCGCTGGCGGAGGCCGACCCGGCACTCGCCGGCGAGGTGTTGGCCGCGGTCGCCGCGGTGGCCACGGCGGACGGGCTCACCGACGACGGCTACCGTGTGATCTTCAACACGGGCCCGTACGGCGGCCAGGAGGTCTTCCACGTCCACGCGCACGTGCTCGGCGGCGCGCCGCTCGGGCCGATGCTGGCCCGCTAGCGCCGTCTACTTCGGACGCGCCAGCAGTGCGTCGGCCGCGTCGGGTGACGCGGTGTTCGGGAGGCCGTCGCTGGGCACGAGCACCTCGCGGATCCGTCGCCGCCGCGCCACCCGCAGGTACGTCCGGCAGGCCACGCCGTGGTCACCGCGTAACGTGCACGGGATGGAACCGACGCAGCGGTACGAACGGCTGGTGCGCCGCGCCCAGGCGGACGCGCGGGTACCGGCGCTGGCCGTGGCCCTGCACCGGGCCGACCGTCCACTATGGACCATTCAGGTGGGCGGGGAGGACGGTAGCGCGTTCCGCATCGGCTCGGTGACCAAGACGTTCACCGCCGTGCTCGTCATGCAGTGCCGGGACGACGGTCTGCTGGACCTCGACGAACCCGTCGGCGCGCACCTCGACCTGTCCAAGCACGGCGAGCTGCCGATCCGCCGGCTGCTGTCGCACACCGCGGGGCTGCAGCGAGAGCCGTACGGCGACGTGTGGGACACGCTCGACCCGCCCGATGCACCGCGACTGCTCGCCGAGCTGGACCGGGCCGAACGGGTGTTGCCGCCGGCCCGCCGCTACCACTACTCGAACCTGGGCGTGGCGCTGCTCGGGGAGGTGGTCTCACGGCTGCGCGGCGGTACCTGGGCCGAGGTGCTCGCCGAACGCATCCTGCGCCCGCTCGGCCTGTCCGGTACCTCGGTCGACCGCCCGGAGCACGCGGCGACGGGATACCTCGTCGACGCGTACTCCGACCATGTGCGACCCGAGCCACCCACCGATTTCGGCGCGGTGGCGCCCGCGGCGCAGCTGTGGAGCACGGCGGCCGACATGGCGCGCTGGGCCGCCTTCCTGGCCGATCCGGCGACCGTGGACCCGGCCGGTACGGTGCTCCGCGAAGACACCCTCGACGAGATGCGCTGGCCGCTCACGATGACCGACGAGACACTGTGGATGGTCGGGTTCGGGCTCGGGCTCATCCTCGTACCGCAGGGGAACCGGACCGTCCACGTAGGACACGACGGCGCGATGCCGGGCTTCCTCGCCGGCGTCTACGGCCGCCGCGGTCGCGACGCGCCGAAGGCGTGCGGGGCGGCCGTGCTCGGCTCGTCGGGTACCGCCGACGTGATCCTCGAGCTGCCCCACGAGCTGCTCGCGGCGACGGTGGAGCACGACCCGGCCGAGATCACGCCGTGGGCGCCGGGCGAGGCAGCGCCGGAGGAGTACCGCAGCGTGCTCGGGCGCTGGTGGAGCGAGGGCTTCGAGTACGTCTTCTCGTGGCGCGACGGCGCTCTGACGGCCCGCGGCGACCGGGACCCGGCGGGCCGCCCACCCTCGGTATTCAACCCGCTCGAACCAGACCTGTTCCGGACAGCTTCCGGACGCGAGGCGGGCGAGCTTCTGCGGCTGACCAGGGACGCCTCGGGACAAGTCGTACGCATGCACTGGGCGACGTACCGGTTGACCCGTATCCAGGAGACCTTCGACGGGGTCTGGGTGAGCGGGTCCTGAAAATCCCCGCCGGTAGCCGATACGATGGGGGGACTGATCTGGCACCAGACTCGAGAGCAGGTGGCGTGAGGCCCCACCGGGCCGACCTATGACCGACAGCGCACCCCCCAGCACGGCCCTCGGCGAGGGCCAGGCACAGCACCCGCGGGTGACGACCAAGATCACGGTACCGGACCCGCAGCTGATGGTGAACCTGCTCGGTGCCGGTGACGAGCTGCTCAGACTCGTCGAACGCGCGCTCGCGAGCGACATCCACGTTCGGGGCAACGAGATCACGATCACCGGTGCGCCGGTCGACAACGCGCTGGCCGAACGGGTGTTCGCGGAGCTGCTCGAGTTGATCGAGAAAGGCGAGACACTGACCGCTGACAGCGTGCGGCGCACCGTCGGCATGCTCGAACAGGGCACCGCCGAGCGGCCGGCCGAGGTCCTGACCCTCAACATCCTGTCCCGGCGGGGACGCACGATCCGGCCCAAGACCCTGGGCCAGAAGAAGTACGTCGACGCGATCGACGCCCACACGATCGTCTTCGGGATCGGGCCGGCGGGCACCGGCAAGACGTACCTGGCGATGGCCAAAGCCGTCCAGGCGCTGCAGGCCAAGCAGGTCACCCGGATCATCCTGACCCGCCCGGCCGTCGAGGCGGGGGAGCGGTTGGGTTTCCTCCCGGGCACGCTTTTCGAGAAGATTGACCCGTATCTGCGGCCGTTGTACGACGCGCTGCACGACATGATCGATCCGGACTCGATTCCCCGGTTGACGCAGAACGGGACGATCGAGGTCGCCCCGCTGGCGTACATGCGCGGTCGTTCCCTCAACGACGCGTTCATCATCCTGGACGAAGCGCAGAACACCACGCCCGAGCAGATGAAGATGTTCCTCACCCGGCTCGGCTTCGGCTCCAAGATCGTGGTTACCGGTGACGTCACGCAGGTCGACCTGCCGGACGGTACCAGGAGCGGGCTGAAGATCGTCCGGGAGATCCTCGACGGCCTGGACGATGTGCACTTCGCCAATCTCACCAGCGCCGACGTGGTCCGGCACCGGCTGGTCAGCGAGATCGTCGACGCCTACGCCCGATGGGATGCCCAGCAGGAGCCGGCGCAGCCGGTACACGCGGTCCCGGGCCGGACCGCGCACGGCGGTCGCACCGGGCGCCGGCGCTAGTCGACGGGGGAAGGCATGTCCATCGAGATCGCGAACGAGTCCGGTACCACCGTGGACACCGACGCCATCCTCGAGGTGTCCCGCCATGTGCTCGGCGAGCTCGGGGTGAACCCGCTCGCCGAGCTGTCCGTCCTGCTGGTCGACGTCGACTACATGACGGAGTTGAACCACCGCTGGATGGGCGGCGAAGGACCGACCGACGTGCTGGCGTTCCCGATGGACGAGGGCAGCGTCGACCACGGGCCGAGCGAGGGCAACGGTGGTGAGCCGGCCCTGCTCGGCGACATCGTGCTCTGCCCCGAGGTGGCCACCAAGCAGGCCGCGACGGCCGGCCACTCGGCCGCCGACGAGCTGCACCTGCTGACCGTCCACGGTGTACTGCACCTGCTCGGCTACGACCATGCCGAGCCGGAAGAGGAGCGGGAGATGTTCGCGCTGCAGGCCCGCCTGCTCGAAGGGTGGCGGGCGCACCGGTGACCTCCTTGGCCGCCGCGGCGGCGGCAGGTCTGCCGGATGGCACGCTGCTCTGGACAGCCGCCGGGCTCGTCGTACTCGCCGGCTTGTTCGCCATGACCGACGCCGCGCTCGGCGCTGTCTCGGCCGCCCGCGCCGCGGAGCTCGCGCGTGAGGGGGTCCGCGGGGCGAAGGCGCTCCAGGCCGTGGCGTCGGACGTGGTACGGCACATCAACCTCTTGCTGTTGCTGCGTTTGCTGTGCGAGCTGACCGCGACCACCCTGGTGGCGCTGGTCGTCGTCGACACGCTGGGCGTGCCCGACTGGCGGGCCGCGCTCATCACGGCCGGCGCGATGACGCTGGTGAGCTTCGTCGTCGTCGGTGTCGCGCCGCGCACGATCGGGCGCCAGCACGCGTACGCCGTCGGCCGCTTCACCGCCCCGCTCGTGCGCTGGCTCGGCCGCGTGCTGAACCCGCTCGCCTCCTTACTGATCTTGATCGGGAACGCGGTGACGCCGGGCAAGGGCTTCCGCGAGGGGCCGTTCGCGACGCAGGTGGAGCTGCGGGAGCTGGTCGACCTCGCCGAGCAGCGCGGCGTGGTCGAGCACGGCGAACGCCAGATGATCCATTCGGTGTTCCAGCTCGGCGACACGATCGCGCGCGAGGTCATGGTGCCGCGTACCGAGATGGTCTGGATCGAGGCGGCCAAAACCGTCCGGCAGGGGCTGGTCCTCGCGATGCGCTCGGGCTTCTCCCGCATCCCCGTGATCGGGGAGAGCGTCGACGACGTACTCGGCGTGGTCTACCTCAAGGACCTCGTGCGCCGCGCCCAGGCCGGCAACGCCGACGACCTGTCGGTCGCCGACGTGATGCGCGACGCGACGTTCGTGCCCGAGTCCAAGCCCGTCGACGACCTGCTGTCCGACATGCAGGCCGCGCGCACGCACCTGGTCATCGTGGTCGACGAATACGGGGGTACCGCCGGGCTGGTCACCATCGAGGACATCGTCGAGGAGATCGTCGGGGAGATCACCGACGAGTACGATGTCGAGCGCCCGCCCATCGAACGGCTGAGCGACGGGGCGTACCGGGTGTCCGCCCGGTTGCCGGTCGAGGACCTCGCCGAGCTGTTCGACATCGAGCTGCCCACCGACGAGGTCGAGACCGTGTCCGGGCTGCTCGCTCAGGCCCTCGGCCGGGTACCGATCCCGGGCGCGTCGGCCACGATCGGCGGGATACGCCTCGTGGCCGAGGGCACCACCGGCCGACGCAACCGCATCGATACGGTACTGGTACGCCGGGTCAGCCCCGACGTCGCCGAGCCGGAAGAGGAAAGGCTGCTGTCCGATGCGTGAGCCTCTGTCCACAGAGGACGAGAAACTGGTGACACTGGCCCGCGCCGCCCGGGCCCGCGTAGCGGCCTTCGAAGGTGCGGCCGTCCGTGATGGCGACGGTCGGACGTACGCCGCCGCTAACGTGTCCCTGCCGTCGATCTCCCTGACAGCCCTGCAGCTTGCCGTAGCGGTGGCCGCGGCCTCGGGAGCGTCGGTACTCGAGGCGGCCGCGATCGTCACCGAAGCGTCCACACTGGACGGAGCCGGGTACGCCGCCGTCCGCGATCTCGCCGCCGAAGCGCCGATCCACCTGGCCGCGCCGGACGGCACCGTGCTCGACACGGTGGTTTCGTGAGTACTTACCGGGCGGGGTTCGCCTGTTTCGTGGGGCGGCCCAATGCCGGTAAGTCCACGCTCCTCAACGCGATCGTCGGCCAGAAGATCGCGATCACGTCGAGCAAGCCGCAGACCACCCGGCACGTGATCCGCGGGGTACTGCACCGATCTTCCGCTCAGCTCGTTCTCGTCGATACGCCCGGCCTGCACCGCCCCCGTACGCTGCTCGGCGAACGCCTCAACGACCTCGTACGCCAGACGTGGAGCGAGGTCGATGTGATCGGCCTCTGCCTGCCAGCGGACGAGGACATCGGCAAGGGTGACCGGTTCATCACCGGCGAGGTCGCCGGGTTGACGGCTAACGTGCTGGCCGTGGTCACCAAGATCGACCTCGTCGACCGGTCCCGGTTGGCCGCACGGCTGGCTGCCGTGGCCGACCTGGGTGACTTCGCCGAGGTCGTACCGGTCAGCGCCGTCACCGGTGATGGCATGTCCACCTTGGTGGATGTCATGACGTCGTTTTTGCCCGAGTCTCCGCAGCTCTACCCGGACGACATGATCACCGAGGAACCCGAGCAGGTGCTGATCGGGGAGCTGATCCGGGAAGCGGCTCTCGAGGGCGTCCGCGACGAACTGCCGCACTCGATCGCGGTCGTCGTGGAGGAGATCCTTCCCGAGGAGAACCTGACGAAGATCTACGCCGACATCTACGTGGAACGGCAGAGTCAGAAGGCGATCGTCATCGGGGCGCGCGGCAGCCGGCTACGGGACGTCGGCACCCAGGCCCGGCAGGAGATCGAGGGGCTGCTGGAGACGAAGGTCTATCTCAGCCTGCACGTGCGCGTCGCCAAGGACTGGCAGCGCGACCCGAAGCAACTCCGCAAGTTGGGCTTCTAGTGATCGCCGGCTGATCAACGCAGTTTCGCCGTAACTGGCGTCATCCAAGGCGGTGTAGGCCCACTTTCGGCGAAGTTGCGTTGATCTCGGCAGGCCCGCACGCACGGTCCACTGTGGACTTGACGGCTTGCAATACCGCAAGCTGCGCAACCAGGGAAGCCCTCGAGACATACGTCATGCCGAGGTTTCGGGCCCCCGTATAGGGGGTACGCCTTGGCGTGCGCAACCGCTACCTCGACCTGCTGCGTGCCCTTGCCATCTTCCGCGTGGTGGTGTACCACGTCTCGGGCTTCGCATGGCTGACGATCGTGTTCCCGGCAATGGGGATCATGTTCGCGCTCAGCGGTTCGTTGATGGCCGCCTCGCTGGACCGGTACGGTGTCCGGGCCGTCGGCCGGCGGATGCGCCGATTACTTCCTCCACTGTGGACGATTGCCGCGCTGTTCGTACCGGCGATGCTGCTCACTGGGCTCGCCTTCGACTGGCGGTTGCTGTACTGGGTGCTGCCGGTGTACGACCCGCCCTCCAACAGTTGGGGAGCGTTGGCGCTGAGCATCATCTGGTACCTGCGCGACTACCTGTGGTTCGTCCTGGTGTCTCCGCTGATCCTGCCGCTGTTCCGCCGGTGGCCGGTGCCGACCATCCTCGTTCCGCTGGCCGTGCTGGCAGCGGTCGAGCTGCGGGGCGGGGTACATCCGCTGGTGGCGCACGTGGCGCTGTACCTCGGGTGCTGGCTGCTCGGCTTCGCCCACCACGACGGGATGCTGCGCAAGCTCGGCGCGCGCACGCTGGTACCGCTGGCGGCCGTGCTCGCCGCCCTCGGCGCGGCCTGGTTCCTGACTCATCCGGGGCCGCGTGGGTACGACCTCAACGACATCCCGCTCGGCGACGGTTTGTGGTCGGCAGCGCTCATCCTGCTCGTCCTCGGGTTCGCCCCGGCGAGTGTCGAGTGGCTCGACCGGCGCCCCGCGGTCAGCCGCACGGTCACGTTGCTGAACCGGCGCGCGCTGACCATCTACCTCTGGCACATGCCGATCGTGGTCGGACTGGTCGCCGGGGCGGCCGCGCTCGGCTGGTCCGGCGGGCCGCTGCTCGTGCGGCTTGCGGTTGTGGTCGGATGCGTTCTCGTCGCCGTCTTCGCGTTCGGCTGGGTCGAGGACGTGTCGGCCCGCCGGAGTCCGGCGTTGCTGCCACCGAAGCCGGCAATGCCGCGACCCCGGCCCAGGTCAGGTCTGGCGGACCGTGATGTTGCCGCTGTCGGCGCGCAGGCGCAGTAGGTTAGCGGCGCCCGGTCGGCTCGGGACATCGGAGACGTTCAGGTCGCCCGAGTCGGTCTGTGCGTCTACCTGGTAGTCCCCGGCCGGTACGCGCAGCTCTATGTCGCCCGACCCGGTCTGGGTGTTCACCGCCGTCGGGGTCGTCAGGGCCAGCGTGACGTTGCCGGAGTCGGTGGTCGCCGTCACCGAGTCGGACTTCAGGTCCCGGGCATCGATGTCGCCGGAACCCGTCTGCGCGGACACGGTACCGCTCACGGTCGTCAGGTCGATGTTGCCCGAGTCGGTCGAGACCCGTACCGCGCCGGTGGCCTCCTTGACGACCACCTCACCGGAGCCCACCGTGAACTCCACTGTGGACACTCCGACGAGGTCGAGGTTGCCGGAGTCGTTGTGCCCGCTGACGCGGACGCCGCGGGGAGCCGTGATGACGTAGTTGATGCTGCAGTTGTCACCGCACTCCGTCGACGCCCGCAGGATCGTGCCTTCGGCCTTGTGATGCACCTCGGTCGGGGCGTTGTCGTGCCAGTACCGCACGACGCGCGCGATCTCGACCTGTCCGGGTGGGCCGGGCCGCACGGTCACGTCGCCACTGCCGCCGGACACCTGGATCTCGCTGACCGCCACCGGGATCCGGTACGTGTCACGGAACTCGCTCTTCCCGAAATCGAAGTCGCAGCCTGCCAGGGACACCGTGGCAAATGTGGCTACGGCCGCCGCCGCGGTTCCCCGCGCAATGATCGACATACCAGCACGCTACGCGGCACGTTCATGCCAGGGATCCGGCGATGTCACTGACTTCTCCCGGATACCCACCCCGAAGGTCACCTTAGGGTTTCGGCCGGAAGGCATAGGCCGGATCAGGTGGTGGAGAATACGAGGGTGTCCGGCTACCGCCGCCCCGTCTACCGCGACGACGCGGTGGTGTTGCGCGTGCAGAAGATCGGCGAGTCCGATCGGGTGGTCACCGTGCTGACCCGCCGGCACGGCCGCGTCCGGGCGGTCGCCAAGGGGGTACGCCGAACGACCTCGCGCATCGGCGGACGGCTCGAGCCGTTCGGCCACGTGGACCTGCAGATCGCCCAAGGCCGGTCGCTGCACACGGTCAGCCAGGTCGAAGGGATCGACCTATACGGCAAGCGGTTCCTGTCCGACTACCCGCGCTACACGGCGGCCAGCGCGGTCGCCGAGACCGCCGAGCGGCTCACCCCGATCGAGGAGGAGCCGGCGTTGCGGCTGTTCCTGCTGACCCTCGGGGCGATTCGGGCACTCGCCGAGGCGCAGCGGTCCGCGACCCTGGTGCTCGACGCGTACCTGCTGCGGGCCATGGGCCTGGCCGGCTGGGCGCCGGCGCTGACCGAGTGTGCGGTGTGCGGGACGCGTGGTCAGCACCGGGCTTTCTCGGTACCCGCCGGTGGTTGTGTCTGCCAGGACTGCCGACCGCCCGGCGCGGCCCATCCGGCACCGGCCACCCTCGACCTGATGGCCGCGCTCGCGGACGGTGACTGGCGCGTGGCCGACGGGTCCGAACAGGCCAGCCGGCGGGAGTGCAGTGGCCTGGTCGCCGCGCACCTGCAGTGGCATCTCGAGCGCGGGTTACGCTCGCTGCCACTGGTCGATAGGAGCGTGCGTGACTAGAGCCTTGCTCGGCCGCCGCCGGCGCGAGCCCCGGCCGCCGTCGCCCCACCCGTCCGGCGTGCGCCCGCCGGCACTGCCGCCCGCCACGGTGCCCAACCATGTCGCCATCATCATGGACGGCAACGGGCGCTGGGCGAAGCAGCGCGGCCTGCCGCGGACGAAGGGCCACGAAGCGGGCGAGGCCGCGCTGTTCGACGTCATCGAAGGCGCGATCGAGCTGGGCATCAAGAACCTGTCCGCGTACGCCTTTTCGACCGAGAACTGGAAGCGGTCACCCGACGAGGTGCGTTTCCTGATGGGCTTCAACCGCGAGGTGATCCGCCGGCGCCGCGACCAGCTGAACGAGCTGGGGGTACGAATCCGCTGGGCGGGACGGCGTCCCAAGTTGTGGGCCAGCGTGATCAACGAGCTGGAGTACGCCGAGGAGCTGTCCCGACACAACGACGTGATCACCTTGCAGTTCTGTGTCAACTACGGCGGTCGGGCCGAGATCGCCGACGCGGCCGCGGCACTGGCAGCCGACGTGGCCGCCGGCCGGCTGCGCCCGGACAAGGTCACGGAGAAGACGCTGGCGCGCTACCTCTACTGCCCCGACGTGCCCGATGTCGACCTGGTTGTCCGCAGTTCCGGAGAACTCCGCATCTCCAACTACCTGATCTGGCAAGCCGCATATGCGGAGTTCGTAGCACTCGACACTCTCTGGCCCGACTTCGACCGCCGCCATCTCTGGTACGCCTGCGAACTGTTCGCCCAACGCGACCGCCGCTTCGGCGGCGCACTGCCGAACCCCGTCCCCCCGCCCGACCCCCTGCGTTGACCCCATGCGTTGACTCCCTGCGTTGATCATGAACCTAGTTGTGGGTTCGACGGCGTGTCGGACTATCAACTTCATGATCGCGCGGGAGGGGGCGGGACGGGGTGGGCGGGCCTAGAGCAGCGGGCGGAATGTGCCCAATGTCAGGCTGAGACCCAGTGCCAGAGCCGCGGTGAGTAGAGCGCCGGCCACGAGCAGAGCGTCGGCGAACGTGAACCGTTGCGGGCGGGCCACGGTACGCGGGATGCCGGAGTCGAAGCCGCGCGCGTCCATCGCGGTGGCGAGCCGGGTACCGCGCCGGATCGCGCCGACCAGCAGGGCGAACGCCGTGGACGCGAACAGCCGCAGCCGGAGTACCGGGTTGCCGCCCGGATCGATTCCGCGGGCGCGGCGGGCCAGCGTGAGCATCTCCCACTCGTCGCCGAGCAGCGGTACGAGGCGGAACGCGGCGAGCGTCCCGATCGCGAACCGCGGTGGTGCCTTCAGGTGCTGGATCAGCCCGTCCGCGAGGTCGGTCGGATCCGTCGTGGTGAACACGAGCACGCCTGGTAGCGCTACCGCCAGCAACCGCAGCGACAGTCCCAGCGCGTCGGCCAGCACGCCGGTCGTGATGGTGAACGGGCCGAGCGGAACCAGTACCGCGCCGGTGCGCTCGGCCGCGAACAGCACCAGCGTCAGTACGACCCCCAGTACCGCTACGAGCAGCGGCCAGGAGCGGCGCAGCAGCGTGCCGTAGCCGATGCCGAACAGCGGTACCACGGCCAGCTCCACGGCCAGCGCGACCGCCGGCGCCACGGGATCGAGCGTGGTCAGCAGCGCCAGCGTGAGGACCAGCGACGCGGCCAACTTGGCGACCGGGTTGCGTCGAGCCAGGGGAGCGGTCGTGTCGGCCACCGGCGCGGTGAACCTCATGTCGAGACCGTCCGATCGGCGAGCGCGGCCACAAAGTCGGGGTCGTGCGTGACGGTCACGATGCCGTGGCCGCTGTCGCGCAGGTCGGCGAGCAGGTTGACCAGCTCCGTCCACGTACGACGGTCCTGGCCGAAGGTGGGCTCGTCGAGCACCAGTACGCGGGGTGCCGCGGCCATTGCCGTCGCCACGCTCAGCCGGCGCTGCTCACCGCCGGACAGCGTGTACGGATTCGCGTCCGCCAGCCGGTCCAGCCGCAGTCGCCCGAGTAGATCGTCCACAGTAGACCGGCGCGCGCCGCCCACCAGGAGTTCGTCGATCACCCGGGATGTGACGAACTGGTGCTCCGGATCCTGGAACACCGAGCCGATGCGGCGGACCAGCTCGGGTGCCCGCCAGCGGTGCGGTGCCGACGCGGTGGCGTCGTCACCGGTGAGTGCCTCGGTCGCGGTGACCATGCCGCTGGTCGGGGCCAGCAGGCCGCCGAGGAGCAGGGCAAGCGTGGACTTGCCGGAGCCGTTCGGGCCGAGGACGGCGAGCGCTTCGCCGGCCCGTACCGTCAGCTCCACATCGGACAGTGCGGGCCGGTCGGCGCCCGGGTACCGGTAGCCCAGCCGCTCCGTGCGCAGCAACGCCCAGCCGGCCGGCCCGGTGGCGTGCCGCGGCGCGACGGGATGCCCCGGCACCCAGACGCCCCGGGCCGCGAGGTCGTCGCCATGCACCGCGAACACCTTGTTGGGTACCCCATCGGCCACGATCCCGCCGCCGGGCTCGAGCACGATCACGCGGTCCACAAAGGACAGTGTGTCAGCGACGCGGTGCTCGACGTACAGCGTGGTGAGCCCGGCGAGGCCGGCCACGGCGAGCCGGACGAGTGCCGCACCGGCCGGGTCGAGGTTGGCGGTCGGCTCGTCGAGCAGCAGCAGCCCCGGCCGTAGCGCCAGTGCACCGGCGAGCGCGAGCCGCTGTTGTTCGCCGCCGGACAGTGTCTCGGTACGCCGGTCCCGCCCGTAGGGAAAGCCCACGTCGGACAGTGCCCGGTCGACGCGAGGCCAGATCTCGTGTGTCGGTACCCCCCGATTTTCCAGCCCGAACGCGACGTCGTCGCCGGCGCGAGCCATGACCAGCTGGGTCTCGGGGTCCTGGAAGAGGATGCCGACGCGGTGCCGGGCGGCGCGCGGCGGAAGACCGCCCACGAGCGCGGTGCCTTCTTGCTCGCCGGAGTCCTCGGGGAGCAGCCCGGCGAGCGCCGCGAGCAGGGTGCTCTTGCCCGCCCCCGACTCCCCGAGCAGGAGCACCCGCTCACCGGCCTCGATACGCAGGTCGACACCGCG
>Ga0075420_100001233_pt1 | contig 21566 bp, 22 predicted proteins | sample SoiMetdeltSBSDD4_FD_75296 | JGI IMG/M metagenome (GOLD analysis project Ga0075420, IMG submission 75296) | Bulk soil microbial communities from a Populus tree surrounding site in Tennessee, USA - Soil MetaG P. deltoides SBSDD4 | ecosystem: Environmental > Terrestrial > Soil > Tree plantation...
CTGCGCGCGATCCAGAAGGACACCGGCGGCTTCACCGAATTCGTCCCGCTGTCGCTGATCCACTCGGAGGCGCCCATGTACCAGAAAGGCCTGGTGCCCGGCGTGAGGGCCGGCGCCACCGGCGTGGAGGTCGTACGCATGCACGCGCTCGCCCGCGTCATGCTGGGGGCGGTCATCCCGAACGTGCAGTGCTCGTGGGTGAAGGAGGGGCCGAAGCTGATGCAGCTCCTGCTCGACGCCGGCGCCAACGACGTCGGCGGCACGCTGATCAACGAGTCGATCTCGACGTCGGCGGGCGCGTCGTTCGGTCAGCTGGTGGGGCCGGCCGAGCTGTGTCGCCTGATCCGCGACGCCGGTCGCGTTCCGGCCGAGCGCGATACCCTCTATAGACATCGGCGTGTGTACGGCGAAGGCGAGACGCCGGTCTCACCGCTCGACACGGTGGACGACGCGGAAACGCGCTTCGGCTCGTATCGACGACTCATCGCGTCGGGCGAATTTCGCTTCCGACAGCGGTAGCCGTCATCGGGCGTTTGTGGTATCAATGCACTCCACATTCCACTCCATCGATCGACAGGAGGATCACCTGTGGCGAAGATGATGAGCAAGTCCGCCGTCCTGGCGCACATCGCTGGCAAGACCAACCTCTCGAAGCGGCAGATCGGCGAGATCTTCGACGAGACTCTCGCGCTCGCGTGCAAGGAAGCGAAGAACGGGTTCGTGCTTCCTGGCTTCGGAAAGCTGGTGCTGGCGAATCGCAAGGCGCGGGTGGGACGCAATCCGCAGACGGGTGAGCCGATCAAGATCCCGGCCAAGCGGGTGTGCAAGTTCCGGCTCGCCAAGAGTGTGAAGGACGCGGTGCTTGGGAAGAAGTAGGTCCCGTCGCCCCTCACCGGACCTTCAACCTTCTTCTCCCGAGACCGGGCGGCCGTCCGCCCCGTCGCTCGCGTCGGCCACGCTCCCGCGCGTCTGGCAGGGCATCGGCTATCGCCCCCTGCCCGACGGCGCGGCGGCCCGATCGTTGTTCGACTTCGCGGCGGTGCCCTGGCCGCACGACATCGCACTCGCCTGGGGCGCCTGGACCGCCGGCGCGCGCGGCGAGACGCTCGTCGGGGCCGTGGTCGGAGAGCGTAGCCGCGGTGACGCTCTGCTGCACGGCCCGGTCGTCCGCACCGACGCCGACGCTCCCGACGATCCCCTCGAAGTCGCCGCGCAGCTGCTGGGCGCGACCCTCGATCACGCCACCGCACTCGGCGTCACCACCGTGTTCGCGCGGCCCGGCGGTCTCGATCGCGTGTGGGTGCGCTTGGGGTTCATTCCCGTGCCCGAGGTGACGCTGCCCGGTCCGCTGGCCGGACGCCCCGGCGTGGGTCTCTACGCGTGGCGCGGAGGCAGCGCGCTCTGGACGCTGCGCGAAGCGGTCACCGAATCTCCTCGATGACCCGTTGAGCCGCATGCGAGTCACCGCCCTCGCCGGTGGGACCGGCGCCGCCAAGCTTCTGCGCGGCCTCAGCGCTTGCATCGATCCCGGCGCGCTCACGGTCATCGGCAACACGGGCGACGACGCCGAGGTGTGGGGACTGCACGTCTCGCCCGATCTGGATTCCGTCATGTACGCGCTGGCCGGCGTGCTCGACATCCGCCGCGGATGGGGACGCGCCGACGAGACCTTCCACTGTCTGGCCGCCATGGCGAGCTTCGGCGCGCCGACGTGGTTCGGCCTCGGCGACCGCGATCTCGCGACACACATTGCGCGCACGCACGCCCTGGCCGCCGGGCAATCGCTGTCCGCGATCACGGCAACCCTCGCCCGCGAACTCGGCGTCGGCACTCGGCTCCTGCCGATGACCGACGCGCGCGTGCGAACGATCATCCGGACGCCGGAAGGGCCCGTTGCCTTCCAGGAGTACTTCGTGCGCGACAAGGCGATGGTCGAGGTGGTCGGCGTGGAGTACGACGGCGCGGCCGCGGCGCGCCCGGCGCCGGGCGTGCTCGAGGCGATCGCCGAGGCCGACGTCGTGGTCGCCTGTCCATCCAATCCCGTCACCTCGATCGGTCCGATGCTGGCGGTGCCGGGCATCGCGGACGCGCTCGCCGCGACGCGCGCGCCGGTGATCGGTGTGAGCCCGATCGTCGACGGCGGTGCCGTGAGCGGTCCGGCCGCGGCGCTGATGCGCGCCTGTGGCCTGCCGGTGTCGACGGTCGGCGTGGCGCGCGCCTATGCGCCGTGGCTGCGCCGCCTGCTCATCGACGCGCGCGACGCCGGCGACACCGCCGCCCTCGCCCGCCTCGGCGTCACCGCCATCGCCTGCGACATCATGATGCCCGACCACGCCCGCGAGATCGCCCTCGCCCGCCGCGTGCTCGACGCGATCGTCTGATGATGACGTCGCGGTCGCCGCAAGGCCCGGCGCGACGAACAATGCCACGGACGATGTCCGGGGTGGATCGACGCCGCGCAGATCGCGCACGGAGCCGGCGACTATCTCGACCAGGCCCCCCACGCTTCACGGCGGTCTGCAAGCGCTCGCTGCCATGATCGTCGCCGCCGTGCCCGTGAAAGACCTCGAGAACGCCAAGCAGCGGCTGGTGCGGCTGCTCACGCCCGGCGAGCGGAGCGAGCTGGCGCGCGCGATGCTCGGCGATGTCCTGCGCGCGCTGAAGTCTGCGCGCCTCGATCGCGTGTGGGTCGTCACCCGCGAGCTGGCGGTGGCGATGATCGCGCATCCGCTGGGCGCACACCCGCTGGCCGAGGAGGACAATCGCGGCCACACGGCCGCGGTCGCGCGCGCGCAGGCGGAGGCGATGCAGCTCGGCGCGTCGGTCTTCATCACGGTGCCCGGCGACGTGCCGTGTGTGACTGCCGACGAGATCCGCGCGCTGTCCGATGCCGCGGCCGCCCCGCGCGCCGCCGTCTTCGCGCCCTCGCGCTCCGGTCTCGGCACCAACGGCGTCGCGCTCAGGCCCCCGGACGCGATGCGCCTGCGCTTCGGCGAGCCGTCGTTCGACAACCACCTCTCCGCGGCGCGCGCCCTCGGCCTGGCGCCGCGCGCGCTCACACTGCCCGGCCTCGCGCTCGATATCGACGCCCCCGACGACGTGGCGGCGCTTCTCGAGCGGCCGGCCGGCACCGAGACCCAGCGCCTGCTGTCGGGCTGGCGGCTGCCGGAGCGACTGGCCGCCGCCGGCGCCGTGCAATCCGGCTGACATGGCCCCGCGCTACGAGATCATCGGCGTGGAGGGCATCGGCGAGGTCCGGCCGCGCGACGACGTTGCCGGGATCGTCATCCAGGCGGCCGCGCGTCAGGGCACCCCGCTGCGCGCCGGTGACGTGCTCGTCATCAGCCAGAAGATCGTCTCGAAGTCCGAGGGCCGGCTGCTGCGGCTGGCCGAGGTGACACCGTCGGCGGTGGCGACAGCCATGGCCGCCGGTCTCGGCCGCGACGCGCGGCTCGTCGAGGTGATCCTGCGCGAGTCCCGGCGCGTGGTCCGCATGGATCGCGGCGTGCTCCTGACCGAGACGCACCACGGCTGGATCTGCGCCAACGCCGGCGTCGATCAGTCGAACGTCGACGCCGACATGGTGGCGCTGCTGCCCGAGGATCCCGACCGCTCGGCTCGCGCCCTCGGCGAGCGATTCCGCGAGGCGGCGAAGGGGGACGTGGCCGTCATCGTCGCCGACACGTTCGGACGTCCCTGGCGCGAGGGCCTGACCAACATCGCCATCGGCGTGGCGGGCATGGCGCCGCTGAAGAGCTATCTCGGCGAGCGCGATCCGGCCGGCCGGCCGCTGCAGGCAACCATCCTGGCCCTGGCGGACGAGCTGGCGTCGGCGGCGGAGCCGGTGATGGGCAAGCTCGACCGCATTCCGGCGGCGATCATCCGCGGACTGGCGGTGGCGCCCGATGATGGCAGCGGCAGCAAGTCGCTTCTGCGCGACCCCAATCGAGACCTCTTTCGATGAAGGACAGGCTCCCATGAACATCGCGATCCTCGGCGGCACCGGCAAGGAGGGCGCGGGTCTCGCCACGCGCTGGGCCATCGCCGGCCACTCGATCATCATCGGCTCGCGCGATCCCGCCCGCGCGCATGACAAGGCCGTCGAGCTGCGGGACAAGGCGCACAAGATCCCCATCGTCGGTCACAGCAATCGCGAGGCGGCCGCCCTCGGTGAGGTGGTGGTGGTCGCGCTCCCCGCCACCGGACTGAGCGTCACCCTGCCCGAGCTGCGCGCGGAGTGTCAGGGGAAGGTCGTCATCAGCACGGTGGTCCCGCTGACCTTCGGCGGTCCACGCCTGTTCACGCCGCCGTCGGAGGGCTCGGCGGCCGAGCAGGTGCAGGCGCTCTTGCCCGACGCGCGGGTGGTGGCCGCCTTCCATCACATCGCGGCCCACGAGCTGTCGTCCACCGATCATCCGATCGAGTGCGACCTGCTCGCCTGCGGCGGCGACGCGCACGCCAAGACCATCGTCACCGAGCTCGGCCGGGTCATGGGGCTGCGCTTCCTCGACGTGGGGCCGCTCTCCAACGCCGCCGCCGTCGAGGGCATCACGGCCGTGCTCGCCACCATCAACCGTCGCTACAAGCTCAAGAACTCCGGGATCAAGATCACCGGGCTCTAGGAGACCCGCTCATGGCCGAGACTGCCGTCGTCGTGACCGAGCCCCGCCTCACCGCCTTTCTCGTGGACGCGCTCTCGGCGATGAAGATGCCCCCCGACCGCGCCGTCATCACCGCCGGTCTGATGGTGCGGACCGACCTCCGCGGCGTCGACTCGCACGGCATCGACATGCTGCCGCGCTATCACGAGCTCTGGCACACGGGCTTCATCGTGATGGAGGCCGATCCCGTTCTGGAGAAAGACAGCCTGGCCACCGGTCTCTACAACGGCGCCAAGGGGCTCGGCCATTACGTCTCCACGCTGGCCATGCGACTGGCCATCGACAAGGCGCGCACCTACGGCGTCGGCATCGTCGGCGTGCGGAACTCCGGTCACTTCGGGGCCGCCGCGAACTACTCGATGATGGCGCTCGCGCACGAGATGATCGGCGTCAGCACGACGAACTCGCCGTACGTGGCCATGGTGCCGACCTTCGGGCGCGAGGCCAAGATCTCGACCAATCCGCTGTCGTTCGCGGCCCCGGCCGGACGGCACGCGCCGTTCGTGCTCGACATGGCAACCACCACGGTAGCCTTCGGCAAGCTGCGGCTGGCCAGCCGCTGGGGCAAGCCCATTCCGTCGGGCTGGGCGCTCGACGACAGCGGCGAGCCGACCACCGATGCGGACAAGGCGGTCAAGCATCGCCTGCAGACGCCGCTTGGCGGCACACGCGCGCTCGGCAGCCACAAGGGCTACGGGCTCGGCATGATGGTCGACATCCTGTCGGGCATCCTCCCCGGCGCGGTCTACGGCGATCTGTTCTTCCGCACCGACCGCCCGGCGCGACGCCTCCAGGACGTCGGGCACTGCTTCATCGCGCTCGACCCGGCGCGGTTCCGGCCCATCGAGGATTTCAAGCACGACATGGATGACTACTTCGACGCGCTCAAGGCGACGCCGCGCGCGGAGGGCCACGACCGGATCTACGTCGCGGGGGAGCCGGAGGCGGAGTCCGAGGTCCGTCGGCGCCGCGACGGCATTCCGCTCTCGCCCGCCCTCGTCGCGCGTGTCGACGACATCGCGCGCGAGCTCGGCATCGCTCCTCTCGCGCGCGGCTAGCCGTTCCAGCGCGCCGGGCGCGTGAGCAGCGACGCCACGCGAGCTACGCCAGCTTCGTGCGGCTTACCATCAGGCCGAGCCAGATCACGATGACGGCGAGCAGCAGCACGATCCGGTCGAGGCGGGCGATGGCGCGGAGGGGGTCGGCGGCGTCGACGCCGCTTGCAACCGCGGCACGCAGGAGCGGCACCTGCGCGAAGTCGCGCTGCGCCGCCAGGGCGATGGCCAGGATCACCAGCGTGAACTTTCCGGCGAGGGCGAGGCCGGCGCCGGTCTGCATGACGCGGTCGAGCGACCCGAGCTGCGTGACGTTGTAGAAGCCGGTGAGGACGAGGACGGCGACCGCCACCCAGGTGACCGGTCGCCCGCGGACGGCGGCCTCCGCGAAGGCGTTCGCGCCGCCGCGGCGGGCGGCCGGCAGGAGCACGTGCGCTTGATAGATGAGCCCGCCGATCCAGACGACCACGGCGAGGACGTGGAGGAACACGACGGCGAGCGCAACGCTCACCGGGTGAGCGCGGCGAGGGCCGCGGGGACGTCGGAGAAGTCGGTGAAGAGCAGGTCGGGCGCGCACGCGGCCAGCTCGGCGTGCGGATGAAAGCCGGTGGCGACTGCCACCGCGACGGCGCCGCAGGCACGCGCGCAGTCCACATCGAGTGGCGTGTCGCCGATGATAGTCACCCGCTCGAACGAAAAATCGCGGCCGGCCACGCGACGCGCGCGCTCGCACGCGATGGCGGGCAGCCGCCGGCGATCCATGCTGTCCGAGCCGAAGGCGCCGACGCGAAACAGTGGGAACAGCCCGGTGGAGCGCAGCTTGACGCGCGCGCCGGTCTCGATGTTGCCGGTGAGCAGCCCGACCAGCGCGTCGTCGCGCGCCGACAGCGCGCGCACGACGTCCGCAATGCCGGGCAGGACGATCACCCGCGAGCCATCGCCGATCTGCCGGTCGAGCTGGACCGCGTACGCCTCGAAGCATGCCGACAGACCCGCCTCGATGGCGTCATCGGCGACACCCGCGCCCCGCAGCAGATCGAAGACGATGCGCGGATCCGTCTTGCCACGGAAGTCGTAGCCGTCGATGTCGCCCGCCGTGCCGTATGTCTGGACCAGCGCCTGCTGGAGGGCCGAGCGGCCGGCGCCGCGCGCCGTGATCAGCGTGCCGTCGATGTCGAACAGGAACAGCCGCACGTTACGGGGCGAGCCGGCGAAGGCGCTCGACGACGGCCGGCACCGCCTCGAGGACCACGTCGATCTCGGCGGCGGTCGTCCAGCGACCCAGGGTGAAGCAGACGGAGCCCTCGGCGTCCTCGCGGCCACAGCCGATGGCGCGGAGCACGTGCGAGGGCTCACCGCTGACCATGCTGCACGCCGAGCCGGTGGAGGCGGCGACGCCGCGCAGATCGAGCTCGAGCAGCACCGCATCGGCCTTGACGCCCGGGATCACGACGCTCGCGTGGTGCGGCAGGCGGCCATCGGCCCGCGCTCCCGTCAGCCGCGCGCGCGGGACACCGCGAAGCAGGCCGTCCAGGAGCCGGTCGCGCAGCGCCGTCAGCCGCGCCACCTCCGCCGTTCCCTCGGTGCGCGCGAGATCTGCGGCCACGCCCATGCCGACGATCGCGGGCAGATTTTCCGTCCCCGCGCGATAGCCGCCCTCCTGCCCCCCGCCGAACACGATCGGTCCCAGCGGCACCTCGCCCCGCACCCACAGGGCCCCCGCGCCGGGCGGACCGTAGAGATCGTTCGACGACACGGTCAGCAGGTCGATGGCGCAGTCGTCCACGCTGAGCGGGACGCGGCCGGCGGCGCCGACGGCATCGACGTGAAACGGCACGGCGTGCTCGCGCGCCAGACGACCGACCTCGCGCAGCGGCTGCAGGGTGCCGATCTCGCCGTTGGCAGCCATCATCGACAGCAGCGCGGTGTCGGCGCGCAGGGCGCCGCGCACCGCGGCCGGATCGACGCGCCCTTCGCCGTCGACGGGCACGTAGCTCACGGCGTACCCGCGCTTCTCGAGGTGACGACAGGCGTTGAGAACGGAGATGTGCTCCACGGCCGTGGTGACGACGTGGCGTCCACCCGCGCGCTGCGCCAGCCCCCGGATGGCGAGGTTATTCGCCTCGGTGGCGCTGGCGGTGAAGATCACACCGGACGGCGCGCCCCCGAAGAGCCGGGCGACCTTGGCCCGTGCACCGTCGAGAGAGGCCCGGGCCTCGAGCCCCAGCGAGTGGGGCGCGGACGGATTGCCGACTCCGCCCTCCAGAAATGGCCGCATCAGCGCGATGACACGGGGGTCTACGGGCGAGAAGCCGGCGTAGTCGAGATACACGCGGGTGACCGCCGGGGAGGCGGTCCTACCGAGTCTTTCGGACGAGGAAGCGGAAGACCGCGCCATTCCTGTCAATCTCCACGAGCTCGTGGCCGGTGCGAGCCGTCCAGCTCTGCATGTCGGCCTCGGAGGCGGGGTCGTCCGAGGTCATCTCGAGGATCTGCCCGACCGCCATCTGCTTCACCGCGTCCCGGGTCTTGAGGATCGGCATGGGGCAGAAAAGGCCGATACAATCCAGCTTTCGGTCCGCTACGATCGGCATAACTCGCTGAAAATTCTGACATTGACACTCGCCGTCGGCAACAAGAATAATGGCCGATATGCCGGGTGACGGCTCGCCGGATCTCGCCACCGCCGGGCGGCGCCTGAGGGTCAAGGTTCTCCTCGCGCTTTCCCTCGCTTCCGGTGTTCCCGTCCTCGTCCTGGCTTACGTGGTCCGTGGGTTGGTGATCCCCGGCAGCGACCCCGCCGATCCCACCGTCGACCTGACGATCCTACGCGCCGTGCTGCTCGTCACCGTCGCCGGCGTCCTCGCGGGCGCCTACATCATCTGGGATATCGGCGGCACCGTTGCCCGCATGGCCCAGCTCATGGCCAGCGAGCAGGTCATGGGCGGCCTCGTGCGCCGCAACAACGAGGTCGGGACGCTCATGGGCTCCTTCAACAAGATGCTGACGACCATCGAGCACCAGGCCGCCGAGATCAATAGCTTCGCCACGCGCCTGGATGCCGCGTACAAGGAGCTCGAGTCCACCAACGCCCGCCTGAAAGAGACCTCGTTCAAGGACGAGGTGACCGGCCTGTACAACCGCCGGTTCTTCTCGCTGCGGCTGGAAGAGGAGCTGTCGCGCTATCGGCGGTTCAATCACCCGGTGTCCGTCGTGCTCCTCGACCTCGACGGCTTCAAGTCCGTCAACGACAGCCTGGGTCACGCGGTCGGAGACGACACCCTGCGCGACATGGCGCAGATTCTGATGAAGCACTCGCGCGGCATCAACGTCGTGTCCCGGTACGGCGGCGACGAGTTCGCCGTGCTCCTGGTCGAGACGTCGAAGGCGGGTGCGCGCCTCTACGCCGACCGCATCCGCGAAGTCGTGGCCAAGTACCCCTTCTCGCACGGCAAGATCCTCACCGCGAGCTTCGGCGTGGCGAGTCTGCCGGACGACGAGGCGAGCACGGCCGAGGACCTCTTCCGCTCGGCGGACGAGGCGCTTTACGCGGCCAAGAGGGCCGGCAAGAACCAGGTGGCCGCCGCGATGGGGTCACCGGCGAAGGTTCTATAACTTGGAGACTCCCAGGGACATCCTGATCGTCGACGACGATCGGCAGGTGCGTGACGTGCTGCACCAGATCTTCCTGTCGGCGGGCTACACGTGTCACCTGGCCGAGGACGGCCCGAACGGGCTCGAGGTCTTCACGGCCGCCCGCCCGCCACTGGTCGTCACCGATCTCAAGATGCCGGGCATGTCCGGAATCGCGCTGCTCGAAAAAATCCGGCGCACCGACCAGGACGCCGCCGTCATCGTGCTCACCGGCGCCGCCGACGTGAAGACGGCCATCGACAGCCTGAAGCTGGGCGCCTACGACTTCATCATGAAGCCCGTGAACGTCGAGGAGCTGCTCATCGCCGCCGACCGCGCGCTCGAGCGCCGCGAGCTGCTCATCGAGCGCCGCGCGTACCAGGAGCTGCTCGAGCACCGCGTGGAGCAGGCCACGCGCGATCTCTCGGCGGCGTATCACGAGCTCGAGGAGACGTACCGCAGCACGCTGGAAGCGCTCGGTTCCGCCCTCGACACGCGCGACATCGGGACCGAGGCCCACTCGCGGCGCGTGCACGGGTACGCGCTGGCCACCGCCCGCGCTTTCGGGGTGGCCCCGGCGATGATGCGTGACCTCGCCCACGGCGTCCTCCTCCACGACATCGGCAAGATCGGCATTCCCGACGCAATATTATTGAAGCCCGGTCCGCTGACGCCCGACGAGTGGACGATCATGCGGCGGCATCCCGACATCGGCAAGCGGCTGATCGAGCGCATTCCGTTCCTGCGCGGCGCGGTGCCGATCGTCTATTCCCACCACGAGAAGTGGGATGGCTCGGGGTATCCGCTCGCGCTCAAGGGCGAGGACATCCCGCTCGGCGCCCGCATCTTCTCGGTGGTGGACGCCTTCGACGCCATGACCTTCGACCGTCCGTACTCCAGGGCCGTGCCCTTCGAGGCGGCCAAGTCGGAGATCAAGCGCTGCGCGGGGACACACTTCGATCCGGCAGTGGTGGCGGCGTTCCTGCAGGTTCCCGAGACGCTGCTCGACGAGATCCGGCGCCGCAGCACCGAGCCCTGACGCCGCGCGCGTGAAGATCACCGCCGTCCGGGCCTCCTGGCTGCGTGCCGTCATCCCGCCGGAGCGGGCCCACGTCAGCGACTTCGGTCGCAACGACTCCTTCAATACCTGCCTCGTCGAGATCGACGCCGACACGGGCCTCACGGGACTTGGCGAAGCCAAGGTCGGCGCGGGCAACCTCGGCAACTACGCGGCCACCGTGGAGACGATCGACAAGGAGCTCGCTCCCGTCCTCGTCGGCCGGGACCCGCGGGACATCACCGCCCTCTGGGAGGCGATGTACAACGGCACGCGCGCGCACTACGTCGTGCGCGAGGGTCGCACGTTCCCGATCATCGGTCGGCGCGGCGTGACGGTCTCCGCCATCAGCGGCGTCGACATCGCGCTGTGGGACCTGCTCGGCAAGTCGCTGGGGCAGCCGCTCTGGCGACTGCTCGGCGGGCGCTTTCGCGACAAGATTCCCGCGTACGCCAGCGGCGGCTGGGCGCCGGTGGGGGCGATCGGCAAGCAGCTGCGCCAGTACGTCGAGCGCGGCCACCGGGCCGTGAAGATGCGGGTCGGGTTACAGGACTCGAGCGTGGACGACTCCGCCGCCCGGGTGCGCGAGGTGCGCGCGACGCTGGGGCCGGAGATCGGGATCATGGTCGACGCGCATGGCACCTGGTCGGTGCGCGACGCCCAGCGCTTCGCCCGCAAGGTGGAGGACTGCGATCTCGCCTGGCTCGAGGAGCCCGTCTCCGCCGACAACGTGCGCGGCCAGGCCGAGGTGCGGGCATCGACGGACATCCCCATCGCCTCCGGGGAGAGCGAGCAGACGCGCTTCGCATTTCGCGACCTCATCGAGGCGCGCGCCGTGGATATCCTGCAGCCCGACGTCGCCATCGCCGGCGGCATCACGGAAACGGTGCGCATCTGCGCGCTGGCCGCGGCGCACGGTCTCACGGTGGCGCCGCATCTCTGGGGCTCCGCGATCCTCTTCGCCTCCGGCCTGCACCTCGCGGCGGCGACGCCGTGTGTGACCGTGCTCGAGCTCACGCGCGGCGAGAATCCCCTGCTCAACGAGCTCGTGCAGGAGCCGTTCGACCTGCGCGAGGGCTACGTCCATGTCTCGGATGCCCCGGGCCTCGGCGTCACCCTGAATCGCGAGTTCGCACGGTCGATCACCGTCTGAGTGCGGTGCGTATCCGCCGCGCCGTGGCCGACGACGCCGCGGCCCTAACCGCCATCGCCCACGCTGCCAAGCGCCACTGGGGCTATCCGGAAGCCTGGATCGCGCTCTGGCAACGCGACCTCACCGTCACGCCGACCTTCGTCGAGCGCTACCCGGTTTACGGCGCCGTCGAGGTCGACGGCCTCCTCGTCGGCTTCTACGCGCTGCTCTTCGCGGGCGCCGACTGCGAGCTCGAGCATTTCTGGGTGGTGCCGGCGCGCATGGGCGGCGGCGTGGGCCGCGCCCTGTTCGAGCATGCCCTCGAGCGGTGCCGGGCCATCGACGCACGGCGCCTCTGGATCACCGCGGATCCGAACGCGGAGGGTTTCTACCGGACGCTGGGCGCGCGGCGCGTGGGCGAGGTGCCGTCGACGCCGGCCGGCCGCCTGCTGCCGCGGCTCGAGCGCGTCACGCTCGAGCGTTGACCTCGTCGACCACGCGCTGGGCCTTGGCGAAGGCCACTGCGAGGTCCGCCTCCGTGAGGCCGGCGGCGAAGAAACCGCGAAGCCGGGACCACAGCTTGTCGGTCTGCACCAGAGCGGCCTCGCGATCGCCGGCGTCCGTGAGCTCGCGGATGAGCAGCACGCGCTGCTCGGTCAGGCCCTCCAGCGCCCGCACCAGCGCCGTGCGCGTGTCGGCCTGGCGGTCGGTGCCGACGCCCGCGAATCGCAGGGCGTGCGCGAGCGCGTCGACCGCGCCCTCGTACGCTCCGGCCTGCGCGCGACGGCGGCCGAGCTTCTTGTAGCCCCACCACAGCCGGCGATCGACTTCCTCGCGGCGCTTCGGCGGCAGCACGTCGTCGCGCAGGCTCTCCAGGAGCTCCTCGGCGCGCGCCAGCGCGGCGAGGGCCTCCGTCTCGCGCGCGGCCTGCATCGAGCGGATGGCCTGCGCCGTCAGCTGACCGATCTCGCCGCCGTACGTGCCCGAGAACAGCTCACGAAACGTCGCCGCCCGGGCCGCAGGAAAGCGCGGATCCTCGAGCGCCTCGCGCAGCAGCGTCCGTGCGGCGCGGAAGTGCTGTCGCTGCACGAGGGCCAGGACAACGCGCTCGCAGGCGGGCCACAATCGCCGCTGGAGGTCCGCGACGAGCGCGCGAAGCGCGTCGTCCCCCGGGACCGACACCGCGGCGCGCTCGGCCCAGTCGAGGGCCTGGCGCAGGCGATCGACGTCGTGCTCGGTGCTCGGACCACGGTCACTGTCGACGGCGGCGACGAGGCTCTGCGCCACCTCCGTCGCCAGCGCCGCGAGCTGGCGCGCGTAGGCGGCGCGCTCGCCGTCGCGCGTCATGGTCAGCGCCGCCTCGAGCGCCGTGCGGGCGCCGGCCGGGTCATCCATGGCGCGGCGAGCCAGGGCCACGATCGACCACAGACGCGCAACCGCAGCCGCCTGCCCGCTGGCCGCCTTGCCGGTCATGGCGTGGGTCGCCGCCGCCACCGCCTCGGCATACTGTCCGTCCTGGTAGAGCGCGAAGCAGCGCTCGACGGGATCGGCCGCGTCGGCATCGCCCTCGACGTCCGACGTCGCGACGGGCTCGAGGGCCACGCGGCGCGGCGTCACGGCGAGCGGTGGTGCCGGCAGCGGCTCCTCCTCGAACGCCGCACGCAGCGCGACGCTGACGGGCTCGCTCGGCTCGCGCCGGCGGTACGGTATGCCGGCGCGCTTGCCGGCGTGTCGCCGCCGGCTCGAGCGCCAGCGACGTGGCGGCATCGCGGACACACTGGGCGCCGGCGGGGGCGGCGCCGGCGCCGCCGGCACGGCGGTGCGGCGGACCGGATGCTTCGGCCGCGTGGGCCAGAGCAGCTCCAGAACCCCGAGGGCGACCGCGCCGAGCGCGGCCAGCCCGCCGAGAAAGATCAGCGCTTCCTCGCTCAGCACGTGAGCTCCACCGGCCGGCGCTCGGCGATCGAGCGGTACGCGGCCAGCACCACCGCGAGATCGCGGCGGCCCGCCGCGCCATCCATCTCGTCTGCCCGGCCCGTCGACATGGCGACCTCGAAGGCCTTCAGCATCGCCGCGTGACCGCGCGTGTCCCGCCGGAAGCCGCGCACCCGCAGCCCGGCCTCCCCGCGGACGACGACGAGGCGGCCACGATTCTCGACGAAGCAGGTGCCTGAGATCCCCGTCACCGACGACCATTGAAACCGCGGAACCCCACGCGCGGCAAGAGAATTGGACAGGATGCCGACGACGCCACCCTCCAGCTCGGCCAGGAGGTCAACGGCGTCCTCGCCCGCCATGTCGAGCGTCTGCGGCGGCCGCAGGGCGAAGAGGCGCCGGACCTCCCCGCCCCACCACCGCAGCGCGTGGACGTAATGGATGCCGCCATCGATCAGCGCGCCGCCGCCGGCGCCGGGCGCGCACCGCCACCCCGTGTGGCGGCGAAAGCCGCGTGCGATCAGATGAAGCTCGCGCAGCGTGCCGAGCAAGCCCTCGTCGATGAATCGACGGACGGCGCGGAAGCCCGGCATGAAGCGAAAGTTCTCGGCCACCATCAGCACGCGCTGGTGGCGGGTGGCCGCCTCGATCATCCGGTCGGCCTCGTCGAGCGTGCGCGCGATCGGCTTCTCGACCAGCACGTGACAGCCAGCCGCGAGCGCGCCGAGGACATCGTCCAGGTGCCGATCGTGCGGCGTACAGATCACCGCGCCGCGGGCGCCGGGATGCCGCAACGCCTCGTCGTAGCCGCCGTACGCCGCCACGCCGCCGAACTCGCGCGCGTACGCCCGAGCACGGGCGACGTCGCGGCTCGCGAAGACGACCGGCAGTCCGAGGCTCCGGGCGGCGGCGGCGTGGCGGCGCGCGATCCACCCGCAGCCGACGATGACCAGCGCCATGAGTCGACATTGTAGTTTGTTATGATCACGACATGAGACGTGTCGCGGTGATCGGCGTCGGAACCACGAAGTTCGGGAAGCACGAGCGCACCTCCGCGGAGCTGTTCGCGTCGGCCGCCGCCGACGCCCTGCTCGATGCGGATCTCCCCGCCAGCCGGATCCAGGCCCTCTACTACGGCAACGTCGTCGGCGGCGAGACGGAAAAGCAGCTGCACACGTCGCCGCAGGCGGCGTCCGTGCTCGGGCTGCCGGCGGTGCCGACCACGCGCTTCGAGACGGCGTGTGCCTCGTCCCACTCGGCCTTCCGGCACGCGGTCATGGAGGTGGCCTCGGGCACCTCCGACGTGGTCATGGTCGGCGGCGCCGAGCGCGTGCTGAACGTGCCCACGGCCGACTCGACGGAGTACTTCGCCTACGCATCAGACGCCATGTGGGAGCAGACGCTGGGCCTCACCTTCCCCGGCGTGTTCGCGCTGGTGGCGCGTGCCCACATGCACAAGCACGGCACCACCGAGGCGCAGATGGCGGCGGTGGCCGTGAAGAACCACAAGCACGGCGTCCTCAATCCGAAGGCGCAGTTCCAGAAGGAGATCACGCTCGAGACCGTGCTGAACTCGCCGCGCGTGGCCGACCCCCTGAAGCTCTACGACTGCTGTCCGTTCACCGACGGCGGCGCCGCCCTCGTGCTCGCGTCCGAAGAAGTTGCCCGCCGCAGCCGCCGGCCGATCTGGGTGCTGGCCTCGGCGGCCGCCTCCGACTGGATGCTCATCGGCGACAAGCGGGATCTCTCGCGCGTGCCGGCCACCGAGCGCGCCGCGGCCGCCGCGTATCGGCAGGCGGGCAAGCGGCCCGAGGACGTGGACGTGGTGGAGCTGCACGACTGCTTCACGATCGCCGAGATCGTCGCCACCGAGGGGCTCGGCCTGTTCGAGCCGGGCACGGGCGGACTGGCCGCGGAGAAGGGGTGGACGAGCCTGGGCGGCAAGGTGCCCGTCAATCCGTCGGGCGGTCTCAAGGCCAAGGGGCATCCGATCGGCGCGACGGGCGCGGCGCAGATCTGCGAGATCGTGACGCAGCTTCGCGCCGAGGCGGGACCGCGCCAGGTCGACGGCGCGCGGACGGGACTCACCCACACGCTCGGCGGCAACACGGCGACGGTCCTCGTGAGCCTCTTCGGCCGTGAGTGAGCCGTCCATCACGCAGCACGCGTTCTTCGAGCAGGCGCGCGACGGCAGGCTGATCGGGATCAAATGCGGCGGGTGTGGCGCGCTCGCCATCCCCCCGCGCGAGCTGTGTCCCGACTGCGGCCGCCGCGAATGGTCTCCGGTGCCGCTCTCCGGGGACGGCGAGATCGCTTCCTTTACCGTGATCCGGATCGCGCCGCGTGGTCATGCCGGCGATGCTCCGTACGCGATCGCCGCCGTGCGGTTGACCGAGGGCGTCTCGCTTCTCGGTCGCGTGGTCGACATCCCGTTCGACGACCTCGCCGTGGGCCGGAAGGTCCGCTTCCGGCCGCTTCGCATCCTCGACCGCACCGCAATCGCCTTCGGGCCAGTCTGAGGCGCGGCGGCTCCCCGAGGCAGTGAGGCTGATGCCGCGGGGCGGAATGGAGCGCTAGCGAAGGGCGAGCAGCTGGCGCTCGGCTTCAGCGGCGAGGACTCGCATACCGAGCTCGGCGGCGAGCACCTGGGCGCGGTGCAGATGCGCCCGCGCGTCATCGGGCCGGTGCTCGTCGCGGGCGATCTCACCGAGCAGGGCCTCGGTCCACGCTTCCTGCGGCCGCTCGCCGTGCCGCGTCGCGAACTCCAGCGCCGTGCGCGCGGTCGCTCCGGCCTCGGCGAGCCGGCCCGCTCGACGGTACGCATCGCCGAGCGTCCGCACCCACCACGCGCGATTCGAGAACGCGCCCGTGCGCTCTTGAAGCGCGATCGCTTCCTCGAGGAGCGGAATCGCCTCGGTGGCTCGCCCGTCGAGCGCGTACGCGTGGCCGAGCAGGGTGAGTGCTCGCATCGTTTGACCGGCGAAGTTGTTTTCGCGGCAGATCGCCACCACGGGCTCCATGGCCCGCGCCACCGCGGCCGGCGGCGCCGTGTGGAGGAGAAAATGACCGCGGGCGATCGCCACCGGCACGCGGCTGTAGAGATGATTGGCCGCAAGGACGACTCGCTCCCCTTCTTCGATGAGCTTCACCGCGCCATCGACGTCGCTCAGCTCCATGAGCGTTTGCGCGGCGAGCGCGCACGCCCCTGAGTACGGAAGCCCCGACAACCCGAAACGCTCGTGCTCCTGCTTGCCGGCGAGACGGTCGACGATCGCGCGGTAGTGCTCGAGCGCCGTCGCGAATCGCCCCTGGAGGTCGTGCGAGTTCCCGACATAGTAGTGACCGGTCACCTCGAGCCCGACGTCGCCGCGGGCGCGCCCGGTCTCGATGCACCGCGCGCCATATTCCAGCGCGCGAGCATAGTCGGCCTTGGCCCAGTAGTACTGGAGGAAGAACGAGTACACCGCATCCAGCCGGTCGGTCTCGCCGTGTGCGGTGCCGAGCGTTTCCGCCTCCCGGAAGATCTCGAGCAACGGCTCCAGCTCGCCGCGCCGCCACAGCGGGGCGCGGAGAGCGAGGCGAACGTCGATGGCCTCCCGCACCGTCTCCTTCGTGGCCGGCAGCCGCGTCAGCGCGTCGAGCGCACGGCGATAGCCGTCGATGGCCTCGAGGTCGACGCACATCGCGGCCGTGCGGTCGGCCGCCTGGCGGGAATAGCGCGCGGCCTTCTCCCAGAGCTCGCCGCGCAGGGCGTGATGCGCGAGCCGCGCCGCGGCTTCGGCGAGCCGGTCCGCGTGGCGGCTCTCGAGCGCGGCCACCATCCGCGCGTGGAGCGCGCGCCGTCGCTCCGCGAGCATCCCGGTATAGGCCACCTCGTGGATCAGCGCGTGCCGGAACGTGTACTCGACTTCGGGGAACAGCACGGTCTCGAAGACGAACTCCTGGGTGACCAGGCGCGCCATCCCCGCCCGCAATTCGTCGTCGGGGTGTTCGGTGACGTCGGCCAGGAGCGAGAAGGGCACGTCCTTGCCGACCACGGCCGCCGCCTGAAGCACCTGCTTGTCGTCCGGCGCGAGCCGATCGATGCGCGCGGCCAGGATGGCCTGAACGGTCGCCGGCACCGCGATCGACGCCAGCGGACGCGCGAGCCGGTACTGTCCGGCCTCGCCGGCAAGGACACCGTCGGCAACGAGCGCACGAACGGATTCCTCGATGAACAGCGGATTGCCCTCCGTTCGCGCAATGAGCGTGGCCAGGAGTGGCCGCACGCCGGGATCGTCGCCGAGCAGCGGACGCAAGAGCTCCTCCGCGGTGCTGGCGGCGAGCGGCTCGATCGGAAGCTGGCGATAGAACGTCTTTTGCCCCCACCCGTGCCGGTATTCCGGCCGATAGTTCACGGCCACGAGCAGCCGCGCCGAGGCCACGTTCTCGACGAGCGCGTCCAGCAACGCCTGGGTCTCGCTGTCGATCCAGTGCAGATCCTCGAAGACCAGGATCACCGGCTGCACCTGTGTCTCGCGGACGATCAAGCGCCGCAGCCCCTCGAGCGTCGCCTGGCGCCGCTGTGGCGGCGCTTGCTGGAGGAACGCGCTCTCCGCAGGCAGCGCGTCGAGAAGACCGAGGATCGCCGGCACTCCATCCTTCAGGCTCTCGTCGAGGGTCAGGATGGTACCCGTGACCTTGCTGCGCACGGCGCGGGCGTCATCGCCGTCGTCCAGCTTGAAGTACGCGCGGAGCATGTCGATCACGGGGAGGTATGCCGTGGCCCGTCCGTACGAGACCGAGCTGCCATGCAGAACGAGCCAGCCCTTGATGCGATGGGAATTGAGGAACTCGTAGAAGAGCCGTGACTTTCCGACGCCCGGCTCGCCCACGATGGCGACGATCTGTCCCCGCCCGGTCCCGGCGAGATCGAGGGCCTGTCGCAGCTGCTCGAGCTCCTGCTGGCGTCCGACGAACCGACTCAGCCCGCGCGCGGCCGCACGCTGGAGGCGCGTGCGGACGACGCCGGCGCCGGTGATCTCGAAGGCCTCGATCGGCTCGCTCAGGCCCTTGACGCTCACCGGCCCCAGCGGCTTGACCTCGATGAAGTCCTCGGCGAGCCGGAGCGTCTGCGCCGTGGCCAGGATCGAGCCCGGACGCGCCGTCTGCTCCATGCGCGCCGCGAGGTGCGTCGTGGCGCCGACGGCGGTGTACTCCATGCGGAGATCGCTGCCGATCGAGCGCACGACGACGTCGCCGGAGTTGAGACCGACGCGAATCTGGATCACCAGGCCCGCGCTCCGCTGCATCGCCGCCGCGTACTCGGCCATGGTGGCCTGCATGCGCAGCGCCGCATAGGAGGCGCGGACGGCGTGGTCCTCGTGGGCGACGGGAGCGCCGAAGAGCGCCATGATCCCGTCGCCCATCACCTGGTTGACGGTGCCGTCGTAGCGGTGGACCGCGTCCATCATCCGCTCGAGGACGGCGTCGAGGATCCGCCGCGCCTCCTCGGGATCGCGCTCGGCCAGGAACTCCATCGACCCCTTGAGGTCGGCGAAGAGCACGGTCACTTGCTTGCGCTCGCCTTGCAGCGAGAGGCGCGACGTCAGGATCCTCTCGGCGAGATGTCGCGGCGTGTACGTCTCGGGTGAGGCGAAGAGTGTCGATGGCGCCGCGGGGGCCTTGCCGGTGTCGGGACGAATGGTGACCCCGCCGTCGGAGGCCGGCCGTCCGCACTCACCGCAGAACTTCGCCGCTGCCGTGAGCGGCGTCCCGCAGCCGGCACAGATGAGGGTCAGACGCGTGCCGCACTCGGAGCAGAACTTCGTGCCGGTCGGAGCCTGGTGCGAGCATTGCGGGCAAGTGACGGTTGACATCCCGGGGCCGTGGCTGCTACCGCAGGCGGGGGGCGGCCGCCTGCACGGCCTTGATGATGCCGTGGTAGCCGGTGCAGCGACACAGGACCGCCGACAGTCCCTCGCGGATGTCGTCCTCCGTCGGCTCCGGGTGAGCGCGGAGGAGGTCGAGCGCCGTCAGCAGCATGCCCGGCGTGCAGAAGCCGCACTGCAGCCCGTGATGCTCCCGGAACGCCTCCTGCAGCGGATGCAGCGCTCCATCGCGCACCAGCCCCTCGACCGTCATCAGCTCGGCGCCGTCGGCCTGCACGGCCAGCAGCAGGCACGAGCGCGCGGCCTCGCCGTTGAAGAGGATCGTGCAGGCGCCGCAGATCCCGTGCTCGCAGCCCACGTGGGTGCCGGTGAGCGCCAGATCCTCGCGCAGGAAGTCGACGAGCAGCTTCCGCGGCGGGCAGCGGCCTTCGCGCGCCATGCCGTTGACCTTCAGCCGGACGGTCATGGGCTCGCTCACTTCGCCCGACCGACGGCCTTCCGGAGCGCACGCCCCGTCAGCACCCGCGTGAGATTCCGACGGTAGTCGGCGCTGGCGTGAAGATCGCCGTCCGGCTGCACGAGCTCCGCCGCGCGGGCGGCGGCGGCCGCCACCGCCTCCTCGCCGACGCCGTCGCGCGCGATGATCGCTTCCGCATCGCGCAGCCGCACGGGAACGGGACCGGCGCCGGCGGTCGCCAGCCGCGCGGTCCAGCGTCCGCCGTCGCGCCACAGCGCCGCCGCCACCCCGACCAGCGCAAAATCGCCGTGGCGCCGCGCGAACTCCTCGAACGCCCAGCCGGCGCCGGCCGGCATGACGGGCAGGCGCACCTCCGTCAGCAGCTCGTCGGGCGCGAGGGTGGTGGTGAGGTAGCTCTCGAACAGCGCGGCCGCGGTGAGCTCGCGCTCGCCCTTCTGGCCGCGCGCGATGACGATGCCGTCGAGCGCGGTGAGCACAGCCGGGTACTCGGCCGATGGATCGGCATGCGCGATCGAACCGCCGATGGTGCCGCGCGACCGGATCGGCAGGTGGCCGACCCACCGCGTCGCCTCGGTGAGCAGCGGAAGCGCGCGGGCGACGACCGGCGAGAACTCCACCGCGCGCTGGCGTGTCATGGCGCCGAAGGCCACGTGGCCGTCGACCTCACGGATGCCCGCCAGCGCCGGGATGCGATTCAGATCGATGAGCGCGGCCGGCCGCGCGAGCCGGAAGTTCAGCAGCGGCACCAGGCTCTGGCCACCCGCGAGGGGCTTGGCGTCGCCGCCATAGCGCGCGAGCAGCGCCACCGCCTCATCGATTGTGCGCGGCGCATGATAGTCGAACCGGGGCGGCTTCACGCTTGCCGTGCCTCTTCGATCAGGCGCCAGAGGCGGCTGGGCGTCATCGGCAGCTCGGTGATGCGCACGCCGAGCGGCTTCAGCGCGTCGCTGACCGCGTTGGCGATGACGGCGGGCACGGTCATCGAGGACGACTCGCCGAGGCCCTTGGAGCCGAGCGTCGTCAGCGGCGACGGCGAGACGATGTGCGCGATGTCGATGCGCGGCGCCTCGCTCGCCGTCGGCACCAGGTAATCCATGAACGTCCCGGCCAGCGGCTGGCCGCTGTCGTCGTACTCCATCTCCTCGTAGAGCGCGCCGCCGAGGCCGTGCAGCGCGCCGCCATAGATCTGGCCCTCGGCGATCATCGGATTGATGATCACGCCGGCGTCGTGCACGGTGACGTACTTGATGATCGTGATGGCGGCCGTGTCGGGATCGACTTCCACCGCCATCACCTCCGCGATGAAGCCGTAGGTGTTCGAGGAGTTCACGCGATCCTCGTGGTCGACGGACCGCGCCTCGGTGAACCCGAAGACCGCCGTCGCCTGCAGCATCGGCTCCATCCCGTCCGGCAGTGACTCCGTGTTCCAGTGCGCGCGCCCGGCCAGCTCCTTGATCGAATACGACGGGCCCTTGCCGGTCCGCGTGCGCACCGCGCCGTCCCGGAACTCGAGCTGCGCGGCCGGCAGCTCCATGAGGTGCGCGGCGTAGTCGACGAGCTTCGTCTTGAGCTTGCGTGCGGCCAGGGCCACCGCGCTCGTGCCGATCGAGCCAAAGCGGCTCGAGTACGTGCCCGAGGAGATCGACCATGGCCGGGTGAAGGTATCCATCTCGTCGACCACGGTGATGTCGTCGGGCGTCACGCCGAGCTCGTCGGCCACGATCTGCGCGACGATCGTCTGATGC
>Ga0075420_100001235_pt1 | contig 21544 bp, 16 predicted proteins | sample SoiMetdeltSBSDD4_FD_75296 | JGI IMG/M metagenome (GOLD analysis project Ga0075420, IMG submission 75296) | Bulk soil microbial communities from a Populus tree surrounding site in Tennessee, USA - Soil MetaG P. deltoides SBSDD4 | ecosystem: Environmental > Terrestrial > Soil > Tree plantation...
GGGGGGGGCAGTTCAGCGGGGTCGGCGGGGGATCCGGCGCACCGCGAGCGGCACCTGGACCTCGATGACCAGGTCCACCTGGCCGCCGGTCAGGTACGCCTTGGGCAGGCCCAGCTCCGGCTCGGTGCCGAAGCGCAGGTACACCTCGCGGACCGGCCCGGCCGGGCGGGCCCCGGTCTGCTCCAGCCAGCGCAGCACCTGTTGGAGCAGGCGAGGCAGCCGGTGGTAGCCGCCCCGGTGCACCGCGCACGCCATCGCCGGCACCGCGTCCAGCCAGCCCACCTCGATGCCGTCGGAGCCGGGCACGACCCGGTTGAGCGGCACGGCGACGGTCACCCGGTCCTGGTCGGGGTCTGGCAGCAGGGCCAGCGGCGGGCGCGTGGCGCGGGCCCGCTGGTCGCGCGCGAAGGACTCAAGCTGGTAGAGCAGGGTGCCGGTGTCGTCGCCCGGTGCCCCGGTCAGCATCGCGACCAGCTGCGCGTCGACCGGCCGGATCACGACCTCGGGCACCTGGTCGTCGCGGTCGCGCAGCAGCTCCCGCCGGGCGCGCAGCGAGCGCAGCTGGGCCTGGGCGCGGGCAATCTCGTCTGTGAGCCGGCGCTCGTGCTCGGCGTACACGTCGTCGATGTCGCCGTCGAGCAGGCCCTTGAGCTCGTCAAGGTCGAGGCCCAGGTCGCTGAGCAGGATGATGCGGTTGAGCCGGGGGAGCTGGGCGGTGCTGTAGCAGGGCTCCCCGGTGCCGGGCTCGACGCGCGCCGGCGGCAGCAGGCCGGTCTCGGCGTAGTGGCGCAGCGTCGCGACGCTCACCCTGGTGAAGCGCGCGAACTCGCCGACCCGGAACATAGGACCCGAGGGTACGCATCGACCGCCGACCCTACTGGCCCGCGGCGCTGCGTCGGCCCTGAAACGCTCGGAGACCGTCCGGCGGCTCAGCCATCAATGCCTGCGTCACGCGCGACCAACGCAGCGCCAACCCGGTCGGACACCCTCAGTTTGGCGTAGATGCGGGATAGGTGCGTGCGAACAGTCGTCTCCGTCACGCCCAGACGGCTAGCGATCCTGGCGTTGCTGTCACCCCGGGCGATGGCGGCGAGAATGTCGCGTTCCGCGGATGTGAGCGAGCTAAGCAGGGCGGGCAGGCTCGTGGGCATGTGCTGTGGGCTGGCGACCGGTTCCGGGCCAGGGTCTTCAGCCTCGGCCAGGATGATCCGTTCGAGCCGCTCCACCTCAACCAGGTTGCCCTCGCTGCGAGCGAGGTCTGCCAGTTCCTGCAGAGCCACGATGCGCACCGGGTTGGTCCTGTCGCTTTGTTCCACTGCCAGGGTGAGATGCTCCCGCGCCGAGTCCATCGCCCCAAGCTGGCGGGCCACCACGCCTAGGCGGTAGCTCACGACGGGGGCTATCGCCGAATGTCGCGGTGCGGTCCCCAGCGCCCGTCGGAGCTGCTTGTCCGCCTCTTCGAAGCGACCCCGCTCGACGAGAAGCTCGCCGAGGGCAGCGTACGGCTCCGGACGGTGGGGAGACAGAAAAGTCGCCCGCCGCAGCCGGTCCTCCGCGAGCTGGTCTGCTCCTCGGTCCCTTGCGAACAGCCCTGCCGCGACGAGGGCCTGAGCCCAGCGGTCCCGGTCGGTCTGCGCCGCGTCATCGAGTGCAGCATTGGTCACCGCGTCGACCACCACCGCGGCGATCTCTGCGGCGTCCTGACCCTCGTCCCGGATGGCCTGGTACGACAGCAGCAGCCGCTCTCGGCCGGAAGCGTCTGTGCCGTAGACCGGCATGATGAGGCGCGGGGAGGCGGCGCTGCGTGCAGCGCTCTCGAAGCGCCGGATCAAGTCGGCAGTCCAAGGCCGGCGCCCGTCAGGGTGGACCAGCAGCAGATGCTGGGCGGTGCCGACCGCTTGCGCCGGCGACCACACCTGGCTTCCCGCGCCGACGTCCACGGTCCGGAGAACCCGAAGGCCGAACCGGTCCAGCGCGGCGCCGACCTCGCGGGCGCGCTCGCCGTGCCCGGACTCCTCCGGGATGAAAACGTCGTACTCAAAGTGAGCTTCATGCGCCGTGCCGGACTGGGCGGCCTGGACATAGCTGTCCCGGTTGGCGACGAGCGTGTCGGCGTCGCGGAGCCCGTGCGCGAGCAGCGCCGCCACCGTCTCCAGCGAGTAGGTGACGAGCTCGGGGTTGCCGGTGCGCTCGGTGACCGCTGGCACCTCCTCGCCGAAGCTCCAGACCGACAGGTACGGCACCGTGGTGCGCTCCACCAGATCGAGCGGCTCCACCCCTTTCGGCGCCCATCGCCGGTACAGCTCGGCCATCCCGTCCGCGACCTTCGCCCGCCATTCCCCGGCCCGGTCGTACTCCTCCCGCGCATCGAAGCGGGCGAGCAGGGGGAGCGCTACCAGCCCGGCGCGGTCGTAGGGCAACCGGTCGCGGGCTGCGGCCGCGCGGTGGGCGACCTCCAGCACCCCGCCGAGGCTCTGCTGGTTGGCGGTGAAGCACAGCACGAGCAGGTCCGGGAGCTGGACCGTGCAGATCCCGCCGATGTCGGTGATGCCGGTACGGCTGTCCACCAGCACGATGTCGTACTCGTCGAGGAGCTCCCGGCGTAGGCGCTCGATGTGGTTGCCGAGGTCGTTCTGGTCGTAGAGCTCGGTCCATGAGATCTGCTGAACTCGATCGATATAGGTGTCGTCCACCCGGCCGGCGGCGAGCAGGTCCAGACGGCGAGCCCCGGGAACCTTGACCGGTACCACGGCCGGGCGCCAGTGCAGCTCGCCGCCGGCGCGGACGCCAGCGACCAGCTCGACCAGCCCGGCCTGCGGGGTGCGCGCCAGCCACGGTTTGAAGTAGCTGTGCAGTCCGGGCGCCTCCAGGTCCCAGTCGACGCAGAGCACGCGACGGCCCCAACGCGAGAGCAGCACGGCGACGTTCGCCAGGCAGAAGGAGCGGCCAACCCCACCCTTGTACGAGTAGAACGTGACTATCACGTCATAACCTCACAGCCGGGGGACTGGGCCGCGTGGTGGGTGCGGCAGTGGGTCGGGTTTGATGATCGGCCAGCTGGCGTCCCACTCCGGGGAGTGCTCCAGCCCCTTGGCGACACCTATCGCGAACTGCTCTACCGCCTTGTAGAAGTGCCAGTAGTGCTCCGTGCGTTGGAACGTGTCGGGATGCAACGGCACGTTCCACGGCGTGAAGTCCTTGTGCAGGACGTCTTTGGCATCCTCGGCAAAGTGGTCTCCGTCGGCGAACCGGACCGTGTGCACCAGCAGGGTCGGGTTGTCCGCGGTGCCCAACCCGAGCAGCTTCTCCCGCTCGCGCATGCTGGTCCACTCGGCCAGGCACCAGGGCCTGCGGAAGTACGGCGGCGACAGCACCGCGACCATGACCCGGGACCGGCGCAGCGTGTACTCGATGTTCTGCGGCCAGGCCCGCCCACTGTCCTGTTCGGAGTCAATCCATATAGATGGGTCACGGGGCATCGCATTGTCCAGGCACGACCGTAGCGCCGGGTGGAAGTGGTCCTGGACCCACCGGCCAGCGTCGCTCCTGCGTGTATAGCTGAGGAAGACGTCAAACTCGTAGCCCATGGTCTCCGCACGCTCCGGGCGTTTGCTGCTGTGTCGCCTCATCCTACGGACCGTGCGATAGGCCCGGCGGCGTACGAGTTAGGAGCGGACCGAGCTCTCCCTCAAGCCGGCTCAGGCGATGAGTGCGGGCAGGTGGCGCTCGACCGCGGGCAGTGCCTCTGCCACGGTGACCGGGCGGCCCAGCTCGGCGGAGAGCGAGGTGACGCCGGCGTCGGTGATGCCGCAGGGCACGATGGCGCCGAAACGGGCGAGGTCGCAGTCGCAGTTGAGGGCGAAGCCGTGCATGGTGACCCCGCTGGCGACCCGGATGCCGATCGCGGCCACCTTGCGCTCCGGGCCCCGGGCGTCGGCCGGCACCCACACCCCGCTGCGCCCCTCCACCCGGGTGGTGGCCAGCCCCAGCTCGGCGCACACGTCGATGAGCACCTGCTCGACCCGGCGGACGTACACGACCACGTCGACCGGGTCGCCCAGCTGGACGATAGGGTAGCCGACCAGCTGCCCCGGGCCGTGCCAGGTGATCTTCCCGCCGCGGTCGACGTCGACGACTGGAGTGCCGTCCACCGGGCGGTCCGCCGGCTCGGTGCGCTTGCCCGCGGTGTAGACGCTCGGGTGCTCCAGCAGCAGCACGGTGTCCGGTTGCTCGCCGGCGACCACTGCCGCGTGCAGCCGGCGCTGCTCGGCCCATGCGGTCAGATAGTCGACGGTGCCTGCCCGCACGATCTCCAGGCTCGCAACTGTGCTGGTCACATGCTCAGCCTAGGCCATGCTCCGAGAGCCGGCCCGAGCCGGCGTGAGCCCGGTCACCCACCACCTGGATGCGGGGCCTCGGCGGTCCCCGTACCCTGGCTTGGTCCTTGTTTGTGAAAGGTTTCACGAGGGTGACCAGGGGGAGGTCGCGGGGATGACGGTCGTACGGGAGCGGGAGGCCGGCGGCGAGACCGGCGCGCCGCGGCGGCGGCGGGCGTGGCGGTGGGTGCTGCCCGCTCTGGCGATCGTGCTGTGGCTGGGCCTCGGCGGCCCGCTGGCGAGCCTCACCAGCAAGACCAGCGATGTGCAGAAGAACGACAACTCCGCGTTCCTACCGGCCAACTCCGAGTCGACCAAGGTGCTCGACCTCAACGAGCGGTTCGTCGAGACCGAGGCCAGCCCGGCCATCATCGTGTACGCCCGCCCGGGCGGCCTGACCGGCGCCGACCGCGCGAAGATCGGCGCGGACCTGGCGCAGGCGTCGGCGTACCTGGGCGACAAGCTGGTCGGGCCGGCGTTCGGGCCGGTCTACTCCACCGATGGCGAGGCGGCCCAGGTGATCCTGCAGTTCGCCGGGTCGGACGCGGAGAAGGCGTCCGACGAGGTGGCCTGGCTGCGGGGGCTGGTGTCGTCGTCGCCGGGGCTGCAGGCCCACGTCACCGGGCCGGTGGGCATCTTCGCCGACCTTATCGAGGCGTTCCAGGGCATCGACGGCATCCTGCTCCTGGTGACCGGCATCGTGGTGCTGCTGATCCTGGTCGCGGTCTACCGCAGCCCGCTGCTGCCGTTCGTCGTGCTCGGCGTCGCCGGGCTCGCGCTGGGCCTGGCCAACGGCGTGGTCTACCTGCTGGCCAAGGCCGAGGTGATCACGCTGTCCGGGCAGAGCCAGGGCATCCTCGACGTGCTCGTGCTCGGCGCCGCTACGGACTACGCGCTGCTGCTGGTCTCCCGTTACCGCGAGGAGCTGCGCCGCCATGACAGCAAGCACGACGCCATCCGGGTGGCGTGGCGGGCGGTCGTGGCGCCGATCCTGGCCAGCGCCGGCACCGTCATCCTCGGGCTGCTCTGCCTGCTCGTCAGCGACCTGTCCGCCAACCGGGGCCTGGGCCCGGTGGGCGCGATCGGCATCGGCTGCGCGCTGCTGGCCATGCTCACCCTGCTGCCCGCCGTCCTGGCGCTGCTGGGGCGGGCCGCGTTCTGGCCGTTCCGTCCGGCGTACGGGTCGGCGCCGGCCGAGGAGCGTGGCGTGTGGGCGCGCATCGCCGGTGTGGTCGGCCGCCGGCCGCGCGTCGTGTGGGCGGTCACCGCGCTGGTGCTGCTCGCCCTCGCCGGTGGCATCACCCGTCTGGAGGCGGACGGCATCCCGCAGACCGAGGCGTTCACCACCACCAAGGACTCCAAGATCGGCCAGGACCTCATCGGCCGGCACTTCCCCGCGGGCAGCGGCAGCCCGGCCCAGGTGGTCGTACGCCAGGACAAGGTCGGTGAGGTGGTCAGCGCCGCGCAGGGCGTGCCCGGGGTCGCTGCGGTGGCGCCGTACCCGGGGATCGTGCTGCCGGGCGCGCCGCCCCCGGCGGGGCCGAAGGTCGTCGACGGCCTGGTGCGGGTCGATGTGACGCTGGCCGACGCGGCGGACTCCCCGGCCGCGTTCGAGACGGTGCGCCGGCTGCGTACCGCGGTGCACGCGGTGCCCGGTGCCGAGGCGCAGGTGGGCGGCTTCACCGCGATCAACGTCGACGTGCAGGACACCTCCCAGCGGGACCGGACGGTGATCATCCCGCTGGTGCTGGCGGTGGTCTTCGTCATCCTGGTGCTGCTGCTGCGCTCGCTGGTCGCGCCGCTGCTGCTCGTGTCGACCGTGGTGCTGTCGTTCGCGGCGACGCTGGGCGTCTCCGGGGTGGTCTTCCGCGACGTGTTCGGCTTCGCCGGGACGGACTCCGGGTTCCCGCTGTTCGCCTTCGTCTTCCTCGTCGCGCTCGGGGTGGACTACAACATCTTCCTGATGACCCGGGTCCGGGAGGAGACCGCCCGCCGGGGGCACCGGGCCGGCACGCTCACCGGGCTGTCGGTCACCGGCGGCGTGATCACCTCCGCCGGGGTGGTGCTGGCGGCCACGTTCGCGGCGCTGGCCGTGCTGCCGCTGGTGTTCCTGGCCGAGATGGCGTTCGCGGTCGCCTTCGGGGTGCTGCTGGACACGCTCATCGTGCGGTCGCTGCTGGTGCCGGCGCTCACTGTCGACATCGGACGGTCGGTGTGGTGGCCGGGTCGGCTGCGCCGGGCCGACCCGTAGCTCTCTCCGTCTGGCCGCTCAGCTCGGTGCGACCCGCCACAGCCATACGTCGGAGACGCGCTGCGGCTCGCCGAAGAGGGCTGTGGCGGTCTGGCGCAGGGCGGCGTACTGGACTGTCCACTTTGAGCCGTGTACCTGGTCGGCGAGGACGATGACCTCGGCGCGCCAGTAGCGTAGGTCCTCCCGGGCGCGCTGGCGCTCGGCCTCGCCGACGACCGGCGCGACGCCGGTGTGGGCCGCCTGCACCAGCAGCTCCTCGGTGGGGCGGGGCACCGGGCCGATGCGCCCGCGCCCGTCCGGGCCGCCGGGCCCGAGGAAGAAGCCGGACGGGATGGCGAACTCGCCGTGCCGCGCGGCGAGCGCCGTCGACTGCCACCGCTGCCCGTCCGGCAGCAGGTCCGACGGGAGCGGGACCGGGACCACGGTACCGCCCGGGGACACGTACGAGCGCCACTGGCCGGAGGCGAAGAACTCCGGCACCGGGCCCCGCTCGACGGCGACCAGCGGGACCGGAACCAGGGGGAGGAGCGCTGCTGCGAACGCTGCGATCCACAGTGGACGGCGTGGGGCTGCTCGGATGTGGTCCAGCGTCCAGGCCAGGACGATCGCGATGACCGGGATCACGCCGAGCGCCAGCCGGGCGGGCAGCGCGGCGTTGAACACCGGCAGGGGCGCGAGCAGGGCGTACGGCAGGGGGATCTCGGTGATCTCGCCGAGCCACTTCAGCTGGGGACCGAGCGACAGCGCGGTGAACGCCAGGGCGGTCACCGCGAGCGCCCGCAGGACAGCCCGCCGCTGTGCGGGGTCCGCCGCCGGGCGGGTCCTCGCCCACAGCAGCGCGAAGCACACCGCGAAGAGCACCAGCAGGGGTACCCCGAAGAACGAGGTCTCCTCGGTCGGGTTCGGGGCCAGGCGGGTGTCGAGCCCGAGCCACCCCGCCACGGACCGCTCCGGGTAGGCGCCGTACGCGGCCAGGTCCTCGGCGTGGATGCGCTGGTCGAAGCCGATGCCGGCGTACCGCTGCGGCCCCAGGAAGTGCAGCCACAGCGGGTAGGCGAGCAGCACCAGGGCGACCAGCCCGGTGACGCCGAGACCGGCCAGGAACGTCCGCAGCGCCGCGCGGGCCTCGGCCCGCCGGCCCAGCGCCCAGACCTCGACGAACATGCCGCACCCGAGCGCGGTGAAGAACAGCGCCTCCGCGGCGATCGAGAACATCACCGCGACGAGTACGCCGAGCAGCGCGCCGTTGCGTACCGCCCGGCCCGGCTCGCGCAGCTTGACCACGCGCCAGACGACGATCGGGACGAGCCACTGGGCGGTCCAGTTCAGGTGGGCGTTGGCGTGCGAGACGAGCCCCGGGGCGAACCCGCAGAAGAGCCCGCCGAGTGCGGCGGCCGGCGCGGACGCGCCCAGGTGCCGGGAGAGCAGCCAGTACCAGGCGTACCCGGTGGCCGCGAGGTTGAGCGTGAGGACCAGCAGGAAGGTCAGTGGCGGGCCGATCAGCCAGGTCACCGGGGCGAGCGCGAGGGCGTACACCGTGATCGAGGTGTTCACCGCGAGGTTGACCCCGTCCGGCACGTTGAGCAGGTACGTGAACATCGGGTTCTCGCCGGTGCGCAGCGCGTGGGCGCCGTACGCGAGCAGCCACTCGAAGAGCGCCTGGTCACCGGAGTTGACCCGGATCGCCCGACCGTTCGGGGCGAGCCAGAGGGCGCCCGTCACCCACCCCGCAAGGGCCAGGCTCGCCAGCGCCGTCACCAGGTCCGCGCGGCGGTGGCGCCGGACCGGCGCAGCGCGGGACGGCGTGGGCTGGCCCGATGCGGGTTGGCCTGATGTTGGGTGGCCTGATGTTGGGTGGCCCGGTGTGGGTTGGTCCGGTGCGGGTTGGTCCGGCGTGGGCGCGGGAGGTGCCGGCCGTGCGGTGAGAGTCGCCACCCGCCGCACGCTAGCAGCGCGGATGGCGGCCGGCAGCGTGGGGGAGCGGTGGGCCGGGGCGGGTGGTTGACGCCGCGGGGTGAGGGCATGATCATTGGACGCCTACCGAGAAAAACGCCCGGGAATATTGTCGGTATGCGTCCAACGATCATGAGCACGTGCCACGGTGCGGCTAGCGCGGGCGGTGCCGTTGGTGCGGGTGGCGTGGTTAGCGTAGGGCGGCGCGCAGGGCTGCGTCGATGTCGCGATGGGCGAAGCTGAAGCCCTGCCGTTCCAGCACGCCGGGGAGCACCCGCTGGCTTCGTACCGCCTCGTCGCCGAAGTCGCCGAGGACTATCCGCAGCGCCAGCCGCGGCACGGTGAACAGCGCTGGCCGGTGCAGCAGCCGGGCCAGCGTCGAGGTGAGCTCGGCGTTGGTGACGGGCACGGGCCCGGCCAGGTTCACCGGGCCGGCGATGTCCTCCCGGGACATGAGGAACTCGACCGCACCCAGCCAGTCGGCGAGCGAGATCCACGGCATGTACTGCCGCCCGGTGCTGAGCTTGCCGCCGACAAAGAGGCGGAACGGCAGCAGGAGCGGCTTGAGCATGCCGCCGCTGGCGTGCAACGGGAGGCCGGTACGCAGCCGGACCACCCGTACCCCGGCCTCCTCGGCGGGCCGGGTGGCCGCCTCCCAGGCCCGGCACAGGTCGGGTAGGAAGCCCTCGCCGGCCGGGGCCTCCTCGGTCACTGGCTGGTCACCGGTGTCGCCGTACCACCCCACGGCGCTCGCGTTCATCAGCAGCGACGGGCGTGCGGCGGGCGGCAGGGCGGCGATGGCATGCGCCAGGGTGGAGGTGGCGTCCACCCGGCTGGCGCGGAACTTCGCCTTGTACCGCTCGGTCCACCGGTGGCCGGCGGCGCTGGCGCCGGCGAGGTTGACCACCGCGCCCATACCGGACAGCGCTGCGGGGTTGAGCTCGCCGCCGGCCGGGTCCCACCGGATCTCTCCGGCTGTCCGGGGCTCCCGCCGCACGAGCCGGGTCACCTTGTGCCCGCCGTTGGTGAGCCGGTCCGCGAGGTGCGAGCCGAGGAACCCGGACGAGCCGGCTATCGCGATCCGCATGGCCCCATCCTGCCAAAAGCGCTGATGACGGTGGCGCAACATGGTCGCGTGCCGGGGCGTGTGTGTGGCAGGTGATGCCGAACGGAGGTGTGCCCATGGGCACGCGCACGCGTCTGTTCTCGCTGGCCGGTGCTGCGCTGGCGCTCGTGGTGTGCGGCTGCGGTCCGGCGCCTGGGCCAGCCGGGGCCGGTCCCACGCTGGTCACACCGGCTGGGGAGCCGCCCACCGCTCCACCGACCGGGGTGACGGCCGCCGTCCTACTGCCGCTGCCGGCCGCGCTGCTCCTGGCGGCCGACTTCGGCCCGGCGTACGCGCTGTCGGGGCCGGTGCTGTCGGAGACCGGAGCCACCCCATCAGTGCGCCTGCTGGACACGATGGAGTGCCCGGCCTGGCAGCCGGGGTCCGGCGGCAGCGCGGCCCTCGTACTCGACCAGGCGCGACAGCTCTACGCCGCTCCGCGGGGGCACTTCGACTCGATGGCCGTCTGGCGGTTCCGCGCCGCGGGGGCGGTGACGGCTCTGGCCGAGGTACGCGAGCAGCTTCGCCGGTGTGCCCGGGAGGAGCTCGTTGAGGGGGACGTGCCGGTGGTGATCAGGTGGACCGTGCTCGCCACTGGCGTTGCCGGCCAGGAGTCGCTGCTCGTACGGGTGGAGAACCGCCGCGGCGGAGAGCTGTTCAATGTGGACTTCTTCGTGGTTGTCCGGCAGAGCTCGGTCGTCGCCAGCGTCTGGCTGAGCGACCAGCGGTGGACGACCGACCGGTTGCGGGCGCTCGCCACCCGGGTAGCCACCCGGCTCTGCGCCGTCGCGGCATGCTGAGGCCGGCCCGGCGTGGCCAGCGGCCGACCGGGGCGGCCCACAGCCGACCGGCGTGGCCCGCCGGAGTGGGGTGGCCCGCGGGGTGGGGGTGGCCCGCCGGGGTGGCCGCCGGTGCCAGACCGAGGGCCACCCCTGCCGTTAGCTCAGACAGTGCTGTCAGGTCAGGCCCAGCTCGGCCTCGAAGTTACCGGCCTCCAGCCGCTCCTTGATGGTGCCCAGGAAGCGCGCCGCGTCCGCGCCGTCGACTAGCCGGTGGTCGTACGACAGGGCGAGGTAGACCATCGAGCGGGGCACGACGACCTCGCCGAGGTTGCGGTCCTCCACGATCGCCGCGCGCTTGACCACAGCGCCGGTGCCGAGGATCGCCACCTGCGGCTGGTTGATGATCGGAGTGTCGAACAAGGCGCCCCGGCTGCCGGTGTTGGTCAGCGTGAACGTGCCACCGGCCAGGTCGTCCGGGCTGATCTTGTTGGTCCGGGTGCGGTCGGCGAGGTCCGCGATCCGCTTGGCCAGGCCGGAAAGGTTCAGGTCGCCGGCGCTGTGGATCACCGGCACCATGAGGCCGCGCTCGGTGTCCACGGCGATCCCCAGGTGCTCGGCGTCGTGGTAGGTGACCGTGCCCGCGTCCACGTCGATGGACGCGTTGACCTTGGGGTGGATCCGCAGCGCCTCAACGGCGGCCAGCGCGAAGAAGGGCAGGAACGACAGCTTCACGCCGTGCCGGGCGAGGAAGTCCGCCTTCGCCCGGTCGCGTAGCCGGGCGATCCGCGAGACGTCCACCTCGACGACCGTTGTGAGCTGGGCGGACACCTGGAGCGACTCGACCATGCGCCGGGCGATCAAGGCCCGCATCCGGGACATCTTCTCGGTGGTGCCGCGCAGCGGGCTCGGCTCGGGCTTCACCGCAGGCGTCGCCTCGGCTGGCTGGGGCTCGGCCGGCCGGGCCGGGGCTGCGGTCCGGGCGGCTGCCTCCGCCCGCTTGCGGTCCGCAGCCTCCAGCACGTCCTGCTTGCGGATCCGCCCACCCACGCCGGTGCCCTTCACCGCGGTGAGCTCCACGCCGTGCTCGGAGGCGAGCTTGCGGACCAGCGGCGTGACATAGCCCGCACCGTCCTCGCCGGCCGGGGGAGCAGGGCGCGTGGCTTGTTCGTCGGCAGCCGCGGCGGTGGGTGCCGGTGCCTCCGCCACGGCCCGGGCCGGTGCGGGGGCCGGCCGAGCTGGCTGCGCCTCCTCGGCCTGCGGGGGGGCTGCGGCCTGCGGGGGGGTTGGCGCTGGCGCGGGGGTCGGTGCGGCGCCGTTGGCGGCCCCGATCACCGCTAGCTCGGCTCCGACCGGCGCCGTCTCGTCCTCAGCCACCTTGATCTCGAGAAGCGTGCCGCCTGCTGGCGCCGGGATCTCGGTGTCCACCTTGTCGGTCGAGACCTCGAGCAGGGGCTCGTCGGCCTCGACAGCCTCGCCCACCTGCTTCAGCCAGCGGGTGACCGTGCCCTCGGTTACCGACTCGCCCAGCGCCGGCATGGTGACCACGGTCGCCGGGGCGCCGCCGGCGGCCTCCGCCCGGGACGTGGCAGGTGCCGCCGCAGTACCCGATGCGGTGGCCTGCGGCGCCGGCTGGGCCTGGGCCGCCTCGGTGGACGGGGCGCCCTCGGTGGGCTGCTCAGCGGCGGCCTCGGCCACGGCTGGCTGCGCCGCCCCGGCAGGCCCCGCGGACGCGGACGCCTGGGCTTGCCCAGCCCGCTCGGCGGGCTCAGCCTCGGGCTCAGCCTGCTGCGCCTCAGCCGGAGCCTCCTGGGCCGGAGCAGCAGCGGGAGACGCGGCAGCGGGAGCAGCCACGGCCTGGGCGGTCGCCGTACCCCCGCCTTGCCCTTCGCTCTCACCCGCGATCACCGCGAGCTCGCTGCCGACCTCTGCGGTCTCGTCCTCGTGTACGACGATCCTCTCGAGTACGCCGGCGGCGGGCGACGGGATCTCGGTGTCGACCTTGTCCGTCGACACCTCGAGCAGGGGCTCGTCGGCCTCGACGCGCTCGCCCTCCTGCTTGAGCCAGCGGGTAACGGTGCCCTCGGTGACGCTCTCGCCGAGCCGGGGCATGGTGACCGATACCGGCATTTCGTTTGACTCCTCGTGATCAGCCGTGCACGTGTAGCGGCTTGCCGGCCAGCGCCAGGTGCGCCTCGCCGATCGCCTCGGTCTGGGTGGGGTGCGGGTGGATGAGCTGGGCCACGTCCGCGGGGAACGCCTCCCAGTTGTAGATCAGCTGGGCCTCGCTGACCAGCTCGCTGACCCGGCTGCCGACCAGGTGCAGGCCCACCACCGGGCCGTCGGCGACGCGGACCAGCTTGGCGAAGCCGGACGTCTTCAGGATCTGGCTCTTGCCGTTGCCGGCGAGGTCGTAGGTGAACGTCTCGACCTTGTCACCGTACTGCTCGCGGGCCTTGGCCTCGGTCAGGCCCACCGAGGCGACCTCGGGGTCGCAGTAGGCCACGCGCGGGATACCGGCCTCGTCGATCACCGGCGGGTTGTGCCCGGCGATCTCCTCGGCCACGAAGATGCCCTGCTGGAAGCCGCGGTGGGCCAGCTGAAGGCCGGGCACGATGTCGCCGACGGCGTAGACGCCGGGCAGGTTGGTGCGCAGCCGCTCGTCGGTGGGGACGAAGCCCCGGTCGAGGGTGAGGCCGGCCTCCTCGTACCCCAGGTTGGTGGTGGTGGGGCCGCGGCCGACCGCGACCAGCATGAGCTCGCCCTCGACCAGCTCGCCTCCGGCGATGGTCACCCGGACGCCGCCGCTGGCGCGCTCCACCTTCTCGAACGGCTTGTTGACCTTGTACGCGATGCCGCGGCGCCGGAACGCGCGCTCCAGCGCCTTGCTCGACGCCTCGTCCTCGGCGGCCAGCAGCCGGGGCAGCGCCTCGATGATGGTCACCTCGGCGCCGAAGGAGCGCCAGACGCTGGCGAACTCGCAGCCGATCACGCCGCCGCCGAGCACGACCACTGACGCGGGCACCCGGTCCAGGGTCAGCGCGTGCTCGGAGGCGATGACCCGCTCGCCGTCGATCTCCAGCCCGGGCAGGGTGCGCGAGTACGAGCCGGTGGCGAGCACCAGGCTGCGCCCGGTGTAGCGCTCCCCGTTGACCTCGACGGCCGGCGTGGAGCCGTCGGCGGCGGGGCCGGCCAGCCGCCCCTCGCCCTCCACATATGTGATCTTGCGGGACTTGACCAGGCCCTGGAGCCCCTTGTAGAGGCGGGACACCACGCCGTCCTTGTACGAGTTGACCCCGGCCATGTCGATGCCGTCCAGCGAGGTGCGCACCCCGAACTGGGCGGCCTCCCGCGCGGTGTCGGCCACCTCGCCGGCGTGCAGGAGCGCCTTGGTCGGGATGCAGCCGCGGTGCAGGCAGGTGCCGCCGAGCTTGTCCTTCTCGACCAGCGCGACAGACAGGTCCAGCTCTGCGGCGCGCAGTGCGGTGGCGTACCCGCCGCTGCCCCCGCCGAGGACGACGACATCGAAACCCTGGTCGCTCACTGTGATCTCCTTCAGCGCCGGCCCGAGGTGTGCCACGTGCTGCGCACAGGCCCCGGCCACCTCGTCGGCCATCGGTGTCTCCGTCGGCCATCTTGTCACTTGTGGACGACAGCGGCGACGCGAGGTGCCCGCCGCCCGCACCGCCCCGGACCGTGCGCGCCTCGGACCGTGCGCGCCTCGGACCGTGCACGCCTCGGACCGTGCACCGCCCGGACCGCGTACCTGCTGGGACCAAGCACTGCCGGGAGACGGTCGATGAGACGTACCCTTGCCGCAGTCGAGGTCCGCGACGCGGCGGCCCTGGGCGGCGGTGAGGAGGAGGTCGGCCGGTGGCCTGGTTCCGGCGGCAGAGGAAGGGTACGGCGGATCGCGGGGCGAGCCGCGCCGATACGGAGTACCTTGAGGAGTTCGTCCGCTCCCGGCGGGGAGTGGAGGCCTTCATCGAGCCGCGCACCACCGTCACCGAGACCACGATCCTGCTGGTCGCCTACGACGGCGAGTGGACCCGCCGGCGCATCGACGGCCCGGACGGCGCCCGCCGCTTCGCCCACCGCCTCGGCATCCCGGTCTACGACGTCAACCTCGTCGGCTATCCAAAGCGCAAGCGGGACTTTGACGAGCGGCGCCGGCGCTCGGGCGAGGCCGGCTAGCCGCTCGGCAGTGGCCAGCGGCCCGGCGCCGCCGTCCAGCGCTCCCGTGTTCCCGGCTCACCCGTGCGCGGTCACCCGTACGCGGTCACCTGTGCGCGGTCACCCGTGCGCCGCGATGTCCTCGATGACCTCCAGCAGCGTGCGTACGGGCACGCCGGTGCCGCCCCTGGCCCAGTAGCCGGTCGCCTCCGCCGTGTGGTAGGCCGGGCCGGCGATGTCGATGTGCGCCCACGCCACCTCGCTGGCGACGAACTCGCTCAGGAACACGCCGCCCTGAAGCATGTGGCCGGCCCTGTCCATGCCCGCGTTGACCTGCGCGATGTCGGCCACGTCGGAGTCCATGCCCTTGCGCACGTCGTCCGGCAGCGGCATCGGCCAGGCCGGCTCGCCCACCCGGTCGCCGGCGGCGCGGACCCGCTCGCAGAGCTCTGCCGTGCCCATCACCCCGGCCACCCGCTTGCCCAGCGCGATCACCTGGCCACCGGTGAGCGTGGACGTCTCCAGCAGGTAGTCGGCACCATCGGCGCAGGCACGGGCGATCGCGTCGCCCAGGATCATCCGGCCCTCGGCGTCGGTGTTGAGCACCTCGACCTTCTTGCCGTTGAACATGGTCACCACGTCGCCGGGCCGGTACGACGAGCCGGACGGCATGTTCTCGGCCATCGGCAGGTACGCCGTGACGGCCACCCGCGGCTTGGTCGCGGCGATGGCCAGCATGGTGGCCGCGACCGCGGCGGCGCCGGCCATGTCGCATTTCATCTCCCACATGCCTTGGGCCGGCTTGATGGAGACCCCGCCGCTGTCGAAGGTGATGCCCTTACCGACCAGGGCCACCCGAGCGGCGCCGGCGGAGCGCGGGCCACCGGCGGAGCGCGGGCCACCGGCGGAGCGCGGGCCGCCATCCGGCGTGTAGGCGATGCGGACCAGGCGCGGTGGGGCCTCCGAGCCCTGCCCCACCGCCATGATGCCGCCGTACCCGCCGCGGCGCAGCGCCTTGTCGTCGAGCACCTCGACCTCGAGGCCGGCCTTTGCCGCAGCGGCGGCCACCTCGTCGGCGAAGTCCGGCGGGCGCAGCACGTTCGGAGCGGTGTTCACCCAGTCCCGGGCCCGGGCGACCGCCTCGACCACCGCCGCCGCCCGGCGCAGCTCAGCCTTTACCGCCTTGTCCGCCGCGTCCGGCACGTGCACGGCGACCCGGCGGACCGGGTCCCGCCGGCCGGGCTGCGGCTTGGTCTTGTAGCCCGCGAACCGGTAGGCCCCGAGCAGGGCGCCCTCGGCCAGCACCCGTACCCCGGCCGGCTCGTCGGCCTCGTCGAGCGGCAGGGTCAGCACGATCTCCTCGCAGCCGGCCAGCGCCCGGGCCGCGCTGCCGGCCGCCCGCCGCAGCGTCTCCGCGGCCGGCACACCGGCCGCCGGCGCCGGCCCGAGCCCAACCGCGGCCACCAACGGCGCCGTCACCGTGCCGAGGGTGGCCAGCTTGGTGACCTCGCCGGTAGCGCCCGTGGCACCCAGCAGCGCCAGGGTCGGCACCAGCCGGCCGTCGAAGGCAGCGGCGATGCTCTCCGCGCCGGGGGCGAGCAGGAGCCCGCCGTCGCCGTCCGGACTGTGCACCCCGACCACGATCGCGTCGGCCGTCAGGTCAGCCGGGTCAGTATCGACGAGGGTCAGGGTGGTCACGCGGCGGCTCCTGCGGTAAGCGGGCGGTCTCGGCTTCGCCGATGCTAACGAGCGAAACGGGCCACGGTAAGTTTCCCCCATGAGCGAAGCCAGCGACGAGCTCCGCCGGTCCCCGTTGCACCAGCGCCATCTCGCCCTCGGTGCCAAGCTCGCCGCCTTCGGCGGCTGGCAGATGCCGCTGGAGTACGCCGGCGGCGGCGTGCTGAAGGAGCACGCCGCGGTGCGCGAGGCGGTCGGCGTGTTCGACGTGTCGCACCTGGGCAAGGCGCGGGTACGCGGACCCGGGGCGGCCGGCTTCGTCAACGCCTGCCTCACCAACGACCTCGGCCGGATCAAGCCGGGGCGGGCCCAGTACACGCTCTGCTGCGCCGAGGACGGCGGGGTCGTCGACGACCTCATCGCCTACCTCTACGCCGACGACCACGTGTTTCTCATCCCCAACGCGGCCAACACCGCCGAGGTGGTGCGCCGGCTGGCCGCCGCGGCGCCGGCGGGGGTGGGCGTGACCGACGAGCACGAGGCGCACGCCGTACTGGCGGTGCAGGGGCCGCGCTCGGCGGAGGTGGTGGGCGCGCTCGGGCTGCCCACCGAGCACGAGTACATGAGCTTCGCCGAGGCCACCGCCGCGGGCACCCCGCTGGTCGTGTGCCGCACCGGCTACACCGGGGAGCACGGCTACGAGCTGGTGGTGCCGGCCGCCGCCGCGGTCGGGGTATGGGACGCGCTGCTGGACGCGGGTGCGGCGGACGGGATCCGGCCGTGCGGGCTGGGCGCGCGGGACACGCTGCGCACCGAGATGGGGTACCCGCTGCACGGGCAGGACCTGTCCCGGCAGATCACCCCGGTGCAGGCCCGGGCCGGGTGGGCGGTCGGCTGGAAGAAGCCGTCGTTCTGGGGCCGGGAGGCTCTGCTGGCGGAGCGGGAGGCCGGCGCCCGGCGTACCTTGTGGGGTCTGGAGTCCCTCGATCGGGGGATCCCGCGGCCGCACATGGCGGTGCTGCGCAACGGCTCCACGGTCGGCGAGGTGACCAGCGGCACCTTCTCCCCGACCCGCCGGGTGGGCATCGCCCTGGCGCTGCTGGACACCGCCGCCGGGCTCGGCGAGGGGGACGAGGTCGAGCTGGACGTGCGGGGGCGCCGCTGCCGGGCGCGCGTGGTCAAGCCGCCGTTCGTGACGCCCTCGGTGCGGTGAGGCATGGGCGTCTCCTACGAGCAGGTGCGGGACTGGGTGCTGGCGCTGCCCGGCGGGTGTGAGGTGATGGTCGAGTCCTGGGGCCATCCGACGCTGCGGGTCGGGGACAAGATGTTCGCCTCCGGCGGGCCTGGGCTGCCCACGATGTCGCTGAAGGCCACCAAGGAGGAGCAGGAGATCCTGGTGACCGAGCAGCCGGAGACCTTCGCGGTCGCCGGGTACGTCGGCCGGTTCGGCTGGGTCGAGGTGCAGCTGTCTACTGTGGACGAGGACGAGCTGCGTGACCTGGTGGTGGCGGCGTGGCGGCGTACCGCACCGAAGCGGCTGGTGAGGCAGTACGACGCCGGCCGGTCACGGTAGCCATCGGTCCGCGTTGTCTTGGTGCGCGTCATGCCGTCGGCCTTGATAGGCACGTGTGACGTGAGCGGGTCGTAGCGAGAGCGATGGCGACGGATGGCAAGGGTGTGTGATTATTGCACACATGACCACCGTAGAGACCTGGGCCGAGGTCGGCGACCGTATCCGCGAAGCCCGTCTCGCGGCCGGCCTGTCGCAGGGACAGCTCGCGCTGGCCGTCGGGTTGGAACGGACCGCGCTGGTCAGGGTGGAGGCCGGGCAACGGCAGCTGACGGCCTTGGAGCTGTTCCGGGTGGCCGACGCGCTACGTCTGCCGTTGGCCCACTTTGTCACCCGCCCGCCAGAGGCCATGCGCTCGCGGCGGCAGGCTCTGGCGGACGAGGCGGACAGCGCAGCGAGAGATCGGCTCCAGCTCGATGCCGCTTTGGAGATGCAGCTACGCGACACCGAACAGCTTGTCGCAGATGGGGTTCTGGTCCCTCCTGTGCCGCCTACGGTTCGGCAGGTCAGTACGCCGGACGACGCCGCGGCTCTGGCCCGCGACGCGCGCCGGATCCTGGGGCACGAGTCCGGACCTCTGGGATCTGTGGCCGAGGTCGCGGAGAGGTTTGGCCTCTTTCTTACAGTCGTTGACCTGGACGCAGATGGCGCATCCATGTTCCTGGACACATACGGCGTCGCGGTCACCGGCTGTGGAGACCCCGGCCGCCGCCGCTGGACTGCCGTGCACGAGCTCGGTCACCATCTGATACGCGACGAGTACCACACCGATGTGGGAGTGGCCACCAGTCGTGACGAGCGCGAACGTCTCGTCGACACGTTCGCCGGCGAGTTCCTCCTGCCTCAGAACGACCTGCTCGCCAAAGCAGAGAAGATGGGGGAGGACACCCGCACGTTCCTGATCGGGGTCGCAGCTGCGTATCGACTGTCATGGTCGGCCGTTGTCGACCGGGCACGGTGTGCGGGGCTGGTCAGCGCCGAGGAAGCCCAGCGCCTTCGGGCGCGGACGCCGATGAAGGGCGACTTCCTCGCTGTGTGCGGACGTGAGCCGTACCCAGACCTGCCGGTCGGAGACCGGGGGCCGTTGTGGACCCAAGCGGTACTGCGTGCGCACCGCGAAGGGCTTATTACCGGCCAGCGCGCGGTTGAGCTGCTCGGCGGGCGCATCACCCTCGAAGAGCTGCCTGAAGAGGACTGCTGGTGACCACCGGCGGCGCAGGCGGACCACAGTGGGTGTGGGACGCGTCAGCCCTGCACCACGCGGCAGCAGCCGATCGCATTGATGTGCTGTTCGATGTGGTAGGCGGGGTACCTCAGGCGCCCGCGCAGCATGTTACAACGGCCGCAGTGGCGGAGGAGCTACACCGTAACGAGCTGTGGACGGTATGTGCCCCATATCTGGAGGTCGTGCACGTCGACGCGTTGAATGAGCTGCAGTCCCTGGCTCGGTGGCTCGGTGTGGTCTCAAACGGCGAGCACAGCCGGGGCGAGGCAACGGTGCTGGCATGGGCCGAGGTCCATGCGGGCATCGCCATCGTTGATGACCGCAGTGCACGGCGGACGGCAACGAGGCATGGCCTACCTGTGCATGGGACATTGTGGGTCATTGCTGAGGCCGTCAACAATGGCAAGACCCAGCGGTCGAGCGCCAACTCGCTCGTCAACACACTGCTGCGCTGCGGCGCACGCTACCCGTTCCGGCCGGATGGGTTCGAGGCATGGGCTGTCCAGCAAGGACTCATGCCCAACTGACGCGGGTCACGACGGTGGGTTCGTATCCGCCGTGGTGAACGTGGGGGATGTGGCGGCGTACCGCGCCGAAGCGCCTGATCAAGCAGTACGACGCCGGCCAGGCCTAGCCATTTCGTGTGTCCCGCCGCGGGGCAGCGATGGCGAGTTCCGCGCGGCGCCGTAGCACCGCGGGTGCTAGCTGCGCCGGGTCGCACTGGGCCAGGTGGTCGCGGACGAGCAGGTGGATGAACCGGTACTCGCCGTCGGCGAAGGTAAGCAGGCTCCGGTCGGTGGCGAACCGGAGGAACGCGGCCCGCCAGGGTACCGGTTCACCAGCGACCACCATCGCGACCCGGGCGACGGGCCCGATGAGAAAAATGCCAGCGATCATCCCAGGAATGAATGCGTAAATGACTCCTACCAGCCAACCGATGAGTGGCAGCAAGAAAGGCGTGGTCCAGGACCTGGCCCAAACTATTGAAACGATTATAGCTGCGGTCGGGTATAAAAAAAGCTGTGTGCTGAGGACTCGGCGCGTCGCGGCGGTCAGGCCATCCGAGGCCACTGGAATTCCGGCCCAGAAAGACATGCAGGCGATGAGACAAGCTCCGTTGCCGAAACCCACCACCCAACCGCCGAGCGCTTCCGGAGATATTCCAAACAGAAGAACTGCTGCCGCTGTGGCGACTCCCGTGAGGACGATCGCAATCATTACGTTTCGTGCGAATTCATCGTATGCCTTTCTAAATAAAAGGACCCCCCCTGCTAGGGCCAGTGCCAGTCCGAAGGCGATTACTGCGATCGTTGGCGGCGATTGTTCTGGTGTCCTGGCCAGCCATCTCAAAATAAGAGTGAGGCCGACTGCCGGCACGGCTGCGGGGACTATGTATGCGAATAGTACCAGGTGGTTCGCGATCGTGACTTTGCCGGGCCAGTAATCTAAGATGCCTATCCATAGGGAGAACGTTCCGATGATCGCAACGACAGCACCGGCCGCAGTGCTGAACTGTATAGTCATGGCGGCGACCGACGCCAGAAGATAGATGGCGAATGCCATCGGGAAGAGCCAAAGACCCACGATGTTCCCAACCGATTTGTCGAGAATGTGCTCCGTGGTGTCTGCATTGAGCCGCGTTACACGGTCACCAGAGTCGAGTCGAACTGAGGCGGTCGCCAGCGTGCGTACTGCGGACAGGGTTCGTTCGGGGCCGCCTACCTCATGGACACGTCGACGGCCGAGCACCTCGACTACATACGCATCGAACAGGAGCCGGCGCCGGGCGGCTGGATCACCCTCCGCGGACAGTGCCTGCCAGGTGCGGTCCCCCTGCGCCAACACCATGATGTTGAGCATCAGCGGGGTAGTGAGCAGCTCCCACAGCTCTTCGTCTGCGCTCAGCGCCGTGGCGACGCCAGCCAAGCGCGGGCTGACTGCGGTGAAGTAGGCGTTGACCTGCTCTTTAGTCAGGGGCCGGATCACTACGGCGCCTTGGAGGCTCAACTGCACAGCGAGCCGGCTGTAGTCGGCCTCGCGGCTACATGCAGCCAGGCGGGTCACCCCCCATCGTGTCTGCAAAGCGTTGATCTCCGCTACGCACCGTTCACGATCGGCCTCTCGTACCTCGTCGAGCCCGTCCAGCAGGAGCGTGAGCCGGTTCTCGCGCAGCCAGGCCTTGCCGATCTCCTCTGGTATGCGGTAGCGCTCCCGCATGCTGGCGAGCAGCCAGGCGGCAAAGTCACGAGGCCCGCGCTGAACGGTGCCGAGCAGTGCGAACTTTCGCGTCCGGGGACGCGACCACTCGGCGAGGTCGATCATCACAGGGATCGCCGGCTTGCCACGCGCCTCAACTGAGTTCGGGGGTGTCGACCCGGCTGGTACCACCGCCCTTGCCCGCGCGACCAGCGCGGCGGCGAGATCGAGCAACTGCG
>Ga0075420_100001236_pt1 | contig 21541 bp, 21 predicted proteins | sample SoiMetdeltSBSDD4_FD_75296 | JGI IMG/M metagenome (GOLD analysis project Ga0075420, IMG submission 75296) | Bulk soil microbial communities from a Populus tree surrounding site in Tennessee, USA - Soil MetaG P. deltoides SBSDD4 | ecosystem: Environmental > Terrestrial > Soil > Tree plantation...
TACCCGCCCCCCGGCTACGCCGGCTATGGCTACGGCTACCAGCCCGCGCCGCGCGTGCCGGACAACGGCCCGGCCGTCGCGGGCTTCGTGCTCTCGCTCGTGTCGGGCGGGCTGCTGCTGCTCTCGGCCGGTTTCTCGAGCGTCGTCTCGATCGGCTGCGCGATCGCGGGCATGATCTATTCGCGCAAGGGCAAGCGCAAGGTGGCCGCGGGGGAGACGCCCAAGCACGCCGGCATCGCGCAGGCCGGCTGGATCATCGGGATCGTGTCGCTCGTGCTCTCGCTGATGGCCACGGCGGGGTGGATCCTGCTGTTCGTGCTCGCCGTCACCGACGAGGAGTTCCGCGACGACTTCGACCGGGAGTTCGACGACTCCCAGAGCATCCGGGCGGCGCTTCAGATCACCGCCGCCGCAGTGCGGCTTCTCACCTGAGACCGTAGGTATTCTCGCCGGTCAGATGGCGAATCCCTACGTCAAGCAGTACCTGATGACCGCGGGCCCCACCCCGCTGCCGCCAGCCGTCTCCCAGGCGATGGCGGAGCCGATGCTCTACCACCGGGCGCCGGCGTTCGTGGAGGTCTACGAGCGCGTGCTCGGGCGCCTCAGAGAGGTGTTCGGCACCGCCGGCGAGGTGCTCGTGTTCGCGAGCTCGGGCACCGGCGCCATGGAGTCGGCGGTGGCGAACCTCGTGCGCTCCGGCGAGCCGGCGCTCGTGGCGAGCTGCGGCAAGTTCGGCGAGCGCTGGGTCGAGCTGTGCGACGCCTACGGGGCGCGCACGATCCACTGGGAGACGGAGTGGGGGCGGCAGGTCGACCCGGCTGAGCTCGATACGCAACTCGCCGCGAGCGACGGGGTCGAGCTCGTGTTCGCCACGCTGTCCGAGACGTCGACCGGCGTCGTGAACGACGTGCGCGAGCTCGCCGAGGTGGCCCATCGTCACGGCGCGCTGATCGTGGTCGACGCGGTGTCCGGCATGGGCGCGGTGCCCTGCCCGCAGGACGAGTGGGGGCTCGACGTGGTGGTGGCGGGCTCCCAGAAGGCGCTGATGGCGCCGCCGGGGCTCGGCTTCGCGAGCCCGAACGCGGCGGCCCTCGAGCGGGCGGCGGCCAGGCCGGGCGGGCGCTACTACCTCGACTGGGGCCGCACCGCCGGCGGCCAGCGGAGCGATCCGCCGGACAGCCCCTTCACGCCCGCCGTCGGCCTCGTACAGGCGCTCGACGTGGCGCTCGAGATGATCGCCTCCGAGGGCCTCGACCAGGTCTACCGCCGCCACGCGCTCCTCGGGCGGGCCACGCGCGCCGCCGCCAAGGCGCTCGACCTCGAGCTGCTCGGGGGCGAGCGCGAGAACGCGAACGTGGTGACCGCGATCGCGTTGCCCGAGGGCGTCGACGGCGCCCGCGTGCCCAAGCTGATGCGCGACCGCTTCAAGGTCACGATCGCGGGCGGGCAGGGGCGACTCAAGGGCCGCATCGCCCGCATCGCCCACTGCGGCTACTTCGGTCCCTTCGACATCGTCGTCACGGTGGCGGCGCTCGAGATGACCCTGCGCGAGCTGGGCCACGAGCTGGAGCTCGGCGCGGGCGTGGCCGCCGTGCAGCGCGTCCTCGAGGCGGGCGTGCCCGCCGGCTCGCCGGCGTGAGGGTCCTCGTCAAGGAGCGGATCGGCGACTCCGGCGTTCAGCTGCTGCGCGACGCGGGTCTCGAGGTCGAACTCGGCCTCGACTGGCAGGACGACGAGCTCGCGCGCCGCATCGGCGAGTTCGACGGCCTCCTGATCCGCTCCGCAACGCAGCTCACCGCTGAGCTGCTCGCCCGCGCCGAGCGGCTCAAGGCCGTCGGCCGGGCGGGCGTGGGCGTCGACAACGTGGACGTCGAGGCGGCCACCAAGCGCGGGGTGATCGTGGCCAATGCGCCCCAGTCGAACGTGATCACCGCGGCCGAGCACACCTTCGCGATGCTGCTGGCGCTGGCGCGCAAGGTGCCGCAGGCCCACACCTCGCTCACGGGCGGCGCCTGGGAGCGCTCGAGGTTCAGCGGCGTGGAGCTGTACGAGAAGACGCTCGGCGTGCTCGGCTTCGGCCGGATCGGGCAGCTCGTGGCGCAGCGCGCACTCGGCTTCGGGATGCGGGTCGTGGCCTTCGACGCCTACGTCGCCGAGGAGCGCTTCCGCGAGCTGGGCGTCGAGAGGGCGGCGACCTCCGAGGAGGTGTACGGCCAGGCGGACTTCCTCACGATCCACCTCCCCGTGACGGACGAGACCGAGAACTGGCTCGACGCCACGGCGTTCGCGTCGATGAAGGAGGGCGTGCGCGTGATCAACGTGGCGCGCGGCAAGCTCGTGGTCGAGGACGATCTGCGCGCGGCGCTCGAGTCGGGCAGGGTGGCGGGCGCGGCGCTCGACGTGTTCCGCGACGAGCCGGTGACCGAGCACCCCCTCTTCGGGATGCCGAACGTGGTGGTCACGCCGCACCTGGGGGCCTCCACGGCCGAAGCCACCGACCGCGCCGGCTACCAGGCGGCCGAGCAGGTGGTGGCCGCGCTCACGGGAGGGGTCGTCACGAGCGCGGTGAACGTGCCGGCGATCGCGGCCGAGGACCTCGACGCCCTCGGTCCCTTCCTGCCGCTCGCCCGCGACCTCGGCCGGATCGCCAGCGTGCTGGCGGAACGCACCTCGGTCGACGCGGTGGAGGTGGAGTACCTGGGCCGGATCGCCGGCCGCGACACGCGGCTGCTCACCGTGCAGGTGCTGAAGGGGGTGCTGAGCGGCCACATCGAGGAGGAGGTCAACGACGTGAACGCGCCCACGATTGCCGACGAGCGCGGGATCGCCGTGTCGCAGACGAGCAGGGCCCAGGCCCGCGACTTCACGGACCTGCTGCGCGTGAGCGTGGTGAGCGGAGGGGAGCGCACGCGTGTGGTGGGCACGACTCTGGGGCGCACCCACCGGCCGCACCTGCTCGAGGCCTGGGGCTCGCGCTTCAACGTGCAGCTCGAGAGCAACCTGGCGGTGTTCCGCTACGAGGACCGCCCTGGCATGCTCGGCCGGGTCGGAACCGAGCTCGGCAACCAGGGGATCAACATCATCTCGGCCGCAGTGGGGCGCCAGCTCCAGGACGAGGCCGCCGGCGGGGCGGTGATGCTCGTGACCGCCGACAGCCCGGTGCCTCGCGAGGTGGTCGACCGCATCGTGGGCACCGACGGCTTCGCCGCCGGGCGCACCGTGAGCCTCTGAGCGCCTGCCTCCGCTGCTCCAATGTCAAGACGTTGACTGCGTCGATCTCGCCGTCCGGACGCTGACGCTGGCCTCGCCCGCCGGGGCGGGCCGGCCAATCCGCTCCGCCGTGAGGCGCGCCATTCGCTCCGAGGTGAGCTTGAGGAAGCGGAGCTGCTCGCGCCGTCCGATCAGGCGGAAGCCGAGCCTCAGTAGCGGGTTGCCGCGCCCGGCCCTCCTAGAGAACGAGCTGATGCGGAAGACCACCTCTCCGCTGTCGAGGAACTTCCACACTTGCCAGTCCATCTGACCCATCTCCACGTGCCCCTCGAGCGTGCGGTAGTTCCAGCCGAACACGCGGCCGCGGCGTCCATCGAGCTCACGCTCCTCGTCGTAGACGTCCCCGACCCGCACGCCCACGCGGATCTTCAGGCCGTGGTAGTGGAGGATGAGCAGCATGGTCCGCTCCTCGAGCGGCTCATCGCGGTCGAAGACACCCTCGACCACCGACGGCTCGGCGAAGTCGTAGTCGCGCGCGATCGTTCGGGCGGTCTCCCAACTGCCCCCAGGCTCCGGGTCGCCGGGGGACTCGGAGGGCAGTGCCTTGCGCACGTCGTCGGCGTTCCACCCGTTCTCGGGCGTGTACTCCGCGATTCGCGAGAGGTCGATGTTGACCTCCCGCGCCCGCACCTCGTCGAGCTCGCCCATCGGGGACGCGGGCACTCTTTCCACCCGGCGGGTGTCGATTCGCAGGCCGCCCTCCCGCTTCCCGCCCGACAGGCGGATCACGCGCTCGAGGAACGACGTCCACATGTGGAGCTGGATCTCTTTCGACATGCGGAGACGGTCGTACAGCAGGTTCGAGAGACGGTCGCCGCTACGCGCCCAGGACTCGATCTCGAATTCGACCCGATCCCCCTCGCCGCCCGCGCGAAAGGCGATCTGGCCCGCCTCGAGGTGGCCCTCGAGTGTCATCAGCCGGAACGAGCGCGGCCCGACGTCCACCACGCGCACGGGCCCATCCCAGGGTCCCGGCATACGGACCACGAATTCGTCGCCCGGGCGCATCGCCTCGGCGCTGCCCGCCGTCTTCTTGAAGGTGGCGAACTCGCTCGGCGCGGCGCTGTCCGGATCGCGCTGCAGGCGGGCCATCAGCTCTTCAGGCCCGAGCTCGGCGTCGCGGATCACGGCAACGTACCGGCGGTGGAAGAGCGGTCCGGCCCCGTCGCCCACGCGCTGCACCTGCTCGTCGACGAGGCCGCGCGGCAACGGCGGAGGACCGTCGTCGGGCCAGCAGCCGGCCTCGTCGGACCGGTGGATCGGCGTGGTTCGCCACAGGTAGCGCCACGACGTGAGCGCTACCCCGATTGGCCAGCGCGCGGCGGTCGCCGCGGAGCGCGCCAGCGGCATCCGCCCGGCGCGCATGCGGGGCAGGGTCCTCGGTTCGGCCATGGGGGCCGCGTACCCGCGCTCGCGCCGGTGCATGCGCGTGCGGCTCACGGGGTAGCAGCCAATGCATGTTCACCAAGGCCCTCAGCCGCACGGGGATGCGCGGCTGGCACCTGCACATCGGCTCGCTCGCAGCGATCTACCTGTGCATCGGTCTGTGGATCCGCGCCAAGACGGTCGACCAGGCGGAGCGCGGAAACGCCGAGCGGCGTGCCCTCTTCGTCGGGCTCTGGCCGCCGATGTTCTGGCTGATCGGCGACGCCCTCCAGCGCGAGGAACGCTCGACGGCAAGTCGCCTACGTCTGGGTCGCGCGCGGTAGAGCGGTCCAGCGGGCGACTCGCCGTGGTGCGGTTGGGGCGCGGGAAGTGCGTGACGATTGCCCCGAACTTTGTAGGCCGGCCCTTTAGGGTAGGTGAGCAGTAGGCAGGAGCCTTTTATTCGCAGCGCCGCGCTCTGCCTCCTACGTCCTATGAGGCAGCCGATTTCTGTCCCCAGGTTCGGTCGGCCCTCTTCCGAAGTCCAGCCTGAGAGAGTGATTTTGTGACTAAGAAGCAAGAGCAGAAGATCGTGCAGTACTTGAACGAGGCCCATGGTGCCGAGCAGGCGCTCGTGCGCCAGTTGCAGGCCCAGATCGCGATGACCCCCAGGGGTCAGTACCGCGACGGGCTGGAGACCCACCTCAAGGAGACCCGGCGGCACGCCGAGCGTCTCGAGCGCCGGTTGTCCGAGCTGGGGCAGGGCAACAACCCGCTTCAGGCCGGACTCGGCGCCCTGGAGAGCCTTGTGGGGCAGGCTTTGGCGTTGACCAAGACCCCGCTCGATCTGGTTCGCGGAAGCGGTGGCGAGGAGAAGGTCCTGAAGAACGCCAAGGACTCGTGCGCGGCCGAGGCGCTTGAGATCGCCACCTACACGGCGCTGGCCCGACTCGCCCGCGACGCCGGAGACGCCAAGACCGAGCGTCTGGCCAAGTCCGTTCTCCGGGACGAGCAGCGGATGCTCGACCGGCTTCTGAAGGAGATCCCGCGCCTGACCGACGCCGTGGCACACGCGGAGTTCGACGGGGACGGCTCCTACGACGTCAGCGAGACGGGTGCCGCCGACACGCTGCGCGAGGTGGGCGACACGGCCAAGCGCACCGCCCGCCAGGCCCGCAAGGTGCCCGGAGTGGCGCGCTCCGAGGGCACGGTCAAGGGCGCCCTGGCGTCCGAGTCCGACCTGGCGATCGCCAACTATGACTCGCTCAGCGCCGACGAGATCCAGGACAAGCTGTCCGAGCTCTCCCAGATCGACCTGGCCAAGGTCAACGCCTACGAGCGCAAGAACCAGAACCGCACCACCATCACCAGCCGAATCGACTCCCTGCAGGCCGACGAGCCCTGGCCCGGCTACGACGAGCTAGGGGTGGAGGAAGTCCAGGCTGTGCTCTCCGAGGGCGACGACAATCGGGTCGAGGCCGTCCGTCGCTACGAGAGCAAGCACAAGAACCGAGCCGGCGTGCTCCAGGCCACCGAGCGCGAGCTCAGCAACGCCTAAGCACCGTGTCGAACCGAGGGAGGGGGCGCTCGCCGGCCCCCTCCTTCGCTAAGGCGAACTCGCCCCGTGCGAGTTCGCCCAGGCCAGACAGCCTCGGGGCTGGCGAACCCGAACTCGTTCGCCCCCCTGCGCGACCGCAAGCTGTCAGATAGTCAGACCACGCGGACGGTCTGCTCGCCCACCGCCACCACGTCGCCGCGGTGCAGCTGCCGGCCTCGCCGCGTCTCGGGGTCGCCGTTGACGGTGACCTCGCTCGCGAGCAAGAGCTCCCTGGCATCGGCCCCCGAATCGGCCAGGGCCGAGAGCTTGAGCAACTGGCCGAGGCGAATCATGTCGGCCTCGATCTCGATGTCCTGCATCTCTGCACTCGTGCCAAGGCTGGCCGCGCGATTCCGACTCAGGCGGTGCTCAGCGGTCGTCTCCCGTCAGCATGTCGCTGGGGCGGTCCGGATCGTGAGCCGCCGCCCGCTTCCTCGCGTCCTTCTTGGCCTTCTTCTCCAGCCGACGCTCCAGGAGCCTGCGTTCACGGTTGAGCTTTGCCATGGTGGTCTTTCGCTTGCCGGTTGAGGCCATGCATGTCCTCCCAATCTGTCGAGTTCGACCGCGTTGATGCACCGACGAGAGGATGGAAGGCCCGCGCACGAGCCCTCCGTCACTCATCGAAGTCCGTGGCCTTAGATCACCTGGACGTTCGCGGCCGCAGGGCCCTTGGGGCCCTGCTCAGCGTTGAAGCTCACCTTCGCGCCCTCGGCCAGCGACTTGAAGCCGCTGCCCTGAATCGCATTGTGGTGGACGAACAGATCCTTGCCAGGGTCATCCGGTGTGATGAATCCGAAGCCCTTGTCGTCGCTGAACCACTTCACGGTTCCTGTCGCCATCATTGTCTCCCTCCGGGATATGTGCACTGCGAAACGCGGAGGGTGCTCGAGGCCACAACTGCGGAAACGCGGAGCACTGCTGTCGTCGAACGGACGCCCGACTCGTAGCCGAGGGTAGCGGCTCCGTGCCGCGGGCAGTCTGCCGGCCGGGGGAGCGCAGGGACGGCCGGGGGCGGCGACAAGAGCCTCTAGAAGCCGCCGCAGGCGCGCGGGGTCGTGACCCGCGGGTCCGCGGTGGGGTCGGGGCGCTCAGCCTGACGCCCGAGCGAGCGCCGCCCGCAGGTCCTCGACCAGGTCGTCCGCCGCCTCGACGCCGCACGAGAGGCGAACGAGGTCCGCCGGCACGGCCGCGGCCGAGTCCTCGACCGACTGGTGCGTCATTGCCTGCGGCACCTCGATCAGCGACTCCACGCCGCCGAGCGACTCGGCTAGCGAGAACACCCTGGTTGCGGCGGCGATCAGGGTGGCGGCCGGGTGGCGGAACGAGACCATGCCGCCGAAGCCCGGCCAGCGCACGTCCGTCACGCCCTCGGCGCCCTGTAGCAGCTCGCTCACGGCGCGCCCGTTCTCCGTGTGGGCGGCCACGCGCAGATGCAGCGTGCGCAGGCCGCGGTGCACGAGAAAGCAGTCGAGCGGGCCGGGCACGGCGCCGATCGAGAACTGCACGAAGTGGAGCTGCTCGTGGAGGTCCTCATCGGCCACCACGAGCGCGCCGCCGATCACGTCGGAGTGGCCGCCGAGGTACTTGGTGGTGGAGTGCATCACGGCGTCCGCGCCGAGCTCGAGCGGCCGCTGGACGACCGGCGTCGCGAACGTGTTGTCCACCGCCACCAGCGCGTCGCCGCTGCGCTCGATGACCGCCTCGATGTCCACCTCGTGCAGCGTCGGGTTGGTCGGCGTCTCGACCCAGACGAGCTTCGTCTCCGGCCGATGCGCCCGCTCGAGCGCGTCGAGATCGGTCTGGTCGACCATGTCGTACTGGAGCCCGAAGCGGCTAAGGATCTTGTCGACCAGCCGGTAGGTCCCGCCGTAGAGGTCGCTCGGCAGGATCACGTGGTCGCCGGCGCCGCAGACGGCGGTGATCAGAGCGTGGGTTGCCGCCATCCCGCTCGCGAACGCCAGGCCGTGGCCGCCCTCGAGCTCGCCGAGGGCGCGTTCGAGCGCCGCGCGGGTGGGGTTCGCCGAGCGCGAGTAGTCGAAGTGGCCCACGAACTCGCCCGGCGCCGGTTGTACGTAGGTGGAGGTCAGGTGGACCGGCGGGATCACCGAGCCGTACGTGGGGTCGGGATCGAGCCCGGCGTGCACGGCGCGGGTCGCGAAGCGGGCGCCGTCGGGGAGTTTGGTCATCGCGCGAGCACGCGGTGCGTGCGAGCCTTCGTTCTCACCTGGCCAGGGACTCGAGCAGGTCGGCCCGGGTCAGGATGCCCGCGGCGCGCCCGTCCATGTTCACGAGCAGGGCCTCGCGGCGGTCGGTGATGAGCTCCACGGCCTGCCGCACGCTGTCGCCGGCCGACACCGCGGGGAAGGGCGGCTCCATCACCTCGATGATCTCGGCGCCCAGCAGCGCGGCGTCGTTCATCGCGTGGCGCAGCAGGCCGCGCTCGCTCACCGAGCCGACCACCGTGTGCGGGTCGTGCCCGGACACCACGGGCAGCTGCGACACCCGGTGCTCGTGCAGGAGCGCCACGGCGTCGCGCACCTTTGCGTGCGTCTCGACGGTGAGCAGCGGCGCGATGTCGCCCTCGTCGTGCTTGTGGCGCAGCACGTCGCCCACCGTCTGCTCCTCCTCGCGCTCGAGGAAGCCGTACTGGCGCATCCAGGCGTCGTTGAAGACCTTCGACAGGTAGGAGCGCCCGCCGTCCGGCAGGATCACCGCCACCATCGCCTCGGGGTCGTCGATCTCGCACGCCACCTCGTAGGCGGCGCACAGTGCGAGCCCGCAAGAGCCGCCGGCGAGGATGCCCTCGGTCTGGGCCAGCCGGCGCGTCCAGAGGAACGAGTCGCGGTCGGACACGGTCACGTAGCGGTCCACGACCGACGGGTCGTACGTCTCGGGCCAGAAGTCCTCGCCCACGCCCTCCACGAGATAGGGCTTGACCTCCTCGTTGGAGTAGATCGAGCCCACCGGGTCGGCGCCGATCACCTGGACATCCGGCTTCTGCTCACGCAGGTAGCGCCCAACCCCGGTGATCGTCCCGCCGGTGCCGACGCCCGCCACGAAGTGCGTGAGCCGGCCGCCCGACTGGCGCCACAGCTCGGGGCCGGTCGTGCGGTAGTGCGCCTCGGGGTTGGCCTGGTTGCGGTACTGGTTGGGCTGGAAGGCGCCCGGGATCTCCTCGGTCAGCCGGTCGGCCACGCGGTAGTAGGACTCGGGCGAGTCGGGCGACACGTCGGTAGGCGCGACCACGACCTCGGCGCCGTAGGCGCGCAGCAGGTCGATCTTCTCCTTCGACATCTTGTCGGGCATCACCGCGATCACCCGGTAGCCCTTGAGGCTGGCGGCAATCGCGAGCCCGGTGCCGGTGTTGCCGCTCGTGGGCTCGACGATCGTGCCGCCGCGCTTGAGCTTGCCGTCGCGCTCGGCGGCCTCGATCAGGGCGATCGCCGCGCGGTCCTTGATCGAGCCGCCGGGGTTGAGCGCCTCGATCTTCGCCACCAGCTGGGGCTTGAGCCGCGCGCCCAGCCGCGAGAGGCGGATCAGCGGGGTGTTGCCGACGGCGTCGAGGATCGAATCCTTGATGTCGACACCTTGGACCAGGGAATCGCCTGGTGCCGTCTTCATCGTGAAGGTGACGATATACGCTCCACGCCCGATGAAGGCGCTCGTCATCACCGAGCACGGTCCGCCCGACGTGATGCGGGTGCAGGAGCGCCCCGACCCGGAGCCGGGTGCGGGCGAGGTGCGCGTGCGAGTACGGGCGGCGGGTGTGAACTTCGCCGACCTGCTCGCCCGGGTCGGCCTCTATCCCGACGCACCCAAGCCTCCGTGCGTGGTGGGCTACGAGATCGCCGGCGACGTGGACGCGCTGGGCCAGGGGGTGGAGGAGCTTGCGATCGGGCAGCGCGTGATGGGTGCCTGCCGCTTCGGCGGATACGCGCAGCTGGCAGTGGCGGGCGCCGTCTCGCTGATGCCGATGCCGGACGGCTGGAGCTACGCCGAGGGGGCCGCGCTGCCGGTGGCCTATGGCACGGCCTACGGGGGGCTGGTCCGCTTCGGAGGGCTGCACGCGGGCGAGCGTGTGCTTATCCAGGCGGCGGCGGGCGGCGTTGGCATCGCGGCCACCCACATCGCCAAGCTGTGCGGCGCCGAGGTGTACGGAACCGCCTCGCCGTCCAAGCACGACGCCATCCGCGGCTTCGGCGTGGACCACCCGATCGACTACCGCACGCACGACGTGGTCGACGAGGTGCGCCGGGTGGCCGGCGAGAAGCACCCGCTCGACCTCGTGTTCGACGCGATCGGCGGGCGGAGCTTCCGCCAGTCGTTCTCGCTCCTGCGCCCGGGCGGGCGGCTCGTGTGCTTCGGCGCCTCCGAGGTGCAGGCGGGCGAGCGGCGCAGCCCGCTCCGCGCGGTCCGCGTGCTGGCCCAGATGCCGCACTACAACCCGCTCAAGCTGATGCGCGAGTCCAAGTCCGTGATCGGGCTGAACATGCTCCGGCTCTGGGACGAGAAGGGGGAGCTCCGCGAGTACATCGAGCCACTTCGGGCGTGGGTCGACGAGGACGCGATCCGCCCGGTGGTGGCCCGCGAATTCCGGCTCGACGACGGCGCCGAGGCCCACCGCTTCGTGCACGAGCGAAAGAACGTCGGCAAGGTCGTGCTCACCCTCTAGCGGTGCGGCGCTTCCGCGACACGGCGACGATCGAGATCCCGCTGCCCGCGAGCCGGGCACTGCCGCTGTTCACCGCCCGCGGCGAGCGCGCCTGGGTGCCGGGCTGGAAGCCGCGGTTTCCGGCCGGCGAGCCCGACGACGAGGACGAGGGAACCGTCTGGGTCACGGAGGCGCACGGCCGGACCACCTACTGGGTCGTGGCCACGCGGGACGCGCGCGGCGTCGCCTACGCGCGCGTGACACCGGAGCTGTTCGCCGGCATCGTCGAGGTGCGGCAGCGCCGGGCGGACGCACGCTCGACCCAGCTCGAGATCACCTACGACCTCACGGCTCTCACCGATGCGGGCGCCGCCGAGCTCGACAGCTTTGCCGCCGGCTACCACGAGGAGATCCGCGGCTGGCGGGCGGCGATCGAGGCCACGATCGCCTGAGCACGTCCGGGCGGCGGCTCCGGTGTCGTGTATCGTCCACCTCCTCGTGTCGCGCCCGGCCGCCCTTCGCCTTCTCCTGCTTCTCCCCCTTCGGGGGGAATAACGCGTGGCGGCCGCCAGCCGCAAGCTCAAGGAGAACGCAGTAGGGCCGAGGAAGGGGAACGACGACATGGACCGCAGCGAGAAGGACCGCGTACGAATATTCGACACCACCCTGCGCGACGGTGAGCAGTCGCCGGGGATCTCGCTGAACAAGAACGAGAAGCTCGAGATCGCACATCAGCTCGCGCGGCTCGGCGTCGACGTGATCGAGGCGGGCTTCCCGATCTCCTCGCCTGGGGACTTCGAGGCCGTGCAGGCGATCGCGCGCGAGGTGCACGGGCCGGTGATCTGCGGGCTCGCGCGCGCGAACGCGCAGGACGTGGACGCCGCCTGGAACGCGGTCAAGGACTCCGAGCGCCCGCGCGTGCACACCTTCATCTCTACAAGCGACATCCACATCGAGCACCAGCTGCAGTCCTCGCGCGCCGACGTGAAGGGGCAGGCGCGCGCCGCCGTGGCCCAGGCGCGCGGCTACTGCGAGGACGTGGAGTTCTCGCCGATGGATGCCACCCGCTCCGACCTCGAGTTCACCGCCGAGGTGCTCCAGATCGCCCTGGAGGAGGGCGCCACCACCATCAACGTGCCGGACACGGTGGGCTACTCCACGCCGGACGAGCACGCGGCCATGTGGCGCACGCTGTACGAGATGGTGCCCGGACTCGCCGAGGTCACCACCTCCGTGCACTGCCACGACGACCTGGGGCTCGCCGTGGCCAACTCGTTCGCGGGCCTGCGCACGGGCTGCCGCCAGGTGGAATGCGCGATCAACGGCATCGGCGAGCGGGCCGGCAACGCCTCGCTCGAGGAGATCGTGATGCTGCTGCGCGTACGCGCCGCGGCCCACGGCCTGTGGACGGGCGTGGAAACGCGCGAGATCGCCCGCACCAGCCGGATGGTGTCTCGGATCACCGGCTATCAGGTGCAGCCGAACAAGGCGATCGTGGGGCGCAACGCGTTCGCGCACGAATCCGGCATCCACCAGGACGGCGTGCTCAAGGAGCGCAGCACCTACGAGATCATGGACGCCACCACGATCGGTCTCGAGCAGAACTCCCTCGTGCTCGGCAAGCACTCGGGTCGCCACGCGCTGCGCAACGCGCTCGAGGAGCTCGGCTTCCAGGTCGACGGCGCGGCGCTCAACGCGGCCTTCAAGCGCTTCAAGGAGCTGGCGGACAAGAAGAAGAAGGTCACCGCGCTCGATCTCGAGGCGATCGTGTCCGACGAGATGAAGCAGGCCCCGGCGGCCTTTGAGATCGTGTCGTTCGACATCGAGGCGTCCTCCACGCGCTCACCGCTCGCTCACGTGAGCGTCCGTATGCCGGACGGCGAGATCGGCTCGGGAAGCTTCACCGGCGACGGCCCGGTGGACGCCTTCTTTAGCGCGCTCAACGCCGCGGTCGGCCGGGAGGCCCGCCTTCGCGAGTACCACGTGTCGGCGGTCACCGGCGGCCGGGACGCCCTCGGCGAGGTCAGGGTGCTGCTCGAGCTGAAGGGGCGGCTCGCATCGGGCGTCGGCGTGTCCACGGACATCCTCGAGGCGTCGGGCAAGGCGTACCTGCGCGCGCTCTCGAACGCGATGGCAGACGACGTGGCCGCCGAGGCCGAGCGCGTGCTCGAGCGCGAGACGAAGAAGACGCCGACGCCCTAGGGGTGACCGGCTCCTTCACTTGGCGCGACGGGGAGCGGCTGATCCGGTTCGGCCGCGGGGCGGCGGCCGAGGCTCCCGGACTGCTCGCCGAGAACGGCTTCGCGCGCTACGTGCTGCTCACCACGAAGCGCGCCGAGGATGCGCTCCCGGCGCTGCGCGACGACGCGCACCAGGTGGTGCGCGTGGGGCCGGGCGTCGTGGACGAGCTGTCGGTCGAGTTGCTGCCGGCGGCGGGGGACCGGCCGCTCGTGGCGCTCGGGGGCGGGCGCGTGATCGACACCGCCAAGGCGATCGCGGGCGTGCGCGGCGGTCCCTGCGCCGCCCTGCCGACCACGCTCTCGGGGGCCGAGCTCACCCCGTTTCACCGAACGCCGAAGGGGGTCGCCGGCGCGCGCCTCGTGCGCCCGTCGCTGGTCGTGGCCGACCCGGAGCTGATGGCGTCACAGCCGCCGCCGGCCCTGGCGGCGAGCGCCCTGAACGCGCTCGCCCACGCGATGGAGGCGCTCTACACGCCGCTGGCCAACCCGATCGCCGAGCTCGCGGCGCTGCGCGGGGCCGAGCTGCTGGCGGCCGGCGTGCGCGCCCAGCCGCCGGGCCGCGACGAGGTGGCGCTCGGCGCGCTGCTCGCCGGCTCCGCCTCGGCCAGCGCCGGCATCGCCGTGCACCACGCCACCTGCCAGACGCTGGTCCGGACAGCCGGCACGCCGCACGCGGAGACGAACGCGGTGATGTTGCCGCACTTCGCGGGCCTGATGGCGCCGCGCGCGCCGAGGGCGCTCGGAGCGCTGGCGGCGGCGCTCGGCGACCCCGAGGGCGATCCGAGCCGGGCCGCACCGCTCGTGGCCGAGCTGACGGTCCGCGGCGGGCACACCCGGCTGAGCGAGCTCGGCGTGCGCGGCGACCACCTGCCGGAGGTTGCGGCGCAGGTCGAGCAGCACCCGGCGCTGGCCGCCACGCCCAGCCCGCCCCGCGAGGACGAGCTGCTCGAGCTGCTGCGCGCGGCCCTCTGACCACGGTAGGATCGGCCCCTGATGTCCGGAGCGCTCGAAGGTCGCGTGGCACTCGTGACCGGCGCATCGTCGGGCATCGGCGAGGCCACCGCGGTCGCCCTGTCGGAGGCCGGCGCCTCCGTCGCGCTCGGGGCGCGGCGCACCGACCGGCTCGAAGCGATCGCCGAGCGCCTGGACGGTCGCTGCCTCGTGAAGCAGGTCGACGTGGCCGACGAGAGACAGGCGCACAGCTTCGTCCAGGAGTCGCACGCGGAGTTGGGCGGCCTCGACATCCTGGTGAACAACGCCGGCGTGATGCTGCTGGGCTCCGTCGCGGAAGGCTCGCCCGACGATTGGCGCCGGATGATCAACGTGAACCTGCTCGGCCTCCTCTACTGCACCCACGCCGCGTTGCCGCTGGTCGAGCGGGGCGGCGGAGGAGACATCGTGAACGTCTCGTCGGTCGCGGGCCGGTACGCGAATGCCGGCGCGGCCGTCTACAACATGACCAAGTTCGGCGTGCATGCCTTCTCCGAGGCGCTGCGCCAGGAGGCACTCCACGGGGGCATCCGCGTGACGACTGTGGCGCCGGGGTTCGTGGACACCGAGCTCCAGGGACACAACAGCCCGATGGTCCGGCAGGCGGTGGAGAGGTCGCGCGAGCAGATCGGCGAGGTGCTGCGGCCGACCGACGTCGCGGATGCGATCCTCCATGCGGTCACGCGCCCCGCGCACGTGTGTGTGAACGAGGTCGTGGTGCGGCCCACCGGGCAAGCGCGCTGAGGTTGACATACATATGTACGTGATAACGTACAGCGGGTGAGCGCGAACGGACATGCCTTCGGCTCGAGGCTGCGCACGCTCCGCGAGGCGATGCAGCTTTCCCTGCGCGACCTCTCCGAGCGCTCCGGCGTGTCCGCGCCGATGATCTCCCAGGTGGAGCGCGGCGAGACGAGCCCGACGCTCACGGTGGGCGAGCGGATCGCCGCCGGGCTCGAGCTCAACCTGTCCCAGCTGCTGCGCCTCGACGAGTCCGACGGCGTGGCGGTCGTCCGGGCGAAGGAGCGCCGCCGCGGCGGGTCGGGGGAGCACCGCTACGAGGTGCTCACACCTCCGCTGCCCGGGCTGCGCGCCGAGGTCTCCCTCCACTCGCTCGCCCCCGGAGCCTCCACGGCCGGCCCCGGCGATCCGCCGATGCACGAGCCGGGCAGCCGCGAGACGGCGGTCGTGACCGACGGGCCGCTGCGCTTCGTGTGCGGCGGCCTCGCCCACGAGCTGGCCGAGGGAGATGCCGTGACCTTCGACGCCGACCTTCCCCATCACTTCGAGAACCCCGGCTCGGCCGAGGCGCGCTTCTACGCCGTCGTGGCCGCGGGCCTGAGGAGGAGCTAGACGGTGGCTGCGCGATCGCTGTTCGACAAGATCTGGGACGCGCACGAGGTCGCGCCGGCGGTGCTCTACATCGACCTCCACCTCGTGCACGAGGTCACCTCGCCGCAGGCGTTCGAGTCGCTGCGGCTGGCCGGCCGGCGCCTCCGCCGGCCCGACCGCACGCTCGCCACCGCCGACCACAACGTGCCCACGGACGGCTCCACCACCGCCAAGCAGATCCGCGACAAGCTCTCCCGCGTCCAGGTGGAGACGCTCGAGCAGAACTGCGCCGAGTTTGGCGTGCCGATCTACTCGATCGGCTCGGACCGGCAGGGGATCGTGCACGTGATCGGCCCCGAGCTCGGAGTCACGCAGCCGGGCATGACGATCGTCTGCGGGGACTCGCACACCTCAACCCACGGGGCCTTCGGCGCGCTTGCCTTCGGGATCGGCACCAGCGAGGTGGAGCACGTGCTGGCCACGCAGACGCTCCAGCAGCGCAAGCCGCGGTCGATGCGGATCCGCTACGAGGGCGCACTCGGCCACGGCGTCACGGCCAAGGACCTGATCCTCGGCACGATCGGCCGCATCGGCGTCGCGGGCGGCGTGGGCCACGTGATCGAGTATGCAGGTCCCGCCATCGAGGGACTCTCGATGGAGGGCCGCATGACCGTCTGCAACATGACGATCGAGGGGGGCGGCCGCGCGGGGATGATCGCGCCGGACGAGACCACCTTCGAGTGGGTGGCCGGCCGGGAGGCCGCCCCCGCCCCGCTGCCGCTTGACGAGTGGCGCAAGCTCGCGAGCGACGAGGGCGCCGCGTTCGACACCGAGCACGTGATCGACGCGGCCGCGCTCTCGCCCCAGGTCACCTGGGGCACCAACCCGGGCATGGTGGTCGACGTGACCGGCACGGTTCCCGAGCCGACCGGCGAGGGCGAGGAGCGCGCGCTCGACTATATGGCGCTCGAGGCCGGCACGCCGATCAGCGAGATCACGCTCGACCGCGTGTTCATCGGCTCCTGCACGAACTCCCGCATCGGCGATCTGCGCGAGGCGGCCGAGCTGGTCAAGGGCCGCCGGGTGGCGTCGACGGTCGAAGCGATGGTGGTGCCCGGCTCGGCGCAGGTGAAGGAGCAGGCGGAGCGCGAGGGCCTCGACGAGGTCTTTCGGGCGGCCGGCTTCGACTGGCGCTCGGCCGGCTGCTCGATGTGCCTCGGCATGAACCCCGACATCGCCGCGCCGGGCGAGCGGGTGGCGTCGACCTCGAACCGAAACTTCGAGGGGCGCCAGGGCCGCGGCGCGCGCTCGCATCTGGTGAGTCCGAGGATGGCGGCTGCCGCGGCGATCGAGGGACGTTTCGTGGACATCCGGGAGTGGACCTGACATGGACCCCGTGCGGATAGTCGAGGGCGCGGTCACGGTGCTCGACCGGGCCGACGTGGACACCGACCAGATCATCCCCAAGCAGTTCCTGAAGCGCGTGGAGCGCACGGGCTTCGGCGAGTTCCTCTTCCACGACTGGGCGAAGGAGCCCGGCTGGGAGCTGCCCGCCAACCCGATCCTCGCCACCGGGCGCAACTTCGGCTGCGGCTCCTCGCGCGAGCACGCTCCGTGGGCGCTCGAGGACTACGGCTTCCGGGCGATCGTGGCGCCGAGCTTCGCGGACATCTTCTACTCGAACTGCACGAAGATCGGGCTGCTGCCGGTGGTGCTGGCGGAGGTCGACGTGAAGGAGCTGATGGCCGCCGGTCACGCGCGCATCGACCTCGAAGAGCAGGAGCTCTCGTTCGCGGGGCGCCAGGTGGGATTCGAGATCGACGAGGAGATCGGGCGCCGGCTGCTCGAGGGCCTCGACGACATCGGCGTGACGCTCCAGCTCGAGCACGAGATCGACCGCTACGAGGCCGAGCGCGAGCGCACCGGTCCCGTGACCACGACGCTCACTCAGTGACGCGCGACTGGGACGCCGCCACCTACGACCGGGTCTCCGCGCCGCAGGTCGAGTGGGCCGGGCGGGTGCTCGAACGGCTCCCGCTCGAGGGCGACGAGACGGTGCTCGACGCCGGCTGCGGCTCCGGGAGCGTGACCCGGATGCTTCTCGAGCGGCTGCCGCATGGCCGCGTGATCGCCGTCGACTCGGCGCCGTCGATGGTCGAGCACGCGCGCGCGGCGCTCGACCCCGAGCGGGCCATCGTGCGACGGGCCAACCTCACGGAGCTCACGCTCGAAGAGCCGGCCGACGCCGCCTTCTCGAACGCGGTCTTCCACTGGATCGCCGACCACGACACGCTGTTTCGCCGGCTCCACGCCGCGCTCCGCCCGGGCGGGCGGCTCGTGGCGCAGTGCGGCGGTCGGGGCAACGTGCAGCGCTTTCACGACGCCGCCAAGGAGGTGGCGTGCGATGAGCCCTACGCGGCCTACCTGGCCGGCTGGCAAGGGCCCTGGAACTTCGCCGGCGCCGAAGAGACCGCCGAGCGGCTCGGCCGCGCGGGCTTCGGCGAGGTGGAGACCTGGCTCGAGCCGCACCCGGTCGCGCCCCCGGACCCAACCGGCTACCTGCGCTCGGTCTGCCTCGGCTACCACCTGGAGCAGCTGCCCGAGGAGCTGCGCGCGTCCTATGTCGAGGCTGTGCGGGAGCGCTGCGGGCGGGAGCTCGACTACGTGCGGCTGAACATCCTGGCGCGACGGCCCACCGACTAGGATTCCGCCGCCTTGGCCAAGCGCATCGTGACCCTGCCCGGGGACGGGATCGGCCCCGAGATCATGGCGGCCGCGGTGCAGGCGCTCGAGGCCGTGGGCGACTTCGAGCTGGACGAGCGGCTCATGGGAGGCGCGTCGATCGACGCCCACGGCACCGCGCTCACCGACGAGGTGCTGGAGGCGTGCCGCTCGTCCGATGCCGTGCTGCTTGCGGCGGTGGGCGGGCCGAAGTGGGATACCACCGATCCGGACGCGCCGCGCCCCGAGCAGGGCCTGCTCGGCCTGCGCAAGGAGCTCGGCCTGTTCGCAAACCTGCGCCCGGTGCGTCCGAGCCCGGCGCTGCTCGACGCCAGCCCGCTCAAGCGCGAGCGCATCGAGGGCACCGACCTGCTGGTGGTGCGGGAGCTCACCGGCGGCATCTACTTCGGTGCGCGCGGCCTCGACGGCGACACCGCGCACGACACCTGCGTCTACAGCGAGGGCGAGATCGAGCGCATCGCGCGCGTGGCGTTCGGGCTGGCGCGCACACGCGTGACGAGCGTGGACAAGGCCAACGTCCTCGAGACCTCGCGCCTGTGGCGGCGCGTCGTCGAGGGCATGGCCGCCGGCGAGACGGTCCCACTCGACCACATGCTCGTGGACAACGCCGCCATGCAGCTCGTGGCGCGCCCGGCCGAGTTCGACGTGATCCTCACCGAGAACCTGTTCGGCGACATCCTGAGCGACGAGGCCGCGATGCTCACCGGCTCGCTCGGGATGCTGCCGAGCGCGTCGCTCGGCGACGGCAGCGGGCCCGGCGTGTTCGAGCCGGTGCACGGCTCGGCGCCCGACATCGCCGGCACCGGGAGCGCCAATCCGCTGGCGATGTTCGGCTCGGTCGCGCTCATGCTGCGTCACGGACTGGCTATGGAGAACGAGGCAGCTGCCCTAGAATCGGCTGTCGATCGCGCCCTCGGGGATGGCCTCCGGACTCCGGACCTGGGTGGCGAGGCATCAACAGAGGCCGCCACCCGGGCGGTTCTCGCCAACCTCTAGGAGCACGAGCAGTGAAGACCGCGGACCTCATCTGGCTGAACGGAGAGTTCGTCGCCTGGGAGGACGCGAAGGTACACGTACTCACTCACTGCCTCCACTACGGAACGGCGGTCTTCGAGGGGATCCGGGCCTACGAGACCCCCGAGGGCGGCACCGCCATCTTCCGCAACCAGGACCACCTCCAGCGGCTCGAGCAGTCGGCCAAGCTCTACTACATGGACCTGCCGTTCTCGCCGGCCGAGCTGCGCGAGGTCACGCACGAGCTGATCGGGCGCAACGGCTACAAGAGCTGCTACATCCGGCCGCTCGTGTACCGGGGCTACGGCGAGATGGGCCTGAACCCGCTGAACAACCCGGTTGAGGCGATGATCGCCGTCTGGGAGTGGGCGCCCTACCTGGGCGAGAAGGGCAAGCGCGAGGGCGTGCGCGGGCGCGTGTCGTCCTACCGGCGGATCTCCTCGGACAGCCTCATCCCACACGCGAAGGCGTCCGGCCAATACCTGAACTCGGTGCTGGCGAAGATCGAGTCCCTCAAGGCCGGCTACGAGGAGGCGATCCTGCTCGACGACAAGGGCAACGTCTGCGAGGGCTCGGGCGAGAACATCTTCGTCGTCAAGGGCGGCACGATCACGACGCCGCCCCAGGCCGCGGCGATCCTCGACGGGATCAACCGCAAGTCCTGCGTGCAGATCGCGCGCGACCTGGGCTACCAGGTGATCGAGCGCGACCTCGCGCGTGCCGAGCTGGCGCTGGCAGACGAGGTCTTCCTCACCGGCACCGCCGCCGAGCTCACGCCGCTCGTGGAGGTCGACGACATCCCGATCGGCGATGGCACGCCGGGCCCTGTCACGCGTGAGGTCCAGGGCGTCTTCGAGGACGCCCTCTGCGGCCGCGAGCCCCGCTACGCGGACTGGCTCGATCACGTGCCGGTGCCGTCGAGCGCGTGACCTCAAAGGTCGCGATTTATGACACGACCCTGCGGGACGGCATGCAGGGGGAGGGCATGTCGCTCTCCGTGGACGAGAAGGTGCGCGTGGCGCACGCGCTCGACGAGCTCGGGGTGCACCTGATCGAGGCCGGCTTCCCGGCCTCGAACCCGAAGGAGGAGGCGCTCTTCGAGCTGCTCGAGGGCGAGACCTTCACCACCGCCGAGATCGCGGCGTTCGGCATGACCCGGCGCCGGGACTGCGCGGCGGAGGACGATCCCGCGCTGCGCCTGCTTGCCGGCTCCTTCGCCCCGGTCTGCACGCTCGTGGGCAAGACCTGGTCGCTCCACCTCGAGAAGGTCACCCAGGTCGACCCCGAGGAGAACCTGCGCATGATCGCCGAGTCGGTGGAGTTCCTGGCGGGTGCGGGCAAGCGGGTCGTGTACGACGCCGAGCACTTCTTCGACGCCTTCCGCGCCGATCCCGGCTACGCGCTGCGCTGCCTGCGAGCCGCCGCAGAGGCGGGGGCCGAGAACCTGACCCTGTGCGACACGAACGGCTCCTCGCTGCCCTCCCAGGTGCGTGAGGCCACCGCGCGCGTGGTGGCCGAGCTGGGCGGCTCGGTGGTGGTGGGGATCCACACCCACGACGACGCCGGCTGCGGCGTGGCCAACACGCTCGTGGCGGTCGATGCGGGCGCGCGGCTGGTGCAGGGCACGATGAACGGCTACGGCGAGCGCGCCGGCAACTGCAACCTGATCACGGTGCTGCCCGCGCTGGAGCTGAAGATGGGCTTCGAGGCGATCGGCCGCGAGCGCCTCAGGCGACTGACCGAGACCGCGCACCTCGTGGACGAGCTCTGCAACGTGACCCCCAACCCCAACCAGCCGTACGTGGGGGCCAACGCGTTCGCGCACAAGGGCGGCATGCACGTGGCGGGCATCAACCGCGACGCGCGCACCTTCGAGCACGTGGACCCGACCGAGGTGGGAGCCGACCGGCGCGTGCTCGTGTCCGAGCTCTCCGGCAAGGGCACCGTCCACGCGCGCGCGGACGTTGACGGCGCCACCGCCGGTCGCGTGGTCGACCGCGTGAAGGCGCTCGAGCACCGCGGCTATCAGTTCGAGGCCGCCGATGGCTCCTTCGACCTGCTGATCCGCAAGGAGACGGGCGAGTACGAGCCGCTCTTCCGGCTCGAGTCGTGGCGCGCCATCGTCGAGAAGCGCGAGGACGGCCGCGTGGAGACCGAGGCCACGATCAAGATCTGGGTCGACGGCGAGCGCTACATGCGAACGGCGGAGGGCAACGGTCCGGTGCACGCGCTCGACCGCGCGCTCCGCTCGGCGATCGGCGAGCGCTATCCCCACCTGCGGGACATCGAGCTCGTGAACTTCAAGGTGCGCATCCTCGACGAGCGCAAGGGCACCGCGGC
>Ga0075420_100001237_pt1 | contig 21536 bp, 19 predicted proteins | sample SoiMetdeltSBSDD4_FD_75296 | JGI IMG/M metagenome (GOLD analysis project Ga0075420, IMG submission 75296) | Bulk soil microbial communities from a Populus tree surrounding site in Tennessee, USA - Soil MetaG P. deltoides SBSDD4 | ecosystem: Environmental > Terrestrial > Soil > Tree plantation...
CGTGAAGTAGCCGGCCTGCACCGTGGTGTCCGCGGTGACGAGGGCGGCGTCCACGTCGCCGACCGAGACCTCCTGCGGGTCCGGTAGTGCTGCGCCGGGTCGCGCAACGCCTCGGGCAGCGAGGCCTGCGCGACCAGCGGCTGGCCGTCGGTCCAGACCACCTCGATACCGGTCGCCGGCGCTGCGGCCTGAATCGCGGCCCACTCGCTGGTCGCCACCACGCCGACGAAGTTGCCGCGCTGCACAACCGACAGGAACCCGGGGATCGCACGGGCGCGGGCCATCGACTCGGGAGTGATGGACGCGAACGTGGCGTTGCGCCCCGACGGCCGGATCACGCGGCCGTGCACCATGCCCGGCACCCGCACGTCCTGCAGGTACCCGAACTCGGCGGTGACCTTGCCCGGCAGGTCGGCCCGGGGGACCGACCGGCCGACCACCTGGTACTCCCCCGGCGTCGCCACTGGAGCCGCCGGGTCGGCCACCAGCACCAGCTCGGCGTGGTCCAGCAGCCGGGCGTAGCCGACCCGGAGCGACGTACCCACGACCGAGATGACGCCGTCGTCGGCCTGCAGCTGGCTGCGGTCGACCTGGAAGTACGCCGCGGCCAGCCCGAGCAACGCCTGGAACGCGGTCGCGGCCGCCTGCCGCAGCTCCGGGCCGCCGTTCTGGATCGTCTTGCTGCCCGCGGTGGTGCCCTGGTCCGGCGTGACCCGGGTGTCGCCCTGCACGTAGCCGACCCGGCCGTGCCGCAGGTGCAGCTCGTCCAGCACGATCTGGGTCAGCGCGGTCTGCACTCCGGTACCCAGCTCGACCTTGCCGCTGTGGATCGTGACCCGGTCCTCCTCCAGCAGCAGCCAGGCCAGCGAACCGTCGTCAGCCGACTCGTCGATCCGCAGGCCGTCGGCCGCGACCGTCGCCGCGACCGCGTCGAGCGGTGCGAGGTGGAAGGCGACCGCCAGGGTTCCGGCGCCGGCGACGAACCGGCGCCTGCTCAGCTCGAGAGTCATGACAGCAGCTCCTCCGCGGCGCGGTGGATCGCCCTGATCACCCGGAGATGGGTGCCGCAGCGGCAGATGTAGTTCTGCGTCGAGCCGGGCGCCTCACCGGACAGGAAGGCGGCGATCTCGGACTCGCTCGGCGCGGTGGTCCGGCCGGAGGCCTTGAGCTGCCGCAGCCAGCCGACCGCGCCCATGATCATGCCGTTGACGCAGTACGCGCACTGGCCGGCCTGCTCGTCGATGAACGCCTGCTGCAACGGGTGCGGCCGCTTGCCGGAGCCCAGCCCGTCCAGTGTCTCCACGCTCGCGCCCTCTGGCACGGTCCGCAGTGGCGTCACACAGGACCGCCGGATCTGGCCGTCGAGGAGCACGGTGCAGGCACCGCACTGCGACACCCCGCAGCCGAACTTCGGGCCGCGCTGACCCAGCTGGTTGCGCAGCACGTACAACAGTTGCTCGGCGTCGTCTGGCACGGTCACCCGCCGGCGTTCGCCGTTCAGATTCACGGTGCGGGTCAAGGAAGTAGGCACAGCAGTCTCCTTGGAATGGGCGGATACCCGCACCCTTGTCCGCCCGACTCCTGCTCGCTAGCGCGCAGTACCTACGTTTTTCGAATACCCATCCGCACCGCGCCACGCCGCTCTTGAGGGGCAACCGCGCGGGACCTCGTCTACTATCTGCCGCACATCATGATGCGCGAGGGCTCGGACACGAGGGCTCGGGTGAGTGCGCGGGGTTGGCCGGGACATCGTCGGCCGCGGCGGCGTTCCCGGTGATGGGGCGGGTTCCGGTGTGGTCGACGCGGTACAGCTGTCCATGCGGCCCGATCCACAGGTACGAACCGTCGGACAGACGACGATACGTCCACCGGCCATGGGTCTTGACCCGGTGGTGCAACCGACACAACGGCACCAGATTGTCCGTGCAGGTTTGACCCGGTGGATCCGTGCCGTCATACGGAATCGTGTGATCCAGGTCGGTCCTGTTCGTTGCGGGACGGTTGCACCAGGGGAAGATGCACACCGTGTGCTTGAGCTTGACGCGCTCACGGATCCGCGCCGGGATCTCGTAGGCATCCACCGACAACCGCTTGTTGAGATCGATCACCGGCTTCACCACCACCCGGTCATGACCTAGCAGCTCTGACAGTTGGCTCACCAACATCGGGCCGAGGGTGACCTCGTGCCCCTCGACCCGCAGCACACCGGTGCCAGAGGCCAGAGCCTGGTCGGTGACATGCACGTACAGCGTGTGGGCCCCACCACCAGGCCGCGGCGATGACGGCGGCTGCGCCACCCGCGCAGTGGTATCCGGCGCGATCGTCAGCCGTGCCGCGCCCACAGCGTCCACCACATCCCCGGACGCCGTGTCACCGCCACTGGAGACGGTCCGATCGGTCGTCGCGCTCCACAGGTCGAGCGCGGTCTGCGGGTCGGCCAGCAGCCCGACCGCCTTCGCACGACGAACATCCTTGGTGTCGGTGTCGCCCAGGTGCGCGAGCACGTCGGCCAGATGATCGGTAGCGGCGTCGAACCGGATCGCATCGCCCGCGGCGGCCTTGATCACCACGGTCTTGGTGCCGGACAGGTTCGACTGGCCGACCCACACCCCACGCTCGCCGGCCGCACCGTCGGCGTCAGCCTGGGCGAGGTCGGGATCGGCGTCCATCGCGGCGGCGCGCACGATCCGCGCCAGCCGCCCGGGCGTCACCGTCTCGACAAGGTCCGCCACCCGGTCATCCACCCGGGCGGCCGCCGCCAGTGACAGCCGCCCGGTTGCCTGCGCGACCTTGCGGGCCCGCCACGCCGGCACCTCACCATCGACCACCCGCCGCCAGATCCTCGGGTGCCGATGCCGCAACGCCAACGCATCCTCGATCAACGACGCAGCCGCCGCACTCGAGATCCCGAGCGCCGTGCCGAACTCGACCGGAGCGAACTCCGCCACCTCCGGGCAGCCCTCACCACCACACACCAACAGCCGCTCCCCGCCAGGGTGAATCAGCCCGTCCCACCGGTGAGGCTCGGGGTGCAGGTCCGCGAAATGCGCCGCGACCTGGAGCAGTCGGCGTTCGGCGGTGTCGGCGATCGCACGCAGCTCGGCGGCCACGCCCAGCGCCGCCTCCGTGTCAAGCTCGTCGATCACCTGGTCGAACATGTGATCGATTCTACCAACTGGCGCGGACAGGCGCTGATCGCCGAAACCCCTTGTGGACAAGGCGAAACGTCCAGGCCACCATCACATTTCCGCACCGATCCGCCCTAGCACGCTAGCTTAATCGCCGAAGGCTTGGCGCAGCTTCTCCTCCTGCTCGCTGGACAGGTTGGTGTGGATGAGCTCGGCCTGCATGCCGCGGAAGGCATCGTGCACCTTGTCCATCACGGCGTCGCTGGTCATCACGAACAGCGCCGAGGTGCCGGGTGTCACCTTCGCCCGGACCGACTTGATGAACTCATCGTCGATCCCGACGTCCCGCAGCGAGCCCGCCAGCGCACCGGCCGCAGCACCGATCGCCGCGCCGAGCAGCGGGATGAAGAAGATCAGGCCGAACAGCATCCCCCAGAACATCCCGCCCATCGCTCCGATGCCGGCGAGGTTGTTGAGCTGCCGGGTCTTCGGCTTCTTGGCGCCTTCCGACCAGGTCACGACGGCGGCGTCGTGGATCTTGATCAACTCCTGCTTCTGGAGCATCTCGAGCGTCTGCTGTGCCTCCTCCGCGCCCTGCGCGGTCGGAAACTTCCACACGGTCAGGGTGGCCACAACGGACTCCTCCCTCGATGACGATCGGCTCAACGCCGCGGCGCTCGCAGTCAAGTCGGCCCCGACCGGTGCGGCATCACCCTCACGGGGTGAGCTCACAGGGTGGTCCGGGAATTGAACTGGCGGGCGAAAAGCCCGATGGTGGGGACAGTCGACCGCGCGGTACCGACTCACTGCCGCCGGTCGACGGCCACAAGGCATGGGGACAGGGGGTACATGCCATGTCGTCATCCATTGCGGATCCAGGGAGCGAGACCGAGCGGGGGCCGACCGGCAGCGGCGCGCTGGCGGGTCGGTCCGACGCGCCTGCGACCGGGTTACCGGTGCTGCTCCGGCCACGGTTGGTCGAGCTGCTGAACAGCACCTGCCGTCGCCGGGTCGTGCTGGTCGAAGCCCCGGCCGGAGCCGGCAAGACAATGCTGCTCGACAGCTGGCTGCACGGCCCCGGCGCGCCGCTCTCCGCATGGCGCACACTCGACCGTCGCGACGATGACCCGCGGGTGTTCTGGCCCGGCCTGGTACAGGCGCTGCGCCGCAGCCATCCGGCCGCCCGGGTCGCGCTGACCGGCCTCGGCGAGTACGACGAAACCTTCGCCGGCCGCGTGCTCGACGCTGCCGCCGGGCTGACCGAGCCCGTGGTCGTGGTGCTCGACGACCTGCACAAGGTGACTGCCGGGTCCGGTATCGAGACCCTGGTCCGGCACGCACCGCCGACGCTGCGGCTGGTGCTGGCCGGCCGCGCCCACCCGGCGCTGCCGCTGGCCCGGATGCGGGTCGCCGGCGAGCTCGCCGAGTTCGGGTTCGACGACCTGGCCTGCACCACCGACGAGGCCGGCGACCTGCTCCGCCTGTTGGGCCTCGACCTCGCGGCCGACCAGGTCGGCCTGCTGCTGGCCGTCACCGAGGGCTGGATGACCGGGCTGCGGCTCGTCGCGCTCTGGTACGCGGCACAGCCGGCCGGCGGCCGGGACGTCGCCGGGTTCGGGGGTGACGCCCGGATCGTCGCCGACTACCTGGCCGACGAGGTGATGCTCACCCTGGACCGGAGCACCCGGCGGTTCCTGCTCCGCACCTGCATCGTCGACGAGATCCACGGCTCGCTTGCCGATGCGCTCACCGGCGGACGCGACGGCGCCCGGCTGCTGGACGAGCTGGAGCGCCAGAACGCACTGGTGACCGCGGTGGACCCGCGCCGGAGATGGTTCCGCTACCGCGGTCTGTTCCGGGACTTCCTCCGCAGTGAGCTGAGCCGGCAGTGCCCCGACGAGATCCCGCGGCTGTACCGTCGCGCGGCCCGGTGGTACGGGGGGCAGGACGCGATCGCGCCCGCGGTACGTGCCGCGGTGGCCGGCGGTGACCTGGGCTACGCCGGCCTGCTGCTGGGCGATCATGGCCACCGGCTGCTGGCCGCCGGCAATGCCGAGCTGGGTCCGCTGCTGCGGGCGATTCCCGACGACCGGGTCCGGGCCGACCCACGGCTGGCGTCCGTCGCTGCGCATCTGCAGCTGCGGATGTCCGACCCGGACGGCGCGGAGCCGTACCTGCGGATCGCCGAACCGCCGGTCCGGACCCGCCCGGACGACGCCGGCGACCAGCTCACGGCCGAGGTCCGGTACGCCGACCTGCGGCTGGTCCAGGCGAGCCTGCGTGGTGCGGTCGGCCGGCAGGCGATCAAGGTCGCCCACGATGTGCTCGACCGCGCGGGCGACGCGCCCGTGCTGCCGGACCAGCAGTCCGCGCTCGGCGAACTGGCCTTCCACCTCGGTCTCGCCCATCTCTGGCAGGGCGAGACGGTGGCCGCGCGGAAGGCCCTCGACCAGGGGGTACGGCGGCTCGACGGCGACGCCCGCCAGAACGCGAGTGCCTGGCACGTGCTGCTCAACGCCACCGAGGGCAGACTGCGGGCGGCCGACGACACGATCTCGGGGCTGCGCGCGGTCCCGGCCGTGGCGCACGGGACCGAACCGCTGCTCGACCTCGCGCGGGCCAGCATCTGGATCGAGCGCGACCACCTGGACGACGCCTGGGACCTGCTCCGATCCGTCCCGGCCACGTCGGCGGGTCTGCCACCTGGAGACGGCGCCGAGATACCGCTCGCGATCGGAAGTTCGCTGATCCGTGCCAGGGTGCACATCGCGCGCGGCGCCTTCACGTCCGCGCGCAGCGAGCTTGCGGCGGCCCGTCATCCCGCTGCCGGCATGAGCCCGCACCTTCAGCACGACGCTGACCTGCTCGAGGCCGAGATCCTCACCCTGCAAGGCCGCACCGACGATGCCCGGCGGGTCCTGTACGGCGCGCTCGAGAGCCAGCCGGTCCCGGACCTCGCCCGCAGCGCGGTGGCGCTGGGGCGGCACCGGCTGGCCTCGGCAGACCCCGCCGGCGCGCTCGCCGCCGTACTGCCCTGCCTGGAGGGAACGGCGACCGAGATCCGGCTGCTGGACCTGGTCGCGGCGCATCTGGTGGGCGCCGAGGCCCGGCGCCTGATGGGCGCGAGCGGTGCCGCCCGGGACCACCTCGAGCACGCCCTCGCGCTGGCCGCACCGGACGAGCTGACCCGGGTCTTCCTCGACGGTGGCCGGCCGGTCCGCTCTCTGCTGACCGTGCTGGTCCCTGACGACGGCCCGCACGGGCCGATGCGCTCGACGTTGCTGTGGCACTTCGAGGCCGAGCTCGACACGGCGGTGCGGACCAGCCGCCGCCGCGCCGCGCTGACCGGCAGCGAGCGGGCTGTGCTGGCCTACCTACCGTCGCTGCTCACCAACGAGGAGATCGCCGGCGAGCTCTGCCTGTCCGTCAACACGATCAAGTCCCACCTTCGGTCGCTGTACCGCAAGCTGGACGTGACGAACCGTCGCGACGCGGTCATCAGCGCCCGCCGGCTGGCCCTGCTCTCGGACAGCCACCCGACGGTCGCCCGTCCGGCGTGACGCCGGGCAGCAGCGCCGTCAGTCGCGCGGTTCGTCACGGTCCGCGAGCAGGGCGCCGAGCTGAGCCCCGATGACCGCCGACACGACGATCAGCAGCGACAGCACGACGAGCCAGGAGATCAACGCGATGGCGACGCCGATCACGCCGTACCGGTCGATGTTCCGCTCGATCAGGTGCGGTACGTAGATCGAGCCTGCCCAGCTCAGCACTACCTGCGCGACCGCACTGACCACCGCACCCGGCAGCAGCAGCCGGCGGCTGACCCGGCGGCTCAGCAGCAGCCAGGTGACCAGGCACCAGGTCGGGATCGCGATGGCGAGCTGGCCGATGAGTGATACCAGCCTCCCGCCAGGCACCTGGCTGACCAGGCTGGCCAAGTAGGCCAGCACGACCAGCAGTAGCAGCAGCAGCGCGGCACCGGACAGGCCGTCCACGGTCTTGCGCAGCCCGCGGGCCGGCAGGTTCCAGGCGACCTCGTAGGTGCGCTGGACGGACCGCGCGAAGCTGCTCGCCGAGATCAGCACGGTGATCACGCTGATGATGGTCAGGCCACCGGACGCGCTCGGCGGGCGGCCGAACAGCGACTGCACCGCGTCTGCCGACGATCCGCTGAGGTCGAACCTGCTGATCAGCCAGTCGGCGACCGCCGCCGCGTCAGCGCTGCTGAGCAGCGTGGCGAGCACGATCATCAGCGGCACCAGCGCGATGAACGCCTGCCCGGCGATGGTGAGTGCGCGGTCGTACAGCCGGATCTCGAGCAGTGCGAAGACGATCCGGCCCGCCACGCTGTCCTTCACCCGCCGCACCAGCGGGTGCTCCGCCCACTGGCGTCTCATGACTTGACGCTAGGTCAGCCGCGATGGCCGGTAAAGGACCGCGGCCGGACACCCGTTCGAGTGGCGGTCGCCGGGCCGCAGGTCTAGCGTGCGATGCTGTGAGCCGCCCACTCGCCTTCCGCCTCGTTGTCCTGCTCGCCGCCGTCGCGCTCTCCGGGTTCGCGGTCGCCCCCGCGTCCTCCGCGCCGCCGCCGACGCCCAAGCCCGCCCATCCGTGGCAGCTCGACCATTGGCCGCAGACCCAGCCCTGGCAGCAGACCCGGGCGGTGACCCCGCTCGGCCAGCCCGGCTTCCCAGAGCCGATCGATCCGCAGAACTGGGTCAACCCGGACCACATGACCTGGGCCGACTACCGCAAGCCGCCCGGGACGAACTGGGCCGACCCGTCGAAGCAGGGCTCGGTCCGGACCTTCCGCGGTGCGCTCGTGCTCGCCGACTACCCGAACCAGCCGTTCGTGGTGACCCAGCCACAGGGCTCGACCGTGTTCGGCAACCCGAGCGTCGAGGCCAGCGGCGTACCGCGCGACCAGGTCGCGCAGTTCTACCGCGACTTCCTGAACAAGCCGGGCACGCTCAACCGCGGCCACACCATCCACGAGTACTGGATGGAGGACTCCGGCGGCCGGTACGGCGTCGACCTGACCGCCTTCGGCCCGTACGAGGTGCCGGGCAAGGACCACGAGTACGCGATGGAGTTCCAGGCCGGTACCGGCTGCCCGGCCGGCGACAGCTGCGACAAGAACCTGCGCACCGACGCCCGGGCGGCCTGGGAGGCCGACGTCGGCACCGAGATCCCCGCGGGCTTCGACTTCGTGTTCTACCTGAGTGCCGGGCAGGACGAGTCGTCCACCTGGCAGGAGTTCGGGCCGATGAAGTTCCCGACCAAGGAGGACGTCACCGACGAGTTCGGCCCGCCCGACCCGGCGCTGCCGAACTGGTCGCGGACCCGGTACGTGGAGTGGACCTCCTGGGCATCCGGCTCGACGATCTGGCCGAACGCCGGCGGCGGCTCCACCACGCAGGCCGAGAGCTCGGGCATGTCGGTGTACGCGCACGAGCTGAGCCACGTCCTCGGCATCGCCGACAACTACAACAACCCGTACGGCGTCCCGGCCAGACGGGCCTACAGCGGGATCTGGGAGATGCTCAGCCGGGGCACGTTCAACGGGCCCGGCGGCCCGCACAGCCGCTGGATGATCCCGGCGACCGGGGGCGCCTCGATGGGCGCGCAGCACATGCTCCGGAACAAGATCGACCTGCAGATGGTGGCCGAGCAGAACGTGCTGCGGCTGTCCCGGGAGGCGCTGGACGAGTCCGGCCTGGTGGTCGCGAACGTCACCGCCCGCGTCGCACAACCGGGACCGAAGGGTCTGTCCGGGATCAACATCGCGATGGGCACCGGCGACCTGGCGCCGCCGTGCAGCATCAGCACCGACCCGTTCTGCGACGGCCGCGGCTACAACAACTACACGGTCGAGGTCGTCGACCGGATGGGCACCGACTCGTTCACGCCCGACTCCGGCGTGCTGCTGGCCAAGACCAAGGACCAGGACCGGGCGCCGTTCGAGTGGGTGATCGACGCCAACCCGCAGGACATCGGGATGACCGACTACGTGCTGCCGGATGGCACGGAGGTACCGATCACGATCGGCGACTACCGGCAGCTGTCGGACGCGCTGTTCCACGCCGGCACCAACTCCGGCAGCGAGTTCGAGTACACCGACACCGCGAACCGGCTGCACTTCTACGTGCTTGACGTGAAGCGGGACAAGGTGGGCGTGCTGTCCTACACGGTGGCGATCCGCTCACTGGACGGCGCCGGCCCGCAGCAACGCGGCGTACGGCTCATCCCCACCGCGGGGGAGCCCGCGGGCGACGGGCTCAGCACCTGCGTGTTCCCGATGGACAACACCGGCAAGGCCGCCCCCGCGCAGGGTCAGCACCCCGAGGACGTGAGCAGCTACCTGCGCAACGACGTGTACCGGCTGTCCGCGACCGTGACCGGCGCGGGCTGGTCGGTGTCGGTGCCGAACGAGCTGTCCACCGCCCAGTTCGGGCAGCGGGTGCCGGTCACCGTGCACGCCAAGCAGGACACCGCGGGCACCCGGCTGGCCCGGGTGAACCTGACCGCGACGTCCGAGAGCGACCCCACGAAGACCAGCCAGGCGACCTGCTACGTGGCCGGGAGGTAGCCGGGAGCAGTCAGCCGTCGAAGGGTCAGCATCCGGTGATGTGCTCCGGGCGGATCGGTACCCGGGTCAGTGCCCTGCCGGTAGCCTGCCGGATCGCCGCGGCGACCGCCGGGCCGGACGAGATCGTCGGCGGCTCACCGACACCGCGGACGCCGTACGGCGCGTGCGGGTCGGCGTACTCGAGCACCTCGATCTTCATCGGCGGCATGTCCAGGATGGTCGGGATCAGGTAGTCGGTGAACGAGGGGTTCCGGATCTTGCCGTCGGTGACGACGATCTCTTCCATCAGCGCCAGACCCATCCCCTGGGCGCTGCCGCCCTGGATCTGGCCGACCACCGCGGCCGGGTTCAGCGCCCGGCCGACATCCTGCGCGGTGTCCAGCGCGACAACCTTCACCAGGCCCAGCTCGACGTCGACGTCGACCACCGCGCGGTGCGCCGAGAACGCGTACTGCACGTGCGCGGTGCCCTGCCCGGTCTCCGGGTCCAGCTTCGAGGTCGGCCGGTGCCGCCACTCCACCGTCTGCTCGACCGGGTCGTCGCCGAGTACCTCGACCAGGCCGGCCACGACCTCGCCGGACGACGCGACCACCTTGCCGCCGTCCAGGCGCAGCCGTTCGGCCGGTACGCCGCTCGTGGCCGCGGCCCGCTCCAGCACGACCCGGCGAACGGCCTCGCAGGTGGCCTTCACCGCGCCGCCGGTGACGTAGGTCTGCCGGGACGCCGAGGTTGATCCGCCGGACCCGACCCCGGTGTCCTTCGGGTGTACGACGACCCGCTCGACGCCGAGCTCGGTACGGCAGATCTGCTGCTCGATCGTGATCAGGCCCTGGCCGACCTCGGCCGCCGCGGTGTGCACGGTCGCGACCGGCTCGCCGGCGATCGTCTCCAGCCGGACCCGGGCGGTCGAGAAGTCGTCGAAGCCCTCGGAGAAGCCGACGTTCTTGTACGTCACCGCGTAGCCGACGCCGCGCCGTACCCCTTCGCCGTGGGTGGTGTTCGACACCCCGCCGGGCAGCGCCCGTAGGTCCAGCTCACCGTCGGTTGCCGGCGGCAACGGCATGTCCTTGACGATCTGCAGCAGTTCGGCGACCGGCGCGGCCGAGTCGATCAGCTGGCCGGTGATGTTCTCGTCCCCCTCGGTCATCCCGTTCAGCTGCCGGATCGTCACTCGGTCGATGCCGACCTTGTCGCCCAGCTGGTCCATCAGCGCCTCGTGTGCGAACGCGGCCTGCACGCAGCCGAAGCCGCGCATCGCCCCGCACGGCGGGTTGTTCGTGTAGACGCCGTAGCAGTCCACCGTCACGGACGGGAACCGGTACGGGCCGAGGCCCATGGTGCCGCCGTTGCCGACCACCGCACCGGTGGACGACGCGTAGGCGCCGCCGTCGAACACGATCTCGGCCTTGCCATAGCGCAGTCGGCCGTCGTGGTCCGCGCCGAACTCGTACCGCATCGAGGCCGGGTGCCGGTGCACGTGGCCGAAGAACGACTCCTCGCGGTTGTAGACCATCTTGACCGGCTTGCCGGTGCGCAGCGCGAGCATGCAGGCGTGCACGTGCATGGACAGGTCCTCGCGACCGCCGAACGCGCCACCGACCCCGGCCAGTGTCAGCCGCACCTTCTCGGGTGGCAGACCGAGCACCCGGCAGACCTGCTTCTGGTCGACGTGCAGCCATTGGGTCGCGACGTACAGGTCCACGCCGCCGTCCTCGGCCGGCACTGCGAGCCCGGACTCCGGGCCGAGGAACGCCTGATCCTGCATTCCGACCTCGAAGTCGAGGCTGACCACGACCGGTGCGGTGACGTCCTGCTCGCCCTTGCGGATCTTCAGGTGCCGGAGCAGGTTTCCCCGCTCCTGCACCTGCGGCGCGTCCGGCTCGAGTGCGCGGCGGCCGTCGGTCACCGCGGGCAGCACCTCGTAGGTGACCACGATCTTCTTGGCCGCCTGCCGGGCGATCTCCGGGTGGTCTGCGGCGACCAGAGCCACCGGCTCGCCCTCGTACCGGACCACGCCGCTCGCCAGGGCCGGCTGGTCGTCGTGCTCCAGGCCGATCCGGTTCTCGCCGTCGATGTCGTCCGCGGTCAGCACCGCGTACACGCCCGAGGTGGCCAGGGCCGCACCGACGTCGATCGAGACGATCCTCGCGTGCGGGTGCGGGCTGCGCAGCGTGACGCCCCAGATCATGTCGTCCATCCACAGGTCACTGGAGTACGCGAACTCGCCGGTGACCTTGAGGATGCCGTCCGGCCGCAGGGCACTGTCGCCGAGGCGGCCGCCCTCGGTCGCCCTAGCGGTGGTGGTCTTCGTGGGGTTCATGACAGTCCGGCCTTCTGCAGCAGGGATTCGTGCACGGCGGCCGCCTTCGCCGCCAGGTCGTGCTCGTCGACGGTGACCACCGTGTCGTGCTCGACAACGGGTCGGCCGTCGACGAGCAGCAGCTCCAACGGTGGCGGGGTGCCGAGCACGAGCGCGGCAACCGGGTCGGTGATACCGGCGTGCGGCAGCGTGTCCAGCCGCCAGAGCGCGAGGTCGGCGAGCTTGCCCGGTTCGATCGAGCCGATCTCGCCGGCCCGGCCGAGCACCTCGGCGCCGCCGAGGGTGGCCAGCTCCAGCGCGTCGCGGACCGTCATCGCGTCCGGGCCGCCGCGGGCCCGCGCGAACAGCATCGCGTGCCGCACCTCCTCGAGCAGGCTGCCGGCCTCGTTGCTCGCCGACCCGTCCACGCCGAGCCCGACCGGTGCGCCCGCGGCGCGCAGGTCGGCGGCACGGGCGATACCGGCGCCGAGCCGGGCGTTCGACGACGGGCAGTGCGCGACGCCGGTGCGGGTGTCGCCGATCCGCCGGATCTCGGCGTCTGAGAAGTGGATGCCGTGTGCGTACCAGACGTCGTCGCCGGTCCAGCCGAGCTTCTCGGCGTACTCCAGCGGCGAGCAGCCGAACCGCTCCCGGCAGAACGCGTCCTCGTCGGTGGTCTCGGCAAGGTGCGTGTGCAGCCGGACGCCCTTGCGCCGGGCCAGCTCGGCCGCTTCCCGCATCAGGTCACCGGTCACCGAGAACGGCGAGCAGGGCGCGACCGCGACCCGCAGCATCGAGTCGTACGACGGGTCGTGCCAGAGCTCGATCGCGGCCTCGGTGGCGGCGAGGATCTCGTCGCGGTCCTCGACCACGTGGTCCGGCGGCAGCCCGCCGTCCTTCTCGCTGAGGTCCATCGAGCCGCGGGTCGGGTGGAACCGCAGCCCTACCGACCTCGCCGCCTCGATCTCGGCCGCGAACACGTCGCCGCCGTCGCGCGGGAACACGTAATGGTGGTCCGAGCTGGTGGTGCAGCCGGTGCGTGCCGACCAGGCCAGCGCACCCTGCGCGGCCACGTGCACAGCGTCGGCGTCCAGGCAGCCCCAGACCGGGTACAGCGTGGTCAGCCAGTCGAACAGGGTGGCGTCCGCGGCCAGCCCGCGGGTCACCCACTGGTACAGGTGGTTGTGCGTGTTGACCAGTCCCGGCGTGAGCAGGCAGCCCCGGCCGTCGAATCTGTGCGCGTCCTCCAACGCCGGGGGTTCGCCGTTGCCGACGGCCACGATCCTGTTGCCCTCGACAACGACGAACCCGTTGGCGAACTCCCTCCGTTCGCCGTCCATGGTGACGACCGAACAGCCGCTGATCACGATCGGCATCGCGGTCACCCGGCCTGCTTCTCGTCCATCCGCTCCGCGGCGGTGCGGACCGCGTCGAGGATCGTCTCGTAACCCGTGCAGCGGCACAGGTTGCCGGCCAATGCCTCCCGGATCTCCGGGTCGCTCGGGCGCTTGCAGCGGTTGAGCAGGTCGTGCGACTGCACCACCAGGCCCGGGGTGCAGAACCCGCACTGCACCGCGCCGCAGTCCACGAACGCCTGCTGCACCGGGTGCAGGCTGTCCCGGTCGTCGGTCAGCCCCTCTACGGTGACGACCTCGCGGCCCTCCGCCTGCCCGGCCGCGACCAGACAGGCGCAGACCGGCACGCCGTCCAGGTACACCGTGCAGGACCCGCACTCGCCCTGCTCGCAGGCGTTCTTCGACCCGGGCAGCCCCATCCGCTCCCGGAGCACGTAGAGCAGGCTCTCCCCCGGCCAGACCTCGTCGACCTCGCGGTCGGTTCCGTTGACAGTGGTGTTGATCCGCATGATCAGGCCGCCTTCCTGCCTGCCTGGTAGTCGTTCCAGGCCCAGCTCAGACTCCGGCGGGCCATCACCGCGAGCGAGTGCAACCGGTATGCCGCGGTGCCGCGGACGTCGTCGATCGGCGATGCGGCGTGCCTGACCAGGTCGCCGAACTCCCGGGCGAGCTCCGGCGCCAGCGGACCGCGCGAGTCCCACAGCCCGGCCGCGTCCAGCTCGCCGGCGAGGAACCGCTCGGCGTCGTACGCGCGTCGTGGTGTCGGTGCCGCCGAACCGATCCCGGTGCCGACCTCGCGTCGTTCGGGGTGCAGCGCGATGCCGAACGCCGCGACCGAGATCACCATCGCGTTCCGGGTCCCGATCTTGGCGAACTGCTGCGGGCCGCCCGGCGGTTCGAGCAGGATCGCCGCGATCAGCTCGTCCGGCTCCAGCGCGTTCCGCTTCACCCCGGTGTAGAACTCAGCGGCCGGGACAACCCGGGTGCCGCGCACCGAGGCGACCTCCACGTCCGCGTACGCCGCCAGCAGCGCCGGGTGCGCGTCGCCGGCCGGCGAGGCCGCGCCGAGGTTGCCGCCGACGGTGCCGCGGTTGCGGATCTGCGGCGAACCGACGGTCCGCGATGCCATTGCCAGACCGGGCAGCAGGTGGCCGAGCTCGTCGATCACCGCCGTGTAGGTGACGCCGGCACCGAGCCGTACCAGTCCGTCGTCGTACGACCACTGTGCGAGCTCGGGGACCCGGTTCAGGTCGAGCAGCGCGTCCGGGCGGTGCTTGTCGAAGTTCAGCTCGACCATGACATCGGTGCCGCCGGCAATCGGTACGGCGGCAGGCTGCGCGGCCTTCATCTCCAGGGCCTCGGCCCAGCTGGTCGGCTGCAGGAACTCCATCACACACCCTTGGTTCTCAGACTTGATGGAAGTGAACTCCTCGCCGGAACCAGTGGTAACCCGCAGGAAGCACGAACCCTGTGCGTGACAGAGGCCTGCTGTTGTACGTTCCTCTAGGGGTCGTCGAATGAGATCACTGGGGGCTGTCGACCGGACGCGGAGAGGTGGTGCCGCGGGTGTTGTTGCGTGAGCTGCTCAACGCCGAGCACCTGGGCCTGCGCCTGCTGCACGCCCCGCCGGGTGGGCTGGAGCGGCCGGTCGGCCGGGTGATCACCACCGACCTGCTGGAGCCCAGCCGGTATCTGTCCGGTGGTGAGCTGGTGATCAGCGGTCTGGTCTGGCGGCGGGCGCCGGCCGACAGCGAGAGGTTCGTCGCGTCCCTCGCCGACGGCGGCGCGGTCGCGCTGGCGGCGGGTGCCGCGCTGCTCGGGACGGTGCCGGACGACGTGGTCGAGGCCTGCCGCCGGCACGACGTACCGCTGCTGGAGGTGCCGGTCGAGGTCGCGTTCGCCGACGTCACCGAGTACCTGGCCAGCACCGAGAGCACCCACACATCCGCGTCGCTGGTCCGGCAGCGCCAGCTGCTCGCCGAGATCGCGGCCGGCCGCACCCTGGACGAGCTAGCGACCCGGATGTCGGCCGAGACCGGCGCGGTCTGCCGGGTCGTCACCGCGACCGGGCGGCACGTCGTACCCGGGCCGGCACCGCTGCTCACCGAGGACCTCGACCGGGTCAGCCGGGAGTTCCTCCGCGCCGGCCGGCTACCGGTCGTTGCCGCCGGCAACCCGTCGTACACGCTGTTCCCGGTCGGTTCCGGGCTCAGCAACCGGCTGGTGTCCTGGATCGTGGTCACCGAAGGCTCGCTGGACGACGAAGGCACGGATGCGGTCAACGAGTTCGCTGCGATCGTCTCGCTGGACCGGTCCCGCCGCGACGAGGGTCTGCGCGCGGTGCGGCCGATCGCCGAGGAGGCGCTGGCGCTGGTGGAATCCGGTGGCAGCCAGCTCGAGGTCGCGGCACGGCTCCGTCAGGCCGGTGTCGATCCGGCAGCGCCGCTGGTCGCGATGGTGGTCGGGCTGTCCGACAAGCCGGACCTGCTCGACCTGACCCGCACGCTGGTCGAGGACGTCGCACTCGGCCTCGGTCCCCCGGTCGTCGCGGTCGGCCGGGACAACCACGTGATCGCACTGCTGCCGGCCGTGCCGGACCTGCGCGAGTCGCTGCGGTCCGCCTTCGGCCGGCTCGCACCCGGGCTCGGCCGCGCGCACCTGACCGTCGGGGTGAGCAACCCGGCAAGCACGGGCGCGCTGGTCGGCGCCCTGGACGAAGCGCGGTTCGCCCGCCGGCTCGCCGAGGCCCGGCAGGTGCCGGTGGCGGTGGTCAGCGCCGACGAGGTGACCTCGCACGTGATCCTGCTCGCGACCGTTCCCGACGACGTACGCCGCGCGTACGCCCTGCGGGTACTGGGCCGGGTGCTCGAGTACGACGAGCGCAACGACGCCGGACTCGTCGAGACGCTGGAGGCGTTCATGGCCTGCGACGGGTCGTGGAGCCGGACCGCACAGGAGCTGCACGTCCACGTGAACACCGTCCGGTACCGGATCGAGCGGGTCGAGGAGCTGACCGGGCGGGACCTCAGCCGACTCGAGGATCGGGTCGACGTGTTCCTCGCCCTGCGCTCGCTCTGACATCCGGGCGATCTGGGCGATCACACAAATCCGGGCGGCCCGGGGAACCTCATCGGCTCAGCAGAAGCCGGGGATCGCGTGCCAGGCCGCGCCCGGGTCGGACCCGTTCTCGCGCTGCACGGTGGCCTCGATCAGCCCGTACGGCCGGTCGGCGGCGATGAACACCTCGTTCGGGTTGTCCAGCCCGAACGGCGACAGGTCGACGGTGAAGTGGTGCTTGTTCGGTGCCGAGAACTTGATCTCGGCGACCTCGGCGAACCGCTCCAGCACCGACTGCCCCATGCCGTACAGCGTCTGCTGCAGGGCGTAGCTGTGGATCTCGGCGAACCGTTGCAGCAGCAGCGCCCGGATCGCGTCGTACGACTTGTCCCACTCGACGTCCTGCCGCTCGTAACGCCAGCGCGCCACCAGTGAGGTCGCGAGGATCCGGTCGGTCGTCTCCGGCAGCGTCGTGTACTCGTCCTTCAGGAAGCCGTGGAACTCCGAGCCGGTGGACTTGAGCAGCACCAGGTCCTTGATCCCGGACACCACGTGCGCGGTGCGCTCCGAGCCGCGACCGTCGACGTTCACGACAGTGTTGCGGACTCCCCCGCCGGAGCGTACGAACGAGTGGTCGTGGCCGACGCCGTCGACCTGGATCCGGTCCCAGGGGTACTCGTCGATCTCGATCCGTGCGCCGGTGGCGGCCGGCGACTGGCGCAGGAAGTGGTCCGCCAAGGTCAGCGCGAAGTCCTCGATCGCACCGACACCCTCCTTCTTGGCGAACGCGAAGACGGTGTTCTTCTGCGTGTCGGTCGGCAGCACGTCCTGCTGGTCGCCGGTGACGTGCGCGTCGACGAAATCGCCACGCAGCGACGTCGAGACGTTCAGGTCGCGGATCTGGTGCCGCGGCGCGTCGCGGTAGACCCGGACGAGCCGGTTCTCCGCCTTGCCGTACTGGTTCAGGCCCAGGACGATTCCCATTCCGGTCAGCTTCCTCGATAGGTGGAGTAGGCGAAGGGGCTCAACAGCACCGGCACGTGGTAGTGCTGAGCGGTATCCGGTGTTGCGAAGGTGAGGACCACCTCGGGGAAGAAACACGTCTGCGCGGTCGCGGCGTAGTAGGCGGCGATGTCGAAGACCAGCCGGTACGGACCCGGCCCGATCCGCGCCGGCCCGATCTCGGAGACCCGGCCGTCGTCGTCGGTGACACCGGTGCCCAGCACCGTGACGTTGCCGTCGGCAACCAGCTCGAGCCGCACCGGTACGCCGCGCGCCGGCCGGCCGAGTGTGGTGTCCAGGACGTGTGTGGTGATGGCGCTCACGGCTCGACGGCCTTCCGCAGCCGGAGCAGCGCGATCTTGCGCAGCTCGTCCGCGACCACCGCCGCCTCGGTCGCGTCGTCGTGGCCCAGCCGGGTCCGCAGCGCGCCGAGGATCTGTTCGGCGTCCAACCCGGTGGCGCAGATCAGGAAGACCCGGCCGAACCGTTCCTCGTACGCACGATTGCCGTCCTGTAGCGCGGTCCGGGTCCGCGAGTCGGTCGCGACGCCGGACTGCTCCTCGCGCGACCAGGCCGCGTCGGTGGCCGGTCCGCCGGCGCGGTCGCCGATCCGCGGATGCGCGGCGAGCGCGCGGTCCACGTCGGCCGGTCCGAGCCGCCGGGCGGCCCGGTCGGCGGTCGCGCTCAGGTCGTCGACGGTGTCGTACGGACGCCCGGCCAGCACCGCCTCGGCCCACGCGGTGACGTCGCAGCACGCGAGCAGCTGCCCGGTCACCTCCGGCGCCGGTGCGGCGTTGAACGTCGCCAGGTCCATCACGCCTCCTCGGGTCCGACCAGCTCGCCCTGGACTCGCTCGACCAGTGCCGCCACCGCCCGCGGCCACACGCATACGCGCAGGCTACCCGCCGTACGGGCCGGCTCGCGGTCGTGCTGCGCGAGCGGCAGTTCCTGTCGCTGGGCACCGCGGGCGACGGCAGGCTCGCCGAGGTGTTCGGCGATCTCGAACAGGCCAAGCCCGTCGCCGTACTGGTGCCCGGCATGCTGATCGACCTCGACGGCCTGTCTAGGCCAGCTCGACGTCCGCCGCCGTTGCAGTGAGCACCAGCGACTGGCCCTCGACCGCGATCTGCGTCAGCTTGGCCCCGAACGGCAGCTCCGGGATCTGGATGCCCTTGCTGAGCAGCGCGTTCACCTCCTCGCGGATCTCCGACGGCACCCCCGCCGGCAGATCGTCGACCGTTGCCTTGATCCGACCGTTCTCCGTCTGTGGCCTGACCGTCGCCGACGCGTCGACGCCCTCGACCGACACCCGTGCGTGCAGCTTGCCGCCGACGATCCGCAGCTTCAGCCCGTCCACGCCACTGGTACGGGCAGCCAGCTTCGTCATCGCGTCCGGCGACAGCCGCAGCCGCAGGTCGGCCGAGGCGGCCGACACCGGCGCACTGGTGTCGCCGGTCAGCAGCTCCCGGGGCACCTGGATCTCGGTCATCTCCACCGTCAGGTCCTGGGCCGGCACCTTCGAGATGGTCGGCTGCTGCATCCTCAAGGTGATGTCGGAGAACTCGCCGCTGACCAGCTGGGGCAGGAACCCGACGCCACCGATCTCCACCGACGTCTCCGACGCGCGTACGTCGTAGCGGGCGGCCTCCTCCTCGGCGGCCGCCGCCAGCCGGTCCTCGGCGATGGACTCGGCGACCCGGTCCGCGATGAACGCCAGACAAGCCAGCAGCACCGCCGCGATGGTCAGCGACCTGAGCCATCGGCCTGGTCTCCTGGAGCTCATCAACGCCTTCCTGACGACGGCTGCCGGACGTCCGGCCAGGATAGTGCGTCGCACACCGTCGCAAACCTGTGCGGCGCGTCCCGCGGGACTCGTGTCCTTGATGATGGCGCACGACTGCTTGATCAGTCCGGCCGGTGGGTACCGACGTGACGCAGGCTACGGGTCCGGCTCCGCTGGGGCCGACTTCGTGGCCTGCGTTGACTGTGAGAGCCCCCGCGCCGAGGCCGAGGGCACTCTGACTGGAGGCAAGATGGACACCGTAAGCGTCGTCATCATCGTCGTCCTCGTGGTACTGGCGGCCGCCGCTGCGGCGATCGCGTACCGGCGGCGGCGCTCGAACCAGCTGGAGCAGCGGTTCGGCCCGGAGTACCAGCGCACGCTCGAGGAGTCCGGTGACCGCCGGGCCGCGGAGCGCGACCTCAAGCAACGCGAGAAGCGGCGGTCGAGCTTCGACGTCCAGCCGCTGTCCGGCGAGACCGCCGCGCGTTACCGCGCGGAGTGGAACACGCTGCAGCAGCGGTTCGTGGACGAGCCCGGAGAAGCCGTCGCCGAAGCCGACCGGCTGGTGGTGCGGGTGATGCGCGAGAGCGGATACCCGGTGGACGAGTTCGACCGCCGCGCCGAGGACATCTCGGTCGACCACCCCGAGGTCGCCCAGTACTACCGCGAGGCGCATCAGGTGGCGGTTGCCCAGACCAAGGGCGAGACCGACACCGAGCAGCTGCGCCAGGCCGTCACCGCGTACCGGCGGCTGGTGGACGTACTGCTGGTCGAGCACGACACCACCGGTGAGGAAGGCCGCTCGGAACCGACCGAGACGACCGAGACCACCCCGACCGAGACCACTCGGACCGAGACGAGGGAGCAGCGATGACTACACGCGAGAACGAGCCGAGGCACGACCTGGCGAACGAGCCGGACGACCGGGAGACCCGCGAACCGCTGCGTGCGGGACCCGTCGACGAGTCGCTCGACGACCAGGCGGACGCGATGCCGGCCGACCGCCGCACGGACACCTACGCCGACACGGATGCCGACTCCAGGGTCGACACGACGACCGCCGACACAGGTGCCGACTCCAGGGTCGACACGGCGACCGCCGACACGACCGCCGACACGACCGCTGACGCAACGGCTGACACGACGGCTGACGAGCAGGCTGCCCGTGACACGGTCGACGAGCGTGTCACGGCCGGCACGGCACGCGACGGCGCCGGCACCGGCGGGCCGGCCGGCGCGCTCTCGGACGACGAGCCGCTCATCCCGGGCGACACCGCAATGGACTACACGGCGCGCTGGGAGGCGATCCAGCAGGGTTTCGTCGACGACCCGCGCAGCGCGGTGACCGACGCCGACACGCTGGTCGGTGAGGTGCTGAAGAAGCTCGCGTCGACGTTCGACGACCAGCACAAGGGACTCGAGAGCCAGTGGTCCGACGGCGAGCCGTCGACGGAGGACCTGCGGTCCGCGCTGCGGCGCTACCGGGACTTCTTCGAGCGGCTGCTCCGGCTGTAGCCAGTCCTCGGACCTGTCCCAGTAATCCTGCACGGCCGGGCGAGTCACGGTAGCCCTGAAAGGGCACTATCCGGATAGGCCCGCGGATGAACCGCCTCGCCCGGCCGCTGAACGAAGGAGTACTCGATGATCGTCCTTGGCGTGATCCTGCTCATCCTCGGCCTGCTCCTGGACGTCTCGATCCTGTGGACCATCGGTTTGATCCTTGTGGTGGTCGGTGCAGTGCTGTTCCTGCTCGGCTCCACCGGCCGGGCCGTCGGCGGCCGCAAACACTGGTACTGATCAGGCGTGTACACCAGCCCGTCGGTGGGCACACCGGTGCGTCGTGAACCACATCGGAGTTGTCTGACATGACCGGCGACGCACTGAACGCGATCCGGCAGGCTGGCGACCAGTCCACCCCGGCGCCCCGCGCGGCTGCTCGTCACCGTCGGGCTGGTCGCGTACGGCGCTGCAGGAGCTGGCCGAGAAACCGCTCGGCGGCGTGCTGCTGTGGGTCGTCACGGTCGGTGTGTTCGCGATCGCGGTCTGGCAGGCACTGGAGGCGATCAGCGGGCATCGCGACCGCCAGGCCAAGAAGCGGGTCGAGAAGCGGCTGTCGTCGGCGGGCCAGCGCTGCGGACGTTGCGTGAGCAGCCCGGCGGTCCCCTGCTGCTCACCGCGGTCGCGCTCGGGATTGCCTGCTTCGGCGTGTACTGCTTCGTCTGGTCTCGCAACGCCAAGGACTGAGCACGTCAGGAGCCCGTCGTCCACATAGCGGCCCAGGTCGAGCGCGAATCTGATACACTCGAACACGTGTTCGATGCCG